>Ga0102924_1004847_pt1 | contig 13295 bp, 15 predicted proteins | sample PaiPotPPM11metaG_FD_80116 | JGI IMG/M metagenome (GOLD analysis project Ga0102924, IMG submission 80116) | Iron sulfur acid spring bacterial and archeal communities from Banff, Canada, to study Microbial Dark Matter (Phase II) - Paint Pots PPM... ... | reverse complement strand
GAGAAATGTTCTATCTTGCATGGTCATACTTCCACTGTGATGGTAGAGATTATTGGCCAAATGACAAATAACCTTGTGATCGACTTTAGTGAAGCCAAGAAGATAATTAAGGATACCTTAAATGTTATTGACCATAAATTCTTCATTGATAAAAAATACATGCAAAAAGAAGACGATCTTTATTATTTTATTTCTTTTGATGGACCTCGCGGATACTTCAATCTACAATTGCCAAAACTAACAACATTTCTATTGCCAGGTGAAGCAACGGTAGAAACCCTTTCAACGGAAATAATAAAGTTGCTAGCCCCAAAAATGCCCCCCAATGTGGAAGCATTGGGCGTCTATATTTACGAGGGAGTCAATAAGGGCGCCCATATAATTGCTGAAGTAAAAAACGATTAGATAATGAGAGGATCAAAGGCACTAGTGATGCTCTCAGGTGGGCTAGACTCTGCTACCTGTCTTTATTGGGCAAAAGAAAAATTTTCAGACGTTTCAGCCATTACTTTTAATTGTTACGACAGAATTCAAAAAGAAAAAGAATCCGCAGCCCAATTAGCGAAAAGAGCAAGCATTTCTAATTTCTTGGAGATCGATATTCCATTTATTAAAGAATATTCAGATTTACAGATTGGCAACCGTCAAAAATCGGATAGCAGATGGCCATCGTATGTACCCGCTAGAAATCTGATCTTTTATTCCATTGCTGCACACTATGCAGAATTTCTTAATATTAAATGGATTGTCGGAGGCCACAACAGCCACGATGGATCCTTTTTTAAGGATGCCACGAAGAAATACATAGAAAAAATAAATTCACTGTTCAAGCACGGCTGTTTGCTTTCCAACCATGATCCGTGTGTGATAGTGACCCCATTAAGCAAGATGGATAGAAAACATATAATCAACTTAGCAATAGATCTGAAAGTACCACTTGAAGTAACTTGGAGTTGTCACACTAAAGCCAGAAGGCATTGCGGAGAATGTTACGCATGCAAACAACGACTCGATGCTTTCAGGTCATTGGGAATGAAAGACCCCGTCTTCTTTAGGAATTCAAAAAAATATCACCATAGGCTACACGCAACGCAGAGTACTTCTAGATGATCGATTTCTCAGAATAGAATCTGTTTACGAAGTCATTTCTTTAATGAGGATTTGATTATTACAACGTGTAATCGGTCATACAACTTGCCAGCAACTTTATGCAGAAATACTACCGTTAGAATTGAAGGCGGTACCAGTGCAAGTACCATTAAATTTCCTGCTAGTTCTCCAGATACTCTTGAAGAAAAAATTGTCATTGTAAAAAAAATAGAACTACCAAGTGTGACTAGGAAAAACATTATCACTATCATGATTAGCATTATATGCAACACCAATAATCTATCGACCATTGTTATTAATTTCCAAAACTATACTAACATTAATAACCGTATGGATACGCCACTGGATAAACTATTAGATGAAAGTGTGAAATGGTACTCAGAATTGAAGCCAAGTTATGGAATCCTGCCTTGGAGAACATTATTCTGCAAAAATGGGCTAGTAATGCGATCTACAAGTTTTCTATAGACGAATCGAGAAAAGCTTTTGTGATTGATACACCCCCTCCCTACCCATCTGGAAGACCTTGGCATATCGGAGCCGCTGCTCACTATTCACAAATTGATATGATCGCAAGAACTTCCAGAATGATGGGGTACAATGTGTTATTCCCGATAGGCATTGATAGAAACGGTCTACCGGTCGAGATTTACACAGAAAAAAAATATAAAATCGTGATGCGGAAGACCGATCGAGAAAAATTTCTTGAACTCTGTGCTCATGCTCTTGACGATCTAGAAGATGAGATGATTCAGATAATGAAAACTCTGGGCATTAGCGGCAACTTTGAAGAATATTATCGTACCGATTCAAAGGAATTTCGGGCTTTAACACAGAGTACTTTCATTTATTTATGGAAACAGAATCTAATATATCGTGCAAATAGGCCAAATAACTATTGCCCTCAGTGTGCAACAACTATTGCAGATGCAGAAATTAGCTACGAGACTATTCCGACAAGGCTAATTTACATAAGATTCAGGATAATCGAAACCGGGGATAGTATTGTTGTTGCTTCAACTAGACCAGAACTACTTTTTGCATGCCAATCAATTATTGTAAATCCAAAAGACGAGCGGTATCTAACTCTGATTGATAAGCATGCTCTGGTACCCATATTCGACAGAGAGGTCAAGATTATAGCTCACCCTTCTGCAAAACCGGAATTTGGTTCAGGGGTAGTTATGGTTTGTAGCTACGGGGATGAAAATGATGTCCGGATATTCCGCGAGCTAGGATTAAAAGAAATTGTATCGTTAGATGAGAACGGGAGAACTACTTCTGCAGCTGGGGCCTATGCTAACCTTTCGGTCAATCAAGCGAGAACCAAAATCATTGAAGAATTAAGAAACATCGGTATTCTTGAAAAAGAAGAAAATATTATGCATAGGACGCCAATATGCGAACGTAGCAGGACCCCTGTCGAAATCATATCGCTTGAGGATTACTACGTAAAGCAAATCAATTATGTACCTATATTAAAAGAACTTGCAAATAAAATTACATTCCATCCTGATAGGCATAAACAAATTTTGCTTGATTGGCTCAACTCTATTGCAATTGACTGGCCGGTCACAAGAAGACGGTTTTATGGTACCGAAGTGCCAATATGGTATTGTAATAACTGCAAATATCCTAATCTGCCAGCTGAGGGAGGATATTATCGGCCGTGGAAAGAAAAGCCTCCATTTGAAAAATGTAGCAGTTGCGGCTGCACCGAATTTATCGGAGAAGATAGAACATTTGATACATGGCTGGACTCTAGTATCACTCCACTGTTTATTACAAAATATAAGAATAATTCGCAATTCTACAATTATACTTATCCGACTACAATAAGACCCCAGGGAAAGGATATCATAAGAACCTGGCTTTATTATACAATGTTGCGATGCTTCCAACTTACCAGTAGATTGCCATGGTCTGACGCCTGGATTATGGGATATGGTCTAGACGAAAAAGGCGAAAAGATGAGCAAAAGTAAAGGGAATGTAATTGATCCTCTTCCCCTGATACGTAAATACGGGGCGGATGTTTTCCGATTTTGGGCAGCAGCAGAAAGTAATTTAGGTTATGATTTTCGTTGCTCCGAGCAAAGAATCACAACTGCAAAGAATTTCTTATCAAAAATATGGAATATTGGCAGATTTCTATCTTCATTCGATGTTATTTTAGAGATGCCTGCAACACTCGCAGCATCTGACCGATGGATTATCGGTGAATTATCCCAACTGATCGATAAATGCAAAGAAGGTTATTCTAATTTTAATTTCTTCATTCCCGCAAATGGGATAAGAGAATTTACATGGAATGTGTTTGCTGCACACTATATAGAAATGATCAAAGGACGCATTTACGATACAGCTGATCAATCCATGCAAAGATCAGCCATATTTACCTCCCAGAAATGTTTCTCGACAATTTTGGTTCTCCTAGCCCCGATATGTCCATTTATTACCGAGGAATTATGGACAAAAATTTACTCGGCCGAGAGTATTCATCTTCAACAAATGCCTCAACCACTGGATCATTATGGCGAACTCACAAAATATACTAAATTGATTATGGATTTTAACTCGATGGTATGGAATAAGAAAAAAGCAACTATTTCAGACGAAACCGGAAAACCGTTATCTCTGAAGGATTCTATTGGTAGCATCATCATCCCCCCTGATTTAGATTTATTCAAGGAAGATCTAAAGACAATGCATAATTTGAAAAGCTAAGATAACATAGCAGCAAGTTCTGAGATCTACCTGCAATGTTACGCCACACAACTACCGCAATATGCCGGAAAGAAGACAGTGATCTTCATCATCGGTGTAGCCATACAAATTGTACTGCTGCGTTGTTTATTTTGCGCGAAGCAACTCCAATGTATCTTCTGCGATATCAATCGCACTATGAGAGTCTATATTAGATTCCATAGTAACGATGAGAATATTCTTATTTAGGTAAAATGTTAAGATCGAGATTTTTTCGCGCTCTACATACGCGAATCTTGCATTTCCCATAGTGTCATCAAACCTCTGTCTCATGGATTTACGAAGTGCTGTTTGTGTCAGATATAATTCCTCACTGGTTTGGTCTACAATAGAATCGATACCTCTACGCATACCACCAGCAATTTGTAACCCTGTATCATCCACAACAGCAGCATAGCGAATATCGTCGTGTAAAGCAAATATTGATTCACAAAGCTTTGTATATTCCACGCCGCCCAGAAGGTTGGCCTATTTATTGAATGTTGGGTTTCATCTGATAACAATGGTTAGGATATGAAGAATTAGCAAGACGTTCGTTTGTCCGATTTTTTGCTGCAATTTGTAACAAATTATTTTCGTATTGAGACCGAACATGCTTTTAAATGTGGTTTGTGTTACTGTTGCCGATAATACTGAAAAAATAAGGATCCCACAATCCCAATATTACAAAAAATCGACAACGTTTGCTTTGACATTTCAAGAAGTTGAAATTGATCTCAAATTATGCTAATTCGATATTTTTTGTTTCAAGCTCAACATTCGTTCTATGTTGTGGATACTAATGTCGAGCAAGTATATCCATGTCTAGATTTATTCATTTTTCTATAGGATTATCAATCATATTACCCCATTCTGTCCAGGATCCATCATAGTTCTTAACATTTGGGTAACCAAGCAGGTATTTGAGGACGAACCAAGTGTGCGATGACCTTTCACCTATTCTGCAATACGCAATTACTTCTTTGTCAGGCGTTATTGCCTTTGATTCATATAGCTTCTTTAATTCATCTACTGATTTGAATGTGCCGTCATTATCGTTGACAGCTTGACTCCAGGGGATGTTCATTGCTCCCGGAATATGTCCTCCTCTCTGAGCATGTTCTGTCGGATATTCTGGTGGAGCGAGAATTTCCCCTGTAAATTCTTTTGGACCTCGAACGTCGACCATTGCTACTCTCTCTCCCTTCTCTAACGATTCTTTAACGTAGTTCAGAAACACCCGTATACTATTGTCGGCATGTGACGCCTTGAAATTTCCGGTTGAATATTTCGGAATGTCTTTGCTCACATCTCTGTCTTCTACTAACCACTTTTTCCTGCCTCCATTCATTAGTCTGACGTCTTTGTAGCCGTAATATTTAAAGACCCAAAATGCAAACGCTGCAAACCAATTGTTAAAATCCCCGTAAAGGATTAAAGTGGTGTCATCGTTAATTCCAGCTCTTTGTTGCAATAAATCCTGACAAGCTTGCTCACTTAACACATTCCGACTTATTGGATCGTTTATATCCTCCTTCCAGTCAAACAAAACAGCTCCTGGTATGTGACCCAGCGAATAATTGGACCGTGGGTCATAGTCTACTTCAGCTATTCGAATCTTGTCTGAACCCTTTAAGTGGTCAGCTACCCATTGAGTATCGACGAGAACTTCAGGATGAGCATAAGCCATATTTTATTGATACTATACTCGACTATTTAAGCCAATAACTTTTCTCTAAACTAACATGGGTTACGCATAGCTTCATAATATTTTATGGATATGTATCAGAATGTTTTGTGCAAATTCGCCCGGCTAGTATGGACATCAGGTCTGCATAGTAGATAATAAATAAGTGTCTCCTGTAAAAGGCAGGATATAGTCTAGAAATAGACTTCACTGTTGCAATAAGTACCGATTCATAAAACAAATAGAATCCATCCCAAAGGTTGAATAGGAAATCAATTAAATATGTAAGTTCACGTTTAAGTGGTGCCAATGAGTGACAACCACCAGACTCTTGCTGCAAAGTGTCTGTCGCAACTCGAAGAAATCAATATCAGGCCCGGTAAGATTTTCCGAAATCTCACGGTACCAGAATTACTAGAGGTTGCCATTCATAGAATGGAGGGAGAGTTTTCTGATACTGGGGCATTATCCGTGAAAACCGGCAAATTTACTGGCAGATCGCCTGACGACAGATATATTGTCGATGACGATATAACACACAATACGATAGATTGGGGGAAGGTTAACCATCCTCTTTCAGAAGACAAGTTTGAAATGATTTTCGGTAGAATGAGAACATTTGTCGAAGGCAAAGAGTTTTTTGTTTTCGACGGTTTCGTTGGAGCAGATCCTGAAAATAGGCTACCCATAAGGGTAATTACCGATAAGGCCTGGCAAAATCTTTTTGCGACTCAAATCTTTATTAGTCCAACTGATATAGAGCTAGTAAATCCCGACCCCAAGTTCACACTCTTATCTGTAAATGACTTTGGCGCAGAATATGACTTAGAAGGAACAAGATCTGAGACATTTATTATAATAAATTTCAAGAAAAACCTTGCTCTGATAGGTTCAACATCCTACGCAGGTGAAATCAAGAAAGCTATGTTTTCTGTAATGAACTATCTTTTGCCACGCAAAGGCGTTTTTCCCATGCATTGTTCTGCCAACATCGGCAGAAGCGGAGATACGGCATTATTTTTTGGATTGTCAGGTACCGGAAAGACCACTCTGTCGGCCGACCCTGAAAGGCAACTTGTCGGTGATGATGAACATGGTTGGTCTGATAATGGAATTTTCAACTTCGAAGGAGGTTGTTACGCAAAGTGCATAAACTTAAGGAAGGAAAATGAGCCACAAATATGGAATGCCATAAGATTTGGCGCAGTAATGGAGAATGTTAGTATAGACCCTTGTACTCGAGAGCCGGACTTTGCCGATGGAAGTATCACAGAAAATACTAGGGTTGCTTACCCTCTCAACTTCATCCCGCGGGCGGTTATCCCTAGTGTTGCAAATCATCCTGATGTCATTATCTTTCTAACCGCAGATGCCTTCGGAGTGATGCCTCCGATAGCTAGGCTTACGAAAGAAGGAGCAATGTATCACTTTATGTCTGGCTATACCAGTAAACTTGCAGGAACAGAGAGAGGAATTACAGAACCCAAGGAGACATTCTCACAATGCTTTGGTGCTCCGTTTATGCCATTGTCTGCTAATGAATATGCCAAGATGCTGGGACAAAAAATTACTGAGCATGATACCAAGGTGTATCTTATTAACACAGGTTGGTCGGGTGGCCCATATGGTGTTGGTAGGAGAATGAATCTTGCACTTACGAGAGCGATGGTAAGGGCCGCATTGAATGGAGATCTAGAAAAAGGTTCCTTTACCCACGATCATATTTTTAATCTGGATATCCCAACGTCCTGCACAGGAGTACCTCCAGAAGTCTTTGACACCCGGAACAGTTGGTCTGATAAACGAAAGTATGAAATATCCGCAAGGAGGCTTGCATCACTATTTGTCAAGAACTTTGAAAAGTTTGATAACGTTGCTGAGGAGATTAGAAACGCCGGTCCAACAATATAAATGAGCAAAAGAGTAGTAGCCCGGAGCAGATTCGAACTGCTGTCTCCAGGTTTCTTTTCTCACATGAGATCCAGAGCCTGAAATCCCTAGCCCTATCTTGGAGATTGGCCACTAGATTCGGTACCTGATTAGATTAATAATACAGGTTCGACCGGGCTTCACACGAGCTACATGACATCCACAACTAGACCCGTATTTGACTTTAACGTTTTGTGTTGATTTCTCTAAGTACTTGTCCGTATTCCAAATATACTCTCTTCCGCATATAAGGAATGAGCCTATAGTGTATAGAATAGATGTTCTTTTCTCTGATAAGTATCCCTTTCACCAATAATGAGACAACACCACCAGCGACCTTTGATGGTCGCATCTTGAACATTTGACAAAATTGATCTCTCTTTACATGATATTCTTTCAAGATAAAATATGACCTGTTAACATCTAATATTAAAGGCCAAATGATTTTCTCCCATACCATTCTCCGATTTTCAGTTGAAGATGCGTGCTTTCCTTTGCCTTTAACTCTGCTCTCCTTTGCAGTAGCTTCAATTGAAGCCTTCGTGCTCATTTTCTTAGTATGAAACCTTCCACCAGTGAGTTGCGGGGCACATTTAAACGCCGGGTTTTGCAACCTATGTACATATGAAAGCTGATAATTCTGTTAAACATTCTCTTGAACTGCTTTCTAAAAGGTGGAGGATAGATCCACAAATATCCGATCTACACCTTGGCAAGAGAAATGACGTGGTTGATACAGCGCTACAAGTTAATGGAGTCATTTTTCACATTCCTAGACTAGCAGATGATAACCTCTACGTATTGTGGAGGTGTTTGTGGCCAGATTGTCACAATTGTTGCGAGCGGCAAGGAAGACTGCCGCTTACAAAAGATGATATCGATATAATTGCCAAGAAGATGGGTTATCTTTCAAAAACGGAGTTTATCATGACTGAAACACGAATCTCAAGCTGGGAGGAACAAGAAGCATTCGGCAATATTATAACTACGCTTACAATGCTTTCGCTAAAAAGGAATTCTGACGAAAAAGAAGAGCAGGACGGCTTTCCGCTTCAGTGCAGATTCCTGGATGCTAGCGGTTACTGTGGAATCCATCCCGAAAAACCTGGGGTCTGCTGGCTGTATCCCTTCGCTTCATGGATAGAATCTGATAAAGGAAAAGCTGTCATTCATGCTACGTTTCAATTAACCGGTGATTGTCCTGGCTTTTATGCAAGTAAATCGTTAGATTCTATTAAACCCGTGCTAAAAGAATATTCTGAAAAAATATACAACTACAATATGGCTGTGAGCCGAACTACAAGGGAAAATTATTGTTCGATTAATATCGTCGACTTGCAAAAAACCTAAAAATGGATAAATAGATTAATTTCGATGTTTCGATGCGAAAGATCTGCTATGCAACTTTGTAACTACTGAGGCGTCTATTGCAACATCCATTACGTAATGTCCGAAAATGAGATGAATATCTGCTTTAGTTTGTATTATTTTTGATAATCCTTGCTCTCATTCGTAATGATGGTTGATCCTTATGAATTTCAAATATATGATCAACGAATTTTTCGTAATTATCAAACCTCGAATCGCAGGAAGGACAAACTATACAGTAATTCATAGTTGGTTTTCATCGGTCATGATCCCTAAAAGTGGTTTTATAAATTACAAAAGAAGATGGAAATTAATCCATTATTTCTTCGACTTGTCGAATCGCTTCGCCACATCATCCCAGTTTACCACATTCCACCAGGCATTAACATAACTTGCCTTGTCATTTTTGTACTGGAGATAGTACGCATGTTCCCACACGTCACAAACTAGTAATGGGACAGTTCCTGGACCGAGCAGCAAGTTGTGCTTCTCTGCACCAAACGTCAATAATTGATCTGAAAGCGGGTCGTATGCAAGTATACCCCACCCAATACCTTCGACGGTCTTGGCAGCCTCTGTAAATTGAGCCTTGAATCCATCGTAACTGCCGCCGAAATCTGCATTAATTTTGTCAGCTAGAGCGCTGCCAGGTTTTCCGCCACCACCTGATTTCATGTTAGGCCAGAATATAGAATGTAGCAAGTGACCTGCATAATGGAATGAAAGGTCTCTCTCTATAGCTTTAACATCTGTACCTTGGAAATTATTCTTCCTTCCATTTTCTAATTTTTCAAGTGCTGCGTTGGCGCCATTTACATAGGCAAGATGGTGCTTATCATGGTGCAGGGTCATAATCTCCTTTGATATATGTGGTTCTAGTACATCATATGCGTAAGGTAACGGAGGTAGTTCGTATTTTTTCACGATCCATGAAACACAATTGAAACTATTAACCTTTCTCTTTTGCCAGCGTGGGATAACTTGAGAGATCAACGCTAATTTACAACCCCATTTCTTATTTCCGTCCATTACCCTCCATTGATCTATCTATATTTGCCTGTTTTATGTAGGGTGCAAATATCAACTTAACATGTAGATTTTCATTATTAGGCGTTGCCGATTCAGAAACGTATTTATTCAAAAATTATCTTTTAAATTCGTAAACATAATGATTAACAAGGAAATCCTTCAGGCTAGAAAAAAAATCTCTGATGCGAGACCCAAATTTGTCAGACAGGAGAGTTGGAGATATGACCGTTTAGCTGAGAACTGGAGAAAACCTAAGGGAAAAGACAACAAAATGAGAAAGCAGTTTTCCGGCGTACCACGCCTTGTTAAAATTGGGTATCGAGGGCCAAAGGCCGGTAGAGGTCTTCATCCATCAGGATATATTGATCATATCGTTTTCAACGTAAATGATCTTACCAGACTTGATGCAAGGAAGGATGCAGCTAGATTAGCACATACGGTCGGAACACGAAAAAGAATAGAGATTCTGGCGAAGGCTAATAGCCTAGGTATTAAAGTACTGAATCCAGGGAAACTACCCTCACAGACAAACGAGAAGAACAAAAAGATAAAATCCGTTGAACAAAGCGAGGAAGAGGTGGAAAACCATTAATTGGTAGTAAATATAAGGAAAAAAAGGGAATTAATTGCGCGAATACTCGATGTAGGTGTGAATAGGATCAGGTTTGAACCGGATAAACTTGATGATGTAGCAGATTCTATTACACGAGAAACTATGCGTACTCTCATAAAGAATGGAACGATCTGGACGGTTAAGCCCCGGGGAACCTCTAGAGCGCGCGCTGAAGCGAAGCGTGCCATCCGCAGGAAACATGGCACAGGCACAGGATCAAAGAAAGGCAAAAAGTCAGCAAGAACAGGAAAGAAACAGGTCTATGTAGCCAGGGTAAGAGCCATGAGACACCATCTAAAGGTATTGAAGGATAGAGATGATATAACTAGAGGAATTTATTGGGGTATTTATAAGAAAGTCAATGGCGGTCAGGTAAGGTCGCTGGCGCACCTGAGAGAACTTGTAAAACAGTCCAAGACTCGCTAGGATTATAGAAATTGCAAATCTAATGAAATGCGGAGCTAGGCCGGATCGCGACATTTCATTTGGTAGCCTCAACGTCCAGTTAAGCGTAGAAAATACGATTTTGTGTTTTCCAATGGTGGCTTCCCCAGAAGCAATATCGAATATTTTTATTTGTTTAGTTTGTGATATATCCGTATTGCATTCGCGATGCAATTCCCAATGGGTGACGGCCTGATAAATAGGAGAGCATTTTGGGCTACAGAGGTAAATGAGCAACAAAATCTCACAAGTAAAGCGTTGGTACACAAAGCCGTTATTAATCGAGTAGTTAGCTGCTCCAACGCCTATCCCTAATTGAGATTTCTTAGATAGGAGACTATAACCCTTCGTTAACAAGGTGAGATAAGTATGACAAAAATAATACTAGCAATAATACGCGGAGCAATGGCTGTTGTCGCAACAACATTAGATGTAGTTGGAATTCCTACACTTAAGACACTAACAATAATGCTAAGGTGAGTATTTTCTCCCCCAATCTTGATAGGGAATTTCTCTACAGGCTCCAATCCATCCAATGCCATTATGAGGCCTAAAACAATTGCGCCTTTAGACTGTAATACATATTGCCAGATTTGTGATGTCTCCTGACTAGATCGGTTTGTTACTAATCGAGCTACATTTCATTGGCTAATCCCGACGTACTTTTTCTATGGTAACAATGTTAGCTTAAGATGCTCTGAGTTATTGATGTCGTTTCAGCTCCATAGGAGGCTGAAACCAGGGCAAACATACCTTTAAGCAATGATTATCTAAGATCACTATTATTGGCCACAAATTAATTATTTTGTAGGCTAACTTTTAACATTCCTGCCAATAACAGAAAATCAGCCTGAAAATGGTTTCCAATGGACGTGACGTCGGCACAGAAACAAGAAGAAGAACATAAGGTCGTCTCTGAGGTTGAAGGTATCCCATGGATGAAAGATTTTATTTTAGAATGCAGAACCAATCTATATCGCGTGTCTGACGTGATGGCTGCAGAATTGGATAAAATAAAAGAATGACAATCCAGCAAGAAGAAGCAGAACCAATAATTTACTAAGTAACGAAGGAAATATTTCTTGTCAGTAAAATACTCATGACTTATTCTTATCATACAGGCGTAAAGTTACAATAAAAATCAAACATGTGATATAATGTTTTAAAAGCCGTAACTAGGTGTGATAAGTATGGTATTATCTTGAGAATATCGCAAGAATATTAGTGTCGAAAACCCTCACTAATAATATTTTATCAGACAAAAACCTGGCTGATTGTATTTGCCTATCGCACGGTCGATAACATCAGTAGCTCCAAAAAGAAAGAAAAACCCGTAATTGGTCGTCGTACCTTAGACTAGCAAGCTATCGAATGCATCCCCTAATCTTGGTACGGTTTCATAATTTTTTATTTCTTTTGGATTTATCCATCTGTATTCGTCATGTTCCCAATCAATTCTGATTTGATCCGTATTTGACCTAAAAAGGAATGGATGAACAACCCATGTTATCTTTGGATCATCAGATTCGACTGCTTCCAGAGGCTCGCCAATGCGAATGAGCGTTACATTTTCGTTCTTCAAACCGGTTTCTTCTGCGATTTCTTTTAGTGCTCGGTTTACGGGCTCCTCCTGCTCTATATATCCACTTATGCCACCCCATTTTGTCTTCATTGTTTTAACCTTCTGGCTGCGTTTGAGGATCAGAATTTTTTTGTCGTGCTCTAAAAAAACTGTTATTATATCCACCCTATTTTTTGGCTCCTTTCTAGCCATATTCTCCCACCTCTCATAGTCTCGCTGCCATAATAGTACTTTCATTTCCCCGAGCATGTTGGGCGTATGTTTTTAGTTTCGTCCATAAGGCATTACTACTGTTAAAATCCATAACCTAGATTTTTTATATGTCAATTTATTTTCCTGATTTCAAACTCTCACAATATCAAGCCCTGTGCTTCCTATTAGCTCCATTATTCTAGTTTTCTCACTTCCAAGTCCTTTCCAGTCAACTATTACATGAGTAACTTTTTCTATGCTCTTGATAATCATTTGATCTAACATATCTTTATCAATCGACTCCAGGTTATGTTTGGCGGCAACTGCAGCAAGACCATATTCTGACTCCAACAGCAATTTATTAAATTTCATAGGATAATGTGTTCCACCCAAACCGATTGCTACCCTTTCACAAGATCCTAGACCGTTGTCAATTACTTTTAATATAGACTCGCATACAACCGAACTACTATTTCTATCGGTCCATTGGCTGTCCGTTGATCCAATCTCGATGAAAAGGACTGGTTTTTTTAATGAGGTTGGTCCATGATGGCTTGATTCGATGACGACGTCGTACCCTGGAATTAACGCCCTCAG
>Ga0102924_1004844_pt1 | contig 13298 bp, 13 predicted proteins | sample PaiPotPPM11metaG_FD_80116 | JGI IMG/M metagenome (GOLD analysis project Ga0102924, IMG submission 80116) | Iron sulfur acid spring bacterial and archeal communities from Banff, Canada, to study Microbial Dark Matter (Phase II) - Paint Pots PPM... ... | reverse complement strand
GGTCTCGACCTCGAGCACCTGGTTCAGGAAGCGCGGTTGATCACGAACGCCGACAGGTTCGGTCTCGTCCACGCGCGAGGCGCGCACCACGGTGATCCCCGCCGTCGGCAACGTAGCGCGCGCCGCCGCCAGGTACGCGGAGCGATCGCCGAGGTTGCTGCCCAGCGCGAGCCACACCCGGGTCACGCCTGCCGGATGGCGTCCGCCATTCGTGACACCCGCACCATCGCCTTAACGTCGTGCACGCGGACGATGTCGGCGCCCCCAGCGATGCTGAGCGCGACCGCAGCCGCCGTGCCCTCAAGACGCTCGCCGGCCGGGAGGTCGAGCGTCTTGCCGATGAACGATTTCCGGGAGGGGCCGATCAGCAATGGAAAGCCGAGCCGGCGCAGCTCGGGGAGGCGCTGGATGATCTCCAGGTTCTCCTCGCGCGTCTTCCCGAAACCAATGCCCGGGTCGACGATGATGCGATCGTCCGCGATGCCCGCCGCCCGCGCCATCTCGACGCTCTCACTCAGGCTGGCCAGAATTTCGGCGATCAGGTCGCGGTACCCACCGCCTGGTTTGTTGTGCATCAGCACGACCGGAACCCCCGCAACCGCGACCGTCGCCGCCATTTGCGGATCTCGCCGGAGTCCCCAGACGTCGTTGACCAGCGCGGAGCCAGCCGCGATGGCGCGCTTGGCGACCTCGGCTTTGTAGGTGTCGATCGAGACGGGCACGGCGACCATGGCCGCCACCCGCGTCACCACCGGAATCACGCGCGCCAACTCGTCCTCGACTGTGAGCCCCGGTCCCGCCCAGGTCTCCGGCCGGGTGGACTCGCCGCCTATGTCGATCAGGTCGGCGCCATCCTGCTCCATCTGCCTGGCCTGCGCGACCGCTGTCTCCAGATCGGTCACCCCGTCGCCCGAGAACGAGTCTGGCGTGACGTTGACGATCCCCATCACGTAGGTGCGCGAACCCCAATGGAAGTCGTGGTCGCCGATGCGGGTCACGCGCATCGTGGCCGCCATCGGCCTGAGCGTAGCATCATGTCGTTTCGGTGACTGCCATCAAATTAAGCGGCCTCCTCGAGGGCGTCGACGTGCTCGAAGCGCCTCCAACCGACCCCGAGGTCACCGGCCTTTGCTACGACTCCCGCCGCTTGAAGGCAGGTGACTGCTTCGTCGCCATCCCGGGGACACATACCGATGGACACCGCTACGTCGAGACCGCGCTGCGGGACGGCGCCGTCGCGGCGGTGGTGCAGCGCCGGGTGGGCACCGCCTGGCCGCAGGTCGTGGTGCCGGACACGCGACGGGCGCTGGCCCTGATGTCGAGCACCTTCTATGGCCATCCCAGCCGCGAGATGGTCGTGATCGGTGTGACCGGCACCGACGGCAAGACGACCACCACGACGATGATCCACCAGATGCTGCTGAGCGCCGGACGCCGTGCCGGCTCGATGAGCACGGTGGACATGCGCTTCGGAGACACGGTCGATCTGAACGAATCGCGTCAGACCACCCTGGAGGCGCTCGAGGTCCAGGAGCAGCTGGCGCGCATGCGCGACGGCGGTCTGAAGTACGCGGTGATCGAGACCAGCTCGCACGGTCTTGCGCTGCAACGTGTGGTTGGCGTCGACTACGACATCGCCGTCTTCACCAACATCGCGCATGAGCACCTCGACTTCCACAAGACGATCGAGGCCTACCGCGAGGCGAAGGCGCGGCTGATCGATCTGACCGCTGGCGGCGCCCGCAAAGACATCGAAAAGACGGCGGTGCTCAATCACGATGACCCGAGCTACGCGTACCTGATCAACCGGCCGATCGCCCGGCGGATCACCTATGGAATTCAGCTCGACGCCGATCTCAAGGCCGCCCGCGTCGAAGCGACGCCCGAGGGTCTCCGGGTGGAGGCATCGACGCCTCTAGGACGACTGGCCTTACGGTTGAAGTTGAGTGGCCGCTGGAACGCGGCCAATGCGCTGGCGGCCGCGGCGTCGGGGGTCGCCGTCGGCCTGACCCTCGACGAGATTCGTGAAGGCCTCGAAGGCTACCAGGGCGTCAGCGGTCGCATGGAGCGTGTCGACCTCGGCCAGCCGTTCGCCGTGATCATCGATTACGCCCACACACCGCAGAGCCTCGAGAAGGTGCTGCGTGAGCTGCGACCCATCACCCCGGGCAAGCTGATCGCCGTCTTCGGCAGCGCCGGCGATCGCGATCGCGAGAAGCGGCCCTGGATGGGCGAGATCGCTGCCCGGCTGAGTGATTACGCGGTCTTCACCAACGAGGATCCGCGCGAAGAGGATGCGATGACCATTCTCAGCGAGATCGCCGCGGGGGCTGAGGAGGTCGGGTGGAGCGAGGGAAACAACTACGCACGGATCGAGGATCGCCGTGAGGGCATCGCGCATGCCGTCCGCCGCGCTCGCCCGGGCGACACGATCCTGCTAGCCGGCAAGGGACACGAGCGAAGCATCCTTATCGGTCGGGGCAAGGAGCCGTGGGACGAACGCGCCGCCGCTGAGGCAGCGATCCGCGGACTCCCTGCTTGAGCCGCGGGACTACGCGGCGTTTACCGCCGAGCGGCGAGGACCAGTTTCCGGTCTGTGAACGATTTCACGTGTCCATCGACCGTCACGATTTCGAGGTCGCGCACCGCCGACGCGGGAGCCTCGAGGAAGCGCACACGGACGCGTTCCTGTGTCGCCGCGTCTTCGCCGCCACGCTCGAGCCACGGCTCGAAGTCGTGGGCCTTGCGGACCACCTCTTGCTTCTCGATGTGCAAGCCGGCGTGTTCGCAAAACGCGATCCACTCGCGCTCGGTATAGATCCGGCGATGGGTCGGGTCGCGTAGCATCTCGACTTCGTCCTGATACGCGGCGCTTTCCTGGTCCTCCGGTGCGGTGGTGTCGACGAAGATGAAGACCCCGCCGGGTCGGAGCACGCGGGCCACCTCGCGCATCGCGAGGGCAACGTCGTCGAAATGATGCGCCGCGAGCCGCGTGGTGACGATGTCGAAGCTCGCCTTGGGAAAGGGGAGTTGCTCCGCGCCCGCCCGTACGAACTGCGCGTTCCACAGGCCAGCTGTCTGAAATAGGCGACGGGCGGTTGCCAGCATGGCGTCGACCGGGTCGGTGAGCACGACGTCGGCGACGCGCGGTGCGAGGGCGAGGGCCGTGTGCCCGGCGCCGGTGCCGATGTCGAGGACGCGCTCTTTGCCGGTCGGTGCCGCGTACTCCACGACCAGCTCAAGCTCGCGACCTGCCTTGTGCTCGCCGGTGGCGTAGGCCTCCGCGGCCTTCTCCCAACGTCCCCCGCTGCCGCTCACCCGATCAGCTTAAGGCGACGCTGTCCAGGACTTGCTTGACCAGTGTCGAGTTGGGGTCGGCGGTAAAGAACGAGAACTGGTAGTTGCGTCCTTTGGTATGGACGTACGCCGCGCTCATGAACGGCCAGCCCTGGTCGGGGCGAGCCCAGGCGGAGGTGACCTTGCACGTATCAAGGGCAACCCTCGAGACCTGCTCGGTGACCGGGTTGACACTCCAGACAGCGATCGTGGCCGTATGGTCCGCCACGGGTGCAATGTCGGGGCGGAGCAGTCCCGGCAGCTGCACGGTCAAGGTGTCCGAGGTAGTTGTCTGCAGGACGAGGAAGGGCAGGTCATCACCGGTCTTCGTGACGGTGGTGAGCGACGCATTGGACGAGGGCGCGACCTGGTAGCCCTGCGGCAGCATCAGGCTCCAACCAAAACCGCTGGCGGCGTGGAGCGCGGTCGCGACGACAAAGTCGGACCGTACCCAGCCCGCCTGGCTGCCCAGCGTGACGTGATACCAGATGTTGCCGGAGGCGTCAGGTGCCCGGCCGTCGGCGGTGGCCTGCGTGCCCTGGGTCAGCGTCGCCAACCGCGTGCTCGAGGCGCTCGCGGCCGACCGCAGATTGACACCGAGTGGATCGTTGACCCAGATCGAGAACGGGAGGGCCGGCGTCGAGGGCGTGACGGCCGCCGGCGCTTTTGGCATTGGCAATGACGCCGGACAGGTGGTCGGTGACGCGTGCGGATCGACGGTGCCCGACGGCGATGGTAGAGGTCGGCTCGCCACGGCGTGGGTCTTATAGAAAGACGTGAGCGGCCCAGCCAGCAGGAAGGCCGCGACGGCGCCGATGACCATCAGGGGAATTAGGCGGAGAGCCGACCTCATGCCCATGGAACGCCCCAGCCGGGATCGCAGTTACGCGAGCGGTTTCCGGTTGGGGACGCCGGTGCGACGGGGATAATCGGCAGGGGTTGGCCCCAGCTTGGGCACGACCAGGAGGATGCCGGTACCGTCTCCCGGGCGTTCCAGGCGTGGCGACCCACCGCCGAGCAGGCGCGCCGCCGGCTCGAGCAGGTGTGGATCGACGGGACTAACTTGGGCAACGAGGTCTCCACCTGGTCTAACGAAGGGAAGGGCAAGCTCCAGCAGCACCGCCGGAGGCGCAGCCGCCCGCGAGATCGCCCGATCGAATTGCGCCCGAAGCGCCGGCCGGTGGCCAAGTTCCTCGGCCCGCCCGGCGGCTACGGCCACGTTCGTCAGCTTGAGGCTGGCGGCCACGTGCTCGAGGAAGGCGACCTTCCGGGTATTCGCCTCCAGCAGGGTGAAGTGCACCTGGGGCATGGCAACCGCCAACGGGACCGCCGGCAGCCCGCCGCCACTCCCGATGTCGATCACCCGTCCGATTCCGATCCATGGCACCGCCAGGAGGACATCGCCGGCCGCGACCTGCGCCAGGACGGCTTCCATGGTGCGCGCCCCGGTGAGGTTGACGGAGCGGTTCCATTCGAGGAGCATCTCTGCGTAGCGCTGTAGTTCCGGCCGCACCATCCTTACAATATGGCCATGCCGATCTACGAGTTTTCCTGCCTGAGCTGCCGTCACACCTTCGACGTCTTCGGCGGCTTCGCCAGCCGGGACGAGCGGCAGGTCTGCCCCGAGTGCGAGAGCACCAACACCAAGGCAATGTTCTCCACCTTTGCGGTGGTCGGTAGCAGCGAGGCCTCGAGCGCATCGACCTCGGGTGGGTGCGCGTGCGGCGGCAGCTGCTCGTGCTCGAACTGATAACGCCGCTGTAGACATAGCCTCTCCGTTTCCCTCATGATGGTGCCCGTGGCCACCGCCGGCGCACCCGTGCGACTGCGGGTTATGCCTCTGGGCGAATTGCTCGACGAGACCTTCAAGCTTTATCGTCGCCATTTCACCGTGATTGCCGGCGTGGCGCTGGTCATCATCCTGCCCAACCTGATCCTGAGCTTGATCTCGGGCTCTTATCGCGCCAATCCCATCACCTACTTCCAGAACGTCGCGCAGAACTTCAATAACCCGGACGAGCTGGCGAGGATCCAGGCCCAACAGCAGGCGTACACCAGCTCGCCCCTCTACTTGCTCAGTTTTCCGATCGCGGCCCTGCTGGTTCCCTTCAGCGTTGGCGCCCTGTACCGCGCCGCCACCTCGCTGGCGGCCGGCAACCTGGAAACCATCGGTTCGGTTCTCTTAGGGACCGCCCGCCGCTACTTCGCCGTGTGGGGCGTGGTGATCCTGGCAGCCCTGGTCTTCCTCGGCGCGATCGCCATCGTGACCATCCCGGTTGTGATCTGGGTCGCAATCCGCTGGTCGGTGGCGTTGCCGGCGCTCTTTGCCGAAGGCATCGGACCGGTGAAGGCCCTGGGCCGAAGCTGGAACCTCGTGCGTGACAACTGGTGGCGCACGCTGGGCATCCTGATCATCGTCAGCATCATGGTGTCGCTTATTCAAACGGCGCTGGCCGCACTCTTCGATGGCGTTGCCGCAGTGGTGCCCGGTCTCAGCGACGATCTCCGGGCTGGCGTCGTGACGACGATGACGACACTGGTCGATGCGTTGGTCGGCGCAATAACCCCGATCGCGATTGCCATGCTCTACCTCGACCTGCGGGTCCGCAAGGAAGGTCTCGATCTCGACCAACTTGCCCGCCAGGCCGCCCCGGGCACTGCGCCGGCTTAAACAGTTGCACCGGGGGGCGTCGGCGCCGGTCATGCTGCTCCTTCTCGGCATGCTCGTCGCCGCGGGCGTCACCTCGGCGTCGGCCAGCTCGGCGGACGATTACGCCAACGCCGTCCATCGCGCGCTGACGCTGGTCCAGTTCGCCGAGCGCGGGGATGTGCCGTCGGTGCAGCAGGCGATCGAGGTCCTCACCCGGGACACAGGGAACGGTCAGCCGGAGATCCTGCGTGACCTGCGCAGGAACCCTCCCGATCTTGCCGACGCCGACCAGCGCTTGCAGGCGCTGTACGCGACGCTGCAGGCGCGGGTCGACACGCCCAACCCGGGCCAGGCCGAACGGCAACTGCAGACCATCCTGTCGCAGCCGCGCTACTCGGGCCTGACCACCGGACCGTCGATACCTGAACGGATCCTCGACTTCATCGTGCGCCGGATCGGCGATCTGCTCTCGTGGTTGGGGGTCGGCAAGCTGGGCCTCAATGTTCCGCTCTGGGTCTGGCTCGCGATCGGATTGGCAGCCGTGATCGCCATCATCGCGTGGCCGATCCGCGGCGGGCTCAGCCGTGGTGGACGTGAGGCGAGGTTACGGGCTGCTGGGCCGATGGCGCGCGGTCGCGTCGACTTTTTCGGCGAGGCCGACCGCTTGGCAGCCAGCCACGATTACGTGGCGGCGATCAAGGCGCTCGCGGGCGGGGTCGCCGTTCACCTTCGGGGGGAACATGCCTGGGAGCACAGCCCCTTCACGGTGCGCGAACTGTTCCAGCAGTCCGACCGCGCCGAGGCACTGCGACCGCTCTTGCTCTCCTTCGAGGAGGCGAGCTACGGCCATCGGACTCCCGACGCCGGCACCTATGGCCGCGCCGCCGAGGCGGCGGCGCCGTACCGGGGGACGGCCGCGTGAAGGGGCGCGGCTGGATTGCGCTGGCCGCGATGGCGGTGCTGGTCTTCGTGCTGGTGTTGCTGCGAGGCACCGGGACCCAGGGACAATCCCCCGACCATGCCTCGACCAGTGATGCCGCCGACGGCACATCGGCGCTTCGCGCCTACGCCGACGCACTCGGTCACTCGAGCGGATCGGTCGAAGGCGACTTCACGCTGTCATCGTCATCCGGCCTGCTCTTTGTCTTCACGCCGACCAACGGGTACAGTGCCGCCGAGGTCCAGCAACTCGCGAGCTGGATACAATCCGGCGGCGTGGTCGTCTACGCCGCCGAGGACGGCGACCCGCAGCTGGACACCCAGTTCGGATTGCGCCGATCCCCGACCGCCGTGTCCGCGAAGGCGCATGCCGCCGCACCGATCCTTGGCGGTGTCGCGGCCGTCAGCGGCGCCGACGGCGCCCACCCCTTCCGACCGACGGCGTCGCAGGTACCGCTGCTTCGCAACAAGGCAGGTGACGTTCTGGCTGTGCGCCAGGACGTTGGCCACGGCCAGCTGGTCGCGCTCGCGGATCCCCTCATCCTTTGTAATGGCTATCTGGGCACGGCCGACAATGGCCGCTTCGCGGCCGACCTGATGGCGATGACGCCGACCGGCGGACGGGTGTGGTTCGACGAATTCCATCATGGCGCGGCGGCGACCGCTTCGCCCGAAACCGCATGGATGACGACACCGTGGGGCATCGCCCTGCTCGCGGTGGTGCTGATCGCCTTTGTCGGCCTGGCCCTGCGCGGCCGGGCGTTCGGCCCGCGCATTCCGTTGCGCGCTCGCGAGGATCGGTCGTCGGCGGAGTACGCGGTGGCGGTCGGGAGCCTCTTGCATCGCACCGGTGCCCGGCGCGTTACGCTGGAGGCCTTGCTCTCCGCCACGCGCCGCGCGGTCGCCCAACGGGTTGGTCTCGGCGGCGACGTCTCCAGTGATCGCCTCAACGCCACCATCGCACAGCGCGCGCCGGCGGCGGCGGAAGCGTTGGCCGGCGCCGAGCGCGACCTCGAGAACGCCAGCACCAGCGAAGCAGAGGTCCTCAACATGGCCCGCCGCTTGCACGATCTCGCTTATCGGTTGTCGGCCAGCATGAAGGAGTCCGTATGAAAGCCGTCGATTTTTACGCGCGTTTTCGCTCGGAAGCGTCGAAGGCGGTCGTCGGCCAGGACGAGGCGGTGCGCCTCTGCGCCATCGCCCTGATCGCGCAGGGCCACGTCTTGCTCGAGGGCGTCCCCGGCGTGGGCAAAACACTGCTGGCCAAGACGATCGCCCGCCTCCTGTCGTTGGAATACGGTCGGGTGCAGTTCACGCCCGACCTGATGCCGTCGGACATCGTGGGGACGTCGGTCTACGACCTGCAGTCGCGGTCCTTCCGGATTCGGAAGGGACCGGTCTTCACCAACATCCTGCTGGCGGACGAAATCAACCGCGCTCCGGCGAAGGTACAGGCGGCGCTGCTCGAAGCAATGGAAGAGCACGGCGTGAGCCTCGAAGGGCAGCAGCAACCGCTGCCCGACCCGTTCATGGTGCTGGCCACGCAGAACCCGATCGAATATGAGGGAACCTATCCACTGCCCGAAGCGCAGCAGGACCGCTTCCTGTTCAAGGCGTTCATGAATTACCCGACACCGGAGCAGGAGCTCGAGATGCTGCGGCGCTGGGATGCCGGCATCGAGCTAAGGGACCCGGCGCGAGCCGGCGTCGCGCCGGTCGTCGAGGCCGCCGCGATCGCGGAATGCCAGGCCGAGGCGCGCAAGGTCACGGTCGATGAGCGGCTGCGCCGCTATATCATCGAGCTCGCCGTCGCCACGCGACAGGCAGCCGAGCTGGTGCTGGGGGCGAGCCCCCGGGCCGAGGTGCTCCTCCTGCTGGCCTCGAAAGCGGCCGCGGCCTTCGAGGGTCGCGACTATGTCACCCCCGACGATGTCAAAGGGTTGCTGCGGCCTACATTTCGGCATCGGCTGCTGCTGCGCCCGGAGGCCGAGGTCGGTGGCCAGACTGCCGACAGCCTCCTCGACGCGGTAATCGCCCGCGTCACCCCGCCGCGATAGGGCGCGAGCCGGCCGCATGACGCTCCTTCCGCAGCCCCGGCTGCTGGCCACATTGCTCGCCGGGTCCGTCCTCTTCCTGCTGCTTCTCCTGAGCCCGCTGTTCATCATCGCACCACTGCTCTACTACGCCGCGATGGCCGGCATCCTCATCACGGAGGCGGGCCGCCTGCCGAGCAAGTCCGGCTTCATGGCAAGCCGCGTCCTGCCCCAACCCTTCTCGCTGGGAGAGGTGCAGAGCGTGCAGCTCCTGGTGGCGCACTCAGGCGCGGCGGGCCTGCCCGCCGAGGTTGCGGACCACGTGCCCGCCGACTTACGCCCGGATCGCCGCGTGCTATCAGGGATGTTCGATGCCGAGGGGCTGCTGCACGTGGAGTACACCGTCGAGCCGCCCCATCGCGGCGCCTACCGCTTCGGGGCGGTCGACCTTCGCTGCTGGCGGCCGGGTGGCTGGCTCATTCGCCAGGTGCGGATCAAGGCCGACGAGGCGGCCGCCGTCTATCCCGACGTCCTCGCCATCAAGCGGTACGAGCTGATGATGCGCCGCGGGATGCGCATCATGGCCGGGCTTCGCCGCGCTCGCCCGCCCGGCGCCACCACGGCGTTTGCCGGGTTGCGCGATTACCTGCCGGGCGATGAGGTGCGCCGCATCAGCTGGAAGGCGACGGCGCGGCGCGACAGCCCGGTGGTGATGGAGGTCGAGGCGGAGCGCGGCCAGCAAGCGATCATCGCGATCGACTGCGGCCGGCTGATGACGGCGCCGGCGGGACTCCTGAGCAAGCTCGACCATGCGGTCAACGCGGCCTTGCTGCTGGCCTGGGTGGCGCAAAGCCAGGGGGACAAGGTCGGCATGCTGACCTTCAGCGACAGCGTGCGCCGTTTTGTGGCGCCGCAACGCGGGCCGGCCCAGGTCACCCAGCTCAACAAGGTGCTCTACGACATCAAGCCCGAGTACACCGAGCCCGATTTTGCGGAAGCCTTCTCGCACCTCGCGCTTCGCGTGAGCCGCCGGTCGCTGGTGATCGTGCTCACCGATGTCCTCGACCCCGAGGCCTCGCGGGACCTGGTCGGCCACGCCATCCGCTTGAGTCACCGGCACCTGGTGATGGTGGTGGCCATGTCCGACCCCGAGGTGCTGGCGGCTCGCAACGCGCCCATCGAACGGGTCTCGCGCGCCTACGAATGGGCGGCCGCCGAAGAGCTCCTCTCCGCCCGGCGAGCCAGCTTCGAGCAGCTCCGACACGGCGGTGTCCTCGGGCTTGACGTCGAGGCCGGCCAGCTCAGCCCGTCGCTGGTGGAACGCTACCTGGAGTTGAAGGAACGGGCGCTGCTCTAGCGAAGTAACTTCCGGCTCTCCGCAAGCGTTCCCTTGAGCGAAGGTGGCGTGAAAACCCTCGAACGGAATCGAATCGATCAATTGGTGCGCGAGCTCGAAACCGATGCCTACCGGCTCGCCCTCAGGCTTGAATCGGACCCGGCTGCAGCTGAGCGCATCGTTCTCGAGGCGTTCGCCGGCCTGGCGCCATCGCTCGCCGCAACGCCCCAGATCGTGGAGCTGAAAGAACGGCTGCACGCCCGCATCCTCCAACGCGCTTCGCGAGGTCGCCGCTCGCCGGAGGTGATCGACGACCGCGCAGATCAACCGGTCGTCGTTGGTGACAGCCTCCACCTCCGAATCGTCGACCTCCTCGAGGAGGAACAGGCCGTCGAGCCGGTCGGACGCCGCCGCGCGATCTTCCTTGGTCTTGGCGGCGTTGTCCTCGTGGCGGCGCTCGCGGCTTTCATTTGGGTCCGTGCCGATGCGCTCGCCAGCGCGCAGCCAACCGTGACGAACCTGAACCCGCAGGCTGGGGCGAAAGAGGTTCCGGTGAGGGGAGACTTCAAGGTCACGTTCGGCAGCCATCCGGTTGGAACACCGACACTGCGACTGGAGCCGTCCGATGGCGTGCTGGAGTCGCCGCGCTGGGACGGAAGCACGTTGATCGTGGGCTATTCCGGCCTGCATCTCGCCACCCGATACCAGGCCGTCCTCGGAGCCGACTACCGCAGCCGCTTCAAGGACATAGGTCATCTGGTGAAACGCTGGAGTTTCAGCGCTGAGGGCTATCCGATGCTGGTCAAGTTCGGGCCCGCCAATGGACAGATGATCGTCGCGCGCATCGGGGCCATGACGATCGACTTCAACCACCGTCCGCCCGTCGATCCTCAGCTGAACATCGTGCCGGCTGATGGCTCCCTTGAGACTGGACACTGGACGGGAAGCACCTGGGTCGTCGGCTACGCGGGCCTGAAACCGGCCACCAGCTATCAAGTCACCGCGGTCGTCGATTATGGCGTGAGCGCGGCCAACATCCGGCGCCAATGGGCCTTTACCACGGAGCCCGGGGCGCCCCCTGCTGGGACGCCGGTCATCTGGTACTCGTTGTCCTCTCCCTGGCTGGGGCCGGCCGAGCCGCAGCGACTCGTGGCGATCGACTGGACCGGGACCCTGGTCGGAACCACGTATCAACCGCCGGCGATCCAGCAGTCGCCGGACGGATCGATCCTCGTCACCCACGACGGCGAGTACTTCGATCGCACCGGCGCATCCGTCAGGACCGGACCAACGTCCACCTACCCCGGTGCGGTGCTGGCTGACGACAACCGGAGCCTGTGTGAGGTACGAGGTCTCGCCTACGGCGACGGTTCCGGCGAGCAGTGGGTCTTCACCGGCCGTGTCGATGGTCCATCGCGCCGGGTCGCGCTTGCCGGCATGATGGGCGCTCACTCAGGCTTCGGAATTCTGGCGTGCAGTGTCCTGAATGACCGGGTGGTGCTCGCCGACTTCGGCCCAACGGGAACCGCCGGCGTGCGTGTCCTGGCGCTTTCCAGCGGCCGCCTCCTCTTTCAGCGCGCCTACTCGGGGCCACCAACCAGCCTGGTCAGCTCCCACGACGGGAAATACCTGGCGGAAATGGTCACAACCTATGACAGCCAGGGGGAGTCGGTGGCGTCTATGACCCTGATTCGGCGGACATCGGACGGAGAACTCGTGGCACGAATTGACAACCGGGGGGTCCTGCGATTCTCGTGGGACGACATGCGCCTGGTCGCGGGCCCGTTTTTCGCCGGGGCAGGCCCAGGCGAGGTGGCGCTCATCGAATGGCGGACGGGGAAAATTCTGTGGCGCCAGCAGGGCGATGCGACCACGAATGGCGGCCGGCCGGTGTTTGCGATCGCTCAGCCAAGCGGACCCGGGATGGCGATCGCGATCGGCAGTCAGCCCGGGAATGGCGACGTGGACCAACTCTGGCTGGTCGCGGCCGACGGACACGCGACCCAGGTCGTCAACGAGATCTTCTATCCGGCGTTCTATTCGGGCTTCTGAGCCCGCCCGGTCAGGAGCAGGTAGGAGTAGAGGAGGACTCCGGTGGTGACGCCGACCGCGGCCTTGACGGCGGTGGGCGCATCCGACGGACTCAAATTGCCTTCGATCAGGCCGGCGATGATCAGCAGTGGGGCCAGGCCGGCGAGGATGATCAGGGCCTTGCGCGCCGCGAGAACGAGTGTGTCGCGACGTCGGTAGTCGCCCGGCAGCAAGACCGCCCAGCCCATCATCAGGCCGCAGGCGCCGGCGGCGACCACCACCGAGAGCTCGAGCACGCCGTGGCCAACGACGAAATCGAGCAGACCGGGAGCGATCCCATAGGCGTTGGTGAGGCCGAGCAGACCGCCCAGTTGAATCCCGTTCGTCATCAGCAAGTAGATGGTGGGCAGGCCGAGCAGAACGCCGAAGGCGAAAGCGAGGATCGAGACATTGATGTTGTTCGTCATGATCACGCCCGACATCAGCGGCCGTCGATCGACGGGGATCTGGGTCCAGAGGTGATGGCTGCGCACCAGTTGCACCAGCTCGGCGGGGACGAGCGCATAGGCAAGCTTCGGATCCAGCGTGATGGCGACGAACGCGACCAGCGCCGGTCCGAAGAGGAGCAGCGCGGAGGCGATCAAGTAGGGAGCAGACTCCCGATACGTCTGCGGCAGGGTGCGTTTGTAGAAGATGGCGATTCGCTCGCCCAGGTTTCCGCCCTGCCGGTACACCGCGGCGTGGCCTCGGGCGACCAGCCCGTTGAGATACCCTGCAACCGGCTCCGTCGGCCAGTCACGCTGCGCCCGCGCGAAGTCGGCCGTTGCCCGGCGATAGAGCGCCGCCAGGGACAGCACTTCGGTTGCGCGCAGCCCGCCGACCCGGCTCGTTCCCGCACGCGTCAGTAGTTTTTCCAGGCGGTCCCACTCCGGGCGCCGGCGGCTGACGAATTCATCGGCGCGCACCTATCAAT
>Ga0102924_1004842_pt1 | contig 13299 bp, 9 predicted proteins | sample PaiPotPPM11metaG_FD_80116 | JGI IMG/M metagenome (GOLD analysis project Ga0102924, IMG submission 80116) | Iron sulfur acid spring bacterial and archeal communities from Banff, Canada, to study Microbial Dark Matter (Phase II) - Paint Pots PPM... ... | reverse complement strand
TCCTGGCGGTGGGCTACTACGAGACCAAGTCAGGCAGCAGGTACGTTCAGCACGAGCTGGCCGAGCACTGGAACGGCCACGCCTGGCAGCGGGTCGCCGTGCCGAAGTTCAGCACCGCGTCCTTCCTCTCGGGCGTGTCGGGCAGCAAGTCGGCCGGGGTGACCGCGGTCGGCGGCGTGGCGTCCGGCGGCCACGACGTCCCGCTGATCGAGCGCTGGACGGGCTCCCGGTTCGTCCGCGTCTCGCAGCCGGCCGGCTCCGGTGACCTGGCCGCCGTCACCGTGCTCGGCAAGTCCAGTGCCTACGCCGCCGGCGAGACCGGCAGCGGCGACACCCTGGTCGAGCACTACAACGGGAAGCGGTGGGCCAGGGTCGCCACCCCGAGCCCGGCCGACGGCGGCTTCCTCGCCGCCGTCGCCGCCACCCGGTCCGGCAAGTTCGTCGAGGCGGCCGGCTGGCACAGCCCGGACCCCGACGAGGTCCCCCTCATCGAGCAGGGCAACGGCCGGACCTGGCACATCACCCGCGACTGACCGCGGACGGGCCGGGGCGGCCCGCCGTGATCAGGCCGCCCTGGCCCAGGCCTTGCCGTTCCAGTGCAGGATCACGATGTGCGGCACGCTGGCCGTGTCGAGGTAGGACCCGACCGTCCAGGCATTGGTGCGAGATGTCGCGGCCACCGCGGTCAGGCCGTTCAGCCCCAGTCCCGGCAGCTTGGGCACGCTGACCGTCTTCCACGTGGTGCCGTTCCAGTGCAGCAGGCGGGAGCCGGCCGCCCAGACGTCACTGGCCGAGCTGCCGGCCACCCCGAAGACGTAGGTGAACCCGGCCGGGTCACTGGTGCCCAGGCCCGCCGTGGCGCGCTTCCACGACGAGCCGTTCCACTTCATCAGGAGCGTGACGTTCACGAAGTCCCGGCTGTAGCCGCCGGCCCACGGGCCGCTGCCCGGCACCGCGGCCACCGAGTTGAGCGTGCTGGCCGGCGAGGGGTAGGCGCTCGTCACTACCTTCCACGCCTGGCCGTTCCAGTGCATGATCAGCGCCTTCTCACAGGCACAGCTGCCGATGTCCGCGCCCACCGCCCAGGCGTTGCCGGCCGAGAGCGCGGTCACGCCGTACAGGTACGTGGACCCCGGGCTCGGGCTGGCCACGCGGCTCCACGACTTGCCGTTGTAGTGCAGCGTGATCGACTCATTGTCGCCCCCGTAGCCGACCGCCCACACGCTGGACGCCGAGGAGGCGTTCACCGCGGCCAGGGAGTAGCCGGTGAAGTACGGAGACGGCAGCTTCGGCACCGCGACCTGCTTCCAGGAGGTGCCATTCCAGTGCACGATCTGCGCCCCGACGCTGGAGTCGCCGACCGCCCAGGCGTCGCTGGCCGAGATCACCTTCACGCCGGTCAGCTGCCCCGACTTGGTGTCCTGCGGGTTAGGCGGCACCGGCATGGGCACGGTGACCTGCTTCCAGGTCTTGCCGTTCCAGTGATAGGCCACGTCCACGCCGTCGCCGGGGCACTGGAAGGTGGCCGGACGACAGCCCACCGCCCAGGCGTTGCTGGCGCTCAGCGCCGAGACCGCCGTCAGGCTCCCCTCCGGGGACGTGACCGACGCGGCACCCGCGGTGCCGGCCGGAACCAGCAGGCAGCCCAGGAGCGCAGCCGCCCCCGCCGTTGCCCATGCGTATCGACTCACTTGTCCCCCCACGACCGAGAAAGGCAGCAGACCCTAGCTTGACGCCCCAGCCTCCCCGCGGGTTGACCTGGCTCAGCGCCCGTTCAGGCGGCGCGGCGGCGGACCAGCCAGACGGTGGCCGCGATGAGCAGCGCCGAGAGGACGATCAGCCAGCCGCCCTCGATCCACTGGAAGGGCCAGAACCGGCTGCCGGGCTGATACCTCGTCCATTCCGTGTAGCCGTGCTGGGTAAGGTAGCGCGGCACCACCTGGTAGAACTCGTGGACCTTCTGCGCCTTGCTGCTCACGCCGGGCACGAGCTGGTCATAGATCCGGGTCATCGCGAACGGGCTCTGCCTTCTGCCGCCCTTGGTCCACCACTGGCTCACGTAAGACGCCGAGGCAGGCGGCAGGAAGACGTTCCTGGTCAGCACCGGCGTCAGGTAGTGCGGGCGCAGGTACAGCACGGTCGCCGCCCCGAGCCCGACGTAGACGGCCAGGGTGGCGGCGATGGCCGGGACGACGCGGCGGATCAGCATGCCGGCCAGGGCGCCGATCGCGAACGCGGCCAGCGTCCAGGCGGCGAACGCGATGCCGCGTATGCCGAACGTGCCGCTGTCGAGCGAGGGCGTCGAGGCCAGGCTCAGGTTCAGGTTGTCAGCCGCGAAGTACGGCTGGTAGTACCAGGCCGACAGCAGGCTGAGGGCGCCGGCCGCGACGGCCACCGTGACCGCCAGCGGCACCAGCTTGGCCAGCGTCCAGCGCCACCGCCCGAAGCCCTGGGTCCAGGCGTACCGGAAGGTGCCGGTCTCCAGCTCGCGGGCCAGCACCGGCGCCCCGGCGAACGCCCCGATCAGCGCGGGCACGGCCTGCAGTACGTAGCCATTGGCCAGGAACCCGTTCGTGCCGTTGAAGGTGCTGACCAGGTTGTTGCAGGCCAGCGAGGTGACCGGGCGGCACGCTATGGCGGCGGCGAAGGCGTGGTGCAGCCTGAGGCCGGCGATCACCAGGGTCACGGCCAGCGCGCCGAGCACCACGGCCACGCCGGCCAGCATCATCCGGTGCTGCCGCCAGGTGACCCAGGCCATCTGGCGCCACGACACCGGCGGCAGGCTGGCATCCTCGTCCCGGCGGGCGGGCAGGGTCAGCGCGGTCACTTGGTCACCTCCGAAGACTCGATATCCCGGTCACGGGCCGGTCCCGGCAACGCGGCGGCAGACGGCTCGCGCAGGTAGGCCAGGGCGAGTTCCTCCAGGCCGACGGGGTGCGCCTCCCAGCCGGGCGGGACCGGTTCGTCGGCGGCGGCCCGGACCAGCAGGTGCGCCTGGACCGCGCCGCGGCGGACGTGCACCACCGGCCGCTCGTACTGGCCGGCCTCGGCGGCCGGGCCGGTCAGCAGGCGGTGGGAGGCGAGCAGGTCATCGACCTCGCCTGCCATCTGCACTCGGCCCCGCGACATCAGGATGAGGTAGTCGGCCACCCGCTCAAGCTCGGCCAGGACGTGCGAGGACAGCAGGACGGACACCCCGTCGTCGGCCGCCGCCATCAGCACCGTGGCCATGAAGTCATGCCGGGCGATCGGGTCCAGCATGGCCACCGGCTCGTCCAGCACCAGCAGCCGTGGCCGGCGGGCCAGCGCCAGGGTCAGCGCGAGCTGGGCCTGCTGGCCGCCGGACAGCTTCCCGGCTTTGCGCCTGAGCGGGATGTCCAGCTCGCCGAGCCGGCTGTGCGCGTAGCGCCGGTCAAAGCGCCGGTTCAGGTTGCGGGTCAGGTGCACCATGTCGGCCACCGACAAGGTCTTGTACAGCGGCGTGTCCTGGGCCACGAACGCGATGCCGTCCAGCGCGGCCGGGGACCCGGCGGGCCGGCCGCCCAGCACGGTCACGACGCCGGCGGACGGCGCGGCCAGGCCGACGGCCAGGTTCAGCAGCGTGGTCTTGCCCGCGCCGTTCGGGCCGACCAGCGCGGTCACGTGCCCGGCGGGGATGGCCAGCGTGCACTCGCGCAGCGCCCAGGTGCTCCCGTACCGCTTGCCCAGTCGGCTCGTCTCGAGAATGTTCATGCGACGCCGGCCGTCCTATGGAAATCCCGCAGCGCGCTCGTGAACAGCGCCACCATCCCGTCCTCGTCCAGCCCCGCCGTGTCGGCCGCGGCCAGCCAGCCGAGCAGCGCCTTGCGCAGCCCGGCCAGCTCGGGCAGGGCCACCTGGCTCAGCGTGGCCTGGATGAACGTGCCCTGGCCTGGCCGGCCGGCGGTCAGGCCCTTGATCTCCAGCTCCTTGTAGGCCTTGAGCACCGTGTTGGGGTTGATCGCCAGCGCGGCGACCACGTCCCTGACCTTAGGCAGCTGGTCACCAGGCTTGAGGTAGCCCAGCCGCAGCGCGTGCTCAACCTGCTGAACCAGCTGCAGGTAGGTCGGCACGCCCGAACCCGGGTCGAGCCGGAACTCGATCGGCGACCCGGCCGCCGCCCGCCCCTCCTCGCCGCTGATCCCTTTATCTATATCCATAAGACAAGGGTACAGCCACGAAGCCAGCCGTCAAGGCGGTGACGGCGAGAGGACTGAACTCAGAACAGGGTTGGCGGGCCGGACGGGACCGGCTCGGGCAGCGGCTCGACCTCCGGCCGCCGGGCGCGCACGTCGTCGTGGAACCGGCGGGCCAGGTCCGGCGCGTCGACGTTGTCGGGAGTATGGATGAACACGGTCGGCGAGCGCCCCTCACCCAGCCAGCCGGCCACCACGTCGGCCCAGTCCTGCCAGCCCGCGACCGTGCGGGTCACGTCGTCCCGGCCGATGTAGCGGACCACGGGATGGGACGTGAGGGCCCGTGACCGGCGCGGCAGCCGCGGCTTCTTGGTCCACGCCTCGCGCTCGGCGTCGCTGGCCGGCGGGCTGCCGAACAGCACGGTGGTGTCGAAGCTCACCCACTCGGCGCCGACGTCGCCCAGCGCCCGCTCGAGCTCGCGCTCCGCGCGCGGGTCGGCGAAGAACGCACGGTGCCGCACCTCGACGCAGTAGCGGTGCTGCTCCGGGAGGCGCTTCAGGAAGCCGCCCAGCGCGCCGACGTCGGCCGGGCCGAACGACGGCGGCAGCTGGACCCAGAGCGAGTGGGCCCGCTGGCCGAGCGGCTCGATCGCGGCCAGGAAGCCGCGCAGCGGAACGCCGACGTCGGCCAGCCGGTGCTCGTGGGTGATCGCACGGGGCAGCTTGAGCACGAAGCGGAAGTCCGGGCCGACCTGCCCGGCCCACGACCGGACGGTGTCCAGGGCCGGCGTGGCGTAGAAGGTGGTGTTGCCCTCGACGGCGTTGCACCAGGTGGCGTAGGCGCTCAGGCGCTCGCGCGGGGCCAGCGACGCAGGCAGGAAACGGCCCTGCCACGGGGCGTAGCTCCACATCGCGCAGCCGACGTGGAGCCTCATGGCCCCGAGCGTACCGGCCGTCTAGCGTGGCCTGGCTGACCTCGACTATCGGGTGGCTCTCGTCTGACCGCTACGGGCCGTGGTGCAGCAGGGTGGCCAGCACCGGGACCGCGGCCAGCAGCAGGCAGATGGCCAGGTTGGCCACCTTATAACTGAGAAACACGGCCACGAACTCCCGCAGCGTCGCGCCCGGCCAGTAGTAGGGGGCGGTACTGGCCCCGGTCACCTGGCCGTTCACCCCGGCGCTCCGCGCGATCATCGCCGTGCGGAAGGCGTGGTAGTTGCTGGTCACGATGACGCAGCTGGCGCCGGGGCGGAGCCGGTCCATGATCGCCTTGCTGAAGGCCAGGTTCTCCTCGGTGCTGGCCGACTGGTCCTCGCGCTGGATCCGGCCGGCCGGGAAGCCGCGGGCGATCAGGTAGGCGGCCATGGCCTCGGCCTCGGGGACCTGCTCGTCGGTGCCCTTGCCGCCGGAGACGATCAGCACCGGGTCGCCGCCGGCGTCGGCCAGCGCCTGGTAGACCGCGCGGCCCCGGTCCAGCCGGCTGCCTAGCAGCGGGGGGACCCGGCTGCCGTCCAGCAGCCCGGAGCCCAGCACCACCACGAAGTCGGCGCTGCGCGGCACGCCCAGGCGCCCGTAGAGGAACGCGTACAGCACGAACGACACGCACTGGAACGAGACGTAGGCCGACAGCAGCAGGACGACCGTGGCCGACAGGTTCAGCTCCTCCGAGCCGACCAGCGGCCGGGCCAGCTCCAGCCCGATGACGGCCAGGATCGCGGCCCCGGCCAGCAGCGGCAGCAGGCTGGCCGGCCGCAGGCCTTCCCGCGCCACCATCATCACGCCGTTGACGGCCAGGGCCCCGGCGACCACGAACGGCCCCGCGGCCACCAGCAGGAACACCGCCAGCAGCACCAGCCGGCCGGCGTGGCCCTGGGTCCTGGCCAGCCACTGCACCGTCCCGACGGCCAGCAGCGCCAGCGCCAGGCCGAGCAGTACCGCGTTGCCGAAGCTGCGGCGGTCACGCGCCACCCCGACGGCGAGCAGGATTCCGAACACGGCGGCGGCCTCGAAAGCGAACACGGCTCCGGGTCCTTTCAGGGGTCGCCTGGTCCGGCTTCATGCGCCCGATGCTGTCACCCGCCGCCGGGCCGCCACATCGGCCCAGCGGCCGGATCCTGCCATGGCCCGGCCCGACCGCAGGCGTAGCTCGCCAGTACTACCCGGGGCCGGTCCTGGCCGCCCGCCCCCGGCGCCTCGACCAGCCGCCGATCAGCACCACGATCGCCAGCGCCGTCCCCGACAGGGCCAGGCCCTCGGCCAGCCGCGGCGGCGCGTAGCTCCAGGTCACGACCCCGCGGCCGGGCGGGACGTCGACCGCCTGGACGATGCCGGCCCGGCGCACGACCAGGGTTCGGGACGGGCCGCGGTGCGGCTGCCAGGTGGCCGTCCAGCCAGGGATGGCGGCCACGGCCCTGATCACCCGCACCCCCCGCGGGGACCGCACCACGGCCGCCGTGGGCTCATCCGCCGTGCTGCTGATCATCCGAACGTATGACCCCGCGGCCGGCCCGCCGCTCAGCGCCTGCAGCGTCAGCGGCCCGCGGACCGCGCGGTCGGTGAACACCGCGAACGAGCCGTCGCGGCCGGCGAACCCCCAGCCGGGCGGGACGAGCGCGTTCTGCAGCCGGCCGTTGGCCACGAACGCCTGGCCGCGGGCGGTGACGATGGTCGGCGGGCCGAGCGTGCTGGCCTGCTCGCCCGAGCGGCCGATCACCGCGACGGCCGTCGTCGGCCGGCCGGGAGTGATGGCCAGCACGGAGTGAGTGGCCGCACGGGCCCGGAACCAGTCCGTGGCCCCGGACGGCCTGACCAGCCCGATCTGAGTGCCGCTGGCGGCGTCGGCGGCCGCGTCCGAGTCCGGCACCTCCAGCCGGGACACGTCCAGCGGCCCGGCCAGGTACCAGGTGCCGCGCTGCCCGGCGCCCACGTTCCGCCGTCCGGCCCCCGGCGGGACGGCCGCGCCGCGTGCCCCGGCCGCCGTGAGCAGGTACTTGCGCACGGTCAGCAGCACGCTGGTGCCCAGGCGGGCCAGCGTGCCGTCGGCGATGGCCCGCGGGGACACCACGTCCTGCCCGTCACCCTTGGCGTCGTGCGTTCCGGTGGCCGCCGCGTAGCGACCGTCCACCAGCGAGCCGTAGCCCTGGACCGACGGGACCGCGGTGATGGCGTTGAGGTCGGGCGCGCCCAGCGTGACCAGCTGGGCGGCGTCCAGCAGGTCGGGGTCGAAGACCGCGAACCGGCCGTGATAGCCGAGATCGGCGATCGGGCGGGCGGCCGACGCGGCGGGCCGGGTCGCGGAGGCGGGTCGCGGCGCGGGCCTGCTCGCGCCCAGCCCCGAGCCCACCGCGACCACCGCCAGCACCGTGAAGGCCAGCACGTCGGCCACGACGAACCCGGCGATCAGCCGCGACCGCCGGGCCGGGGGCAGGCGGCGGCCGAACAGCACCAGCCCGATCGCCGCCGCGCCCAGCACCGCGTAGGGGGCCAGTTCAGGACCCAGCCGGCCCGACGCGGCCACCGCCGCCGACGTGCCGCCGGCGCCCAGCCAGCGCAGCAGGCCCGACGGGTACAGGAAGGCCGCGGCCACCACCACGATCGCGATCAGCGCGGGCACCACGCCGAGCGCGGCCGGGAGCCCTCGCCGCCAGCCCCGGTCCGCGGCCGGCTCCCGGCTCCCGGCATCGAACGGGTCGTTGGCCCAGTAGGCCAGCAGCACGGCCAGGGCCAGGTCCAGCACGCAGATGTTCCTGCTCTGCAGCCGCTGGCCGCCGTAGAACGGCAGGTGGGCCAGCAGGTGGCCGACCGGGGTGTTGCCGCCCAGCGCCAGCACGATGCCGATCAGCGCGATGACGTGCCACACCAGCCACTCCGGCGGCCGCCGGCGCGGCCGGAGCCGGCCCAGCAGCGCCGCCGCGCCGACCAGCGGCAGCAGGCCCGCGTAGCTGGTCACCTCGGCCAGGTTGTAGTGGGCGAAGAAGCCCGGCTGGCCCAGCGAGCCCGACCCGCCGAGCAGGTCCGGGACGACCAGCAGCAGCAGCCACCTGGGGGGCAGAGAGCCAGTATTAAACAAAGCCACCGACCCGGCGGCCCGCTGCGAGCTGTCCACCGCCGCCAGGCCCGGCAGCCACTGCACCGCGCCCAGGCAGAGCCCCAGGGCCAGGCCCGCGGCCACCCACGCCGCCGCCGGGCGGGCCGCGCGGCCGCCCGCGACGATCCGCCAGGCGGCGAAGGCCAGGACGATCACGGTGGCGTCGTCGATGGACCGCGGCTCGCCCGCCAGGATCGTCAGGCCGAACGCCGCGGCCAGCACGCACAGCCAGGTCAGCCGGGACCGGCGGTCGGTGTCGGCGGTCAGCCGCAGGACGGCCAGCAGCTGGAGCGGGACCCAGCACATCCCGGCGACCATGCCGAAGTGCTCGAGCTGCGCGGGCATGGTCCCGGCGAAGGCGAACGACAGCGCGCCGAGGAAGCCGGCCAGGCTGCCCAGCCGCAGTGCCCGCAGGAACCAGAACATGCCCAGCCCGGCCGCCGCCCAGGTGGTGATCAGGTTCAGGGCCCACGCGGCCGTGCCGGGCAGCACGGCGAACAGCCAGGTCAGCGGGTAGGCGGCGCCGGCGTTCCAGCCCGAAAGCAGCGGGGCGCCGCTCCAGATGTAGGGGTCAAATAGCGGCAGGTGACCGCCTCTGAGCAGCCGGCCGGTGAGCACCCGCAGCGGGAAGTTCTGGGTCTGGTCGTCGCCCGGGAGCACCGAGTGCCCCAGCACGGCGGGCAGGCCGAAGGCCAGGACCGGCAGCGCGATCAGCAGCACGACCGCGAGCACGTCCCCGCGCCGCCTGGCCGACGGGACCGGAGAGACCCGTACCGGGGTGTCTGGGGCCAGGACCAGCCCGGCACCAGCGCTGGCATGACCGCTAGGCGGAACTGGCAGGATCCCCCCTAACGGCCGGCGCGGCGAGCACCACAGATCCTACGGTGCCCGCCGCACTGGCCGGGTCCCCTCAGCCGCCGATCGTCATCTTCTCCAGCGGCAGGTAGGTGCGCGCGGCCCAGGACACCGGGTCGCGGGCGAAGTCGCGCTGGATGGCGCGGTTGTTGAGCGCGTTGTCCAGGGCGGCCATGATCATGGACTGGTCGAGCACCAGGTAGCGGTGGCCGACCGCGCCGGTGGTCGGGTTGACCGCGTCGAAGAACCCGTCCGGCCCGTACACGCCGGGGTACAGCGTGCGCAGCGCCTTGATGTTGGCGTAGGCGTGCTGCGGCACCACGTCCAGGGCGATGAACGAGGCGTGCGGCGTGACGACGTCCTCGGTCGCGCAGCCGTGGCACTGCGACAGCCCCTCGTTCGGGTGGCTGGCGTTAGCGCCGGTGCCGTAGTACGGGAAGGCCAGGCCCTCCACCCCGTAGCCGCCGTAGTCGCCGGTGTCGTCGGCCGTGCTGGACGGCGACATGCCCCAGACCGGGTCATGCAGCTGCTGGGTGGCGTACCTGATCTGCACCTGCGCGGTGCGCAGGTCGGCCAGCCCGAAGCCCTGCGGCCCCCAGCTGGTCTCCGGCACGACCAGGTTCGGCATCAGGCCCTCGAACATCCCGCCCGAGTAGGTCGGGATGAACTTCAGGTCGGTGCCGGGATAGGTGTAGTGCCCCTCCCAGACCGGGAACTGCTGACCTGACTGCGGGTCGGTGTAGGTCTGCCAGTGACCGCCCATGGGCCACTGCCCCTGCCAGGAGAAGTCCGGGTCGGTGGGCTGGCAGTCCGGGAACGGGGCCGGGGGCGGCAGCTCGCGCCAGCTGCGCCACCACACGTTGCCCGGCATCTGGTGCAGGCCCATGCCGATGTAGGCCGAGATCCGGGGATCACTGTAGAAGGCGCCGTTGTGGTAGTAGTGCGTCGCGTTGTCGCCCTGGTCCGGCGGCAGGCCGACGTAGTAGCCGCCGTACATCTGGCCGGTCGGCTGGTTGCCGGCGATGGCCGGATTGGTGTTGCAGTGCGTCTCGGCCCGGCCGTCGTAGAAGATGCCGAAGTTCATCGGCGCGATCAGGCTGTCGGCCAGCTGCCGCAGCTCGGGCATCGCCTGGCGCACCACGATCAGGCCCGAGGCGTACCAGCCGTTGTCGACGTTGGAGACGAAGTAACAGTTGTCGAAGGTCGGCGTGGGCTCAGCCGAGCAGTCGATGTCGCCGGGGTTCCTGATCACGTCACCGTTGCTGGTGTCGTACCACTGGTACAGGAAGCCGTCGTACCGCTTGAGGTGCTGGACCTCGGTCAGCGTGGCCCGGACCAGGCCGGCCGCCCGCGGCTCGCTGATCAGGCCCAGGTCGCGGGCCGCGACCACGGCCCACAGGTAGACGCCGATGTTGGCCGCCGAGGTGTACCGGCCGTAGGTGGTCGGCGTGGCCGACCCGCCCGCGAAGGTGAGGTTGTCCATCGGCAGGTGGGTCGTCGGGTCCACGTCCGCCTGGTAGAACTTCCAGGTGTCGCGGGCGATGCTCAGCAGGCTGGCCCGCTGGGACTCACTGAGGCCGTGATAGCGGGCCACCGGCCGGCCCGCCCCGGCCGACGCCTGCGCCAGGGGCAGCGGGGCCAGGAGCAGGGCCAGCACGGCCGCCCCCGCCAGCCAGCGCGCCGCCCTCACTCGCCGTAATGCTGTCGCGATTCTCATCCGCCTGACCTTTCCTACCGCACGGTGAACTGGCCGCGCAGGCCGCCGGTCGAGCTGTCGCCGACCCAGACGTCGACGCTGCCCGCCTGGACCTGGAACTGGCCCTGGTTGTCGTAGAAGCCGATGCTGGCCGGCCCCACGGTGAAGGTGACCGTCTGGCTCTGGCCCGGGGCCAGCGTCACCCGCTGGAACCCGGCCAGCTTGCGGACCGGCTGCAGGATGGTGGTGCCGTCCTCGTGGATGTACAGCTGGGCCACGTCGGCGCCGGCCACCTCGCCGGTGTTGGTGATCTTCGCGCTGACCTGCACGCTGCCGCCCGCGCCGATGCTGCCCGGCGACACCTGAAGGTCCGACAGCGCGAAGCTGGTGTAGGACAGCCCGTACCCGAACGAGTACTGCGGCGTGTTGGGCACGTCGAGGTACTTGGACGTGTACTTGTTGGTGGCCGAGTAGGGCCGGCCGGTGGGCAGCTGGTTGTAGTAGATCGGGATCTGCCCGACGTTCCGCGGGAAGGTGATCGGCAGCTTGCCGCTCGGGTCAGCCTTGCCGAACAGCACGTCGGCCACCGCGTTGCCGCCCTCGGTGCCGGGGAACCAGGCCTCCAGCAGCCCCGGCGCGTGGCCCGCGACCCAGCCCAGCGTCAGCGGGCGCCCGTTCATCAGCACCACCACGTACGGCTTGCCGGTCGCGGCGATGGCCTGGACCAGCGCCTGCTGACGGCCGGGCAGGTCGATGTTGCTGCGCGAGGACGCCTCGCCGGTGTCCGCGGCCGGCTCCCCGACCACCACCACCGTCACGTCCGACGCCTTGGCCGCGCTTACCGCCGCGCCGAACCCGGAGGTCGACGCGCAGGTGGTGTCGCACCCGGCCGCGTACCGGACCGTGGCGCCCGGCACCGCCGACTTGATGCCGCTCAGCACCGGCACCACCGACTTGAGGTCCGACGCCGAGTAGCCGATGGGCACGTCCGGGCCGAGCTGGTCGGACGGGTCGTTGGCCAGCGGCCCGACCACCGCGATGGACTTCAGCCCGGTGCTCAGCGGCAGCGCGCCGCCGTGGTTGTTGAGCAGGACCATGGACTTGTCGGCCGTGGCCCTGGCCGCGGCCAGGTTGGCCGGGGTCAGCTCGGCGGTCTTGACCCGGCTCGGGTCGGTCAGCGGGTGCGAGAACAGCCCGGCCAGGAACTTCAGGTCCAGCACGTGCCGCACCTCGCTGTTGATGGTGGCCATGCTGACCTGGCCGCTCTTGACCAGCCGCGGCCCGTTGTTGGTGTACGTCGAGTACTGGCTGGGCACCTGCACGCCCATCTCGATGTCCACTCCGGCGGTCAGCGCCAGCCGGGCCGCCTCCTGGCCGCTGGTGGCGTAGCCGAACGCCTGGAGCTCCTGGATGGCCTGGTAGTCACTGACCACCGTGCCGCGGAAGCCCCACTCCTTACGCAGGATGGTGCGCAGCAGGTACGGGTTGGCGCTGGCCGGCACCCCGTCCAGCGAGTTGAACGCGCTCATCACCGTGGCCGCGCCCGCCTGCACGGCCGCCTTGTACGGGGGCAGGTAGTCGTTCAGCAGTTGCTGTGTCGACATATCCACGCTGTTGTACTCACGGCCGGCCACCGGCGCGCCGTAGGCCGCGAAGTGCTTCACCGTGGCGGCCATCTTGTCCGGCGCCGCGAAGCTGCTGCCCTGGTAGCCGTGCACCTTGGCCGCCGCCATGGCCGAGCCCAGGTAGGGGTCCTCCCCCGAGCCCTCCACCACCCGGCCCCAGCGCGGATCCCGCGCGATGTCGACCATCGGGTTGAAGGTCCACTTGATCCCGTCCGCCGTGGCCTCGCTGGCCGAGACCGACGCGTCGTTCTGCACCGCGGCCGGGTCCCAGGTGCTGGCCTCGGCCAGCGGCACCGGGAAGATCGTCTTGTAGCCGTGGATCACGTCCAGGCCGAAGATCACCGGGATGTGCAGCCGGGACTGCAGGGCGGCCCGCTGCACCTGGTTGATGTACTTGACGCCGACCAGGTCCAGCACCGAGCCGACCTGCCCGCTGCGCACCTCATTCAGGAGCGTCTGCCCCGGCGTGCCGTTCGCGCCGGTGGGGCCGGACATCTCCAGCTGGCCGAACTTCTCGGCCAGCGTCATCTTCCCGATCAGGCCGCTGACCTTGCCGGCGATCGCGGCCAGCCGGCTGCTGGTGGTGGATGCGGCCGTTAGCCTCGCGCTGGCCGGGCCCGCGCTGGCCGACGGGACCACGGTGAGGGCCACGGCAGCCGCAGCCGCGGTGGTGGCCATCGAGAAACGGGCGACGCCGGAGCGCCAGAAGCGACTGGGCATGGGACAGTTCTCCCTCCCTGGAGGACGCACAACTGCCCCGCCCCTAGCCGGCCAAACTACTTATTCCGCGCCTTGTACCAATTCATGAATCCGGTCCTTAACCAGGACCGGCCCGAATTGTTGTTAATTAGATAAATTCACCTCAGCGTCGGTGGCCGGTTG
>Ga0102924_1004838_pt1 | contig 13309 bp, 13 predicted proteins | sample PaiPotPPM11metaG_FD_80116 | JGI IMG/M metagenome (GOLD analysis project Ga0102924, IMG submission 80116) | Iron sulfur acid spring bacterial and archeal communities from Banff, Canada, to study Microbial Dark Matter (Phase II) - Paint Pots PPM... ... | reverse complement strand
GGGTACCGGCTCCGACCACGACGGGCGGGCCGGCACCGGGCGGGCGGCGATCGGACCGAAGTGCTGCTCGATGAGCTGGCGCGTGGCGCCGACGTCGAGATCACCAGTCACGCAGAGCACTGCGTTGCCCGGTGCGTAGAACCGGTCGAAGAACCCGTGGACGTCGTCGAGGCTCGCCGCGTCCAGGTCGTCGAAACTGCCATATCCGTTGTGGGCGTTGTTGAAGGTCGTGAACATGATCGGCGGGAGATCGATCCAGGGAAAGCCCCCGTAGGGCCGATTGTTCACGTTGACGTTGATCTCCTCTTTGACCACGTCGATCTGGTTCTGCAGCGCTTCCGCGCTGAGCCGGGCGCCGCGCATGCGGTCCGCCTCGATGAACAAGCCGAGATCCAGCGCGTTGGCCGGGAGATGGGAGATGTAGACGGTGAAGTCGGGATGGGTGCTCGCGTTGGACTGGCCGCCGCACCCCTCGATGAGACGGTCGGCTTCGCCCTTGTCCAGGTGCACGGTCCCTTGGAACATGAGGTGTTCGAAGAGGTGGGCGAACCCGGTCCGCCCCTCCGGCTCCGATCGGAACCCGACGTCATAGAAGACCGCGATCCCGATGGCTGGCGCGGCGCGGTCCGGGTTGAGGACGACCCGCAGCCCGTTGTCGAGCGAGAACCGCTCGATGGCGAGCTTTGAGCGCGGGAGAGGTCGCCGCGCGGTGGAACGGGCCGGGCGGGCGCGTCGCGCCGTGGTCACAGACACGACGCCAGACCCTACAGGCGGCCGGCGCCAGGCAAGGGGCGGCCGGTGCCAGGCGAGATCTCAGCGGCGACGAGACCCGGCTGGAGCTCCCCGCAGGCGGGACAGGCGCGCGACGAGCACTTCGAGCACGAGGCCATCCGGCCAGTCCCTCACGCCGCGCAGATCGAGGTCGGCCGCGGCGAGAAGCTCGATGGCCCGAGCGATATTGGCCGAACCGAGACGGGCCGCCTGGGTCATCGCCTTCTTGGCCGGATAAGGGGCCATCCCGAGCGCAGCTGCGGCCTCCTGTTCGCTGCCGATGCCAGACCCGTCCAACCGGAGCATTGCCGAGAAGTGGCGGTGGAGAGACGACAGGACGACCAGTGGGTGGCGCTCGCCAGGGCCGGTCATCCGAGCGAGAGCGTCGAGGGCTGCTGCGGCGTCACCGCGGTCGATCGCGTCGGTGAGATCCCACGGGGCGACTCCCCCCGCTCCACCGAGGAACGGCTCGACCTCGGCGACACCGATACGAGCGCCTTCGCCGTACGCGGAGATCAAGGTTTCGATGAGCCGCGGCAGGCGGCCCAGATCCTCACCGAGGTGCTCGGACAGCCGCGCCCCGGCAGCAGCGTCCACCCGTAAAGGCGACGACTTCAGCTGCCCGGAGATCCACGACGTCCGCGACTTGCCCGTCGGCGCACCCGCCTCGATGAGCTGGCCTGCCTTCTTGACCGCGTTGACCAGCCGCTGGCTGGTCTGACCGCCGCCCGCGACCAGCACCAGTGAGCTGGTCGCCTCGGGGTCGCCCAGGTAGTCGACGAGGGGAGCCACCTGCTCCGTGGACCACCGGCCCACGTCCCTCACCAGCAGCACCCGCCGGGCGGCGAGGAACGGCGGCGTGCGCGCGGCGTCGACGACGGCCGCGGGAACCAGGTCGTCGCCGCCCAACTCCTCGAGCGCAAAGCCCCGGTCCTCGCCGGCCAACGCGGCGTCGGTGGCACTCCGGACCGCATCGGCGAGCAGGGTCGGGTCGTCGCCCTTGATCAGCATGACAGGAAGCGGACCGTCAGCCACGGTCGGGGCTCCCACCGGTGGGCGCCGGCACGGTCGATTCTCGGTCCAGCACCGCGGCGAGGACGTCGCGCACCCGACACGTGCCCGCCACGTCGTGGACGCGCAAGATCCGGCACCCCGTGGCCACACCCAGGGCGGCGGCAGCCAGCGACGCGGTCCCGCGCTGGTCGATGTCGAGGTCGAGGAGCTGGCCCAGGAACGTCTTGTTCGACGCCGACAGGAGGAGCGGGTAGCCGAGCGACGCCAGCTGTCCGGACGCGCGCAAGAGCTCCAGGGACTGCGGCGTTGTCTTGCCGAGGTCGAGCCCGGCGTCGATCACGATCCGGTCGGGGGTGACGCCTGCGGCCTCCGCCAGTGCGACGCGATCGGCCAGGAACTCACGCACGTCGTGGACCACGCCGCCCGGGTACTCCGGTTCGGGGTCGCGGACCCGCGGCTGGAGGCGGATGTGTGTGGCGACGACGGTGGCCCCCGAGGCGGCCGCTACCGGAAGGTACGCCGGGTCGGCGAACCCGCTGATGTCGTTGCCGACGACCGCGCCTGCGGCGTACGCCGCTTGAGCCACCGTGGCCCGCCACGTATCGGCCGACAGTGCTACGTCGAAGCGGGAATGAAGGGCCTCGATGGCTGGAATGACCCGGGCCAGTTCCTCGCTCTCGCCCACCTCCGGTCCCGGCCCGGCCTTGACCCCCCCCACGTCGAGGATGTCAGCGCCGGCGCCGACCAGCTCCGACGCACGCGCCAAGAAGCGATCCATCTCGTAGAACGCGCCCTTGTCGAAGAACGAGTCGGTTGTGCGGTTGAGGATGCCCATCACCAGCGCCCGGCTCGACACGTCGTAGCGCCTGTCGCCCAGCGTCAGGGGCTGGGTCAAAACAGGCGAGAGGTGAGCAGGCGACGGTAGGAAGCTGTGCGCGGATCGTCTGCGCCCATCACCTCGAGCAGGTCCAGGTACTCCTGACGGGCGACCTCGTCATCCTTTACCCGATCGAGCAGCGCGTCCAGCTTGGCCTCGACCCCGTCGTCAGGCGTGGCTTCCCCGCCCATCCGGGCCAGCGCCGCGACCCGGCGGGTGTCGGCCGACTCGGGGATCCGGGCCAGAAGCGCAAGCGCCTCCTCGGAGTCGCCGCGCTCGGCGAGCAGCTCCGCAAGCGCGACCACCCCCGCCGGGTGGCCCGGTTCGATCTCCAACGCGGCCCGGAGGGAGGCCTCATCGCCGGCTGCGACGAGCTGATCGGCCTCCGACGGCGCCGGGGCCAGCTTGTCCACCCACGCCCGGACCTGGGCCTCGGGCAACGCGCCGATGAACCCGTCCACCACCTGCTTGTCCTTGATCGCGAACACCGCCGGGATCGACTGAACCCGGAAGGCGTTGGCCACGCCGGGGTTCTCATCAATGTTCACCTTGACCAGCTCGACGTTGTCGGTGGCATCGACGATCTTTTCGATGATCGGTCCGAGGGTGCGGCACGGCCCGCACCAAGGGGCCCAGAGATCGATCACCACGGTCGCTTCGGTGGATCGCCCGAGCACGGCCGTCTCGAACGTTGCGTCAGTCACGTCAGTGGTCACATCGAGAAGCTAACGCCCCGGAGGCACTTCGGATTCCGGGCGCGACCGCCCGAGCGCCCCGGCCCGGGCGCGGGCCGGCCAAGGGTTCCGGGCGCAGGCCGACCAGGGTCCGGGCGCAGGCCGGCCAGGGGTCCGGGCGCGGGTGGGCCACGGGTCGGTGCGGGGACGGGCCGCTACGGTTCCGATCATGGGTGACATCGAGGGGATCGAGATCGGTCCGGTATCGGACTGGTTCGACGCCAACATCGCCGGCGCCAAGGGTCCCTACGACTTCGAGCTGATCGCCGGCGGCCGGTCCAACCTCACCTTCCGCGTCACGGACGCCAACGGCAACTACTACGTCCTGCGCCGACCGCCGACGAGCCACGTGCTGCCGAGCGCGCACGACATGAGCCGTGAGCATCGGATCGTCAAAGCCCTCGGTCCGACGAAGGTGCCCGTGGCGCCTGCCCTGGGGTTCTGCGACGACGAGGCGGTCAATGGCCGACCGTTCTACGTGATGGGTTTCGTCGAGGGTCACATCATCCGCGACGCCAAGACCGCCGAGGCCCACTACACGCCCGACCAGCGCCGGCGGGCGTCCGAGGACCTCATAGACGTCCTCGTCGAGCTCCACAACGTCGATGTGGACGCCGTCGGCCTGGGTGAACTGGGGCGGCGCGACGGCTACATCGAGCGTCAACTCAAGCGGTGGTACGGGCAGTTTCAGCAGTCGGCGGCGACCCAGGACCGAAAGGTGCCCGTGGTCGACGAGGTCCACGCGTTCTTGTCGTCTCGCATCCCCGAACAGGGTCGCGCGTCGATCGTGCACGGCGACTACCGCCTCGACAACACGATGATCAGCGAGGACGGCAAGGTCGCCGCAGTCCTGGACTGGGAGATCTGCACCCTGGGTGATCCGCTCGCGGATCTCGGCTTGCTGATGGTCTATTGGAACGAGCCCGGCGATCCCCACGTGCTCCTCGGCGTGTCACCGACGACCGCCCCCGGCTTCCCCACCCGGGCCGAGCTGCGCAGCCGGTACGCGGAGCGGTCGGGCCGGGACGTGTCGGCCCTCGATTTCTATGTCGCGTTCGGGTACTGGAAGCTGGCGTGCATCCTCGAGGGCGTCTACGCCCGGTACGCCGGGGGGGCGATGGGTGGCGACAGGAGCGGGTTCGAGGGCTTCGCCGCGCAGGTCGAGAGTCTGGGCGAGGCGGCGCGGGCAGCTGCGGCCGGGTTGTAGATGGACCTGTATCGGCCCATCCTGGAGCGCAGCTACGACCGGCCTGTGCTGGTCCTCAGCCTGGAAGGCTGGATCGACGCCGGACTCGGGGCGGCGGCAGCAATGGCAAGCATCGTGGGGAGTCGCGACACCGAGCGTCTCGGCGTTTGGAACGCCGACGAGCTGATCGACCATCGGGCCCGCCGACCGTTGCTCCACCTCGAGAACGGAGTGTCCACGGGCATCACGTGGCAGGAAATCGAGCTGAGGGCGACCTCCGACGAAGAGGGCCGCCCGGTGCTCCTCCTCGTCGGGCCCGAGCCCGACATCCGGTGGCACGCGTTCTGTGCGTCGGTAGTGGAGGTCGCCCGCCGCCACGACGTCCGCCTGGTGGTGGGACTCGGCGCGTTCCCGTCGCCGGTTCCCCACACCCGCCCGGTGCGGCTGGTCGCAACCGCGCCGAGCGAAGAGCTCGCGTCCGAGGTGGGCTTCGTCCCGGGATCGATCGACGTCCCGGCGGGCATCCAGGCGGTCCTCGAAGAGGCGCTCAACCAGGCCGGCATCCCAGCGGTTGGCCTGTGGGCCCGAGTGCCCCACTACGTGGTGTCGATGCCGTACCCCGCAGCGAGCGCAGCACTGATCGAGGGCCTCGCGTCGCTGGCGCACCTGTCGCTGTCGAGCCGCGAGCTGACCGAGTCAGCATTGCGGGCGCGGGCCCGCATCGACGAGCTGATCGCCAACTCCGACGAACACCGGGCCATGGTCGCCCAGCTCGAGTCCCAGCTCGACCGGGAAACCGAGATCAGCAGCACCGGGCTCGGCACCGGCCCGCTTCCGTCCGGCGACGAGATCGCGGCCGAGCTCGAACGTTTCCTGCGAGGTGACGGCCAGCCGTAACGGCGCGGCCGACCGCAGTGACCGGGCGGCGCGGCCGACCGCAGTGACCGGGCGGCGCGGCCGACCGCGGCGGCCATTAGCGTCCGGGCCATGAAGGTCGACGGTGGTCTCGGGTCGGATCTCGATGGCGTCGCGGCGGCGGCCAAGGCGGCGGAGGCGCACGGCTACGACGGGGTGTGGACGGCGGAGACGTCTCACGACCCGTTCCTCCCGATTCTCCTCGGCGCGGAGCACACCGATCGGCTGCAGCTCGGGACCGGGATCGCAGTGGCGTTCGCCCGCAACCCGATGACGCTGGCCCAGACAGCCAACGATCTGCAGGTCTTCAGCCGCGGACGGCTGCTGCTCGGTCTGGGCTCCCAGATCAGGGCCCACATCGAGAAGCGGTTCTCGATGCCGTGGAGCCACCCGGCGCCGCGGATGCGTGAGTTCATCCTCGCCATGCGGGCCATCTGGTCGTGCTGGCAGGACGGGACACCGCTGCAGTTCGAAGGCGAGTTCTACACCCACAAGCTGATGACACCGTTCTTCAACCCCGGTCCGCACGAATACGGACCGCCGACCGTCTTCCTCGCGGCGGTAGGCGAGCTCATGACCGAGATTTGCGGTGAGGTGGCCGACGGCCTTCTCGCCCACGGCTTCACCACCGAGCGCTACTTACGCGAGGTCACCCTCCCCGCCCTCGAACGCGGCCTGACCAAGAGCGGGCGCAGCCGCGAACAGTTCGAGATCTCGTGCCCGGTGATGATCGTGACGGGCGCCAACGACGAGCAGATCGAGAAGGCGGCCGACGGTACCCGGCGCCAGCTCGCGTTCTACGGATCGACGCCGGCGTACCGAGGCGTGCTCGAGCTCCACGGGTGGGGCGACCTCCAGCCCGAGCTCAACAGCCTGTCGAAGCAGGGCCAGTGGGCCGAGATGGGCAAGCTCATCGACGACGAGATGCTGCGCACATTTGCTGTGGTCGCAGCCCCAGCAGACGTCCCGAAGGAGATCAGCGCCCGCTACGGCGACATCATCGATCGGGTCAGCTTCTACACCCCGTACCAGGGCGCCGGTGCTGACATCGAAGCGATGCTCGCCGGGTTCCACTCGGCGTAGCTACCCCGAGTACGGACGCGCTCAGGCCGGGACGAAGTTGACCAGCCGGCCCCTGATCACGATCGCCCGCCACGTCCCGTCGGCCAGGTAGCCCGCGACCTTGGGCACGGCGCGCGCCCGGGCCTCGAGCTCGCCGTCGGCAATCTCAGCCGGCACATCCAGCGTCCCTCGCAGCTTTCCCTTGACCTGAACCGGGATCGTGACCGTGTCCTGGCGCGTCCACGCCGGATCCGCGACAGGGAACATCGTCTTCGTCACCGATCCGCCGTTGCCCAGTCGTGACCACAGCTCCTCGGCCACATGCGGCGCGAGCGGCGCGATCAACAACACAAGTGCGTCGGCTCCCTCGCGGGGCACAGCCTCGTCGGCGTAGGCCTGCGTCAGATCGTTGATGAGCTCGGTGACACGGGCGATTGCGACGTTGAACCGCATGGTCTCCATCCCGTCGCGCACCGCGTCGATGGTCCGGTGCATGGAGCGGCGGGCGTCATCGGTCAGCGGCCCGTCGGTCACGCGCAGCACACCGGTCGCCTCATCGACGAGAAGGCGCCACAGCCGTTGCAGCAGGCGATACGCGCCGACGACCGCACGCGTCTCCCACGGCCGGCTCTGGTCCAGCGGACCCATCGACATCTCATAGAGCCGTAGCGTGTCGGCGCCGTAGGCCTCGCACATCTCGTCGGGCGTCACCGCGTTCTTGAGGCTCTTGCCCATCTTCCCGAACTCGCGTCGCATCGGTCGACCATCAAACGAGTACGAGCCGTCGTCCTCCACGACGGACGCGGCGTCGACGTACATCCCGCGCTCGTCGACGAACGCGGCGGCCAGGATGTACCCCTGGTTGAAAAGTCGCTGGAAGGGCTCCGGCGACGAGACGTGGCCCAGGTCATAGAGCGCCTTGTGCCAGAACCGGCTGTACAGCAAGTGCAGCACCGCGTGCTCGACCCCACCCACATACAGGTCGACGCCGCCCGGGGTCTTGCCGCCGCCCATCCAGTACTGCTCGATCGCGGGGTCGACGAGCACCTCATCGTTGGCCGGATCCAGGTACCGCAGGTAGTACCAGCACGACCCGGCCCACTGCGGCATGGTGTTGGTCTCGCGGCGGTAGCGCCGCGGCCCGTCACCCAGGTCCAGCTCGACCTCCACCCACTCTCGGGCGCGAGCCAACGGTGGTTGCGGCACGGTCATGTCATCGGGATCGTCGGCGACCTCCGGCTCGTAGTTGTCGAGTTCGGGCAGTTGCACCGGGAGCAGGTCCTCCGGCACCCCGTACACGTTTCCCTCTTCGTCGTACACGACGGGGATCGGCTCGCCCCAGTACCGCTGCCGGCTGAACAGCCAGTCGCGCAGCTTGAACGCGACCGCGCCGTTGCCTGCGCCGCGCGCCTCGAGCCAGGTGACGATCGTGACCTTGGCCTCCTCGGTCGCCAGCCCGTCGAGGTTGAGCTCGCCCGTGTGGGAGTTCGTGGCCCGGCCCGGGCCCTCGTAGGCCTCATCCCAAGTGCTCGCGTCGGTGCTTCCGGCCGGCGGCTCGACGACGCAGACGATCGGTAGGTCGAACGCACGGGCGAAGTCGAAGTCCCGCTGGTCATGCCCCGGGACGGCCATGATCGCCCCTGTGCCGTAGCCGGCGAGCACGTAGTCGGCGACGAAGACGGGAATCTCGCCCCCCGTGACCGGGTTGTGGGCGTAGGTCCCCGTGAACACGCCCGTCTTGGTCCGGTCGGCCGCCATCCGGTCGATGTCGCGCACGCTGCCCGCGGTGGCGCGGTACGCCCCGACGGCCTCGAACGGTGTGGTGTACCCGCCGGTCCAGGCTGTCGGTACTTCGCCGGGCCATGCGCGCGCCACGAGCGCGTCGATGCCCTCGTACTCGGGCGCGACCACCATGAACGTCGCGCCGAAGAGCGTGTCGGGACGCGTCGTGTACACCTCGATGGGCGCGGCAGAGGTGGGGAACGTAACCGTTGCCCCAGTGGACCGTCCCATCCAATTGCGCTGCATCACTTTGATCGGCTCAGGCCAATCGAGGTCATCCAGGTCTGCGAGGAGTCGCTCGGCATAGGCGGTGATGCGCATCTTCCACTGCTTCAGCGGCACCTTGTAGACCGGGAAGTTGCCCCGGTCGCTGCGCCCGTCCGGGGTGACCTCCTCGTTGGCCAGCACCGTCCCCAGCGCGGGGCACCAGTTCACCAGTGCGTCGTCCTGGTACACCAGGCGACAGGAGTCGACAAGAGCGTGGCGCTGCTGGGGGGTCAGGTCATCCCACGCGCTCCCGTCGTCCGGCTGGCGCCGGCCGGCCTCGAACTCGACGATCAGGTCCTCGATCGGTCGGGCCTTGTCGGCGTCGGTGTCGTAGAACGCATTGAACAGCTGCAGGAAGATCCATTGGGTCCAGCGGTAGTACGCGACGTCGGTGGTCGCGACGCTGCGGCGCCAGTCGAACCCGAGGCCCAAGCGCTCCATCTGCCGGCGCATGTTGGCGATGTTCTGATCCGTTGTGACGCGGGGGTGCTGGCCCGTCTGGACCGCGTATTGCTCGGCGGGCAGCCCGAAGGAGTCAAAGCCCATCGGGTGCAACACGTTGAACCCGGTCATGACCTTGAACCGGCTGTAGACGTCGGTCCCGATGTACCCGAGCGGATGGCCGACGTGAAGCCCGGACCCGCTGGGATACGGGAACATGTCCATCACGTACAGCTTCGGGCGGTCCTTCACCCGGTCAAAGCCTTCCGACAGGGCTCCCGTCGGGTTGGCGACGTCATAGGTGCCGTCCTCCGCCCAGCGTCGCTGCCACTCAGCTTCGATGCGGTTCGCGAGGCGCGCGTCGTAGCGGTGGGCCGGCAGTTCCCGGCTGCTCGACGGGCGTTCCTCGCCGGCGACAGTCATGGAATCCCAAGGTAGTCGGACGCCGGCGGCGGTCCCTCTGGATTGGCTGTCACCGGGGGTCGGTAAGATACGAACATATGTTCGAGTCAGCCAGTTTTGGAGGCGCACGCGTGCTGCTAGCATCGTTGCTCCGCAAGGGGCATTAGCTCAGTTGGTAGAGCGCGTCCATGGCATGGACGAGGTCGTCGGTTCAATTCCGACATGCTCCACGCTTCCGGAGTGGGCGACCGGGTTCATGCTCGGCGGACTGATCGCTGGCGAGGGTTGCTACTGCCGGAGCAAGCGAACTCAGCGCTTCGTGGCAGACGGGTCTCCCCGTTTCCGCTTCTCGCTTTTTGTGGTGATGGCAGATCGAGACCGGGCGATTCTCGAGCAACTCAAGGGCTACCTCGGCTGTGGGCTCATCTACGACCGGCAGCCCCGCAAGGCCCACCACCTACCGACCGTCTCGTACTCGGTGAGTCGGGAGTCCGATCTGCTGGACCACGTGATCCCGTTCTCGGATCAGTTCCTCCTCCCCAGTGCCGCCAAGTACCAGCAATACCTCGAGTGGCGCGACTGGCTCATCACCTATCGCCGCGATCGCCCAAGTCAGTACGGCCGCGGACCTTCAACGTGTTCTGTCGAAGGCTGCGAAAGGCCAGTTCGTGGACGAGGACTTTGTCGATCCCACTATCACCAGGTCACCGGCTACTGAGAGCTGTGCTTTCATCGGCGGGTTCATCGCCGGGGAAGGGTGCTTCACCCGCCACGACCGCAGGGCCCGCTTCGCGGTGGCGCTCGGGGCGACCGATGTCGAGATGCTCCGGTTGATAAAGCGCACGCTTGGCGTCGGGTTCATCAACCACTACGCACGCAGGAAGTCTCATTTCGACGACGTGGCGATCTTCGCCGTCAGCAACCAGCAGGACCTCGTGAGGGTCATCGTTCCGTTCATGGATGTCTGGTTGCCGCCGTCATACAAGCGCGAGCAATACCTCGCCTGGCGGGCCCAGCTTCTGGAACAACATGGAAACTCATGAGAAGGACTTGCAGTCCGATGTCCGGTTTGCGACACTTCGGCGATGCTTCGACGGTGGATGCACGGGGTCGCCGCCGCAGCCACCGTTGTTGCCGCGACCGCTTGCGGAGGCTCGAACTCGTCAGCCAAAGGAACGGCCAGCGCACCCACCGCCCCATCCCCGACTGCTGACCCGTGGGCAGTCCCTGCCACGATCACGCCGGACTACATAAACAGGGTCCTCGCCAAGCTGGACCAAGCGGAAGGCGACGCTCTGAGAAGCGTCCGCTCAAGCAACACGATCACGCCACAGTTCGTTGCAGTCGAACGGGCGATCCGAGCGAGTGAGCACGAGCGTCAGCTTGAAACCGACCTGCAAATCAAGTCGATTAATGCCGGTTGGCCGAACACGAAACCCATGCCAGGTAACCGCCGTTCGATGGTCGCCCGACTACTCCGTGCTGAGCCGTCATGCGTCGAGGCCGCCACCGCGGAGGATTTCTCCGCCGTGACCCTTTCGACCCCCACTCCGTATCCTCAGTGGTACATCACACTCGTGCCAGCAGAACCTAATGATCTGAACCCGACCCATTGGAGATTCTCGTACGACGGATACGAGTCAACCGGCCAAGTACCCGCACCCGCCTGCGGCAATTCGCAATGAGACACGTGATCGTGGCGCTGGTGGCTGGAGTAACCGCCGGTCTCGCAGTGACGACGCCAGTGTCCGCAGAGGAGGTCAAGGGGCAGGGTTCTGACATTCAGGTCAGTGATAGTTCTCGCCAGGGGGGAGCCGCTCCTCTCAGCCCTACCTTCACGTCCTCCGCTGCCCCGGCGGAGCTGACGCCGGTGCAGCAGGCGTATTTGTTTTGTACGCAGGGTGGGGCGGTGACGCGGCCCGACCTAGTGATCGCGTTGTGTGCCCAGTTCATGACTCCCGCGGCGAACACGCCCGGGCCGCCGGCTCCCACTGCAGCCGACATCGCGATGTCATGGTCGCAGAGCTCGACCCTTCCGAACCCGCGCCTTCGCGTACAGCCCGGCTTCGCGGTCACGGGGCTCACCGCCTACTTGGAGATCGGCACGCCGTCCCCATTGACCATCGCCATCCCCGACCCCGTCCGGCACGACACCATCAGCATCTCGTGCGGGCACATCTCCTTCGACGTCAACTGGGGGGACGGCTCTCCCATCCAGCAGACCTCTTCAACCGGCGGCCCGTACCCCGACGGCGAGGTCAACCACGTCTACCAGCAAGCTGCCCCGTCATACACGATCGCCGTCACCGAGCACTGGGGCTGCAGGTGGTCGGACCCTCTCGGAAACGGCGGCACGCTCACAGATCTGCGATCGGCCGGTCAGTTGCCGATCGAGGTCCGAGAGATCCAGTCAACCAACTGACGGCCGACACAGCCACGGACCGCGTCAACCCAATTGGGCTAAAGGCGACCCGCTATTCGGCTGCCGCGACGGCGGCCGGCTCATCCCAGGTCTGGCGCGGGGCGTCCTGCCACAACCGCTCCAGGTCGTAGAACCGGCGTGTCTCCTCCAAGAACACGTGGACCACAAAGTCCCCGTAGTCCATCAGCACCCACTGCGCCTCGCGGAGGCCCTCGATGCGGATCGGCGCCGGGCCGTCGTCCTCTTTGATCTGCCGCTCGACCTCCTCCACGATCGTGCGCACCAGCCGATCGCTCATGGCCGACACGATCACGAACGAGTCGGTGATCGCAAGCACACCCCCCACGTCGAGGATGACGATGTCCTCGCCCTTTTTCGAAGCAGCCGCCTGGGCGGCGACTTCGCACCAGTGGCGGGTGGAATCAAGGTCGGAAAACGTCATCTGAGGTGGGATCGTCCTTCGTCATGAGCGGGCTGAACAGCCAGCCTGGAGGTCAACGCTGCATTCCTCAACCCGATTCCGGTCGCCCGTCTCGCGCCCCTGGGGGGCACCCGGCAGGCGGGAGGCCTCAATGGGAACCGGCGGACCGAGGAGCGGAGGCAGCAGGAGCTGGAGGCGCAGGCTCGATGGCAGGACTCGTGATCCCCGCCTGGTTCACACCGACGGTCACCTGCGAGGCATCGCCGGCATCAGCTGCGACCGGCGACACGGCGTGGTTGGGCGAACCTTGCGCGGTGGCCAGGACAGCGACCGTTGCCCCTGCCGCCACCGCCAAACCGGCTCCCGTCGCCCACCGAGCTCGACGCTGGCGGCGAGCCTCGATCGCCACGTGGGCGTGCGAGTGCGACTGGTCACTGCCTGAGGTCATCTCCCCTCAGCGTACAGACCGCGGGCTCGGATGCAGCGGACCGCGTCCTCCGGGACGAGGTAGTCGAGCGGCCGCCCGTCGGCCGCCCGGGCCCGCAGATCAGTGCTCGACACTTCCAGGGCCGGCACCTCAACCTCCTCGACTCGCCATCCCTCGAGGAGCGCGGTCCGGACCGATCCGGGTCGGTTGACGACGACCAGGGTCGCGAGCTGTGCGATGACTGAAGCACGCTCCCAGGTGCCCAACACGTCAGCCGCATCGGCACCGACAACGCAGAACAGCTCGGCGCCGGGATACTTGCGAGCCACCTCCTCGACCGTTTCGGCCGTGTAGGACTCGCCCCCCCGGTCGATCTCCATGCGGGAGGCCTCCACCCCCTCGACGTCGCCGACCGCGGCCGACACCAATGCGAATCGATCCTCGGCGGGGGTGATGGAGCGGAGCCCGGCCTTCTGCCAGGGCACGTTGGCCACCACGAGGAGCAGGCGATCGAGGCGAAGGGCGTAGCGCACGTTGACCGCCGCCACCAGGTGGCCGACATGGATCGGGTCGAACGTGCCCCCGAAG
>Ga0102924_1004837_pt1 | contig 13312 bp, 11 predicted proteins | sample PaiPotPPM11metaG_FD_80116 | JGI IMG/M metagenome (GOLD analysis project Ga0102924, IMG submission 80116) | Iron sulfur acid spring bacterial and archeal communities from Banff, Canada, to study Microbial Dark Matter (Phase II) - Paint Pots PPM... ... | reverse complement strand
CCGCTGTCTGGATCTGATCATCTGGGGTACCTCCGTGAGGGTTGATTGCTGGTTGATGGTGGGACCGTCGGCCTGGTCAGGTGGCGGTCGGGAAATGCATGTGGGTCCGGTGGTGCTCGGTGTAATCGGCGTCGGGCCAGCGGCTGGTGACGGCCTTGGCCCGGGTGTAGAAGCGGACACCCTCGGGGCCGTGCACGTGGGTATCGCCGAACAGGGAGTCCTTCCATCCGCCGAAGGAGTAGAAGGCCATCGGCACCGGGATCGGGACGTTGATGCCGATCATCCCGACCTGTACGTTCCGCTGGAATTTCCTCGCCGCCTGGCCGCTGGAGGTGAAGATGGCGGTGCCGTTGCCGTACGGGTTGGCGTTGACGATGTCGAGCGCCTCGCCGAGGCTCCCGGCCCGCAGCACCACCAGGACGGGACCGAAGATTTCGTCCGTGTAGATGTCCATGTCGGTAGTGACCTGGTCGAACAGGCACGGGCCGACGAAGAAGCCGTTCTCGTGCCCGGCCACCTGCAGGCCGCGGCCGTCCACCACGAGCGACGCGCCTGCCTCGACGCCGCGCTCGACGTAGCCGAGGATGCGCGTCTTGGCCTCGGGAGTGACCACGGGGCCCATCTCTGAGTCCTCATCCCGGCCGGGTCCGACCTTCACGTCTCGGGCCTTCTCACGGAGCCTGGCCACTAGGGCGTCGCCCGCGTCGCCCACCGCGACCACCGCGGAGATCGCCATGCAGCGCTGCCCAGCCGATCCGTAGCCCGCGGCGGTGATGTGGTTCGCGGCGAACTCCATGTCCGCGTCGGCGAGGACCACGGCGTGGTTCTTCGCGCCGCCGAGCGCCTGCACCCGCTTGCCGTTGGCGGAGGCCCGCTGGTGCACGTACCTGGCGATGGGCGTGGAGCCGACGAAGCTGACCGCGTCGACGCCGGGATGATCCAGGATGGCGTCGACCGCCACCTTGTCGCCGTGCACGACGTTGAAGACCCCCTCGGGCAGTCCGGCCTCGGCGTACAGCTTGGCGATGAAGTCCGACGCGGACGGGTCGCGCTCACTCGGCTTGAGAATGAACGTGTTCCCGGCGGCGATCGCGATCGGGTGCATCCACATCGGCACCATGACCGGGAAGTTGAACGGGGTGATTCCCGCGCACACACCGAGCGGCTGCCGGAAGGAATAGGCGTCCACGTCGGTGGAGACCTGCTCGGAGTATTCACCCTTCAGCAGGGAAGGGATGCCCGAAGCGTATTCGGCCACCTCCAGGCCCCGGATCACCTCGCCCTTGGCGTCAGAGAAAACCTTGCCGTGCTCGTCCGCGACGAGCCAGGACAGCTCGTCCAGGTGGCGCTCGATGAGGTCACGCAGGGCGAACATGACACGGGCCCGGCGGATGAGCGACACGTCCCGCCACTCGTCGAACGCCTTTCTCGCCGCCGCGACCGCGGCGTTGACGTCGGCCGGCTCGGCCAGAGCGACCTGGGCCTGCTGCTCGCCGGTCGCGGGATTGTAGACCGGGCCGAACCTCGTCGACGCCCCGGTGGTCTCCGACCCGGCGATCCAGTGCTGAACGGTGCGCATGGTCATCTCGCTCCCTACCCCCGCATCAGGCGGACGGCGGTGTCGACGGTGCCGGCCACGTCGCCGTCGGGCGGGAAGAGCAGCGTCCGGCCGACGACGAGCCCGTGCACCGACGGGATTTGCAGCGTCTTGTGCCACAGTTCGAAGACGGCGTCCTGGTCAGCGCTGACCTCGCCACCCAGCAACAGGACCGGCAGCGTCGATGCGGCCAGGACGCGTTCCATGTCGTCGACGACGGGCACCTTGAGCCAGGTGTAGGCCGAGGTGGAGCCGAGTCCGGAGGTGACCGCGATGGAGCGAATCACCGCCTCGGGCGACAGGTCGTTGCGTACCCGGCCGTCCACCCTGTGGGAGATGAACGGCTCTACCATGGCCATCAGGCCCTGTGCCGCCAGGGCGCTGACCGCTCTGGCGCACGATTCCATGGTCGTGGCGGTGGCGGGATCGTCGGGGTCGATGCGGAAGAGCATCTTGCCGCCGTCGAATCCCATGCGCGCAATCGCCGCCGCGTCGTAGCCGGTGAACCGATCATCGATCTCGAAGACGGTCCCGGCCAGGCCGCCGCGGTTCATCGAGCCGACGACCACCTTGTCCTCGAGCGCGCCGAGCAGCAGCAGTTCCTCGATGATGTCCGCGGTACCGAGCACGCCGTCCACACCGGGCCGTGACAGCGCGAGCGACATGCGCTCGAGCAGATCCGCCCTGTCGGCCATCGCCATCGGCTGGTTCCCCGCCCGCAGCGCGCCGCGCGCGGGATGGTCGGCGGCGATGATGAACAGCTGATCGTCGTCACCGAGCAGCGTCGCGCGGCGCTTGCGCCGCGCCGCCGCCTCGGCGATAGCCTGCGGCCGCCGCGCGCGCACACCCAAGATGGCCTTGACCTGGTCACGCATTGCTGTCCTCCGGTGGAGCGTCCCCCAAAAGCGCGGTGACCTCAGCTTCCGTCGGCATGGCGTCAGAACAGGCCAGCCGCCCGGCCACGATGGCCCCGGCCGCGTTCGCGAAGCGCATCACCTGCTCGATGTCCCAGCCGGCCAGCAGGCCATGGCAGAGCGCGCCGCCGAACGCGTCGCCGGCGCCGAGGCCATTGAAGACGTCGACCGGCACCGGCGGCACCTCCACCGCGACGGTACGGTCGTGCGCGAGAACGCCCTTGGGCCCTTGCTTGACTACTGCGAGGCCGACGCCGAACTCGTGCAGCGCTTGCGCGGCGGCCAGCGGCTCCCGCTCGGCCACCGCCGTGTAGCACTCGTCGAGATTGCCTACCGCGACGCTCACGAGCGGCAGTGCCTGCTGCACCCAATGCCTGGCCTGCTCTCGCGAAGGCCAGAACATCGGCCGGTAGTCCAGGTCGAGGATCGTGATGCCCTGGTTACCGCGTGCCTCCAGGGCGGCGAGCGTCGCGGTCCGGCTTGGTTCCTCGGACAGCCCGGTTCCGGTTACCCAGAACACTCCGGCCGCGCGGATGGCGTCCAGGTCCAGCTCGTCGCTGCGGATTTCCAGGTCTGGTGCCTTGGGCCAGCGGTAAAAGTACAGCGGGAAGTTGTCCGGCGGGAAGATCTCGCAGAACGTCACCGGCGTGGGCAGCTCCTTCACCGGCATGACGTACCGGTCATCGACGCCGTAGCCGCGCAGCGCCGCGTGAACGAACGTGCCGAACGGGTCATCGCCGGTCCGGGTGATGACCGCTGCGCGCCGACCGTACCGTGCGGCGGCCACCGCGACGTTGGTCGCGCTGCCGCCGAGCCACTTGCCGAACGTGTCCACCCGGTCGAGCCCCACGCCAGCCTGCAGGGGGTACAGGTCGACTCCGACCCTGCCCATGGTCAGGACCTCGAGGGTGCTCGCGCGCATCGGCACCCACCTCCCAAGAGGTTTCTGTAGGTTGCTAACTTTTTACGCCCGTGTGTCAAACTGGTCAAGATTATGTCCAGACATACTTACGTCCTTATCTATGAGCAAGGCGATGAGCTGGCGACATAACAGGACCGTTACCCAAATGTGACCGTTGTGTCCGAGCTCAAGCTCAAGCTCGAGCTCGAACTGCTCGAGGAGTACGCGGAAATCAGCAGCAGCGGCACCCGCGTGGTCGGGTCATGTCACTAGTATGTAAGGAGGTCAGGACAATATGTACTTCATGGAAGCCTGCCCTACACTGCTGGCATAGCCATGGCCCCTGGTACTCCCAGCGAGCCTGCATGCTGGGAGGCGCCATGACCGAGCGGCCGCTCGACCGCAACAGCCCCATCCCGCTGTACTTCCAGATCGCCGAGAACCTCAAGCAGGCCATCGAGGACGGGACGCTCAAGCAGGGGGAGCGGCTGGACAACGAACTGGACCTGACCGAGCGCCTGGGCGTGAGCCGCCCCACCGTCCGGCAGGCGGTACAGCGTCTGGTCGAGCAGGGCCTGGTGGTCCGCCGCCGCGGCCTGGGTACCGTCGTGGTGGCGCCTCGCATCCTCCGGTCGGTGGCGCTGACCAGCCTGTATGACGACCTGTCGGCTAGCCACCGGCATCCGGCCACCACCGTCCTGGCCGTCCGCGAGATCGAGGCCGACGACAAACTCGCCTCGGTCCTCGCCCTGCCCGCCGGCGCCGCGGTGATCTCCGTGGAGCGGCTGCGGCTGGCCGACGGGACCCCGCTGGCGATCATGCACAACTTCCTGCCCGACGGGCTGCTGAAGGGCCGCCCGGAAGACGTCCTGGAGAAGACCGGCCTGTACGACCTGCTGCGCAGCCAGGGCGTGCGGTTGCACGCGGGGGAGCAGGTAATCGGCGCCCGGCACGCCACCGCGCACGAGGCCAAGCTGCTGCAGGCTCGCCGGACCGCCACCGTCCTGACCATGACGAGGACGACGTTCGACGCCGCGGGACGGCCGGTGGAACACGGTAGTCACGCCTACCTCGCCGACCGGTACTCCTTCAAGATGACCCTGATCGCCCATTAAAGACCTTTATGCCGAACGGGCCATGCTGCGTGCGCCCCTTACAGGTAAGGCCGCTCGCGCTTCTTGGCCTTCTCGTAGCCGGCCCGCGCGTCCCGGGTGCTGGCCAGCTCGGACACCTCGGCCACCGGCACGTCCCACCACGCGTCGCTGGACGGCGCGCCGACCAGCGGGTCGGTCTCGATGTACACCAGCGTGGTCCGGTCCGCGGCCCGCGCCTTGACCAGCGCCCGGCGGAACTCCTCGATGGTCCGCGTGCGCAGCACGTACACACCCAGGCTGGCCGCGTTGGCGGCCAGGTCGACGGGCAGGAACCCGCCGTCCAGCCGCCCGTCGGGACCGCGGTACCGGTAGCTGGTGCCGAACCGCTGCGAGCCGACCGACTCCGACAGGTTCCCGATCGAGGCGAACCCGTGGTTGTCCACGCACACCACCACCAGCTTGACCCCCTCCTGCACGGCGGTGACCAGCTCGGCGGACATCATCAGGTACGAGCCGTCGCCGACCATGACGAACACCTCGCGGTCCGGCGCGGCCAGCTTGGCCCCGAGCCCGCCCGCGATCTCATACCCCATGCACGAGTAGCCGTACTCGACGTGGTAGCCGCCCGGGTCGCGGGTGCGCCACAGCTTGTGCAGGTCCCCGGGCATCGATCCGGCCGCGCACAGCACGACGTCCCGCTCCCCGCAGACCTCGTTGACCACCCCGATGACCTCGGCCTGCGCGGGCCGCGGCTGGTGCCGCGTGGTGTAGGCGGCCTCCACCGTGGCCTGCCACCTGGCCGCCAGCTCCGTGGCCCGGGTCCGGTAGGCGGACCCGGCTTTCCATCCGGCCAGGGCCATGGCCAGGGCGTCCAGCGCGGCCCGGGCGTCGGCGACCACGGCCACCCCGGACTGCTTGGCCGCGTCGAACGACGCCACGTTGACGTTGACGAACCGCACTCCCGGCTCGGCGAACGCGGTGCGGGAGGCGGTGGTGAAGTCGCTCCACCGGGTGCCGATGCCGATCACCACGTCGGCCCGGGCGGCCAGCTCGTTGGCCGCGGTGGTCCCGGTGGCGCCGATCGCGCCCGTGCACAGCGGGTCATCGGAGCGCATCGTGCCCTTGCCGGCCTGGGTCTGGGCGACCGGGATGCCGAAGGTCTCGGCGAACTCGTGCAGCGCGTGGGTGGCCTCGGAGTACAGGACCCCGCCGCCGGCCACGATGAGCGGCCGCTTCGCGGACCGGATCAGCTCCGCGGCGCGGGCCACGGCCGCCGGGTCCGGCGGCGTGCGGGGGATGTGCCAGACCCGCTCGCGGAACAGCTCAGCGGGCCAGTCGTACGCCTCCGCCTGCACGTCCTGCGGCAGCGCCAGCGTCACCGCCCCGGTCTCGGCCGGGTCGGTCAGCACCCGCATGGCAGCCAGCACGGCCGACGGCAGCTGCTCCGGCCGCCAGATGCGGTCGAAGAACCGGGACACCGGCCGGAATGCGTCGTTGACGCTGATGTCCTGGCCGGACGGGTCCTCGAGCTGCTGCAGCACCGGGTCGGCCACCCGGGTGGCGAAGACGTCGCCCGGCAGCAGCAGCACCGGCAGCCGGTTGATGGTGGCCAGCGCCGCCCCGGTGACCATGTTCGTAGCGCCCGGCCCGACCGAGGACGTGCAGGCCAGCGTCGACATCCGGTTCCGCGTCCGGGCGAACGCCGCGGCGGCGTGCACCATGGCCTGCTCGTTGCGGCCCTGCAGGTACTTCAGCCCGCCGTCCTGACCCAGCTCGGCCTCGAGTAGCCCCTGCCCGAGACCGGCCACGTTGCCGTGCCCGAAGATGCCGAAGCACCCCTCGATGAGCCGGTGCTCGGTGCCGTCGCGCTCACTGCGCTGCGCGGCCAGGAAGCGCACGATGGCCTGCCCGACCGTGAGCCGGACCGTCGTCACGCCGTGCTCCAGGTGGTCACCCGGGGGTCGACCGGCTGGTCTTTCCACTGCTCGCGTACCCAGGAGTGCGCCGGATCGTCGCAGATCAGCCACTGCCGGCGACCGGGTCCGGCCATCACGTTCAGGTAGTACAGGTCGTAGCCGGGCACCGCCATCGACGGCCCGTGCCAGCCGTGCGGGACGATCACCACGTCCCCGCTGCGCACCTCGGCCAGCACGTCGGCCGGGCGGTCCGGCGTGCCGTAGACCCGCTGGTAGGCCAGGCCCGGGCCGGACGGCCCGTCCGCCACCTCGAAGTAGTAGATCTCCTCAAGCACCGACTCGCCGGGCCGGTCGGTGTCGTGCTTGTGCGGCGGGAACGACGACCAGTTCCCGGCCGGGGTGAACACCTCGCACGCGATCAGCCGGTCGGCCTCAAGCACGTCCGGGGTGCCGAAGTTGCTGACCCGCCGCGAGCAGGCCCCGGCCCCGCGCGTCTCGACCCGGACCTCGTCCGCCTTGACGTGCCGGAACGGGAGTCCCTCCGCGTCGGACCGGGCCATGGCCAGCGCGAACCGGCCGCCGCCGGAGGTGGTGATCCGGTAGGCGGTATCCCGGGGCACGTACGCGCAGTCGGTGACGGCGGCGAACACGCCGGCCCGTCCGGCCAAGTCCGCGCCGCCCGCGTCGGTGTCCACGCCGCACGAGCCGGCCAGCGGCAGCACGACCATCTCGTTCCCGCCGGTGTCGCCCAGCTCGGCCTCGCCCGGGGCCAGGTCAAGCACGCGCAGTCCGCTGTACCCCCACCGCGCCACCTCGGGCGTGATGCGCACGACATCCCGCCCGTCGCCCGTGCTCCCGGCAGGCAAATGCCAGTTCAAGGTCTCATTCTGGATCGTCATGGCGGAACGGTAACATCGCGGACCAGCGCGCACGCGGCGTCCACCGCCGAAGCTCGCAACTCCTCGAAGTCAGGCTCAAGCATGCTGGCCCCGCAAGAAGTCCTCGACCTCGGCGGTCGTCGGCATCGCCGAGGAGCACTCCAGCCGGGTGGTGACGATCGCCCCGGCCGCGTTGGCGAAGCTTATGACTCGCTCCAGCGGCCATCCGGCCAGCAGCCCGTGGCACAGCGCGCCGCCGAATCCGTCGCCGGCGCCGATCCCGTTGACCACCTCGACCCGGATCGGCGGGATCTCGACCTCCTCGTCCTTGGTCCGCGCGTAGACCCCATCCGGTCCCCGCTTGACCACCGCGAGCTCCACGCCCGCCGCCAGCAGCGCCTCGGCCGCGGCCCGCGCGTCCCGCGTGCCGACCGCGGTGTCCACCTCGTCCAGGTTGCCCACGGCCACGGTGACGCGGGGGAGCGCGGCCTGGATCTGCTCGCGCGCCTCCTCCCGCGAGGCCCAGAACACCGGCCGGTAGTCCAGGTCGAGCACGGTCAGCGGGGCCCGGCCGCGAGCCTGCCAGGCCACGTGATGCGCGGCGCGGCTCGGCTCGGCGCACAGCCCGGTCACGGTGGCCCAGAACAGCCGCGCCGCCTGGATCTCGGCCACCGGGATCTCGTCCGGCTTGATCTCCAGGTCGGGCGCCTTGGGGTAGCGGTAGAACCAGATCGGGAAGTCATCGGGCGGGAAGATCTCGCAGAACGTCACCGGGGTGGGCAGCTCCGGCACGGCCGTGACGAACGCGTCGTCCACGCCGAACTCGCCCAGGGCCCGGTGCACGAAGCGGCCGAACGGATCCGCGCCGGTCCGGGTGATGACCGCGGACTTCTCGCCGTGCCGGGCCGCGGCCACCGCCACGTTCGTCGCGCTGCCGCCCAGGAACTTCCCGAACGTCTCGACGTCTTCCAGCCCGACCCCGGTCTGCAGCGGGTAGATGTCCACCCCGACCCGGCCCATGGTGAGCACGTCGTAGCTCACCGGCGGACCTCGGCCACCAGAACCGGCTGCTGGCGGTGCCGCGACAGCTCGCACGCCTCGGCCACGTAGAACGCCTCCAGGGCGTCCTCCACGGTGCACGGGCTGGCCGCGTCCCCGGCCGCGACCTCGACGAACGCGGCAAGCTCGGCTGCGTACGCGTCCCCGAACCGCCCCGTGAAGTGGCGATGGGCCGGGCCGGCCGGGAAGCTCTGGCCTGGCTCGGCCGAGCGCAGCGGCATCCGGTCGTCCAGCCCGGCACAGACGCTGCCCGCGGAGCCGAGCACTTCGAGCCGCACGTCGTGTCCCGCGTCGTTGTACCGGCCGCAGGACACTACGGCCAGGGTGCCGTCGTCGAGGGTCAGCGCGGCGCTGGCCGTGTCGACGTCCCCGGCGGCCCGGAAGAACTCCTCGCCCCGGTTCGCGCCCGTCGCGTACACCCGCGCAACCTCGTGGCCGGACACCCAGCGGATCGCGTCGAAGTCGTGCACCGCGCAGTCGCGGAAGATCCCGCCCGATCCCCGGATGTACCCGGCCGGCGGCGGCGCCGCGTCGAACGTCGTCGACCTGATCGTGTGCAGCCAGCCGAGCGACCCCGACCGCGCCGCCTCGCGGGCCGCCCGGAACCCGGGATCGAACCGCCGCTGGAACCCGATCTGCACCGCCGTGGCGCTCCCGCTGGTCGACTTGATCACGTCCAGCGTGCCTTCCACGTCCGGCGCGACCGGCTTCTCGCAGAACACCGGCACCCCGGCCTGCACGCCCCGCTTGATCAGCCCCGGATGCGACCCGGTCGGTGCCGCGATGACCAGCCCGTCGACGCCCGCCTCGAGCAGTTCCGTCACCGACCCGGCGGTCCGCGCCCCGAACTCCCCGGCTACCTGCCGCGCCCGGTCCAGGTCCGCGTCCGTGATGATGAGCGTGTCAACCCCCGGCAGTCCGCGCAGCGTGCTGGCATGAAACACGCCGATCCGCCCCACTCCGATGAGCCCGATACGCATAAAGTTCCCCATGTCAAGCCGATGTCCTATTGATATTACATACTCCAAATCGAATGAACCCCGGGTTTCACCACGCTCTAGCGCAGTGAACCCGGGGTTTCACTCCGTTCTCAACGCCGCCGAAGGTGGCGGTACGCTGCTTGCGGCCTTGATAAACGCATCGTCCAGGAGCCGCAAGCTCATGCTGAGCCAGCACCTCATCGATTCCCTGTTCTCGCCGGATCTGCCCGAGCCCGAGCACTGGGAGCACCGCTACCCGCCGCGCGACCTGCCCGAAGGCGCCGAAGTCACCCGGTTCTCGCCCAGCCCGACCGGCTTCCTGCACATCGGCGGCGTCTACGTGGCCACCATCGACGTGGACGTCGCCCGGCACTCCGGTGGGCGCTACCTGGTCCGCCTCGAGGACACCGACCAGGCCCGCGTCACCGAGGGCGCGGCCGAGCAGTTCGCTGAGGCGTTCGCCTACTTCTCGATCGGCCCCGAAGAGGACGAGCAGACCGGTCAGTACGGGCCGTACTTCCAGTCCGGACGCGCCGGTACCTACCTGACCTACGTCCGCGAACTGCTCCGCCAGGGCCACGCGTACCCGTGCTTCGCCACCAAGCAGGACCTGGAGGAGATCACCGCGCGGCAGCGGGCGGCCGGGGCCTTGCCCGGCTATTACGGCACGTGGGCCATCTGGCGCGACGCCCCCGAGGAGCAGGTCGCCGCGCGGCTGGCCGCCGGGGATCCGTACGTGGTCAGGTTCCGTTCCCCGGGGCTGGCCGGAGCCAGGGTGAGCTTTACCGACGTGATCCGCGGCGAGCTGACCCTGGATGACAACCGAAACGACGCGGTGATCCTGAAGAGCAGCAGCACCGATCCGAGGCTGCCGACCTATCATTGCGCGCACGCCGCCGACGACCACCTGATGCGGGTCACCCTGGTCATCCGCGGCGAGGAGTGGATCTCCTCGGTACCGCTGCACCTGCAGTTGTTCGACGCCCTCGGCTTCCCGCGGGTCCGGTACGCGCACGTCGCCTTGCTGATGAAGCAGGACGGCGGAAGCCGGCGCAAGCTGTCCAAGCGGAAGGACCCAGAAGCCAGCGTCACCTTCTACATCGAGCAGGGCTTCCCGGCCCCGGCCGTCCAGTACTACCTGCGCGGCCTGGCTAACGGGCGGCTGGCCGAGATGCCGCTGGACCAGGCGCTGGCCGAGCCGATCAGGCTGTCCGAAATGGGCGCCGCGGGCCCGCTAGTGGACATGGTCAAGCTTGACGACATCTGCGCCGACTACATCGCCACCCTGCCCAGTGAGCAGATCCTCGCGGAGGTCACCACCTGGGCGCGCCACTACGACCCCGGCCTCGTGGCGATCCTGGAAGCCAACCGGGCCCTGGCCCTGCGCGCCCTGGCCATCGAGCGCGAGAACACCGACAACCCGCGCAAGGACCTGCGTAAGTGGGCCGACTTCCGGGCGGTCTACGGGTACTTCTTCAACGAGCTGTTCGACGTCGTAGCCGATCCGGAAGACCCCCGGTTCGGCGGCCTGGAGCCCGATCTGGTCCGGGCCGTCGCTGACGCCTTCGCCCGCAACTACACCCCGCCGGGTGAGGACCGCCAGGCCTGGTTCGGCCAGATCCGCCAGCTCGCCGCCGACCTCGGGTTCGCGCCGAACCAGAAGGCCTACAAGAAGGACCCGGAGGCCTACCCCGGCTCGATCCGCGAGGCTTCCCAGATCATCCGGGTCCTGCTCACCGGGTCGGGGCAAAGTCCCGACTTGCCCCAGGTGGCCGCCGCGCTCGGCACCGAGGAGGTACTCCGCCGGGTCCGCGCCATTCTGTAACGTTCCCGGAACGATCCGGGCGTACCGTGACAGTCGTGAGGCACGGTATCCGGACGCAAGCGCTCGGTTGGGTCCTGGCCGCGGTCGGCGTGTTCCTGCTGACGGCAGATATGCTCCTGCTCGGCCTGAATGCCGCCCGGGTTGACACCGGCCGGGTCGCGCTGAACGCGATCCTGGGCGTTGCGATCCTGGCCTACACCGGGGCTGGGCGCCTGATCACCAGCCGGCGGCCGGGCAACGCCGTCGGCTGGCTGCTGGGCCTGATCGGCATAACGTACCGGCTCTATGAGATCGACAAGATCATCAGCCTGACCCTGGCCTACGCGATCGTGACCGGCCTGCTGGTCGGCGTGTATGCCGGGCTGGTGCTGCTGGCCACCGAGGTCCTCACGATCAAGTCGCCGGTTGCGGTCGCCGTCGTCACGCTGGCCGCCGCCGCGTTGTTCACCCCGCTGCGCTCCCGGGTGCAGCATCTGGTGGACCGCAAGTTCAACCGGACCCGGTACGACGCCGACCAGACCCTGACCGCCTTCGCGGCCCGGCTCAAGGACGCCGTCGACCAGGACGCCGTCCGCGCCGACCTTCTCGGCGTAGTGCATCGCTCCCTGGAGCCCACCCACGCCGCGGTGTGGCTCCACCCGCTGAGGTGACAAGCCCGACGCCCGCCCCAACCGATGGTTGTGGCAACGTAACGCCTCTATCCGTCAGTAAGTGGCAGCCATCGGTTACGTGGCGGGGCGGTCGATGGCGTACCAGGCGACCCGGGCGGTCCGGAACGCGATCTCGCCCTGGAACACCAGGCCGCACTTTTCCATGACCCGCCGGGAGGCCAGGTGCCCGGCCGCGGTCGCGCTGATGATCCGCGGCAGCGGCGTCTGGGCCCAGCCGAACTGGATCGCCTCCCGGGCGCCCTCGGTGGCCAGGCCGCGGCCCCAGAACTCGGGCGCGAGCTCGTAGCCGACCTCCCACTTGTCGGGTCCGGGCCAGTCGGCGAGCAGGTTCAGCCCGATCCGGCCCACCCAGCGGCCGGTCTCCTTCTCGATCGCGGCCCACGGGCCGTACCCGTGCTCGTCCCACATGGCCAGCGAGCGCTGCGCGATGGACCTGATCGTCTCCAGCGGGAGCGGCGTGCCGCCGCTGATGTACCGCATCGCCTCGGGGTCCTGCAGGACGCGAGCGAATTCCTCGAACCAGGAATCGCTCCACGGCTCAAGCAGGAGCCGTTCGGTGGAAGTCATATCGCGGCCGAGCGTACTCCTGGCCGAGATCACCCCGGTAGTAGGCTGCCCGTGGCCACATGTCAGCGACGCCAGGAGGCGACATGCCGCTCTTCTCCAATCCGCAGAGCCCGGACCCGGGCGCGTGGGAGCCGGAGGCGGCCGAGGGCCGGCTGTCCAAGACGGTCGGCGCCAGCGAGGCGGGCGTGTTCACCTCTGACCTGTCGGTATCGGAGTACGTGCTGCTCGGCGAGGCCGGCTTTGAGCCGCTCGGGTTTGTGGTCGGCTCCTCGATCTACCACGTCGGCCTGCAGATCGGCCGCTGGAACAAGAACCAGGAGCTGCAGGTCCTGACCCAGGCCATGTACCACGCCCGGGAGCTGGCCATGGCCCGGATGCGAGCCGAGGCCGACCACCTGAGCGCGGACGGCATCGTCGGGGTCCAACTGCGGATGCAGATGTACGCCTGGGGGCAGAACTGCCTGGAGTTCGTGGCCACCGGGACGGCGGTCCGTCACCTGGCCGGACGGGGTGCGCACCGCGCGCCCGACGGCCGCGCGTTCACCTCGGACCTGTCGGCGCAGGACTTCTTCCGGCTGCTCGCCGCGGGCGCGGTACCGGTCTCCTTCGTCCTGGGTACCTGCGTCTATCACATCGCCCACCAGAGCGTGATGCAGAGCATGCGCCAGGCCTACCAGAACCAGGAGATGATGCAGTTCACTCAGGGCGTTTACGAGGCCCGTGAGCTGGCCCTGACCCGGATGCAGGCCGAAGCCGCCCAGGCCAAGGCGTCCGGCATCGTCGGCGTGACGGTGGACGTCAAGAACCACGTCTGGGGCGCGCACGCGACCGAGTTCCTGGCCACCGGCACCGCCGTCCGGCGGCTCACCGACGAGCACCGCCTGCCGGAAACCTCGCCCAAGCCCACCTT
>Ga0102924_1004836_pt1 | contig 13314 bp, 7 predicted proteins | sample PaiPotPPM11metaG_FD_80116 | JGI IMG/M metagenome (GOLD analysis project Ga0102924, IMG submission 80116) | Iron sulfur acid spring bacterial and archeal communities from Banff, Canada, to study Microbial Dark Matter (Phase II) - Paint Pots PPM... ... | reverse complement strand
GGCGCGACCTTTCCGCTGCTGGTCAAGGTTTGCTCGACCGGCAGCGGGCAGCTGGGGCACAAGATCGCGCGCGTGTACGCGCTGAACACGGCGGGCGGAGCCGTCGGCTCTCTCGCAGCTGGATTCGTGCTGCTCCCTTGGGTGGGTGTCCAAAGGAGCATCGACGTCGTGAGCGCGACGAACGTCCTCGTCGGCCTCTCGGTCCTTGTCGCGTCGGGGGCGCCGCGCCGCGCGGCCATCGCCGCGTCCGCAACGCTCGTAGGCGCGCTCGCGATCGCACTCGTCACCGTTCCGTCCGACGCGATCGCCGCGATCTACAGCGAACGCTACGCGCCGCAGAACCACGAGCTCCTCTATCTACACGAGAGCATCAGCGGCACGACGGCGGTTATCCGCGAAGTCGGGCGCGACGGCGTCGGTGACCGCCGCTACCTGATAATCGACGGGAGAGGCGAGGTCAGCACGGATTACTTCAGCATGCGCGCCTTCCGCCTCCTCGCGCTCCTCCCGGCCTTTTACGCGGCGCATGCGAGCCGCGCGCTGGTCGTCACGTTCGGCAGCGGAATCGTGGCCGGGTCCATCGGCGCGCTGTCGGAGCTGAGGCACGCCGATTGCGTCGAAATCTGCGACGAAGCCTTCCAGGCTGCGCGCTATTTTTCGGAAGAGAACCACGATGTCCTCGACAATCCGAAGATGCACTTCGTCGTCGACGACGGCCGCGAGTACCTGCTCACGACTCGTGAGGAGTACGACATCATCAGCGCGGACGCGACCCACCCGGCGAGCGGCGACAGCTGGGTTCTGTACACGCGCGAATTCTACGAGCTCTGTGCGCGCCGACTGGGCGACGGCGGCGTGATGTCCCAGTGGGTCCCGACGCACGGCGTCAGGGAGTCCGACTTCAAGACGATCCTCGAGACCTTCCACGCCGTCTTCCCCTACGTGTCGCTCTATTATTCGGGCGGCTACAAGGCCGCGGGGCACGTCGTCCTCCTGGGCTCCCGCAGCCCCCTGCGCATCGACGTGCGCCGAGCCGAGAGACTCTTCGCCGACGAGCGCGTTCGGACGGATCTGGCCGACGTCAACGTGCTGAGTCTTCCCGACCTCTTCAACTGCTTCCTCTTCGACCAGGGTGCGATCGACGCCTTCGCGGCAGGCGCGCCGGTCAATACCGACGACCGTCCGATCGTCGCGTTTTCGGCGAGCGAAACGCCACGAGTCCCGCGGTCGTGGCTCGCATCGGTCGCCAGGTTCCGGCAGAGCGTGTTTGCCCAGCTCTCCGGGATGGACGATCAAGCGGCACCCGGCATCGAACAGGGCCTGAGGACGTCGTTCGAGGCGACAACGTACGCTGTGGAGGGTCAAATCTTGGAGGCGGAGGAGTACGCGGAGCGGCTGTCGCTGGATCTGGATCGCCCCGACGAGCGCACGCGGCAAGGGCTGGAGCGAAGCCGGTCGCTGCTCGAGCAAGTCGTCGCGAAGTACGCCGCAGCGTTGCGCACGAACCCGAAGGAGGCGCACACGCGATATCTGATGATGCACGCGGCGGCCGAGATGCAAGCGCTGGATCGTTTTGCGGCGCGACCCGCGCCGTAGGACAATCGCGATAGTTGCAGTGCGCGCAAGACTCCGAACCAGCCGTTGCGGGTGGTGCCTTCGCCGCGCGGGCATCATCGCCTGCGTTGGGCTCGTCTCCGTGGCGTGCGACCGGCGACACGTGCCGGCCCCCACCACCCGCGCGGCGGCCAGGCCCGCCGCCAGCGGCGCTGCACTGGGGAAGGGCGAGCCCTGCGGCGATCTCGGGTGCACTCAATACGATTCGGCAAACGACGCATTCCTTGCGGCCTTGTCGGACGACCCCATCGCGCTGGGCGTTGGCGAGGCGCACGCTCCGCGAGGAGCAACGGTCCCCTCCGCCGCATCACGTTTCTCGCACGAGTTGCTGCCCCTTCTGCGAGAACGCGCGTCCGATTTGCTCGTCGAGGTGATGATGCCTCCGCGAGGTTGCGCCGACGCAGCGACCGAGGTGCGCGAGAAGCAAGCGCCGGCGACGTCACGCCAGGCAGAGACGAACCAGAACGAATACGTCGCGATGGGCGAGCGAGCGCGCGCCCTCGGTATCGTGCCCGATATGCTGCGGCCGACCTGTACCGATCTCGACGGCGTGCGGCGCGAGGGGGTCGATCCGATCGCGGCGTCGCTCGAGCTCATCGCGCGCCTGAGCACCGTTCAAGCGGAGACGCTCATCGACCGGGACGCCCGCTCGGATGCCGATCGCGGGAAAATGGTCGTCGTGTACGGCGGGATGTTGCACAACGATCTCGCTCCGCGCGGGGAGGCCGCGCGCTGGAGCTACGCGCCGGAGGTCGCGACCCACACCGGGGGGCGATTCGTCGCGGTGGATCTCGTCGTGCCGGAGTTCATCGGCGACGACGAAACGTGGCGATCCCTGGCCTGGTGGCGGTATTACGACCGCCACACGCTGGGGCGCCGAGCGACGCTATTTCGCACGTCGGACGGGAGCTTCGTCATCGTGTTTCCCGAGACCGCGAGTGTGGCGCACGATGCGGCGGACTGAGGTGGGGCTGCGACTATGATCGGGCCTTCCTTGTGCGTCATCGCCAGAGTTTGGCATACCCCAGACACAACTGGACCCACATGGGCGCTTCTTTGATTGCAGCGACTCGCGCGAAGGGGCAATCGCGCCCGAGCCGGATGGAGTTACGTTAAGACTTGGTTCGTTGGTTCCTGTCCGTCCTGAAGATGCCAACCTATCTCCGGGCGACCGGCTGGATAGGTATGAGCTTTTGTGCCCCATCGGCAGCGGTGGCATGGCCTGCGTATGGGTCGCGCGCCTCCTGGGGAAACATGGCTTCGAGAGGCTCGTGGCAATCAAGACGATTCTTCCGCGGTTTGCCGGAGATCCCGTTTTTCAACGAATGTTCTTGGACGAAGCGCGTATCGCCTCGCGCATTCGGCATCCGAACGTCGCTCAGATCCTCGACCTCGGCGATCACGACGGCGTCCTGTTTCTCGCGATGGAGTGGATCGAGGGCGACTCGTTGTCGAAGCTCGCGGAGTCCGTCCGTGAGCGGAGTGAACCCTTTCCGCTTGGAATAGCGCTCAGAATTCTCTCCGATGTATGCGCAGGCCTCCATGGTGCCCACGAGCTTCGCGACACCGAGGGCGCGCCGCTCGGGATCGTGCATCGGGACGTGTCACCGCACAACATCCTCATCGACGAACGCGGCATCGCACGAATCATCGACTTTGGAATCGCAAAGGCTCGCGATCGGGGGAGCGGAGATACCGAGTCAGGTTCGCTGCGCGGCAAGGTGAAGTACATGGCGCCCGAGCAGGTGTTCGCGCCGCGCATGACGGACCGGCGCGCAGACGTGTGGGCCGTCGGCGCGGTCCTCTACAGGTTGCTCCGCGGGAAGCCCCCGTATCACGGTGCCACCGACTACGCGACGCTCGCCGAACTTGGGACCGGGCGGCCTCCCCGCCCCCTGCCCGATCACGCGCCGTCAGCGATTCGCCGTATCGTCGACCGTGCGCTGGCCTGGGACATGAACGGGCGGTACGCGACGGCTGCCGAACTGCAGGCTGCGCTCGACGGCGCGATCGTCGAGCTGGGAGTCGCCGCCGCGCACGCGGACGTTGCCGCGTTCTGCGAGGCACGGTTGGCGGAACGCGCGGCTGCGCGCAAGAGGGCCGTCGCCTTCGCTATCAGCGAGGCCGGCAAGCGCTCGCGCGCGACGTCCTCGGGAACAGCGGCGGGATCGGGCGTCACTCTCCGCGAGGTGTCCGATCCGAGTTCGTCTTCGAGCCTGGAGGCAGGAACGTCCCCTCTCGGACCGACGCAGGGGTGGGAGGCATCGCTCGGCTCCGGGAATTCGTCGAGCATGCCCATGAGGCAGTGGGGCATGCCGGTCAGGCGCCACTGGAGATACCTGGTCGCCGGCGCGTCCGTCGCCATCGTCGCACTGGGCATCGGTGCTGCTCTGACCTCTGGCGCGCACGGTGGGCACGCAATCGGTGCTCTCGCGCCCATGCCGCGCTCTGCGCCATCGGAGGCGCCTCCCCGGGCGCCGTCCGGCGGATTGCCGGGGACGGTCGCTCCAGTCACGACGACGATGGCCGAGCCCCCGACGAAAGCTACGACGGCGCCCCCGTCGGCCGCAGGCGCCGCCACGCCCTCCGCGGCCGTCTCGGTGACCGCTCCCTCCGCCTCGGGACCGGTCCCTGGGCCCGGGTCGAGGACCTCTCCCTCGGGAGGTCACCATCTGACCGAGGCGCGTTCGTCCACGTCCAAGCCCGACTCTGCCGACGGCGGAGGCAAACGTTGGAACGACTATGGCTTCTAGGAGCTACGTGATCCTCGCGTTCGTGCTGCGGTCGACCATCGTCGCGCGCTGAGCCCTTGGGAGCTCCGCTCCGCCGTCACTGGAGGACGATCGGCTGAACGCCCCAATAGCCGCTCGAAAGGTAAAGCGTGTTGTCCTGTCGAGTGAGCGCGTTGGCATACCACCCCAGCGTGCGGACGCTCTGCTCGTAGCTCGGGGCTGCGTTGGCGCTCAGGCGATAGACGTCGACCGCAACTTGCCCCCAGCCCGAAGTCACGACGGCGCGATCTCCCGCGACGCCGAGCAGCCAGCCCCAACCCTTGTTCGGATCCGTCGCGATTCGATCGACAGGCGCCTGGGGATTCGAAAGATCGAGCTGGTGCAGCTCGAAATAGGGCGGCGTGTAGGTGCCGTTGTTATTGAGCATCCAGTCGTACTCTTGCACCGTCGTGTAAGCGCGATCGTTCTGCACGATGACGCTCCCTACGTAGCCGTCCAGCTCCGTCACGCTCTGCAGGTAGCAGGCGCCCCCGTCCAGCTTGCACACCGAGATGTCGTTTCGCTCGTTCGGGCCGTCGTACCAGTAGTCGGCGAAGTAGAGCATCGTCGCGTCTTCGCTCGACGCACCCACCAGAACGCCGGGAACGTTCACCCGCTGACCGATGCGCGGGTGCGCCCGATCGGTGAGGTCAATCTGGTCGAGGTAGTAGCGTACCGTGTAGAGCGTTCCGTACGGCGCGTTGGGATCGGGCTGGGACATCCACCGGAAGTCCGTCGCATAGAGCGTGTTGCCGATCGCCTTCATGTTGCCCCACCACGTGGTCAGGTCGTCGGTGACCGTGAGCGAGGCGATCGCGGGGGCGTCCGGGTTGGACAGATCGACGACGTAAAGCGCGTCGAGGTCGTCCTCGTAGACGGGGCCGTTCGGCCCCGGCGCGTACTGCGGGTACCAGCGGCGGAAGGCGAGCGCGTCGCCCCCCACTTGCACGACGTCGGCGCCGTTGTACCAGTCGTAATAATAGAATCCCTCCCAGCCCCAGCCGCCGTACGACGAGTACGGAAGAATCGGGAGCGTCACCGAACCGCGCAACGCCGCGCCACCGTTCGACGTATCTACGACCTGAATCTCTTGTGTATACGCCAGGCACTGGCCATTCGGAGCTCGCGGGCCGTAGCCGTTGGGACCGCACGGCACGGGGATTTGCACGTCGGTCACCACGTATCCGAGCGTGCCGTTCTGGAAGACCTGGGCGTCCACACCTCGGATGGGAACCGACACGCCGCGTCCGTTGTCGGTCGTCTCGGCCGCGTCGCCGATCGGTAGGACGCGCATCTCCGAGGTGCTCGTGTCGTTGCCCCACCAGTCGCTGGACAGCTCGGCGATCGTCGCGCCCTGCGGCTGCGCATTGACCACGTTGCGCGCCAGGGTCAGCTCGCTCACTACGTTCGGCAACGCCGGATTCGAGTAGTCGACGACCGCGAGCGCCTGATCGCTCAACGACAAGAGCCGCGTGCCGACGAAGATGCCGCGCTGGACCCAGCCCTTCGTGTGCGCAGTTCCGCTGCCAACGAGGGCCGTCGGCGTGAACTGCACGAGCTCGAGCCCGTTGTTGTATCCCTGGCTATTGCTGTCCCACCCGCTGAACGGAATCACGGCGAGGCCCTTCGTCGCGTCGATGATGAACGCTTTGAAAGTGTCGGCCGCGGGCGACCACGCCCAGCCCGACCCGAACTCCGTCGCGCCGAGGCGCTTGGGCGCGGTCGGGTTGCTCACGTCGACGTACTGCACGTCGACCAGGCTCTGATCGTACGTGCCGTTCGAGTACGTGTTGCCGAGCGCGAAGAGCTGTTGCCCTTGCGGCATGAAGAGCCAAATCTGACCGTCGAGGCCCGTCTGCCCGACCAGCTGCGGCGCCGACGGCTTCGACAGGTCGTAGATCGAGAGCGGCGTCTGTCCGGTGTTGCCGGTGTAATAACCCGACGGCGAGAGGTACATATGGGCGTAGCTTCCCGACGGGTCCACGTCGAAGCGCGCCGCCGCCGACCAACCGAGGTTCGCGATGGGGAGCGCGGAGGCGACGGCGGGCGCGTCCGGGTTCGCGAAGTCGACCGTCGTGAGGAGATACGTGTCGCCGTCGCTTCCGCAGTACTGGCTCGTGCAGCCGATCGCGTGCGCGTGCGCGTTGTCGGCGAAGTCGAGATTCCAGCGGCCGTTGTCGGGCCCCCAGCCGCTCACCCAGCTGTCGATCGTCAGCCCGCCGCGAACGGTGATCGTTCCGCCGGGATCGCTGATATCCACGTAGCGCAAGTCGGTCTGTGCAGGCCCATCGTAGGGGGCGCTCGGATTGGTGATGTGCTGGGTGGCGAGGAGGATGGCGTTGGGTGTCACGTTGAAGACGCCGCCGGTTCCGGCGAACGTCTTTTCGCCGACCTTCGTCACGAGGCCGCCGGCGAAGCTTACGGAGGCGATCGATACGGTGGGTGAGTAGTTCGTAGCGCCGTAGCCCCATCCGTACTGCCAGCCGTCGTTCTCCGCGACGGTGTAGAGCACGCTCCCGACGACCCGGGTGTCTTGCACCCATCCGCCGAGGTACGCCTCGCCCGTGTTCTTGATGTTGCCGGGATCGGTGCAGTCGAGGCCGCGCGCGATCGAACCGTAAAACGGGCTGCCGTCCGGCGCGGTTCCGTACCAGTCGCCGACGACCACGACGGCGACTCCGTTCGTGACGATCATCTCCTGCGGATCGCCGAAGATCGGCGAGCGGCCGATGAGCGCCGGATGATCGACGTCGCTGATATCGAACACCATGAGCCCGCGATACGAGTTCAGGTAGTAGAGTCGGTTGCCGTCGACCCGGTAGATGTCCGTCTCCTGAACCTGGCGGGGGGTCGATTGGCTGCCCCCGCCCGCTGGGGCCGACGGCGCGGCGCTGGCCGACCCTGCGCCACTGCTGCCGCTGCTGCCGGCGCCGGCGGCTCCGGCGTTCACTGGCGCTCCGCCGCGCGCGCCAGCGGAAGTGCCAGGCATCGGTGCCGACTCGTAGACCGACTGTCCTGTGTGGCGCGGCGTACCGCCGACCGTGGGCGAGCTGCCGCATGCGGCGACGAACGGGCAGGCGCAGCCGAGAGCACCAAGGGCGAGACCGGATCGTAGGAAGCGTTGGATGAACATGGGCTAGGACCCTCAAGAGCACGCGCGGTGCCCGGCTGCCGACCTCGCAAAATCGGGAAAAAGACGCGGATTCTACGCGGGACCGGTGTGTCGGATCGTGCCAGTCGAATCCTCGAGGGCGGCGCCTGCGACACACCGCCGCAGTCGGCGGGCCCACCGGAGTGACGCCCAAGGTAGGCGCGCCGCGCACCCGGTGCGCGCTGCGTGAAGCCCGGCGGGTGCTACGTTTTTCGGGGAGCCCATCGGCTCCTGCAACGGAGTCCGGTCGATGGGGATCGATGTACATGCCCCCCGATGGCTTCTCGCGTTGGCGGCCGCGCTCTCTCTCTTACACGGCTCGGACGCCTTGCTTGCGGACCAGGCCGAGACGCCGAACGACCATCGCCTTCGGCTCTCGAGTCCGGACGACAAGAGTCCGATTCCCGTCGACGCGGAGCGCGCAGCCGGGAGCTTCGACGAGCGCGCGTCCCGTCTGATCGAGGTGGCCGCCTGCGTGGACCCCAGCACGAGCGCCGACGAGCGAATCACCATTTACAATACGCCGTTCGACTCTGTGTCCGCTGGCCGCGGCCTCGAGCCCTGGGGCATCGACGCACTCGCGCGGCTCGCGTATGCTGGCAACTGCGTCTTCCGCACCGGCGTTCAATCCGCACGGGAGCGCTACGCCGAGGTCGATCGGAGGTTGGCGTCGATCCAGGCGGTCTCCTCGCTCGGCAGTACGATCCATGTATCCGTCCTCGGTTTCCGCATCGATCGAGACGGCGATCTGGACACGGGGCTCAAGGAGCTCATTCCGATCGTGTATCGATACGCGAACGAGATACCCCGCTCGTATCAGCTGCTGATTGGGTTGCTCCAGAGCGCAAACTCGGGTCCGCCGCTCGCCTTCGACGTCATCGACTCGGCAGGGCGCATTCCGCCGGGCATCGCGTTTCGCGTGAAGGTCCCGGAATCCGAGAACCACATGCTCCTCGCTCAGTCGGAGCGATATCTCATCAATCAGATCGTCCACAAGCAGATCGCGGACCCTGCGTACGACAACGGCAAGAACGGCCTACGTGGCCTGTTGCTCCGAATGCTCCACGGGATCCTTAGTTCTGACTTCATGGAATACAACGCGAAGCCTTACCAGCGCTACGCGCTCAATGCAGCGGAGAACCTGGTCGACTTCGCTGAAGACCCCGCGGTCGGCACGGCGGCGCGGATGGTCCTCGACTGGGCGGCGGCGAAGTTCGCCATCTCGAGCAGTATGCTGAGGAGAAGCTCCCCCTACCGTCGTACGGGGGACCACGACGGGCACCTCTTCTCGGGAAGCTACGCCGACGAGCAGTTCTGCCGCTTCCTCCTCTACACGGGGCAAATGCAAATCATCGCGCAGGCGGACGGGACAGGCGCGCGCGCGTATGGCGCGCCCTCGCTCTGCGCGAACGCTCGCCAGGCTATCGGCGCCTATCGACCTCCGGAGGTCGTGCTCGATCTGGCCATTCGAAAGGACAAGGCCTACTTCCAGAGGTTCGCGGGGGGCGACAACTACTACGGGAGCTTCTTCGGGAATGCGGTCGTCCCCGGGGGCGTGGAGGTCTACGACAACGAGGGGCCGTTTCTCATCGCATCGGGAGGTGTCGCCCGACCCAACGGTCTCCCTGCCCCGGTCACGCTCTACGGAGTGACTCACAATCAGTACGCGACGGATCCGGCGAACGTGGGAATCGCGTTGCCGACGCTGCTCATCCCGAACGATGCGCCGGCTGGGCGGGTCGACGTACCGGAGGTCGATCGCGCGCACATGGTGCAGATCGCGGGCATCGGGCAGACGAGCTCGAACCTGTGCGTCGCACCTGGCTTCGCCTGCGGCGCGAACCCGACCATCCCGCCGCACCTGTGCCCTGCCGCCGGGTGCGGCGACGGTCCCTGGCAGTTCGTGGAGCTGCTCTCGATCCCGACCCATACGTACGTCGCCGTTTATTCACGCGCTCCCTCCGTCGCGAGCCCCACCCCGGACCAGGCGGCCCTCGGCGTCCTCGAAGCCGCCCCGGCCTCTCGGTTCACGGATTTCGACGAATTCAAACGCCGCGTCCGCGCGCTCAACGGCGACGGCTCGGAGGTCGTGCGCGCGCACTGCTCGGGCACGCCCGTCCCTTGCGTCTGGGACGGCTCGTACCGGAAGACGGACGGCACGAAGCTCTCGTACCGATTCGAGGGGCCGCTCTCCCTTTCGCGTGAGACTGCGCCGGCAACCGTCTCGTACCCGGTCGCGTATCCGGGCGGCCCGGATCGCGACACGTCGCGGTGGAGCCTGGCGGACGGGCCGATTCAAGCGGATCGCACGGGCCTCGTCGTCATTCACGACCCGTTCCGGGGGAGGCGCTGCGTGCTCGACGATCGCGACCTCGATCACCCGAAGATTCACGGCTGCCGGCGCATCGGGCCCCCGCTGCTCGACAGCACGTCGCAGCGAGATGGGTCGCCCGCTGCGCCGCGCAGCGACGAGTGAGGCGCTCGAGCGTCCGACTCACCGGCGAGCACCGGGGCGCACCCCACCGGCACCATCACGCGTGGGTGACGCATGTTGGCGCGGACGTCGCAGAATCAACGCTCTACGCGTACTCGCAATGCCGCCTCGCCGAGCAGGGCACGGACGGCGCGAGCCAGATCCGAGTAACTCGAGCCTCCCTCCTGCGGCAGGTCCCTGACGATCAACTCGGTCATACCGGCTCTCTCGATGCTCGCGAGCGCGACAGCCCTCGCAAGGCGCGTGTTCCCGGCGCCCTCCAGGTACGCGACGAGCGCCTCCTTCAGCGTGACGGGCGGCGGGGGGGCATCGCGATATCCCGCCGTCGCGGCTCGCGCGTCCGGTGCCCAGCGCGTCGTCAGTTCGACCATAGACTCGCTCGGTCGCGCAGCGATCGCGGCGGCCAACGCGGCGCAGATCGCGTCCAGGGCCGACGGCTGGCCGCGCAGCCTACCGAGGCGCGAGGCGTCCAGCAGCATCGTCACGCGATGGCCGACGACGGCGCCGTGGCTCGACTCCCATCGCTCGACGCCCCAGGCCACCGCGAGCTCCGCATGCGCGAGCACGTCATGGGGAAGGGGCTGACCGGCGAGCAGAGCCAGTGCGCTACGCCGCAGGTCCTCGGCCGTTCGTTCGGGTGCGCTCACTTGCCCGATCGGTTGGAAGCCGCCGCGTGGCCCGCGGGCTCGCTCGCCGAGTCTTCGGCGTCGCGCGAGCTTCCCTTGGCGACACGAACGTTGCGCGACTCGCCGCTCGCGACGGCGGCCGCGATTCCCGCAGCCGTGTGCACGTCGGAGTAGGGCTTGGCGAGGTCGAAAATGATCTTCGTCGTACCCTGCGCGGAGAGGTTCTGCAGCGCCTCGAGGCGCCGGAGCTCCATCGCGCCGGGCACCTCCGCCAGGACGCGGGCGGCCTCGGCGAAGTTGCGCGCGCTCTCGAGGTCCGCCTGGCTCTTGATGATCACGTACTGCCGATCGCGTTCGGCGATGGCCTTCCGTGCGATGACCTCCTGCATCTGCGCGGGGAGCTGGATGTCTTTGAGCGCGATGAGCTCGATGTGGAGGCCCCACTGCGCGACGAACTGCTCCACCGCGGCCCGCACCTTCGCTGCGATCTGCTCGCGGTGCGTGAGCAGCTCGTCCAGGCGCGTCTCCCCCGCGACGTCCCGCAGGACCACGCGAGCGCGCTCCCACACGGCGGCCTCGAAGTTCTCGACATTGAGGACCGCCTTCTCCGCGTCTACGACCTTGTAATAGATGACCGCGTCGATCGCCGCCGTGACGTTGTCCTGAGTGATGACCTGCTGTTGCGGCAAGTCGCGATTGCGGATCCGCGTGTCCACGCGGATGAGGCTCTGCAGCACCGGGAAGACGAGGCAGAGTCCCGGCTCGACCCGGCCGCTGAGCTTCCCGAGCGTGAAGCGCAGCGCGACTTCCCATTGATTGACTTGCCGGATCGACCGCAGAAAGTACGTCACTGCAATCAGGGCAGCCGGGATCGCGAGGATCGTCGAGGGGTCGACCATCGGGTTCCAAGCGTAGCGCCGATTGCACACGCGGACGCGGCGCACCGACGCTTCTGTTGGGAAGCGGCGCGGGACAGCTTGACGCGCACGGATTGCGCAAAAGGAAGCTGCGACTCCGCCGATGGGTGCGCTGCATCCGAGCGCACTGCGCTCTCGTGGTGCGCGGGGCGCGCTGGCAGCCCGGGGCGGCGACTCGTGACGCCGACCGCTCTCCCGCGCCTGCGGTACGACAAAATGTGCATCTGGGCGCCGGGGCTTTTTTCCCAGCGCGGCAGCAGAGGAGGGCCGGAAACGCGACACTCGGTCGGTCGAAATCTGCGCGGCCGGACGCAGCGGCAGAACCGACGAACGCCCCGCGGCCTGCCCTTTGCTCGCGCCGCACGACCCCAGCTCGGGGGTGCTTACCAGGAGGGTTTCTGTGATGGGTGAGGTAACTGGTTGTTCGTATGGTGATTTGCCCTCCTGTTCGCGCGTAGCCACGCGCGCTCGCAGGACCCTTTCGTGCGCGTTCGTCATTGCGAGCCTGGCCGGGCTCGTCGCATGCGGCTCGTCGCCGGGAAATGACGGCGGTCAGCCTCAGGATTCCGGCATGGACAGCACGACCGACAACCAGCCCGATACGGGGGCCGGCACGGACACCGGCTCGAGACCCCCGACGGAGGCGAGCGCACCGCCGACGGGCGACGCCGGAGAGCCGTGCACGCCTCCCGGGGTCTGCGCCCCGGGCCTTTTCTGCAATCCTCAGAACGTCTGCCAGGCGTCGTACTGCGACGGAAAGGCGCAAAAGCCGTTGCCGTACGCCCTTGCGAACGACTTCCAGACGGTCTTCACCATCGGTCCCGAGAAGGACAACCTGAACGTGATCCGGTCAGGCGCCGAGTGCGACTCGACGACGTATCCGCCCATTCCGAACACCGGGCTCGGCAACCTCTTGGACGCCGGCGCGGACAGCGCGGCGGACAGCGCGCCGGACAGCGCAGCCGATGCTGCGGGCAATGACGGCGGCGTGGCCAGCGATGCGGCCTCGGACGCGCACACGAGCTTCCCCACGCTTAACGACGGAGGGGTCGAGGTCGTCACCTACCCGTCGACTCCATCCTGCTACGAGTTCCTGTACGATCCCTCCTGTTTGACTGGCACCCAGGGGCTCTGCTGGGCAGGCGCCGAATTCACGAACTCGGCCGCGACGGCTGCGGCTGCGCCCGACGGGCACCCCTCGGCAAGCGCCGTGGGCGTGTGCCTGGCTTCCGGCGCGACGGTCGTCTCCTTCTGGGCTCGCTCCAGCGTCAACGGGTCCATCGTGAAGTTCGGATCGAGCCGCCCGGGCGCGTGCATGATCACGCCCATTAACCCGGACGGCGGTGCGCCGGATCCGACGACCGAACACACGCAGTGCCCCGGGGACACCGAGTTTTACATCGCGCTCTCGACCACCTGGCAGCAATACAGCGTGAGCCTGCCCGCAACCGAGCCGTACGACGACGAGCCGGGAGCGGGCGGTGGCGTGTGGAATGGCTTCTCGCTGGTCGTCGAGCCCGAGTACTTCGAGGGCGGCGCCTACATTTTCGTGAAGAATGTCGTGTGGGGCAATCCGAGCGTGGGCTTCGACGCCGGCGTCGGCGGACAAGGCGGCGGCGGTGAGGATGCGAGCACCGACGCCGAAGCTGGCGGCCAAGAAGCCGGCAGCGAAGAAGCTGGCAGCGGCGACGCGAGTAGCGAAGGCGGAGGGGACGCATCGGACGCGTCCTCGGAGTAGCGT
>Ga0102924_1004834_pt1 | contig 13321 bp, 12 predicted proteins | sample PaiPotPPM11metaG_FD_80116 | JGI IMG/M metagenome (GOLD analysis project Ga0102924, IMG submission 80116) | Iron sulfur acid spring bacterial and archeal communities from Banff, Canada, to study Microbial Dark Matter (Phase II) - Paint Pots PPM... ... | reverse complement strand
CCCGATCCGTCCAACGGGGCGGCGTTCGTCGAACGGGCGTTTGGCAGCGGAGATCACGCTCCGTCGGACGCCGCCTGACCCAAGCGAGTGCGCGTGCTACGCCAACCAGCCTGTCGAGCCGTACCCGTACGATCCGGCACGTGCCGCTCAGGAACTTGGTCAGCTACGCCGCTTGGCGCTCGTCGGCGCGCAGCGCGTCGGGGAGCGCCATCTCGAAGCCGAGCTTCCGCAGCGCCGTGACGAGCATGAGGAACTTCTCGCGCTTGTGCTCAGCGTATGCCGAAGGGTCATCAGCAAGCTCGGCGATGCGCACGGCGTGGTACTTGGCGTACCACGCGCCAGCGGCACGCAGCGCCTCGAGCTCCTCTGGTGCTAGATCCTCAGCGGTGATGGGCGTGTCCACGTGTCGGACAGTAGACCTCGTTGCGGATGCTTCTCTCGCTCGGGACGCTGCCGTCCCGCTCGTTTCGAGGGCGGCTCTGCCGAGCAGTTGGTAGGACAGTCCACATGAGGACCGTCACCGGGTTTGTCAGCCCAAGGGCCTGCTATCCGCGCTTTCCGGGTCTGCGGGCGGGTTCCGCACAAATACCCTCGCGGGGCGAAAGCAGGGGGTTGGCCTCGCGCCCACGTGGGCAGCCGTGCAGCACCCCTGGGAGCGCCGCCGCGTTGACGCAGACGCGCTCGCAATCGGAGGCGAAGTAGCAGTCGCCGGAGTGGCGCAGGGCGCTGCTCCTGGTCGTCCACTCCGCTAGCCCCGACGCGGTCAGCGACGCGCCCGCTTGGTGTCAAGAGCGAGAGCGACGCCTGCACGACCACAACGCTGACGTACCCGTGCAGTGGGTAGCGCTCGGCGTGTCGCTCACGGGACCACTTGCCGTGGTGGCCTTTCGAAGGCGCGGTCGACGAGACCCCGGTCCGAGATTCAAGACTGGCCGGTGCTGATGAGTTCTTGGCTGGCTCCGCAGAGTGCGCCAGCTGGACACAGCTCGGCGGCCACCTTACGCCGGGGATTACGGATTCCGGCGAGCGCAATAAGACCTCCGCCGGCGACGAGCGCGGCTGCGATCGTGTCCGCGACACGGAAGGCATGCACGGAGGCGTCCTCGAACGTTGCTCGCAGGAGAACCCGCTCGCCGGGGGGCAGTCCAACCAGACTGGGTGAGCCGAGAGGCTGTCGCTTGGCGCTGCTGATCGCCGCGCGGCTTGATGGACCGAGCGTGGTCCGTCGGAGAGTCGCGTCGACGCGACTGGCAAAGGTAAGAGAGACGACGGCTCCCAGCACAGCGACCGCGAAGAGCTGCGCGACGCGTGAGAGCGTCGTATTAACAGCGGCTGCGACGCCAGCGTGATCCTCCTCCACTGCGCCAAGGACCGTGGCCGTCAACGGCGCGACAAGCATCGCGAGTCCCAATCCGAATACCAGCACCGCCGGCAGGACCTGGCTGACGTAGTCGGCGCGTTGATTGACACGCGCCAAGAGCAACAGGCCACCTGCGGCAACGAGAGCCCCGAGGCTTATTAGCGTCCGCGATCCGATGCGGTCGGCGAGTGCGCCGAAGCGGCGGGAGAACAGGATCATCAGCGAGGTGACCGGTAGAAGCGCGAGCCCGGCCTGAACGGGGCTGTAGCCGCTGACCTCCTGTAGAAACACGGGCAGCAGGAAGATCACGCCCCCCAATCCGAGGTACGCGGTCAGTGTCGTCAGGTTTCCAATCGTGAAGTTGCGCTCGCGAAACAGGCTCAGCGGGAGCATCGGTTCCCGCGCTCGCGCCTCGTGCGCGATAAATGCGATGGCTCCCAGGATCCCTGCCGCGAGCGAGCCGGTCACCAGCGTGCTCCATCCGCGTGCGGGCTGCTCGGTCACGGCGAACACCGAGCCCGAAAGCGCGACCGCCGCCAACAGGGCGCCGAGGTAGTCCAGACGCCCGGCGGAGCCAGCGGTCGCGTCCGCGGGCACGCCACGAGCGATCAGCGCCACTGTCACGACTACGAGCGGCGCATTCAGCAGAAAGATCAGGCGCCACGAGCCGGCAACGATCAGCACTCCTCCGATGAACGGCCCGATAATCCCGACGATCGAGCTCGCCGCGGTCCAGGTCCCAATCGCCCTGGCCCGCTCGTCTTCGGGAAACACGTGGACGATAAGCGCCAATGCAGTAGGCGTCACGAGCGCCGCGCACACTCCCTCCATCGCACGAAACACGCATAGCTCGGGGATCGACGTCGCGACCGCGCACAGAGCTGAAGTGATGCCGAACCCGGCAACGCCAACCAAGAACACGCGCTTCTGGCCCAACACATCTCCGAGCGAGCCGCCGATCAACAGCAGCGACCCGAGCGCCAGCAGGTAGGCGTTCGTCACCCACTGCTGGCCCGCGAGACCGCCACCGAGATCGCGTCGAATCGCGGGCAATGCGACGCTGGTTACGGTCGAGTCGAGGAACACGACGCTCGTACCGAGCACGGCTGCGAGCAAGGTCAGCTGCTTCTCGCGCGATGTAGCTATCGGCAGGCCGTCCATCAACGAGCGGATCGCGCCTGCACGTACTCCAGTGGATCCACGTCATCAGGACAAGATCTCCAGTCGGAGATCGCGTCGTATTCGGCGTACGCGTAGCTCAGCGCTTCGTCCAGCGTGTCGTGCTGTGTATCGCCCACATGCTCGCCGCGATCGGTGAGCCGTTGGAGGACGAAACCATCCAGCTTTTCGGTAATCAGTAGAACCTTGACCGCGGGCGGAGGCCGGCGAGTCCCGCCACCGGGCGGATCTCCGGATGTGGCCTGCGCCGTCGGCTTGGGAGCGGGCGCCAGTACCGCGGAACAGTAGATCAATTGACGGCAAGCCCGTTCGCGGTCTTGATCCCGGACAAGGCCTCGCTGCCGCTTCTCATGCGACGGCCGTGGCCTGGCGGAGCGGGGCGAGTGCGGCGCTCCAGGCGATGACCTGGTCGAGCAGCGTTTGCAGCGCGTCGACGTTGTAGTCGCTGGGCTGAAAGACGCTGAAGTCCTCGAACTCGGTGATCAGCGACAGCGCGACCTGCTGGCGCACATCGGCCATCTGCAGCTCGCCGGCGACGAGGCGCAGGTGCTCGGCGGCGCGCGCGCCGCCGACCGAACCGTAGGAGACGAACCCGACGGCCTTGTTGTTCCACTCGGCGTAGAGGTAGTCGATCGCGTTCTTGAGCACGCCCGAGGTGCTGTGGTTGTACTCGGGAGTGACGATCACGAAGCCGTCGAACGAAGCGATCTTCTGCGCCCATTCCTTGGTGTGGTCGTGGGCGTATTGGCCGAGCGATGGTGGCATCGGCTCGTCGTAGTGCGGCAGCGGGTAGTCGTGCAGGTCGACCAGCTCGAACTCCGCGTCAGCGCGCTGGGAGGCGATGTCGAAAACCCACCGCGCGACCTGCTCGCCGTTGCGGTTGGGGCGGGTGCTTCCCAGGATGATGCCGATCCGGGCCATTGCAATACGCCTTTCCAGTGGTTGGTCGAATGGTGTCGTGCCTGGGCTAGGAGAGCCAGGGCGGTGTGTACGCGCCGACCGAGTGCAGGACCGCCGTCATGTCGTCGGCTGCCCACTCCTCGCTGATCTTTCCGTCCCTGAGCCGGTACACGTCGACGGCGTCCCAGCGCACCGGGCGGCCCGTCGGTGCGATCCCGAGCAGGTCACCCAGATGTGTCGCCTCGACGACGAATCGCACTGCGACCGTGTGCTCGTTCGCGACGATGTCCTGCTCCTGTGCGTTCAGGTCCGGCAACGCGCCGATGAAACCCTGCAACAGTCCGACGAGGCCCTCAGCGCCTTCAACCGTGCCGAGCGTCCCGCCGTGCCACTTGACGTCCGGGGTGACGTACGCGGCCGCGAGCTCCGGGTTGTGCGCGTTGAACACTCGCTCGGTGTACTCACGAACGATCGCGATGTTCGAATCGACTGCTGTGCCACTCGCCACCGTATGCTCCTCTCGAAGGAATTTGTGCTCTCAACAGAAGCTATTTCGGAGCTTGCTTCCTGTCCAAGACCTGTCTACCACGCGATCGATAGGCTTGGGCTATTGATCTTGAGCCGCGTCTGCTTCGCTACTTCCTGGCCGTCGCTGAGGAGCTGCACTTCGGCCGTGCCGCCGCGCGCCTCTACATCTCCCAGCCGTCGCTGAGCAACCAGATCCGCAAGCTCGAGCGCACCCTGGGCACAGAGCTGTTCGTGCGCACCAGCCGCGAGGTCAAGCTCACCGCCGCCGGGCACGCGCTCCTCGAGGAGGCACCGCTCGCGCTCGCAGCGCTCGAGCGCGCCGCCGAGCGCACCCGCCTTGCCGGCGCGGGTATCACCGGAACGGTGCGCCTCGGCTATCCCCCGCCGGCCAGCTTCGAGACTCTCGGGGCGATACTGGCAGCCGTCGAGAGCGCCAACCCGAACATGACCGTCATCGCCAGCGAACTGTTCAGCGCCGAGGTTCCCGGCGGCGTACTAGCCGGGGAACTCGACATCGGGCTCGCCCTGCATCCCGAGCCGATGACAGGCATCTCCACCGAAGCCCTGCGCGTCGAGCCGCTTGCCGCGCTGCTCAGCAAACGCCACCGCCTTGGCCACGCGAAATCCATCCCGCTCGCCGACCTCGAGCACGAGACCCTCCTTCTGTTCCCCCGCGAGCTCGCTCCGGCCTACTACGACCACATCATCGAGACATGCGAGCGGGCGGGCTTCCAGCCTCAGGTTAGAGCCTTCGCCAAACCGCCCGCCCGCGCGATGCTCGCACGCCTCCTCGGGGCACGCGACGTTGGACTGGTCCCAGCCTCGTTCGCCTTCGACCTGGCCCAGGCCCAGCCAGGCATCGTCGCCCGCAAGATCGTCAATCCACAAATCCTTGCGGAGTGGTCGATCCTCTGGCTCGCGCGCGCCCAATCGGCAGCGATCGAACGGTTCCTCGACAGCGCACGGCGGTGCGCCAGTGACAACCGCTGGCTGACCCCGCAAGACACAACAGCAACCGCTGAAACCGACTCGCTCACGGCGAGGTCACGCTGAGCGACCGGCAACATCCCTGAGGCGTGCCACCGGGTATCCACGTCTCCGAGGTGTAGCGCCGACGCGCGCGGCGCCACTAAAGCAGGCAGCGCCGCTCAGCGAAGCCGGTCTCGCGACTCGCCATGGGCAGGTCAATTGGCCGGCGCCATGGCGGCGCCCCCCGGATGACCTCCCTCCCGTCCGCGCGTTGCAGGTCGCTCGTTAAGCCCGGCGAGATTCACGTGCGGGCGCGAAAGCGGGACTCGGACGCCCGGTCGTTTGGGTCGTCTCCTGTAGTCGGGGTTACATTGGCTCGGCTAGCGCCGGGAGCGAGTCGTTGGTCAGCGCGACCAACCGGCGGTCGTGCGATCGCGGGGCTAACGCTCCCAGCGCCCGAGCCGGAATCCGTTTTCGACGAGAACCCGCTAGCGCTCGAGGTGACGCCGCATGAGCCGCGCCGGAAGCGGCGCCGGGGATTGAGCGCGTCTCGCGCGCCTTTGCTCTCGGCAACTGGTTCGTCGACGCTCTCGGGACGGGTGCTGTGACCGAGGAAGACAGCGCTCAGAGCGCCGAGGCCGGAGATGACGGCGATGACGAGGAAGGCTCGTGTGTAGCCGTGCGTCAACGCGGCCAGTTGCGCGCCGCCCTCTCCGAGTTGGTGGCGCGTTGCCGCCGCGGCGACCGTCGCCAGTGCCGCCAGACCGAGTGCGCCACCCAACTGCCTACTGGTGTTGAGGAGGCCTGACGCGAGGCCGGCTTCGGCTGGCGGCACGCCCATCGTCGCTGCCATCGTCATCGGTACGAATGTCACCCCGATGCTTGCCCCCAGGAGCAAGAGTGGTACGAACAGCGAACCGAGGTAGCTCGAGTGCGTGGTCAGCTCGCTCAGCCAGAGCACCGCTGCGGCCGTCACGAGAGGCGCGATGACCAGTTGACGCCTGATCCCGATTCGGTTGACGAGTCGGCTGGCGGCGAGGGCGCCGCCGAAGGTCATCAGTCCCATCGGCAGGAAGGCCAATCCCGCGCGCAGCGGTGAGTAGTGCTTGACATCTTGCAAGTAGAGCGAGAGGAAGAAGTAGCTGGCGAAGACGACCGCGCCGACTGCGGTTGACACCAGGTTCGCGAGAGTGAGCGAACGGCGGCGGAACGTGCGCAGCGGGACGATCGGGCTTGCCGCATAGCGCGCCTCGATCAAAACAAAGAGGAGCAGGATCGCCACCCCGGCGCCCAGCGTGATCAGGCTGCGGGCGGAGCCCCAGGGATGGCTATCGGTGCTGACGATTCCGAATACGAGGAGGGCCATGCCGGCGGTCACCGTCACCGCGCCGGCTACGTCAAGGCGACGGTTGGCGAGATGCCCGGTCGACTCGCTGAGAGATAGAACGGCGCCGACGACCAGCGCGATCCCAATCGGGACGTTGACGAAGAGGACCCACCGCCAGCCGAGCAGGTCGGTGAGGACGCCGCCGGCGAAGAGGCCGGCGGCGGCGCCACTGGCGGCCGTCGCGGACCAGACACCGAGAGCGCGGCGGCGGTCGTGGTGCTCGGTGAAGGTCGCCGTCAGCAGGCTCAACGACGCCGGTGCGAGGATGGCGGCGCCGATACCTTGGGCGGCACGCGCGGCGATCAGCTCGCCACCGTTCTGCGCGAGCCCTCCGAGCAGGCTGAAGAGGGTGAAGGTGGCCAGGCCGCCGATGAAGACGCGACGGCGGCCGAACAGGTCAGCGGCGCGGCCGCCGAGCATCAGGAAGCCCGCGAAGGTCAGCGTGTAGGCGTTGATTACCCACTGCTGGCCCGTGCTCGACATGTGGAGCGCCGCGCGCATCTGTGGGAGCGCGACGTTGATGATTGTGACGTCGAGGACGACCATGAACTGCGCGATGCTGGCGACGGCGAGAACGGCTCCGCGTGGCAGCCGGATGCCATGATGTTCCTTGGCCTGATGCGGGGGTGTGAGGGACGTCGCGGTCATGCTGTGTCGCTCCAATCTCTGACTGGTTAGTGGTGCTGCCGCCCGCCCGGCCGAGCGGGGTCGGCTCTCCGGCGGGCGGCAGCGTTCGGGCCTGGCTAGCGGATCCTCAGAGTCCGAAGGCGTTGCCGCCGTTGGCCATGATCGTCTGGCCGGTGATCCAGCCGGCGTCGTCCGAGGCGAGCAGGAGGACACCGCCGGCGATGTCGGCGGCCTCGGCCTCACGATGGATCACCTGGCGGCTGAGGCTCGCGTCGACCACCGCCTGCGGCAGGCCCTCGGTCATCGCGGTCCGGGTCAGCGACGGAAGCACGGCGTTGATCGTGATCCCTTCGTCGCCGAGGGTTGCCGACAGCGCGCGCGTGAAGCCGATCACACCCATCTTGCTCGCGCGATAGGCGATCGAGACAGGGCTTGCGATCGCTACCGTCGCTGAGGCGAGGTTGACAACGCGACCCCAGCCCCGGCCCTGCATGAGCGGCAGGAATGCCTTGCACATGAGCATCGGCCCGTTCAGGTTGACGCTCATGATCCGTCGCCAGAGATCGAAGTCGAGGTCCTCCCAGGTAGCCGCCTCGAAGATGGCCGCATTGTTGACGAGGATGTCGACCCGACCGAGTTCGTCCGCGACGCGAACGCGAACAGCGTCGATCGCGGACGGGTCGCTGATGTCGAGCCTGGAAGCAACCGCCGAGCCGCCAGCGCCTGCGATGAGCTCTGTCGTCTCGCTTAGGTCGTCGATGTCGCCGAGGACGACGCTTGCTCCGCGCTCGGCGAGGCCGACGGCGATCGCTTGCCCGATCCCGTGGGCTGCTCCGGTCACCAGTGCAACTTGTCCGGCATGTGGTTTGTCAATGTTTGCTGTCGGCATTTCATCCGCCTTTCGATCGATTGCTTGATCGGCCTCAGGACGCTGCAGCCGCCGTCTGACCGAGGACGGCCGGCTTGAGTACCTCTTCACACCACTGGCGGAAGCTCGTGGGCGTTGAGTTCTCCGGCGTCCGCTGAATGCCGTTGTCGAGGCCCTCGTTCTTGGCCCAGGCCATGTCTGTCATGCCCTGCGCCATCGCCTCGGACATCCCGAATTCGACGAACCTGTTCTTGTAGGCCTCGAACGGAATCTGCTGGTAGCGCACCTCCGTGCCGAGCACCTCCGAGATGATCTCCGCCGCGTCGTTGAAGGACAGGTCTTCGGGGCCCAGCAGCGGAACCTCGTCGACGCCGCTCCAGCTCTCGTCCAGCAGCAGACGCGAAGCGGTGGCGGCGATGTCGCGGGTGGCGACGGCCGGCAGCTTGCGATCGCCGGCGATCGCCAAGAAGAAGACGCCCTGGTTCTTGATGGCCTCGGCCTGGCGGACGATGTTCTCCATGAGCGACGGGTTCGTCAGCGCGCGGTAGGCAACGCCGCTGCTGGCGATCAGGTCGTCCATCGCCAGCGAGCCGGTGACGTAGCCGGCACGGTCGGCCCACGGGGTGCCGCGGCCGAGCGCGGAGACGCCAACGACGCGCTTGACGCCTTGCCGCTTGAACGCCTCGGCCGCGTGCCGGGTGAAGCCGACAAAAGCGGCTTCAACCGACGGCGCCTGTGGATCCGGCGGGCAAAGCCAGAAAACGGCGTCGGCGTCGGCGAATGCCTTGTCTACGACCGCCGCGTCGCTGTGCGAGCCCTCAACGATGTCGACGAGCTCGCGCGTGTCCGCGGGGAGGTCGGAGGCGTCGCGGACGATGACGCGAAGCGCCTCGCCGGCGTCGAGCAGGTTCTCGAGAACCTGGCTGCCGATCTGGCCTGTGGGGGTGGTGATGATGATCATGACTGCCTCCTTAGGAAGTCGTCGCAAATCAGGTTGCGAAGCAACGTAAGAGCTGCGCTGCCGCGTGTCCAAGATCGCTGCACGGGGCTGTAATAAGCTGCGCCTATGAGCGACCTGGCTCGGCTTCGCTACTTTGTGGCTGTCGCCGAGGAGCTGCACTTCGGACGCGCGGCTGAGCGACTGTTCATCGCTCAGCCCGCCCTCAGCCAGCAGATCCGCAAGCTGGAGCAGCAACTCGGCGTGGCGCTGTTCGAGCGAGACCGTCGACACGTTGCGCTTACGCCGGCCGGGGTGGCGCTGCTGCCCGAGGCGCGCGCAGCTGTCGAACAGATGGACCGCGCGCTGGCCGTCGGGCGGCGCTTTCGGAGCGGCGTGATTGGCCGGCTAGACATCGGCTACACCCCGGCAGCCGTCGGTGGGCTGATGAGCCAGATCGTTCGTGCGTTCCAAGACGCCCACCCCGACATCGAGCTGGAGCTGCATCACTCCACGTTCAGCGACGTGTCCGCGGGTTTGCGCGCGGGCGAGGTCGACGCGGCATTTGTCCGCCTGCCGCTCAGCGTTCCGGACCTTCGCTACAGCACTCTCGTCGTCGAGCCGCGCGTCGTGGCCCTCCCGCCGGAGCACCCGCTCGCCACGCGACGCGAGCTGGCGATAGCCGAACTGATCGATGAGCCCTGGATCGCTATCGCGACCAACGACGCGACGTGGCGCGACTTCTGGCTCGCCACCGAGCACCGCGGCGGGCGTCCTGCTCGCATCGGGGTCGAGGCCGCCACACCGGACGAGGCGTTCGAGGCGGTGCTCGCAGGTCGCGGCGTCCTGCTGACTCGCCCCACGATCGCAGAGCGCTTCGCCGGCGAGGGCATCATCACCATCCCGGTGCCAGATGCCGGCCCTTCGCATGGAGCGATCGCCTGGCGGGCGACAACCGAGTCGGCGCTCCTACGGGCCTTCATTGCGACCTCGGAGACGGTCGCTGGCCCGGTTTCGCCAGTACCGGCAGCGCGGTGATACGGACATCAGTGGCGCAGCGGTGCGCTGGACCCCGCCCAGGAAACTCAGAGCCAGCAGCGACTCGCCAGTCCTTGCGAGCTCCGACCGCCCCTTTGGACGAGTCACAGCACTCGGCACGACGGGTCGCTTGACGACTCCACCGCGCGCTAGCCGAGTACCGCGCGACTAGCAGAGCAGGTCTTCGGGTGTACCTGATCGGAGCCCCGCCATTCGCCAAAAGCAGGCATGTCGTCGGACCGAGACGCGACCAAAATGTCTTCGCTTTTCTTGGATATACTTCTCGGTAATGCGAACGTCGGCTCCGTCGCTCCTGCCGATCTTTCGCTCTGAGATGCAGGTGCGACTGCTCGCGCTCTTGCTCTTGCAGCCTGAGCGTCGCTGGACGCTTCAGGGGCTCGCGGAGGCGCTCGACGCCCCTCCGTCGTCAGTCCATCGCGAGCTGGGCAGAGCGCAGGCAGCTGGCGTAATCCGCCGTGATGACGGGGCGCGGCCGTATCTGTTCTCGGCCGCGACGGATGATGCCTCCTTCGCACCGCTCGCCGAGCTGCTGCGCCGCTCAGTCGGTGTGGAGAGCCAACTGCGCGCGAGTCTTGATCGCCCCGACGTCCATGCTGCGGCGATTTACGGCTCCTGGGCGTCTGGCAACCGTCGACCGGACAGCGATATCGATGTCTTGGTCGTTGGCGACGCTGATCTACGCGAGCTACGCCGCCTGCTGCGACCAATTGGCAAGGACACCGGACGTACCGTGGATCTCACGGTCATGCGAGACGACGAGTTCCGCCACTTGCTCGCCGAGCGCTCCAGCTTCGCCCGGCGTGTGATCGAAGGTCCAATAACGTCCCTCGTGGGTGACCTGGCGAACGTAGCGACTCAATGACCGAAGCTCGTGTGGAGAAAGTCCATGCAGATCGGCTCGGGGCGCGCACGTTCCTCTCTCAGGCGGAGAAATTTCAGCGCGACGCCGACGCGCCAGGACTCAGCTCGGAATCCCGGTCGGTCCTGCTCCACAACGCCGTGATCTCTGGATGCGACGCGATCCTCCAGGCCTCCGGCCTGCGGGTGACCTCGGGCGAGGGTTCCCACGTCCTGCGGCTTGAAGCCGCTCTCGCAGAGATTGATCAAGACACAGACGATCTGCTCGAGCGCCTTGACGCGTCCCGGTCGAGAAGAAGCGAGGCGTCTTACGCCGCTGGGTTCGTAGCGCAGGCCAGCGTTGATGAAGCGCGCGAGGCGACAGCTGAGCTCATCGAGCTTGCGCGCGCTCTTGTCGCCGCATGAGCCGGCTTGCCAGGGTTCCATTCAAGGTTCCGTTTTGAGCAAATCCAGGCCCACCGAACCTGACCTAACCCCAGCAAACACGGGCCCTCTGGCCCTACCTGACCCCCCTTTGGCGACCTCATAACCCGAAGGTCGCGGGTTCGAATCCCGCCCCCGCTACTCAGAAAAGCCCCGCAAACGCGGGGCTTTTCTGTAGCAGGGAGTGTGGTCGCTGGTCACTCGGGTCAAGGTCCTCCCGAGATTTCCTCCCGAGCTGGTCACACGGCCGCGAACGACCGCAAGCGCCGAGCCGCAAAAACAGCGTCGGCCGCAAACAGGCGCAAACCACGGGGCGGAATGGAAGGGGTGACCTTCGGGTCTCGCTGCCCGACGGTCAGCACCGCGGGTGCTACCCGCAACCCAGAGCCTCCGCCTCGCGGCCGGCCACGGTTCACGGCCCAAAGGCGGCGCGCCTGATCCGGCCACTCGTAGACATGCGGCCCCGTACGGCGTCAGCGAGGCTCCTGACGGACAAACTATGCGCTTGACAGCATATGTGCTGGACGGTATGGTTCGCTGGTGTGGGACGTCGAGGTCACAGACCAGTTCGAGCAGTGGTGGGACACATTGGGTGTCGAGGAGCAGGAATCGATCGAGGCTGCGGTCGAACTGCTCGAGCAACGTGGCCCGGGCCTTGGCCGTCCGCTCGTCGACACCGTGAAAGGCTCGAGGCACGCCAACATAAAGGAGCTGCGCGTTGCCATGATCCGTGTGCTGTTTGCATTCAATCCCACCCGCACCGCGATCCTGTTGATCGGCGGCGACAAGCGCGATCGTTGGCAGGAGTTCTACGCCCAGATGATCCCGCTCGCCGACACCCCTTCGATGAGCACCTCAAAGAGCTTGAAAGCAAAGGAACCTAGATGGCCACCAAAACCAAAAGCTTCAACGAGCTGCGCGAGCGGGCCCGCCGACGCGATCCCAAATGGGGTGCGAACGTCGCCGAGCACCGGCGCGCGATGGAAGACGCGCTCGCGCTAGCAGAGCTGCGCAACTCGCGGAACGTCACCCAGATCCAGCTTGCCGCTCAGCTTGGGATAACCCAAGGCAACGTCTCCCGCCTGGAGGCCCGCAGCGAGATCTACCTCTCCACCCTGCGCTCCTATATCGAGGCGCTCGGCGGTCGCCTGGAGATCACTGCCGTCTTCGGCGACGAGCGCGTACCCGTAGCCGTCGACCCGGGCAAGGGCGAGTAACGAGTAGTGCACTCACATTGCGGGGGGATTATCCCTTCTCACTCTGAGTCATCGGCACACGTCTACCTCGATACCGCGCGAAGTGAAGTACTTTCGCCGCGGGCGTCGCGTGCGAACCGCCGCTGCGCTGCTGCTCCGCTGCGGGTGATGCCCCACGAGTTCGGGGTTGGTGCGCCTGGTCCGGTGTTCTTGATGAGCCCAAGCTTCTGCAGGCGCCGCAGCAGGATGGAGATGTGGCTGCTGTCGGTGATGCCGCACGCGTCGGCGAGTTCGCGGTTGGAGGACCCGGGGTGCGCTGTCACTGCGTCCAGCAGCTGTTCGGTGCGGCGGGTGCGCTGTACCCCGTGGGTGCGCGCGAGGCCGGCGGCACTCAGTGCCTGGGGGAAGCCGCCGAAGCGCCGCTCGATCGTGCTGTAGGCGGGGAGTGGCGGGTCGCTGTCGGAGCGAAGCTCATCGACTCGCGGTGGGCGGCCGTGGCGTCGCGCAAACTGCCGCAGCGCGGCGATCACGTCCTCGGGCGGCCAGCGTTGCAGCCTGGGGCTGTACCCGGCGGCGGCGAGCGCGGCATGCCAGGTTCCGAACGCGCGGTACACGCTGGCGCTGCTCGGACGGGTGCCGTCGCTCGCCTTGCTCAGGTTCCGGCTGGACGGTGGGTGGCCGTGCTCGGCGGCGAACGCCTGGAAGTAGGCGACGATCTCCTCCAGGTTCCAGGAGCGTATGCGAACAGCAGAGAACCCGGCGGCGGCCATGCCTGCGTGGAAGGTCCCGAAGTGAAACTCGACCGTCTGCGGCGTCGGCCATTCGCCGGGCCTACCGGTGAGGTCCCCCCTATTGGGGCCACGACCCAGCTCGATGGCGACGTCGCGCAGCGCGTCGAGCACCGATTGGCGATCCCAGGTGCGGCGCCGGTAGCCGAACCCGGCCGCCTCCAGGCCGGCGTTCCAGGACCCGAAGTGCGTCACGACCGTGCGGTTGCTGGGCCAGCGCGGGTACTCACTACCCCACTTTG
>Ga0102924_1004832_pt1 | contig 13324 bp, 12 predicted proteins | sample PaiPotPPM11metaG_FD_80116 | JGI IMG/M metagenome (GOLD analysis project Ga0102924, IMG submission 80116) | Iron sulfur acid spring bacterial and archeal communities from Banff, Canada, to study Microbial Dark Matter (Phase II) - Paint Pots PPM... ... | reverse complement strand
CTGGAAACCACGGCCACCGCCTCCATCTGCGCGTCTCCTTGGAACGAACGCGAAGATGATCAGACGGTGGCCGTGCGCTGTCAACACCCACCCACGAGCGGGTTAAAACTCAAGTCAGTCATAATCACTGAAAAGTGACCGTGATCAACTAGAGGCTGGCCGGCGGGGCGGGGGCTGGCGAGCATTGCCGGGCTCGAGCCGCATTTGATTGAATGGCGCGGATGATCACCCTGGAGTTGCCGCGGATCGCACTTGGCTGCGGCAACTTCGGCGGAGTCGGCTCGTCTCCCGCCTTCTTCGGCCAGGGCCTGAGCCAGGACCAGGCGCTTGAGCTGATGGACGCGGCCTGGCAGGCGGGCATCACCTATTTCGACACCGCCGACGCCTACGGCGGCGGCCGCAGCGAGCAGGTGATCGGCCGGTGGATCCGCAGCCGCGGGGTCCGGCCGGGGCTGACCACCAAGACCTGCAACCCGATGGCGGACGGCGCCGACCACGGCCTGCGGCCGGAGCGGATCGCCCGCCAGCTGCCGATGAGCCTGGAGCGGCTCGGGGTCGACGCGGTGGAGCTGTACCTGGCCCATGACTTCGACCCCGACGTGCCGCTGGGCGAGTCGCTGGGCGCCTTCGCCGTCGCGCAGGCGGCCGGCCTGATCGGCGCCTACGGGGTGAGCAACTTCGATGCCGGGCAGCTGACCGCCGCGCTGGAGGCGGGTGAGCCGCGGGCGGTCCAGAACTCGCACTCGCTGCTCGACCGCCAGGACGAGCCGGAGCTGCTGCCGCTTTGCGCCCGGCGGCACGTCGCCTACCTGGCCTTCGGTCCGCTCGCCGGCGGCTGGCTGACGGGCAAGTACCGGCGTGGCGAGCCGTATCCGGCCGGCTCGCGGATGACCCAGCGCCCCGAGCCGTACCGGGCCCTGGTGGCCGGCTCGACGTTCGACGCCATCGAGGGGCTGGCCGCGATCGCGGCCAGCCGGGGCACGTCGCTGGCCGGGCTGGCGCTGGCCTGGCTGCTCGCCGACGACCGGGTGACCCAGGTTGTCATCGGCCCGGGCCGGCCTGAGCATCTTTCGCCCGTCGCCGAGGCGGTGGAGCACCCGCTGACCGGCGAGGAGCGAGCGGCGATCGAGGAAGTGGCTGGCTGATGCGAGTCCTGGTCCTGAGCCACCGCGATGTGCTGGCCGCGCTGCCGGCCGCGGCCTGCGCCGAGGCGATGGCCGAGGTGCTCGCCGCGCAGGCGCGCGGCGACGCCTACGTTCCCCTGCGATCGGTGATGATCCCGCCGGATGCGGCCGGGTTCATGGGGCTGATGCCCGGCTGGCGCGGGGCGCACGACGGCCAGGCCGCGGCGTTCGGCCTGAAGGCCGTGTGCATCATGCCGGGCAACCCGGCCCGCGGGCTGGACGCGCATCAGGGGATCGTCACGCTGTTCGATGGCCAGACTGGCCAGCCGACCGCGATCCTCGACGCCTCGGCGATCACCGAGCGGCGCACCGCGGCGGTGACCGCGGTCGCCACTGAGGTCCTGGCCAGGCGCGACGCGCGGGTGCTGGCCATCCTGGGCGCCGGCACCCAGGCGCGGGCGCACGTGGAGGCGCTCGCGCCGGTCCGCGCGTGGGAGCACGTGCGCGTCTACTCGCCGACGGTGGCGCACGCACAGCGGCTGGTCGGCGCGGCCGACACGGCCGGCGTGGCCGGCATCGTCGTCGCGGGCAGCGCGCGGGAGGCGGTGGCCGGCGCCGACGTCGTCGTGACCGCGACCAGCTCCCGCGAGCCCGTGCTGCGCCGGGACTGGCTGGCCGAGGGCGCCCACGTCAACGCCGTCGGCGCCAGCAGCCCGAACTCGCGTGAGCTGGACACCGCCACGGTGGCGGCGAGCGCGCTGTTCTGCGACAGTCGTGAGTCGCTGCGCAACGAGGCCGGCGAGTTCCAGCTAGCGATCGCGGAGGGCCTCATCCCCGGCGAGGAGCACGTCCGCGCCGAGCTGGGCGAGGTGCTGGCGGGCCGCGCCGCCGGGCGCGGCGACGACGGCGAACTCACCGTGTTCCGCTCGCTGGGCCTGGCCGTCGAGGACCTGGCCGCGGCGCAGAGCGCGGTGGCGGCCGCCGTCGAGCAGGGCCTGGGAACGGAGATAGAGCTGTGATTGAGCTGGCTGAGATTGAGGCCGCGAGGGACCGGATCGCCGGCGCCGCCGTTCGCACCCCGCTGGTCCGGCTGTACGTCGACGATGTCCCGGCGCAGATCTACCTCAAGCTGGAGAACCTCCAGCCGATCAACTCGTTCAAGATCCGCGGCGCGACCAACGCGATCATGGCCGCGCCCAAGGAGGCCTGGGCCCGCGGCCTGGTCACCGCGAGCGCCGGGAACATGGCCCAGGGCGTCGCCTGCGCCGCGCGCGAGCTGGGTGTCCCGGCCACCATCGTGGTGCCCGAGCACGCGCCCGAGGCCAAGCTGGCCGCGATCAGCCGGCTCGGCGGCCAGGTCCGCAAGGTGCCCTACGACGACTGGTGGAACATCATCGTCACCAGCCGGGTCGACGGCGTCGACGGCCTGTTCGTGCACCCGGTCCAGGATCCCGGCGTGATGGCCGGCAACGGGACGATCGGCCTGGAGATCCTGGAGGACCTGCCCGACCCCGACGCCGTGGTGATCCCCTACGGCGGCGGCGGGCTGACCGTGGGCATCGCCAGCGCGCTGCGCGCACTGCGGCCGCAGACCAGGATCATCACGGCCGAGCCGGCCACCGCCGCGGCGCTGGCCGCCGCGCTCCCGGCCGGGCGGCCCGTCGACGTCGACTACACCGCCTCGTTCGTGGACGGCTCGGGCAGCCGCCGGGTGCTCGACAGCATGTGGCCGCTGGTCTCGCCGCTGGTCGACAAGGCGCTGGCGATTCCGGTGGACGAGGTCGCGGCCGCGCTGCGCACGCTGGCCGAGCGGGTCCGGGTCATCGCCGAGGGCGCGGGCGCGCTGGCCCCGGCCGCCGCGCTGAGCGGCCGGGCCGGGACCGGCAAGATCGTGTGCGTGGTCTCCGGCGGCAACATCAACCTGGCCAAGGTGGCCGAGATCCTCGTCGGCTAGCTAACCCCGGGAACCCCGGGCGTCGGACAGCGCCTGGACCAGCCGGTCGACCTCGTCGGCGGTGTTGTAGTGGATGAAGCCGATGCGCACGGACTTGTCGTCGTAGCCGAGCCGCCGGTACAGGTCGAGCGAGTACCACGAGTCGTGCGCCCAGACCCCGATCTGAGCGGCGGCCAGCCGCCGGGCGACATCGGCCGCGTCGACGCCGTCGACGTTGACAAGGAACGTCGGCACCCGGCCGGTCATGCCGGGCAGCCCGTACACGGTCACCTCGTCCGGGATACTGCTCAGGAACCGCTGGCCGAGCGCGCGCTCATAGGGCGCGATGGCGGCGAAACCGCCGATGGAGTCCAGGTAGTCGATGGCCGCGCTGAACCCCGCGAGCAGCTCATAGGGCTGGGTGCCGGTCTCGAAGCTCCGCCCCAGCGGGCTGCCCGGCGCCGGGCGAGCCTTGTAGGGCCGCCAGCGCTCGATCACCTCGGCCCGCCCGTAGGCCAGGCCCAGGTGCGGGCCGCAGAACTTGTACGGCGAGCAGATCAGCACGTCGGCGCCGATCTCGCGGACGTTGATGGGCTCGTGCGCGGCGTAGTGGACGGCGTCGATCCAGGCCAGCGCGCCGGCCTGGTGCGCGAGCTGGCACACCCGGCGCGCGTCCACGATCGTGCCGACCGCGTTGGACGCCCAGGCGAAGGCCACCACCCGGGTGCGCGGGCCGAGCTTGGCCTCCAGGTCGGCGAAGTCGAGCGTGGTGTCCTCGTGCAGCTCGACGTGCCGGACGACCAGGTCGCGGTCGCGGGCCAGTTCGAGCCACGGCGCGACGCCGCCGTCGTGGTCAAGCGAGGACACCAGGATCTCGTCGCCGGGCGCGAACTCCCGCCCGGCGGTGCGGGACAGCGTGAAGTCCAGCGAGGTCATGTTCGGTCCGAAGATCACCTCGTGCGGCTCGCAGCCGAGGAACCTGGCCGCGCGGGCCTCGGCGCCGGTGAGGATCTCCGCGACGCGGTGGCTGGTGGCGTAGACCGCGCCGAGGTTGGCGCTCGCCTCCCGCAGCGCGCGGGCGATCGCGTCGCCGACCTCGTCGGGCACCTGTGAGCCGCCCGGAGCATCGAGGAACGCGAAGCCCTGCTGAAGCGCGGAGAAGCGGGCCCGGACGGCCTCGATGTCCAGGCCCGTGGCGAGCGTCTCGGTCATCGGTAACTCTCCGTCCGCTTATCGCTCCGACCAGGCTCGATAACGATCGTGATTCCCAACTGTCCCAGAAATACACCCCTTGCAATAGAGTGCGGGCAATGGTTTGCTTGGGCCCAATATTTGGCGGCTGGGAGGGGCGCGCTCGAGCTGCTGCCGGGCTGGCTGCCGCATCTTTCCCGCCCCCGGGCCGCATCCCCGCTGACTTCACCGCATGACGCCCTAGGCGAACGGAGACACAGATGAAGGGTCGCGTGATTGCCGCTGCCGCCGCGCTCGGGGCGCTCGCGGTGACGGGCTGCGGCAGCAGCACCAGCGGCTCCGGCGGGGGGACCGCGCTCAAGTCGTGCGTCGCCACGATCGGCTTCGAGGGCCCGATCACCGGGCCGGTCGCGGTGCTGGGCACGGAGCAATTGCACTTCGCCGACCTGGCGCTGTCGATGGACAACAAGGCCAACAAGACGAAGATCTCGCTGGTGCAGGGCGACACCCAGCTGCAGCCCTCGCAGGCCACCACGGTGACCCAGCAGTTCACCTCGAACTCCAAGATGGTGGCCGTGGTGGGCCCGGCCGGCAGCCAGGAGGTTGAGGCCGTCGGCCCGCTGATGGCCAGGGCCGGAATGCCGTTCATCACCGGGTCGGCGACCGCGGCGGCGCTGACCACCGGCAAGTACCCGACGTTCTTCCGCGTCGTGTCCAAGGACAGCGTCCAGGGCCCGCAGGACGCCAACTACATCGTGAACACCCTGCACCCCAAGTCGCTGATGATCGTCGACGACCAGGAGGCCTACTCCACCGGCCTGGTCGCCGCGATGACGCCGGTGTTCAAGGCGGCCAGGATCAAGGTCGACCACGAGTCGGTCCCGCAGACCACGACGGACTTCTCCTCGCTGGTCAGCAAGGTCACGTCGAGTACGTCGGTGGTCGTGCTGCCCTGGCAGGTGGCCGCGAACGCCCAGCAGTTCGGCCGCGATCTGGCCCAGCAGCACAAGAAGGCGGTGATCTTCGGCACCGACGGCCTGTTCTCGCCGGGCACCTTCACGATCAGCGGCTCCTACGTCTCGTCCTTCGGCCCCGACATCACGGCGATCCCGGCCGATGCCGCGCTTGCCGCGGCCGCGAAGGCCAAGTACGGGTCGTTCGGAACGTTCGGCCCGCCGGTCTTCGCCGCGACGCACGTGATCGATGAGGCGATCGCCTCGGTGTGCAAGGCCGGCCAGACGCCCAGCCGCAGCAACGTCATGGCGGCGATCAAGAACACGGACGAGCCGACCTCGATCCTCGGCCAGCCGATCAAGTTCGACTCCCACGGTGACCTCATCAACGGCAAGTTCTTCCTCTTCAAGATCAGTTCGTCCGGTAAGTACCAGCTGATCCCCGGTTGATGATCGGCTGACTGACTCCTCTACACGCGCCGCGGCGCGCGCCGGGCCCCCGGCGGGTGCGCGCCGCGGCCACGGCGGCGGGATCTCGCACGCATGGCCTTCTTCTTCCAGGAACTGGTGAACGGGGTAACCACCGGCGCCCTGTACTCGCTGGTGGCGCTCGGCTTCTCGATGGTGTACGGGGTGCTGAAGCTGCTCAACTTCGCGCACGGAGACCTGTACATGGTCGGCGCGTTCACCGGCTATTTCGTGATCCAGTGGTTCGGCGGGCCGGCCGCGCTCGGCATCCCGGTGCCGCTCCTGCTGATCATCATGTTCGTGCTGGCCGCGGGCCTGGTCGGCGGCCTGGGCGTGGCCATCGAGAGGTTCGCCTACCGGCCGCTGCGGGACGCTCCGCGGATCGCGCCGCTGATCACCGCGATTGGTATCTCGTTCTTCCTGGAAAACTCGGTCCTGCTGCTATTCGGCGGGCAAACCAGGATTTATAACACACCGGAGTTCATCTCGCTCTCCAGCGGGATCAGCATCGGTCCGGTGACTATAGACACGGTTCAGATCCTGGTCCTGCTCAGCGGCGCCGCGCTGATGATCGGACTGCGGCTCCTGGTCAGCAGGACCAGGCTCGGCAAGCAGATGCGGGCGGTGGCCTCCGACCGGGAGGCGGCCGAGATGCTCGGCATCAATGTCAACATGACGATCGCGGCGACGTTTTTCATCGGCTCGGCCCTGGCCGGCGTGGCGGGAGTGATGGCCGGTCTCATGTTCAACCAGGTAGCGAACACGATCGGCTTCATCGTGGGGCTGAAGGCGTTCACGGCGGCGGTGGTCGGCGGGATCGGGTCGATTCCGGGCGCGATGCTGGGCGGCCTGCTCATCGGCATCGCCGAGTCAATGATCACCGGCTACGTCTCCTCGACATTCACCAACCTCATCGTGTTCGGGATCCTGATCGCGGTGATGCTGGCCCGGCCCAGCGGGCTGCTCGGCCGCGTACAGCTAGCGAAGGTATGAGGCGCGCGTGAGCCACGAACCAGAGCCAGTTCCGGCGGGCGGCCCGGTCCCCGATCTCCCGGCCCCGGGCCCGCAGGCGGCCCCTGGCCCGCAGGTCGGCGCCGACGAGTGGGTGGCCAGGCAGGCGCAGCGCCGTGAGTACCTGCCTGGCTGGCGCGGCGACACGCAGCGGCTGGGCGACCGGGTGGGCTGGTGGCCGCGGCTCGGTACCGCAGCCGCCGTCGCGGCGCTGCTGCCGCTGTTCGGCCTGGGCGGCTTCCAGCTCCAGGTCGGCATCAACGCGCTGCTGCTCGCGCTGCTCGCCGTCGGGCTGAACGTCACTGTCGGCTGGGCTGGCCTGCTGGATCTGGGCTACGTGGCGTTCTTCGGTTTCGGCGCCTACGGGTTCGCGCTGCTGTCCTCAGGCCAGATCGGATCGAGCGGCATCCACCTGCCCGCCTACCTGTCGCTGCCGGCGGTGATCATCGGAGCGGCGATCCTGGGGCTGCTCGTCGGCCTGCCGTCGCGCCGGCTGATCGGCGACTACCTGGCGATCGTCACGCTGTTCTTCGGCGAGGCGTTCGTGGAGTTCACCAACAACGTGGCGCCGCACACGCTGGGCGGCCCCAACGGGATCGTCGGCATCGACCCGATCCGCATCGGCATCAGGTTCATCGGCACCGAGGGCTACCAGCTCACCACCAACAGGGACTACTACTACCTCCTGCTGATCCTGCTGGTGCTGACGATGGCCGTGCTGCACCAGCTCGACCGCTCGCGCACCGGGCGGGCCTGGCGCGCCGTCCGCGACGATCCGCTCGCGGCGGCGTCGATGACGATCCCGGTCAACCGGGTCAAGCTGATGGCGTTCGCCCTCGGCGCCATGATCGCGGCGCTGGCCGGGTCGATCTTCGCGGCCCAGCAGATCAGCGTGTTCCCGCCGGACTTCAACACCGCGTACCTGATCCTGATCTACGCCGGGCTGATACTTGGCGGGGCCGGCAGCATCGCCGGCGCCGTGGTGGGCGGGCTCACCGTCGTCATCATCCTGGACGGGCTGCTGCGCAGCCCGACCGACGCGGGCTACATTTTCTACGGCTTGATCCTGGTATCGCTGCTGGTCAAGGTCCGGCCGTGGCGCAAGCTGGGCGCGCTGCTGGCGGCGACGATCGCGCTGGGCTTCGCCGCGCACGCGGTCGCCGGGGCCATCTCGGCCAGCGCCGTGGCCGGCGGGCCGCAGTCCGGCGGCTGGATCGGCGACGCGCTCCGCGACTGGATCATCGTGCCCGCCAGCCCGCAGACGGCGGGCAACATCGGTTTCGTGCTGCTGGTGTGCCTGCTGATCGCGCTGGTGCAGCTGCGCGGCCGGTGGCGGACGGCCCTGCTGGTGCCGGCGATCTACCTGGCCGCCTGTGTCTGGGAGGCCCGGCTGGCCGCCGAGCCCTCGATTACCCGGCAGATCCTGATCGGCGCGATCCTCGTGGTGATGATGAACTCGCGGCCGCAGGGGCTGCTCGGGGCGCGCCGGGTCGAGGTGATCACATGAGCGCCTCACCTGAGCCCTCGCCGGAGCCCGCGTCCCTCCTGGTTCTCGACCGCCTCTCGCTGTCGTTCGGCGGCCTGCGCGCGCTGTCCGAGCTGGAAGTGCGGGTCGGCGACCGGGAGGTTGTCAGCGTGATCGGGCCCAACGGGGCCGGCAAGACGACCGTCTTCAACCTCATCACCGGCGTGTACCGCCCCGGCGGCGGCGACATCGTCTTCGCCGGGCAGTCGATCTCGGGCCGGCCGCAGCACGCGATCGCCCGGCTGGGCATCGCGCGGACCTTCCAGAGCCTGCGCTTGTTCCCGAACATGTCGGTGCTGGAGAACGTGATGGCCGCGACCTACGGCGGTACCAAAGCGACGCCGGTTGAGTCGGTGCTGCGGCTGCCGAGGGCGCGGCGCGAGGAGCGCGCCGTCCGGGCGCTGGCGGTCGAGGTGCTGTCGTTCTTCGGGCAGCGGCTGGCCGGGTATCGCTGGGATCAGCCCGCGTACTCGCTGTCGTATGCCAACCGGCGGCGGCTTGAGATCGCCCGCGCGCTGGCCACCCGGCCCCGGCTGCTGCTGCTTGACGAGCCGGCCGCCGGGATGAACCCCGCGGAGACGCACGAGGTTACCGAGCTGATCGGGCGGCTGCGCGACGAGCTCGGCCTGGCGATCCTGGTGATCGAGCACGATATGCACGTGGTCGCCGGGTGCTCGGACCGGGTCGTCGCGCTTGACCACGGGGTCAAGATCGCAGAGGGCGGCTTCGACCAGGTGGCCAGCCACCCGGCCGTCGTCGAGGCCTACCTGGGCCGCGACCCCGAGTCGCTGGCGCCGGCGGAGGCGCCGGCGGAGGCGGAGGCGGAGTGAGCGAGCTGCTGCGCCTGGAGGATGTGACCACTTACTACGGGCAGATGCGGATCCTGGAGGGGATCTCGCTGCACGTCGGCGAGGGCGAGCTGGTCTGCCTGCTCGGGGGGAACGCGTCGGGCAAGTCGACGACGCTCAAGACCATCCTGGGGCTGGTGCGGCCGCGCTCGGGCCGGATCCGGCTGGGTAGTGAGGACGTGACCGGCTGGCCGGTGCCGCAGCGGATCGCCCGCGGCATCGCGATCGTCCCGGAGAATCGCCGGCTGTTCGGCCAGCTGACCGTGCGGGAGAACCTGGAGCTCGGCGCGGTGCTGCGCCGCGGCGAGTCGCTGGCCGAGGACTTCGACCGCGTGCACGCGCTGTTCCCGCGGCTGCTTGAGCGCCGCCAGCAGCTCGCCGGCACGCTTTCGGGCGGCGAGCAGCAGATGGTCGCGATGGGCCGCGCGCTGATGTCCCGGCCCCGGCTGCTGCTGATGGACGAGCCGTCGATGGGCCTGTCGCCCGCGCTGGTGCAGCAGAACTTCCAGATCATCAAGGGCATCCACGAGTCGGGGACGGCGGTGCTGATGGTCGAGCAGAACGCGGTGATGGCGCTGTCCATCGCCGATCGTGGCTATGTGCTGTCGACCGGGGAGATCGTGCTGGAGGGCCCGGCGGCCGAGCTGCTGCGCAGCGAGGACCTCAGGCGCGCCTACCTTGGCCGCTGATCTCATGGACCCGGCCGCGGCCGGCCGCTATCGCGCGTATTTTGCGTTGACCTCACGTGCACTTGAACTCGTAAGCTCCCGAACATGAGCCTGACCACCGCCACCGAGCAGCCCGCCGGCCCGGACGACGGCTCCGCGCCGGAGCCGGACAGCCTGTGGGCGCCCGCGCGGCGGACGCTGACCACGGGCCTGGTGCTGACGATCACCTTCATCGCCTCCGAGGCCCTGGCCGTGGTCACGGTCATGCCGGTGGTGGCCCGCGACCTGGGCGGCCTGGACCTGTACGGGTGGGTGTTCACCGCGTTCATGCTGGGCAGCGTGGTCGGCATCGTGGTGGCCGGTCGGCAGGCCGACCGGCACGGCCCGGCGCTGCCCTACGTGGGCGGCCTGCTGCTGTTCACCATCGGCCTGCTGGTGGCCGGGCTGGCCCCGGCCATGCCGGTGCTGGTCGCCGGGCGGACCCTGCAGGGCCTGGGCGCCGGGGCGGTGCCCGCGGTGGCCTACGTGGCCATCGGCCGCTGCCTGCCCGACCGGCTGCGGCCCCGGATGATGGCCGTGCTGTCCACCGCCTGGGTCGCGCCCGGCCTGGCCGGGCCCGCGGCCAGCGCCGCGGTCGCGCACCTGTTCGGCTGGCGCTGGGTCTTCCTGGGCCTGGTGCCGATCGTCGTGATCACCGGCGCGCTGGCCATCCCGGCCCTGATCCGCCTGGGCCGGCCGGCGCAGCGGTCCGCGGCCGGGGCCGAGCACCGGATTGTCGACGGGCTGGGGGCGGCGGCCGGGGCGGCGCTGCTGCTGGCCGGGCTGACCGAGGTGTCGGGCTCGGGCGCGGCGCCGGTGCTCGGCGCGGTGCTGATCGTGGCCGGGGCGGCGCTGGCCGCGACCGTGCTGCGGCGGCTGCTGCCGGCCGGGACGTTGCGGGCCCGGCCCGGCCTGCCCGCCACCATCCTGATCCGGGGCCTGCTCACGTTCACCTTCTTCGGCGCCGACGCCTACGTCACGCTGACCATCACTACGGTCCGCCACCACAGCCCGGCGCTGGCCGGCCTGGCGGTGACGGGGGCCACGCTGAGCTGGACGGCCGGGGCCTGGATTCAGGCCCGCCTGAGCGATCGCTGGCCGGCCAGGCGGCTGGTCCGCACCGGCCTGACCGTGGTGCTGGCCGGGATCGCGGCCATGAGCCTGGTGCTGCTGCCGGCCGTGCCGGCCGAGGCGGGCATCGCGGCCTGGACCGTGGCCGGCTTCGGCATCGGGCTGGCCTACGCGCCGATCTCGCTGATGATGCTGCGCGAGGCGCCCGCCGGCCGCGAGGGCTGGGCCTCGGCGTCACTCAACCTGACCGACGTGCTCGGCACCGCGGTGGGCATCGGCGTGGGCGGCGCGGCGGTGGCGGCGGCGGTGCACGACGGCCGGCCGGTGGCGTTGGGGGTGGCGGTGGCCTTCGCGGCCTCGGCGGCGGTCGGGCTGGCCGGGCTGGCCGTCACCCGGCGGCTGCGGGCCTGAGGCCAGCAGCGGGCCCGCCCCCGTGTGACTAGCGCCTGAGCGGCATGACTGGCAGATATTCATACCGGGTTTGATTTTAGACCGAGTATGGATATCGTGGCCGCATGGCCGGTCTTCGCGAGCGCAAGAAGGAGCAGACAACGCAGCGGATCGCCGCCGCCGCGCTGCGGCTGTTCACCGAACGCGGCTTTGACGCGGTGACTGTCAATGAGATCGCCGAGGCCGCCGAGGTGGCCAAGGCGACGCTGTTCACGTATTTCCCGACCAAGGAGTCACTCGTCCTGCACGGCGTCGGAGGCGACGACCTGGCCGGGATCACGGCCCGGCGCCGGCCCGGCCAGACGTTCCTGGAGGCGCTGCGGGCTCACTACCTTGCGCTCGCCGCCGTGCAGTTGCCCGCGGCGGGGCTGGGCGCGCTGATCACCCGGGTGCGGGTCATCTGGGACAGCCCGGCACTTCAGGGCGCCGCGAACGCCCTGCTTTACCAGCAGCGCCTGGAACTGGCACGGGTCCTGGCCGGCGAGTACGGCGAGACTGCCGCCGGGCTCATGGCGGCCCAGGTCGCGGCGTCTTTGCTCACCTTGCAGGAGTCGTACTTCCGCCGCCTGCTGGACGGCACGTCCGCGCCGGACGCGCAGAGGATCCTGGCGCAGGACACCGAGCTCGCATTCGACCTGCTGGAACGCGGATTCAGCCACCTGGAAGGGAAGTGACATGCGCGCACGAGGCATCAACTACGACACGGGAACGTTCCCCGCGGGCCAGCTCACCCGGAAGACCTTCGACCCAGGAACCGTCCGGCGGGAGATGACGGTCATCGCCGGCGACCTGCACTGCGACGCCGTGCGCATCTCCGGCCGGGACGGCGAGCGGCTGGGCATGGCTGCCCGGCACGCGGCTGACGCGGGACTTGAAGTGTGGTTCGCGCCGTTCCCCGTCGACCTTCCCCCCGGCCAGCTGCTGCCGTTCCTCACCGACTGCGCGCGGCGCGCCGAGGCGGTACGCCAGGCCGGCGCGGAGGTGGTGTTCGTCACCGGATGCGAGATCAGCGCCTTCGGCAGCGGCTTCCTCCCCGGAGACACCTACAAGGACCGCCTGCAGGCCATGGTCACCGCCGACCTGCAATGGTGGACGTCCCTCGGCCCGGTCCAGGAACGCCTCAACGCCTTCCTCGCCGGCGCCGCCGCGGCCGTCCGGTCCTGCTTCGGCGGCCGGGTCACCTACGCCTCCGGCCCCTGGGAAGCGGTCGACTGGGAGCCGTTCGACCTGGTCAGCATCGACGCCTACCGGGCCGCGCACAACGCCGCCACCTTCCGCGCTCACCTGCGCGAGTTCTTCTCCCACGGCAAGCCCGTCGCCGTCAGCGAATACGGCACCTGCGCCTACCGCGGCGCGGGCGACCTCGGCGGCATGGCCTGGCAGCCGCCGCCCGGCGCCATCCCCGACGAAGACGAGCAGGTGCGCTACCTCAGCGAACTGCTCGACATCTTCGAAGCAGAGGGCGTGGACACCGCGCTGTGGTTCTCCTTCGCCAACTACGACAAGCCCGGCGACCGCGACATCGCCTCCTACGGTGTCATACGCATGCTCGACGAGGCCCGCTGGGAGCCAAAGAAAGTCTTCCACGCCATGGCGGCCAGATACGAGCGACGCTGAAGGGCCAGGCTTCCAGGTAATCGCCGACCGCCGCGCCGGCCGGCCGCGCTTGCGCGTGAGCGGTTCACGCATATGCATCACGCACTTGCGCCGAACGCTTCCGCGGATTTGTCAAGTCGGAGCGGCCTACGCCGCAGCGGCCTGCCTCTGACCAGTGAGTAAACAGTTGAGAGTCACTTTATCGAACACCGAGGCGGCATGATTGTCGTGCGTGTTATGTCCGGCTTTGACGGGTCGGCTCCGCTACCGACTCTGACTTTGCCATGACGCAGGACCGGCCTCGATCCTCGCGCGCGCGAGGATCGAGGCCGCAGCATGCCGCCTGGCACATCGCCTGACCAGTGGCGTGCGCCCCGGGGCATGCGGCCGGTCTGTACCTAGGCGAGAGCCGGGGGTCCGGGGTCGCGGTGGAGGGCGAAGTTCAGG
>Ga0102924_1004829_pt1 | contig 13337 bp, 10 predicted proteins | sample PaiPotPPM11metaG_FD_80116 | JGI IMG/M metagenome (GOLD analysis project Ga0102924, IMG submission 80116) | Iron sulfur acid spring bacterial and archeal communities from Banff, Canada, to study Microbial Dark Matter (Phase II) - Paint Pots PPM... ... | reverse complement strand
CCTCTGACCCCCGCCCCCCTCGTGATTCTCCGAAAGAGGACTTGACAACAAAGAGGACCCGTTCCGTGTGCCGGCTGGCTGCCGTTGGGCTGGCGTCATGTGAACGAGATGGACGGCCTCCTCGGGTTCGGTGGCCGAGCAGCGCCACACTCTCTGGGTCGAAGCTCGAGCCGGTCACGGGCTTGAGCACCCGCCCAGCATCAGCCACCAGGGGACCCGCTGACGATGGCCCCTGGCGCCCCTTCACTCAGTGATTGTGCCCGTGCGGTCCGCCACCATGGCCACCGTGGCTACCGTGGCCACCGCTCGCCGCCGCCGCCGGCGCAGCGGTCTCGGCGATGACGGCCGGGGCGACCCAGACAGCCGCGGCCACGACACCCACCCCGCGCAGCCGTCCAAGGGCCTCTCGGCGGCTTATCTTCGGCTCGTCTCCCAGCATCCCATCCTCCTCGTGTATCAACACTACGACTCCGCGGTCGTTATGTCATCCGCTGGTCCGGTTTGGCACGGAGTCCGCGATGGGGCAGGGCGATCCACCTAGCTCGCGGGACTCGGCCCCCTGTCTACTGAATCTGCCGGTCCAGCAGCATGCCGACCAGCAGGGCGAACCCGTCGGTGGAGAGGAGCCGATCAGCTTCTTCGTCGCCTGTGAACGGGGTTGCGATCGGGGCGCTCATGGCGGGACCTTACCGGGCGGTGCATCTGGTTGATTCGGAAGCCATGGAGAACGGACCGGGCGGAACATTGCCATCTGATGCGCAGGCCGGGGCCGCCGTGCTAGCGAGTCCACCTGCCGCCGAGGAGCACTGACGGCCAGCCGCCACTGGCGGGTCCAGTGGATGGAGGCGGGTTGTTCGTGGTCCTAGCCGCGATCCTGACGGCGGTAGCGATCGTGTTTACCCTCCGTCGCGACGCGCAACGTGGCCTTTGCTCGCTCCGTACCACACGGCCGCGATCACGGCGACAGCCGCCAAGGACACGAGGTAGCCGAGCCGCACTCGCCTCCACGGGCCGAATTTGACCTTGGCCGCGCTACGGCCGACCGGCCACGCCATGTTTCCCTCCGGTAGGGGGACCGGGGGTTTGCCGGCCAGCGTCCAGCCTGGGTCGTAGGGCTCGGCCAGTTGGATCCATCCCGGTGGACCCGGATCGACCTGGAACAGGATCGGCGATCGCCTGGTCACCCCGGCGGCGGCCGCGGCGACAGGTGGTCGGGCGAGCAACGAAGCCCAACTGCGGCCGTGATCGGTGACCGCCGTTCTGGACCCTGACTCGGTCGGCTCCCCGTTGGCCCAGACTTCGAGCGTCGGTGTGTCGAGCACCAACGACAGATCGGTCTGTTGGTGCAACCAGCCGTAACTGCGCCAGTCGTCCGACTTGGCGAGGACCACGTATCGGACATCGAGTGGAGCGAGGATCGCGCCGAACGATCGGACATCGCTCCCGTGAGCGAATAGGTATTGCAGGAACGCAGACCGGCCGGACGTCGATTCGCTTGCGACCGTCGGCAACTCGACATTGTCGCCCGAGATCACTCGGCGACGGAAGAACTCAGGGGCCGGATTCGCGATGACCCGGCCGTTCGTGAACGGGAACGACATATAGAGGTGCCACGGCAGGAAGAGGATCTCGCCTGCGCCCGTGCCCATGGTTGCGTCCGCAGCGGCCCAGGAGTTCGGGATGTGCGCGGGCCTAAGTTGGCCGTTGAGGCCACCGAACAGCGTGAAGCAGTAGCCGAGGGGTAGGGCCAACAGGATGGCGATGCTTGGCGCGATGGTACGGACGGATTTGCGATGAGTGAGGAAGTCCACCCCGTTGCCGAACAACACGGCATACGCCAACGCCAACAGGCACAGGAACTTCTGAGGCTCGCGCATCACCTCGAAGCCCGGGAGATGGAAGTAGGCCCACCTGAACAGCGCGCCGGTCGGGCCTTGGTCCCCTAGGGCGAGTAGGTAGCCAACCGCGCCGCTAGCAATCAGAACGATCCCGACGCTCCTGCGGTCAGCACGGCGCGTCATTTCCCAGGCACCCAGGACGACGATCAAGAGCAGCGCGACGAGCAGGAACGGCCAACCACTGAGGCTCGCCTTGGGCAGGCGGACTTCGCCAGTGCGCCAGAACCCGTAGAGGCCGGCGACGTTGGCGTAGAGCCCTACCCGCGGATCACCGCTGGTCCTGAACGCCGACAGATCCGCTGCACCCACGCGGACCGGAGCCTTCGTTGCGGCGGGCGCCACGAGGAGGTACGTCGATGTGGCTGCGACGCCCAGTGCGGTTGTCACCCCCCAGGCCAAGGTCCGAAGTGGCCGTCGGTACTCGAAGACGACGGTGACGGCGACGACGATCGCGACGACGGCTGCGATCCAAGCGAAATGAACACTGCAGCCGATCAGCACCGCGACCCACAGCACCGGCGCGAGGCTCCGTCCGATGCGCTGCGTCGGTGCCTCAAGGAGCGAGGCGACCGCCAGGGGAAGGAGGGCGTAGCCGATCAGGAATCCGATGTGGCCAGCAAACAGGCGGTCGAGAACGAACGGGTTGACGGAGTAGAGGAGACCTGCACTCAGGCGGGCAATCGGCCGTCCCCCCGTGAGCCGACCAGCAGCAAATGTTGCGACCGGAAAGAAGATGAGGATCGGCAGCCAGGTGATCGCGGCGCCAACTGCGTGTGCCAGGACGCCGACCAGGAGGCTGATCGGTAGTCCAGCAACCGACCCGCCCGCCAGTCCGAGAGCCGCAGGCGAGACGATGGCCTCGTGGGGGCCGATGGTCCAGTCGAGGAGTAGCACCCGACCCCGTCCCATCAGCGGGAAGGTCACGAGCACGCCGAGCACCAGTCCGACTGCCGGAGTTGAGAGCGCAACTCGACTGCACCGAGATATGAGGCCTGTCGCGGTGCTCACACGGGCCAAGGCTACGGGCGGACCGACTGTCTAGGGAAGCCGCTGTGAGAACGCCGGGATCGCTGCCAACAGGCGGATGGTATCGTCCGCAATGCCTCAGAGAGCAGAGCGTCCTTCGAGCTCACCTGCGAGGATTGGAGAGTGAGGTCGCTGCGATCGCGAACCCAACGCAGCTTGTTGACGCGCGGGGGCCTCGCTTTGCTCGGAGCCAACGTCGGTGTGGGCGCCTCGAACTTTGCGTTTCATGCGGTGGTCAGTCGACTACTCGGAGCGGCGTCCTATGGTGCAGTCGGCGCTCTCCTGAACATTGTGTTCGTTTTGGCGGTACCGCTGGGTGCGCTATCGCTCGTTGTCGCGCAGGCGGTCTCCGAGGCTGACGCGGATGAGGATGTCATCCCGCTGACCCGCTGGACGAGGAATGCGGCCGCAGCGGCTGTGGTCGCGGTGGGTGGTCTTGCTGGACTGTCTCCGCTGATCTCTGACTTTCTTCACCTGCGATCACCCGTGCCGCTGATCATCCTGACGGTCTGGTTGCTCCCCGCGTTGGTCGGCTCTGTACTGCAGGGAGTTCTGATCGGACGAACGCGCTTCGGTGGCCTCGCGATCACGATCCTCGGCGGCACCGGACTGGTGCGACTCGCAGCCGGGGTTCTCCTCGTCAAAGCCGGTCTCGGAGTCGATGGAGCCGTCACTGCGACGGTGGCGGGTCAAATCGCATCGGCGCTCGTCGCCACCGCCCTGCTGCACAACGAGCTGCGACGCTCGCCCCGGGACAGCGGCCGGAAGCTGAGGGGACGTGAGGCGGTGCTCAACGTCAGCGCCGTCGGCGGGTTCTGGGTCCTGGGTGGGATGGACACCTTTCTGGGCCGCCATTTCCTCGCCCCATCGGCGGCCGGGTGGTACGCAGCGGCAAGCACCGCCGCGAGCATGGCGCTCTTCCTGCCCGGTCCAGTTTCGCTGGTCGCGTTTCCCCGTTTCGTCGCATCGAAGGGCGTTGGTGACGATGCGAAGCGAGCGCTCGCCGAGGCCTTGGGCATCGTCGGCACGATTGGCTTCGCGACTGCCGCGACGATGATGCTTCTTCCGCGGCTGATCATCACCGTGCTGTTCGGCCACGGGTATGGGCCCTCCGTCGGCGTCGTCGGCACACTGGGCGTCGCCAGTTCGGTGATGGGGATGATCAGCGTGCTCACGTACTTCCACCTCGCTCGCCGGTCTGTCGCTTCGCAGCTGTCGTGGCTCGGCGTGGCCGTCGCGGCGGTGCTGATCGCCTTCTTCCACAGTCGGCCAGAGGCGATCGCCTTGTGTATGGTCGCCACCTGCGCGGCGACGGCCGTGGCATTGATCGCTTCGTGGCTCCCCTCGGCGGGGCTGTGGCGAACGGTCCGCCCCGAGGGGCGGGTCGTGGCCGCCCGGCCGCTCATCCCGACGGGAACGGCGACAGCTGACCCCGCCGACGACCCGGCCGAGCCTGGGAGCGGGGACCACGGCGACAGACAGCGAATATTGATCTTCAATTGGCGCGACATCTGCCACCCACTCGCGGGCGGTGCAGAGGTCTACACCCACCGCGTCGCCCGGGCGTGGGCCGATGCCGGCCACGAGGTGACGCTTTTCTGCAGCCGTGTCGCCGGTCGGCCCGAAACAGAGGACGTGGACGGCATACATGTGATTCGGCGGGGCAGCAGGCACACCGTCTACGGCGCTGGCCGGCGCTACTACCTCGAGGAAGGACGTGGGAACTTCGACCTTGTCGTCGATGAGATCAATACCCGGCCCTTCCGATCTCCGAAATTCGTGCACGACGCGAGGGTGGTCGCCCTCATCCACCAGGTGGCTCGGGAGGTGTGGCACTACGAAGCCCTGTTCCCCATTTCCGTCATCGGGCGTTACGTGCTCGAACCGCGGTGGCTCCGCCTGTATCGAGACGTGCCGGTCGTCACCGTGTCGGAGTCCAGTCGCGAATCGCTCGAAGCGTACGGGCTCCGCCGCGTGACAGTGATTCCCGAGGGGTGCGCAACCCCGCGCTCAATCGACCCGGTGACCCGGGACGAGAAGCCGACGATCGCCTTCGTCGGAAGGCTGGCATGGAACAAGCGACCGATGCACGCGATCCGGGCGCTCAAGCACCTGCAACAGTCGATGCCCGACGCGCAGCTGGTCGTGATCGGATCCGGTCCTCTGCACGCGCGGCTGCGTCGCAATGCGCCGCTGGGAGTCACCTTTCTCGGCCGGACCACCGAGGAGGAGAAGTACGCGGTCATGGCGCGCGTGCACTCCGTCGTCGTCACCTCGGTCCGGGAAGGTTGGGGGCTAGTCGTGAGCGAGGCGGCTTCGGTCAGGACCCCGACTGTGGGCTATGACGTTCCGGGACTGCGGGACTCCGTACGGCTCGCCGGTGGTGTCGCCGTCCGCCCTAATCCGCGTGCGCTCGCCGCAGCCCTCGCCCGGCACCTTCCGGTGTGGGCAGCCGAGGGGTGGCAGCCGCCGCCGACGAGCGGCCTAATCTCGTGGGCGCAGGTCGGGGAGCGCATCCTCGGTGTGAGCAGCGCCCACGTCGGCGAGTCCGCGGTCGAGGAGCCTGGGTCGATTGCGGACGCCCCCGAGCTGGTGCAATCGCTCTTGGATGATACCGGGGGTCGTGTGCGGAGGAACGCGCGCCTGGCAGGGGCCGCCCGGGCGGTGAGCATCGTTTCCGGCGCCGTGGGCGTGATCATGCTCTCCCTGCTCGGGTTGTTTGTTGGGTCGGGCGGCGATACCGAAGCCGCGGTCGGCTGCGGCGCACTGGTCATCTCGACCGCATCAGCTGCCATCGAGTTGACGACCCGTCGGACGACCCGCGGGGCATTGGCGACATCGGGGCGCACCGCGCGATCGAACCGATCGGCGGAACATGTGGCTCAACCGGTCCGCGATCGGGTTATGACCAGGGCGGGGTTGGTGGCGGTGGTGGCCGTCGCGATCGCGGCCGCCAGAAGCTGGTTCACCCGGGCGACCTCGCTGGCCGGGGGGGATCTGAGTCCGCCGGATGGGCTGGCATGGATCTCCCACATGTTCGCCCCCTGGCGCTGGAGCGGTTCCGATCTCGGGAGGCCCGGTATTAACCAGCTGGCGTTGCCCTGGGGCGCGTTTCTCGAGGTCGTCCATGCCGTGGGGGGATCACCCGCGGTCGCTCAGCGGCTGTGGTGCACCGCGCTCTTCGCGGTGGCGGCAGGCGCATGCTATGGGCTCATGCAGATTGCGGGTATCAGGAACGGAGGTGCAGTCATAGGCGCGCTGTCTTACTGCTTCAACCCGTTCGTCATGACGAGCGTCGCACCGAGCCCCCTTTACTTGGTGGCCCTCGCCCTGATCCCCGTCGTCGCGTTGATCGTCGTCGCCGTCGGGCGAGGCCGCCTGACGCCCCGTGCGGGAGCGTTGCTCCTTGCTTCGACTGCGCCATTCATCGGGTACGCATTTCTCAATCCACCCTTGGCCGTGATGATCGCGGCGACCGTCGCCGGCGCGCCGTTCGCTGTTCTCGCAATCTGGGGCCGTGAGGCCGGGTGGCGATCGTTCAGGACGGTGGCTGCGGGCATCCCACTTCTAGCGCTCCTTTCCCTGTACTGGGTGGTACCAGCTCTCATCTCGGTGAGTGGCGCGGCGACCGGAAGACTGAGCTCGCTTACGGACTGGACGTGGACCGAAAGCCGCTCGGGGCTTGCCAACGCGTTCTGGCTCAACACATCGTGGGCCTTCGGCAGTACCAGTTACTTCGGCTTTGCGGCGCGATACGCCCGGTTCCCCCTGACGGTTGTTCGTTACATCGCCCCGGCGGCAGCGTTTGCTGCGCTCCCCCTCGTGCAGCGCCGGGAGGTGAACCCGGATCAACGCCGGACCGCCATTCTGGCAGGCGGGGTAGCGCTGTTCTTCGTAGTCCTGGCTACCGGGACGCTGTGGCCGGGCCGGCTGATCTTCAACCCGCTGTATCGACTGCCCCTCGGGTGGCTGGTGCGCGAACCAGGCCGGCTGCTGCTGTTTTCGGGCCTGGGCTACGCGCTCCTTGTCGGCGTCACAACCGACGTTCTCGCCCACATGCTTGGAGGCCGGCTCACCCGGGAACGCCGCAGGTCACTCCGGGCACTTCTTAATTCGTCACGGCTCTCTCGTGGCCTGCTGGCGTCGGGACTGCTCGGCGCGGTGCTGTTCACCAACGCTCCGCTGGCCTTCGGCGAGGTCGTCGGAAAAGCCGGGAAGACCTTCGACGTTGCCCACGTGGCAGTACCGCGCTACTGGTCCTCAATGGCGACCTTCGTCAACGTTATGCACAATGGCGGGAATCTGCTTGTCCTGCCCCCGGACGACTTTTATCAAATGCCCTACACCTGGGGGTACTACGGCGCGGACGGATTCATCCTGGACATGATCGAACGGAATGTCCTGGATCCCAGCCTCCAAGGGTATTGGGCAGGACAGGACGAGCTCGTCCACGCCGTGGATCTGATCGCCGAAGCTGCGCTGGCGAGCAACTGGAATCTCGTGGACAATCTCCTCGGCGCGATCGACACCCGGTACGTCCTCCTCCGTGGTGACATCGACAGCGGGTTGCCAGGAAGGGCGATCGTTTCGCCTGCAGCCCTGGACGCTGCCCTGCGTCGGGATCCGCATTTGTCGGTGGTACACACCGATGGGCCCCTCGATCTTTTCGCCCAACGCCAGATACCGAGCGGACCGCCCGGCTACGTGACGGTCTCGTCTGCCGAGCCTGATCTGGCGGATCTGGCAGCCCTGCCTCCCGCCACGGCGTTGATCACATCCCCGATGCGACCCGGTGTTCCGGCCCTGCTCGAGGAGCCGGCCGACCAGTGGAGGGTCAACGGTGGAGTTGCCTCACTCTCGTTCCTGGAGCGGGCGGGATGGACGTATGCCGCAAAGGCTTCGACGCCGGATGGTCTCGGTACGACACCCGGAGTTACCGTCGCGGAGGCACGGGGTCCGAACGGGAGGCGCCTGGTCGTGTCGGTGCCGATCGGGAACAGCGGTCTTCCCAACGGCGATTTCCGTCAGGGCCTGTGGGAGGCCACCGTGGGTGACTGCAACGGCCACAGCGCTCGGGCTCTCACCCAGATGAGCGCAGGCGTCCAGGACAACGGCGGTCCCGCCGATAGCAGCTACCTCCGCCTGTCGGCGAGCGTAGACACCGCGTGTGAGTCGCAGCGACTCGGATGGACCTCGGGCCGCGTTCTGCTCACGTTGGGCGCACGACACGACGTGGGCCAGGCGCCGCGTGCGTGTCTGTACGCTATCGGGCCAGACACCTGCCTCCCGCTGCCTCCGATACCGAGCACGGCCACCTGGTCCACGTACCGTGCCATCGTCACGCCGTCACCACAGACGACGGGACTCGTGTTGTTTCTGTACTCCGATGCGCCGGGCGGTGGACGGGCATCCGTGAACGACTATGCGAATGCCGCAACGTACACGCTCCCAACTAGTCCTGTGGTGTTGGCGACACCGACGAGCGTCCCGGCACAACCCCTCCGGCTGGTCGTCACGGACAGCTCGTACTCGACCCACTGGTCCGGGCCGGCCAACGGCGTCCATGTGCTCGTCGACGGTGTGAAAAACGGCTGGCTGTCGCCTGCGGGGGCATCTGGTGGTCCGCCGCACTACGACGAGCGCAACCTCGTTGCCCTTGCCGCGAGAGTCTCCTTCGTCGCTGCAATCGCGGTGCTTCTGGGCCTTTTAGGGTTCGGGTCGGCTGCCGTTGTCCGCCATCGACCTTCGGACGGGGCGGCGGGTGGCGGGTGATGAGGCGGTGCTGGCGGACTCCTCTCCGCTGGTGCCGAGTGCAACCGGGAATACCCTGGTGGTGATCGTGAACTACAACGGCGGAGCCGCGCTGTGTAACTGCGTGGCTTCGATCGCCGCGCAGAACGCGAGGGCCACTGTCGTCGTGGTCGACAATGGGTCGACGGACGGGTCGGACGCTTTGGTGAGGGCGAGCTTCCCCGACGTCACGGTGTCACACGCGCCAACCAACCTCGGGTTCGGACCCGCGGTCAACCATGCGGTCGCAGCATATGCGGGAGACCCGATCGTCATCCTAAATCCAGACGTGTCCCTTCACGAGGGTTGTCTTGAGGCGCTCACGAAGCAGCTCGACCGGCGGCCCGGGGTGGTCGGCCCCGTCCTGCACGTTCACGCCAGCGACTCGGAGGAAGCCGGGTGGACCGTCAACCACACCGGAATGCCGACGGTGCAGGCTCCCGGTAAGCCGCCGCTCTACGTTCCAGGCTGCGTACTCGCAACCAACAGAACCGTGTTCGAGCGGGTCGCTGGGTTCGACGAGCGGTACTTCCTGTTCGTCGAAGATGTGGAGTACTGCTGGCGAGCGCTGATCGCGGGCTACGAGGTCAGCATCGCCCCCGGGGCGACCGCCGACCACGTCGGCGGCGGTACGGCTGAAGGCGGTTACCTACGTCCAGGCACCAGGTATCGCACGTCTGACCTCCGGGTGGCGCTGCGAGAGCGGAACAACGTCGCTCTGCTCCTCTCGTGCTCACCCTGGTGGTGGAGCCCAGTACTGGTGCCTGTCCTTATCGGCCACGCCCTCGCTATCGCCGCGGGCGCAGCGGTTATGGGCCGTCGACGCCTCGCGACGGAGATCGTCCGCGGCATCGTCTGGAACGTCCGTCAGGCGCCTGCGACCATCCGCCGTCGCCGATCCCTCGCTCGTACGCGAAGCGGCTGCAGGAACGCGCGCGCTCGCCTCACAACCGGAGCGTTGGTCGTCCGCACTATGCGCGCCCATGGCTGGCCGGACGTCAGATGACGAATCGACGCGCGGCGGCCAGGACTTCGGCGGTCATGGCGGATCGGTCGGCCGAGGTCGGCAAGCCTCTTCGCGCGTCGTTCAACACGGTCAGGTCGGTGATGGACGCCGTGCGGATGGCCCTCCTACGGGAGGTGATCCAGAGTGTTGGCAAGCGGGTCCTGATCCGCCGTGGGTGCATCATCTCGCGTCCGGACTTGCTGAGGATCGGCGATGACGTGTTCATCAACATCCACTGCATGCTGAACGCGGAGGGCGGCATCTCGATCGGCGCGGACACGCAAATCGGGCCGTACACTTCGATCTGGACGTCCAACCATCGCTTCGACGACTGCGAACGGCCCATCCGGACCCAAGGGGACGTCCTCGCTCCGGTGTCCATCGGGCGGGACGTGTGGATCGGTGCCGCAGTGATCGTACTAGCGGGTCTGACCATCGGCGATGGGGCGATCGTCGGTGCTGGTGCTGTTGTGACGTCCGACGTCGCGCCGCTCTCCGTCGTCGCCGGTAACCCCGCACGCCTGATAAGGATGCGGGAGCGGTGACCGCTCGGCCGATGGTGAGCGTCTGCGTCCCAGCGTTCGAACGCCCGGAGATGTTGCCCCAGCTGATTGCCTCATTCCGGCATCAGTCGTATCCCAACAAGGAGCTCGTCATAGCCGACGATTCGCGAACCGACGCAGTTCAGCGCTTGATGTCGACGCTGGATCTCAGCTCGATCTGCTACCACCGGAACGCCGAGAACCTTGGATACTGCAGGAACCTGCGCAAAGTATTGGACCTTGCGTCGGGGGAGTACGTCGTCATCCTCGGCGATGACGACGTACTGCTGTCGCCGGGGACGCTCGACCGGTACGCCGAGGTCTTCGAGGAGTTTCCCGAGGTCGGCTTCATTCACTGCAATCACGTGCAGTTCTCGAATGGATTGAAGGTTGACGCTTTGGTCCGGTACTTCCCCGAGGACCGGCTGTTCGGACGGGGCGAAGACGCGATGCGCGGAATCTGGACCAAGTCGACGTTCATACCGGGCATCGCAATTCGGCGGAACGTCCCGCTGGCGGAGTGGTACCCCACGGGCGACCTGCTGTTCCCACAACTGGAACTCGTCGGCAACATCGTCAACCATGCGTCGGCTTTCGGAATTGCCGAGTTCCTCGTCGGGGGAAGGGCACACCGCGAGCAGCTCGGGTTCTACGCTATCCGCGGCGAGCGCATCAAGGGCGCAGAGCGGCACGGGACCCTCGAGCTGCTGAGTATCTTCGAAAAGCTGGCTGGCCGGTACGACTTCTCGTTCGACGACGACTTCCTAGTGGTGGACCAGATCAACCGCTTCTCATGGACCATCCTGAAGGAGCGGATGATCGTCGGTCGCCGTGGAGTCCGGACGAACTACCACTCATTTTGTAGGGCTCGACCCCGGGCTCGGCGCTCAAAACGGCTACGGACGTCCTACGTCATCGCGATGGTGTCGCCGACGATCATCCTCCGGGCGGGGCGTCGTCTCGCGCTCGTGGCCTTGGGCGCGAAGAACCGCGTCGAACGGCAAGAGGAGCAGAAGCAACTGCGTCAGATGGTGACAACCTGAAATGCAATCTCGCTCGGCGACCACCAAGCGGTACGCAGGTCCGCCTAGCCTCCCACGATTTGGATCGTTGGCCACGATCCTTCGCCAGATACCGGCGGGAGGCGACGTCTTGGATGTGGGGTGCGCCGAGGGTTACCTCGCCGCCCACCTGCCTGGAAACCGTGTCTGGGGGCTCGACGGCAACCCCACTGCGATAGCAAGAGCCCGCGTGTTCTGCGCCGAGGCCGCGATCGTCGACCTCAACGACCTTCCAGCAACACCCCTCTTTCGCCGCGAGTTCGGCACGGTCGTGCTCGCCGACGTGCTCGAGCACCTCGTCGATCCCGAGGCGACACTCCGGCACTTCAAGGAATACATCGGGAAGAGTGGCCGGGTCATTGTCTCCCTGCCGAATGTGGCTCTCTGGAGGTGCCGGCTGAACCTGCTCTTCGGACGGTTCGACTATCAAGACTACGGAGTCCTCGACCGTACGCACCTCCACCTGTACACCTTCAAGACTGCCCTCGAGCTTCTGCGGGCGGCAGGGTATCGACCTCTTCGCGTGCAAGGCGCGGCCAACCTCCTGGGTCCGGTGGCCGCCCACGTCCAACCCTTGCGAAACCTCGCGAGCATCCACATCATTATCACCGCCGCGCCGTGAAACACCGGATCTATTCGCACACCGCGGCGAAGACGGCGGCGACGTTCTTCAGAGCTCCGAAGGTCATCGGCTTGGCCACCGGCGTGGCGACCCCAACATGTCATCGTCCGAGACCCACGCGCATCTCAACACCAACCCGCCGACGATTGTGGTGGCGGCGGTGCAGGTGTACGGCGCGACAACGCGATCTCGCCAGGAGTCGTCACCGCGGCCAAGAACGCTGCGTAGTGAGACGTCGGGCCGCCGACCTGTTGGCGACGGCTTCAGCGGTCTCCGCGCGCCGCATCAAGGCGTGATCGCCTTTCGCCCCGTCACTCCGTGTCGGAGCCATCCGGATCCGCCGAGGCATCCGAAGTTGACAGCACCTCGACCAGTTGGCCTGCCACGGCGGCGTGTCCGGCTTGGCTGAAATGGCACTTATCCTCACCGAACGCCCACGGGCCGGTGAGGACCTCCGCCGTGTCCACGGTCCGGACGCCACTCAGAGCCGATCCCAACGCAGTCATGCTCGCTCGGTTCGCCTCGAGCGCCTTCGGATCGTAGTAGGTGCGGCGCGAGGGAAGAACGCAGGGCACCACGAGCAACACGTCCACCCCGGATCCCTGGATCAGGGAGCGAACAGTCCACTCGAGGATCACTGCGAACTCCGATGGAGCCACGACGGGGCGGATGCCGGCGAACGTGGTGAGCATCCATCGGCCCGAGGACCCAAATACGATCGGTTGGCGAACCGACGCGATCGATGCCGGGGACAGGAGGTTGTTCCGAGGCGCTCGGCCGAGGAGCCGAAGGAGGCGGCGGACACTGCCCGATGCCGCGAGGATGCACTCGCCACCACCGTGCGCGAGCACCACGACCTCGGGCCGCATGTGTACGATCGATTCCACGCTCCGGGCGCTCAGGTGCACCGTCGTCCCCGCTCGGGCCCTCGACTGGACGACTCGGTCTCTGCCGTTTGACTCGCCCAGAGCGTCGCCGACCAGAGTCGGGTAGGGAACGATGCCGTCACCGGAGCCATAGCTGGTTGCGAGCGAATCCCCACATAAGACAACTCGAGCTGTCCGCAAAAAAACTCCCAATCCACCCGAGGTTGCCAGCGTAGAGGTACGGGGCCCGGTGTCACCCTGGCGCCGCGACTCGTAGCGCGCCGGTCACCCGGCGCGCGCCCTCCGGCCTGCGGCGGAGCAGGGGTGTCATGTCTCCGTCGGCCATTCTCAAGGTCATTGCGTGTTGCGTCTGAAGGCTGGACGAAACCAGCGGGTGAGAATCCTGTCCGTGGCCATGGAAAAGTCCTCGCGGGTGGCCAAGAGGATGTCCCCGCTGGTGGCCATGTAGAAGTCCCCACTCCTCGTTGAGCATCCACTGAACGCGTCCCCTGGCCGGAGACGGTGT
>Ga0102924_1004828_pt1 | contig 13337 bp, 11 predicted proteins | sample PaiPotPPM11metaG_FD_80116 | JGI IMG/M metagenome (GOLD analysis project Ga0102924, IMG submission 80116) | Iron sulfur acid spring bacterial and archeal communities from Banff, Canada, to study Microbial Dark Matter (Phase II) - Paint Pots PPM... ... | reverse complement strand
TGCTCGATGACGCGCACGATCTCGGCGATCGCCTTCGCGGTATCGGCAAGCTCGCGGCGGGTGGCGTCAGCTGCATTGCGGCGCTCACGGTTGAGCCGATTGGTTTCTTGCGTATAGGCGCGCATGGCTTCCGCCGCCATTTCCGGCGTCATCATGCGCTCGCGCAGGCCGGTCAGCACGCGGGCTTCCAGCGCCTCTCGGGCGATGGTTCGGGCATTGTCGCAGCCGCTGCCCAATACGTGGTTGGTGCAGGCGTAGCGATCCTGCCCGCGACGGGCATAGGAGCCTCCGCAACAGCCGCAGAACAACAGGCCGGATAGCAGGGTGCGTGGACGATGGGTGGCGTTCAGTGCGCCATTCTTGGCGAGGCTGCGCTTCGTGCCCTCGCGCGACGCCTCGATCCGGTTCTTGTAGAGCGCCGTCAATTCGTCCTGCCGGGCTTTGGCGGCGTCCCATAGCTCCTGCGGCACGATGCGAAGCTCGGGAGCCTCCGAGCGTATCCATTCGCTTTCGGGATTGAGCCGATACGCAAAGTGGCCGGTGTCAGGGTTCTTGAGCTTTCGCTGCCGGTTCCAGCGGATGACGCCGACATAGAGTTCGCAATTCAGGATGCCGGAACTGATAACGCGGTTGCCCCGGATGGTGGTGTCGTTCCAGCGCTTGCCGGTCGGGCTTGGGATGCCGTCGCGGTTCAAATCGGCGGCGATGCGCTGTGGCCCCTTGCCGGCGACGTATTCGCGGAAGATGCGCCGCACGATCTCGGCCTGCTCCTCGATGATCTCGCGTTCGCCTCGGATCGGTTCACCGCGCGCGTCGAGCTGGTGGACGACGCGATAGCCGTAGGCATTGCCGCCGCCGATCTTGCCCGCCTCGATGCGGCCCCGGATGCCGCGATGGGTCTTGATGGCGAGGTCTTTCAGGAACAAGGCATTCATCGTGCCCTTGAGACCGACATGAAGCTCGTTGATCTCGCCTTCCGACAGCGTGAAGATGGTGACGCCAGCGAAACGCAGGCGCTTGAAGACGCCCGCTACATCCTCCTGATCGCGGCTGATGCGGTCCAGCGCCTCGGACAACACCATGTCGAAGCGGTCGGCCTGCGCGTCGGCCAGCAATGACTGGATGCCCGAACGGATGAGGGAAGCGCCGGATATGGCGCGGTCGGAATAGGTTTCCACGACGGTCCAGCCCTCGCGAACGGCGCGCTCGCGGCACTGACGCAGCTGATCCTCGATGGAAGCATCGCGCTGGTTGTCGGAGGAGTAGCGGGCATAAAGCGCAACGCGGGGCGTCGGACGGGTGGTCATCGGGGCGATCCTTTCACTCCTTGTCGGCCCCGTCCTCCGATCCTTCGGAAGCAACAGGCCGGTTGTCGTTAGCGGCGCGTAGCCGCTCGAAATCCTCACGCGCCATGCGGCGGCCAATGATGCGGGCCAGCGTGAGCGCTACCCGGTCGATCTTGCGCCTAGTCTCCGCGCTCGGCTCCTCGGCGTCCGGCTCGCCGTGCGGGCCGATATTGTCATTCGCCGGTTTGAACCGTTCCGGCTCAGTGTCGTCTTCCATGCCGTTTCCCGCACTGTTTTTCGAGACAAACAGGCATGAAGCGGCGGCGAAGCCAGAATGAGAAGACCTGATTTCCCTTCGTCGTACAATCGGTGGCAAATACTTGCGAACGGCGGCATTTGCGTAGGTCGCTCCATACGCATCACGTCACTCATGCCGCGCGCTTCAACGGACGTGCGCGCTCGACGCGCTTGCGTTCCTTCGGCGTGTTCATCACCTCCCAAAGATCACTGCGCCGCTGCACGTTGAGCCAGAAGTCGGGGCTGTTGCCGAAGACGCGGGCCAGGATCAAGGCCGTCGCGGCGGTCACGTTCCTGCGGTTGCCGCACAACTCGTTGACGTGCTTGCGCTGAACGCCCATCGCCTCGGCGAGCGCGCCCTGCGTCAGGCCCATCGGCTCCATGAATTCTTCGGTCAAAATCTCTCCGACCGTCGCCGGCTTTCGTTTGGTAGTCAGCATGGTTGCCTCGTTCTCATCGGTAGCTGTGATCGTCCAGATAAATCCCGTCCGCCTCGCCGCGCTCACCATCCCAACGGAAAATCAGCCGCCATTGCTGATTGACACGGATCGAATGAAACCCCGCCAGATTGCCGCGTAGCTTCTCGAAGTGATTGCTGGGCGGTACGCGCAAGTCCTGATCGGTCACGGCGTCGTCAATCATCTGGAGTTTTCTGAACAACCGGGCTTCAATATCCGGCGGGATATTACGGGAATGGGCATCGTCCACGAAGAAAGCCCGCAACCAGCCATCCCGAAAGCCGACGATCATTCCGTCACTCCAGTTAAGAGTATTTGTACCACCCTATAACTCATTTTTCAAGGATGATTTCCGCCCTTCGACAGCGCCGCCGCCTCTCTCCCTTTCGGAAGGCGAGCGCGAGCGCGCTCACAATCCGCCCTGGTCTGCTTGACAAGCCATCACCGGGGCGACGGCATCCGGTCAATGCTGGCGCGGAGCGCCACCGCGAAGCGGCTCGGCATTGACGGGATGGCGACGCTCCGGTTCCATATCCACAAGCAGACAAGGCCGCAGCCGCCGCTGCCGCCGGCAAGAAGGAAGTGCCTATCCGATTTTCACCCACGGCTAACCTTGCCGTTGACGAGATCGACGATGAAGCCATTGGCGAGACGCACGCCGATAATGACGTCGTCCAATCGGTAGTTATTGTTGTTGCCTCTGAGGCGGTAGCTTGTGTCCTCTACGACACGTACGTCGAACCATTGATTGGGTGCGGTCTGGCCCCAGTATTTGCTACGTCGCTTGATGCGCGCTACGAGCTGCTGGTCCATCGTATCAGTCTCCGTTTGGTCGAAAACCGGATAGGCATGGAAGGAAGACAGCAATAGCGCTTCAAGCGGTTCCGATGCTGTAAGGGACCGAACGCGCGGGAGATGGGACACATTGCCATCCTCGTCGTCATCGGCATGAGTGCGGGCCTTCCAGGAAGGTACGTATCGGCCTCAACAGAATTCATCGACCTCGCTTTTCGGACGCCAGGATACCGGATCGGCGACCCAGCGGTTGATGTCGGATTCGCGCCAGCCAGCGCCGTTGGTGCTGATCCTGATCTGGGGTGGGAATGTCCCTTCGCCGATCTTGCGGTAGATGGTGGACCGGGACAGGCCGGTGCGGGCAAGGACGGTTTTGAGGCGGATGATACGGTCTGGCTCACGCATGGTTGCCCTGCCTCCTGCTGGCTGTTTCTGACTGCTGCTGATCCAGACAGAACAAGCAGTGACGGTCGCGCAAGAGCGTTTTTCGCGTCGTCGTACCGTGGCGTGCAGGCGGCGGAAAATAGGCGGAGTTAAAGTCCGAGGCCCCGGCCCCTACCAAGGTCGATGCCGTGGCTGAAGGCGAGCTCGAGGCCGAGCCGGCGGCCTGATTCGAACGCGATGCCGAGTTCCTGCTTGCGGTTGGCGAGGATCGATTCCAGTTGCGGATCGCGTTCGAGGCTTTTGGCCATGTCGCCCATCGCCGAGCGCGTGGCCTTGTAGCCGGACATATCGCCAGCCTGATATTGACGCTGGCTGGTGTGGTCGAGCTTCTGCCAGCGCTCCACGAAACGGTCGGCGCGGCGGCTCGGATCGGTCCGCAGCTCGGTTTCCAGTTGCAGGGCGCGGATCGCACGGGCGGTGCGGCCCGTGGCGGCTTCCGAAGCAAGGTCCGGGTTCTTCTTATAAGCGGCCTCGGCATCATGAGAACCATAGGGTCGCACGTCTTCGAAGGCTTTGCGGGCCTCCTGCAATTCCTTCACCTGCTCCGGGCCGGCCTTACCGCCCAGCTCCTGCGCCTCGAAGATCGTATCCACGGCGCGGGCATGCCGGATGAGCGCCCGTGTGCGGACCTTGCGCAGCGCTTCCTCCGGGGCTTCGGCAACCTCCCTCGCGGGCGCGGCGGTTTCGCGCCGCGCCTCTATCCCGGCGCGTCCCCTTTCCGGCTGCGGCACGCCATCTGAACCAGGCGCACCGTCTGCGGGCGGCTGCAGACCATCGAACATGCCGCGCAGTTTTTCCGGTACGACTTTCCTGACAATTTCCGCGATGCGCTCGCGGAAATTGATGCCGCGCCGTTTGGCATAGTCCCGCGCAGGGTCAAGCTGTTCGTGGTCCGAGGCCATGTCCTTGGCCCGGTCGCGCGACAGGGTGCGGACGAGCCGGTCCTGACTGGCGAAGTCGTCGCGCCCATAATGCAGGTCCATGCCGTCGCGGTGCCGCGACAGCGCGACATAGCTGCCATGGGCGTCCATCCCCGGCGTCGCCAGCACATGGGTGCGGTCCACCGTCATGCCCTGCGCCTTGTGGATCGTCACCGCATAGCCATGGTCGATACGGTTATAGTCCTTTAGATCGAAGCCGACGCTGCGTCCGTCATCGACGCGCACGGTCATGCTCTGTGCGCTGACTCGTTCGATGGTGCCGAGCGTGCCGTTTTTCACGCTGAGACTACGTTCGTTTTGCAGGAACATGACGCGATCCCCGCTGGCGAAACCGCGCACGCCGCGTTCGACCGTCACACGCACGTCAGCGCCCAAATCGCCAGCTTCCCGCATCCGTTCCCGCGCACCTTCGTTCAAGGCGCGCACCTCGGCATTGGTGTGGGTGAGGATGATCCGGCTCTGGTCGGGTGCCATCTGCCGATCGCGGTCCCAGCGGTCGATCAGATCGTCGCGCGCCCGCTCGCGTGACGCCGCCTCATGTACCATGTCATGGGAGCGGTAAGCTTCAAGCGCATGGCCAGTTCTGCGATTGGCGAGATCGCGCGTGGCGTCGCGCTGCCAGTGCTCCCGTTGCCGGCGCACCTCGCCGATCTCCGCGCCGCCGTGACGCTCGTGGATCGAGCGGAACGCCGCGCCTGCTTCGATGGATTGCAACTGCTGCGGATCGCCGACCAGCACGACCTTCGCGCCGGCCTCAGTGGCATGGGACAGCACGCGTTCCAACTGCCGTGTGCCGACCATGCCCGCCTCGTCGATCACCAGCACATCGCGGGTCGTGAGCAAGTCGCGGCTCTGTTGCCAGCCATGCTCCATGCTGGCAATGGTGCGCGAGGCGATGCCCGAACCGCTTTCCAGGTTCTCGGCCGCGATGCCGGAGAGCGCCACGCCCCGGACCTTATAGCCGGCCGCTTCCCATACCTCCCGCGCCACGCCCAGCATCGCGCTCTTTCCCGTCCCGGCGTAGCCGACCACGATACCGAGATCGCGTCCGTCTGTGATATGCCCCAACGCATCGGACTGCTCGCCGGAAAGGACCAGACCACGCTGTTCGGCACGCGCAAGGGCGTCTAGCTTGTTCCTGTCGTTGACCTCATGGCGTTCCTTCTCGGCCATGAGTTTGGCGGCATGGTGTAGGCGCCGTTCGGTCTCGATCATGTCGCGGGTGGTGAAGCGATCTTCGCCACGAGCGTCCCTGCCAAGCTCAACCAGATCGGGCGCATTGCGCATTGCGTCCATGACCTCGTTGAACTGCTCGATGCCATCACTGTGCCGGTGTGCGAACTTCGCCATGTCGCGCCGCGTGAAGGTCGATTGCTGCTGCGTGATCGCATCCAATGCGACCGAAGGATCGGCGATGATCCGCGCGCCGTTATTGCGTGCGATCTCGCGGTGCATCTCGGCGCGGTCGGCTTCGCTGCCTTCTCCCTCGATGCGCTGCGCAGACGCGCCGATTTGGCTTTGCGGCTCCAGCGCGATGCCCTGAGCCTCAAGGCTGCGATGATCGATCCGGGCGTCGATATCGAGTTCGGCCAGGCGCTCGTTGGCAAGCTCCGCCCAGCGCTCGCGCCAGCGCTCAACCATTTCCGTGCGGTTCCACTCCCGCACCTTTGAGCCAAAGCCGTTCTCGTCCACCGCGCGCATGGTGAGCATGACGTGGGCGTGGGGTTTGGCCAGACCGTCTTCGCCGATGTCCCAATGCACGTTGAGATCGGCGATCATGCCCAAACCTACAAACTCCGCCTGCGCGAAGTCGCGAGCCAGTTCGATGCCTTGAGCCTGCGTCATCTCGCGCGGAATGGCGAATTCGACCTCGCGGGCAAGCTGGGCATCTTTCCGGACTTCGAATGCCTCGACATCGTTCCAGAGCTGTTCGCGGTCGCTCCATGCCTCCGGCGCATTTTCCGGCAGCAGCACCTCGGAATGCACGACGTCGCGCTTTGCGGAAAAATCGTGGCTGCGGTCAAGCCGTTCGTCGCACAGCCGCGAGGCGGAGCGGTAGGCGGCTGACGCCACCGCGCTGGAGCCAGACTTGCGGCCAATGACCTTGACGTGAAGATGATAGATCGCCATCGCGATCCGATCAGTGGCACAGCGGAGCGCACGTCGGAACGACGTATAAGCGCGCCCTCCCTCGAAAAATTCTCGGGCGGGATTACACCGTCTCAAACCGTCCCGGCGACCTTGCAGCATAATGCCCAGGGCTCAACTATCATCGCTCCATCAACATTGCTGGAGGACGTGATGCGCACGCCGAGGGATTTCGACGGGGAACTGAAAGCGCTTCAAAACAAGGCGCGCGACCTCAAGAGCCGCAAAGTGCAGCAGCTCGGCGAACTGGTCATCGCCACCGGGGCTGACACTCTCACCACCCTCGAACTGGCGGGGGCGCTGATCGTGCTTGCCGAGACAAAAGAGGCGGGAAAGAGGGAGTCATGGGCCAAGCGCGGGGCCGCGTTCTTTCAAGGACGGTCGCGGCGAAATGCACCGGCAACTGACCGCGACACAGACGGCGCTCCGGGCCAACCGGGCAGCACGCAACCGCCATCAGGCCGCAAGGGCGCGACATGACATGCGCACATGGCAGGTCGAGCGCCGCAAGTGCACGCGGCACCTCATCGAACTCGGCGGCCTCGTCGTCAAAGCCGGCATCGTGGACCTGACCGGCGACGACCGCGCCACGATCTTCGGCGCGCTGCTCTGGATGGCTGACAAACTCCAAAGCGATCAGGGCGAACGGGCGCGGGCGCTTTGGGCCGTGAAGGGAAAGCAAGCGTTCGAGGCGGACCCGGGGACACACAAGGGGGCAGATCGAACTGCTTAGCATTTTGTCGTTGATGCACGACAATGGATGTCAGCCGAGCGACTGCGTGCGCGGAGCGTCGTTTCGAGCATGCGATGGGCGCTGGAAGCGGGGCGACGGAATTCGCCATCCGCCAAAAGGCGACTTGCACAGGAGATCGCCCGCGCTGATGCCGGCGTTTCGATCCGCGCTCCTGCAGGGGGAGCGACTTTCCGCAAAGGAGTGCCCTGTTTCGATCCAGCCCCCGTGAAGGAGGCGACCTCACACACATAGACCGTGCCGGCCTCGCCAGCGTCCCGTTTCGATCCTCGCCCCCGTGAAGGAGGCGACTTGCAGTTCTCCTAATGCGGCATGATTGCCGCGGTGTTTCGATCCACGCCCCCGTGAAGGAGGCGACATGATGGCGGTTTCCGACTTTCTTTCAAGAACGAAAGCCGAGAAGATCGATCGTACGATCGCGATCTCTTCCGGCGGTCCAGGGATCGGGACAATGCGGTCCGATTGAATGCTCTTGCGCTGGCCGGGCGCGAGGATGCCCTTCGGCTTTCCGGTTTCATCCACGAGCAGGCGCCGCATGCCGTAAGGCATGACGCCGCCCAGTCGAAAGCCGAGCTTGATGAGGCGCACCTGGCCGGCAAAGACCTTGACCGACAGCTCGCGGCTGTACTCGCCCACCATCAGGCGTTTCATGCTTTTGAAGAGCGTCGCTAGCGCGCTCCCGTCGTTCTCGAACGGCTCCGCGCAGTAATGAACGGCGATCCCCCTGCGCGCTTGCACAGATAACTCGTAGTACGCGGCCTCATCGACATCCTGCGGCCGGCCCCACCGGCTGATGTCGTAAACCAGGATCGCCGCGAAATCGGCGCTCCCCGACCGGACGTCGTCGATGAGTTGTTGAACCGCATCTCGCCTCTCGAATGTGACGCCGCTTATGCCATCATCCAAATAGGTACGGACGATCCGCATGCCGCGACACGCAGCATATTCCTGGATCGCGTCGGACTGGTTTTCCGTCGAATATTTTTGGTTGTTTGTGGATTTCTGGATGTATTGCGCGGCACGGATTAGCGTGCCCGCATCGGTCGCCACAGAGTCAGGACCCGGAACGTGTTCCATTGCCACGGCGCACCAATTCCAACGCAGGTGCGCCAGCAATAGCCGTCCAACATCGGAATTCAGTTACGAAAACATGACCGTTGTATTGTCGGTAAGCTGAAAGTTCATTCGGCTGAGCTCTTCGGATTCCGGAAGGCGAGATAGGGACTTGGCCCTGCGGGCTTCGATCCTTCGCGCGATGATGATGATAATGTCCCCTCGCCGGGGGGCAGTCGGTCCCGTCCCGCCTTAGGGCGCACCGCTTTGCTGGGCAACGGCTGCAAGTGCTCTTGCACTGTCTGCTGCGGGTGCGGGCGCGGCAGGTCACGCTCAGCAGCGCCTGAACGTGCGAACCTCAAGTTACGAACCCGAGAAGCCGTTCGCCATAACAAGCGACCACTGATTAAGAAATGTGACTTTCATAGCAAGCCAGCGGCCCGAGACCTGCGGCAATCCTTCGCTTCATCTAAGGCCACTCACCTTTCCCGAAGCGCTTCTTGTTTGAATCGAAGTAATGGCGACAGCAGATAGCTGATAATCCTGCGGGAGCCCGTTTTTATCTCGACGGTGACCGCCATGCCGGGCGAAAGATTGACCGACCCGCCCTCCACTTCTATCATCGTCTGCTCAAGCGCAACTCGGGCCGAATACACCAATTCCTGATTATCGGGCTCGCTTGAATCATCCTGGGCGCCATCACTTTGCTTCGCGCCGTTTTTATCAGCGGATTTGTCGCGTGTGATCGCGTCGGAAGAGATACTTACGACCTTCCCGCCAATCAATCCGTACCGGTTGAAATTGAAAGCATCGACTTTGATCTCGGCGTCCTGGCCCGGATGAACGAAGCCCATGTCCCGATTCTGTATCGTTGCCTCGATCTCAAGATGACTGTCGGCGGGCACTACGACCAGCAACGTCTGCGCTGGAGTCACGACGCCCCCGATCGTATGCACCGCCAGCTGCTGAACCGTGCCGTCAACCGGTGCAGAAAGGACCTGAAGCGCGGCGCGGCGTTGCGCCTTGATCACATCCTCGGTGAGCCCTTGAGCCTTGCGTTCGGCCTCGACGAGTTCGCTATAACGTTCGCGGCGGTACTCCGCATCGGTCTGCATACGCTGCTCCCCGATCGCGGCCATGGCAGCCGTGAGCTCGTCCCGATGCCGCTTTTGCACCTCGAGCTCGTGCTGCTCTTCGACGAACGGCTGCAATATCTCGAGGTAACTCGCCTTGGAGCCGGTCGTGTGGTCAAACAGAGTCTTCTTTATCTCAACCCGCTCTTGCATGATGGGTAAAGAGGCCTCGAGCTTGTCGATGGTCGCGACGGCCGTTTCACGCTCCGCCGCCTTCTGGTCGCGCTGGCGATCCAAAAGGGCAAGTTTGGCGTGCTGTTCGGCGGTTTGATCGAGCAAGAATCTGCGCTGGGTTGCGACCAATGAGGCCGGCGCACCGTCCGGCGGCGCGAAATTTTCCACCGGATCGCCATCCGACAATTCCGCGCGAAGCCGGGCGACGTCAAGCTGTGCGGCGATGAGATCGGTTTGATAGTGCTTCGATTCTGCCTCATTCATTGTCGGATCGAGCTCGATCAGCGTCTCTCCGGCCTTGACCGATTGTCCGTCATGGACGTGGATCGCGCGGACGACCCCGCTTTCGAAGGGCTGAATGACTTTGGTTCGTCCGCTCGGAATGATTTTGCCCTTGGCCGAGGCGATGATGTCGACATGGCCGAGACATGACCATAGCGTCGCGACAGCGAACAAGGCCATGAGCACGTAGGCCACGGCGCGGCCGACAGGTGATGGCGGGGTTTCGACGATCTCCAACGCTGCGGGGAGAAACGCGAGGTCTTCCTTGTGCCGCCGGCGCGCCGCCGGAGGCAAAGCCACAACATTGTCAGTGGATTTCATGGATACCTCCCGCCTGGAGGCGATAGAGGTTCGCGTAGCGGCCGCCGGTCCTTATCAATTCGTCATGGGTGCCGTCCTCGACCAACTGGCCGCGGTCGATGGTGATAATGCGGTCTGTTCGCCGCACGGTCGACAGGCGATGGGCGACAATCACGACAGTCCGGCCCTTGGCGATCTCGCTCATATTGTCTTGGATAATGCGTTCGCTCTCGTAATCGAGCGCGCTCGTTGCCTCATCGAAAATGAGAATGCGCGGATTGGTGATGAGCGCACGCGCGATCGCGATGCGCTGCCGCTGCCCGCCGGAGAGGCTGTCGCCGCGCTCGCCAACGATCGTGTCGTAGCCTTCCGGCAATTCCAGAATGAAGTCGTGAGCTCCGGCTAGCTTTGCCGCGGCGACAACGCGTTCGATCGGAAACGCCGGGTCGGCGAGCGCGATGTTGTCCCGTATCGAGCGGTTGAACAGAAAATTCTCTTGCAGCACGACACCGATTTGCCGGCGGAGCCAGCTGGCATCGACCGCGGCAAGATCGACACCGTCGACGAGGACGCGGCCGCTTTCCGGTGTGTAGAGGCGCTGAACCAGTTTCGTCAGCGTACTCTTGCCAGACCCAGAGGGACCAACCACCCCGACGACCTGTCCGGCAGTGATACAGAAATTCACGCCGCGCAGAATCTCGGGACCATCGACCCGGTAACGGAACGTAACGTGGTCGAATTCGACCTCGCCGCGAATGGCGGGCAAGGGTGCGCGCGATGAACTGAAGGCGGGTTCGGGCGGCGTGTTGAGAATGTCGCCAAGGCGTGCGATCGAGAGCTTGGCCTGATGGAAATCCTGATAGACTTGCGCAAGACGGAGGACCGGAGCGCTCACGCGGCCGGCAAGCATGTTAAAGGCGACCAGTTCGCCCACCGTCAGGTCATTATCGATGACAAGCTTCGCCCCAAAATAGAGCACGGCCGCGGTGACGAGCTTGCTGACAAGCTGGATTGTCTGGCTTGCCGTGTTGCCGAGCTGGAGCACGCGAAAGCTCGCGCTCACATAACCGGCCAGCTGCTCCTCCCAGCGTTGCTGCATCTGCGGTTCAACCGCCATCGCCTTGAGGGTTTCGACGCCGGTGATGCTTTCGACAAGAAATGCCTGATTTTCGGCGCCACGGCGGAATTTCTCGTCAAGCCGCGAACGGAACAGCGGTGTCGCCCAAGCGGATATGCCGAAATAGAAAGGAAACGCCGACAGCACCACGAAGCTGAGCAGGGGCGAGTAAACGAACATTACCGCCAGGAATACGAAGGTGAAGAAGAGATCGATGACGAGCGTCAGTGCCGAGCTCGTCAAGAAATTGCGGATGTTCTCGAGCTCGCGAACGCGCGCGACCGAATCTCCCACGCGACGTGCGCGGAAATAGGCGATGGGGAGCGCCGTAAGATGCCGGAACAGCCGCGCGCCCAGTTCAACGTCGATCCGGTTCGTGGTGTGTGAAAAAAGGTAGGTTCGAAGAATGCCGAGAACTGTCTCGAACACCGAAATCGTCACAAGGCCGATGACGAGCACGTCGAGCGTACTCAAGCTGCGATGCACCAACACCTTGTCGATGACAACTTGAAAGAATAATGGCGAAATCAGCGCGAAGAGCTGCAGAAAAAACGAGGCGATCACCACATCGGTCAGGTGGTAGCGGTATTTGTGAATGGCGCCGAGAAACCACGTCACATCGAACCGGCGAGAAAAATCGGTCAGGCCGGTGCGCCGGGTCATCAGCACGATACGGCCGTCGCAAGCGGTTTCGAATTGCGCTTTACTCATCAATTCGGGCCGCGCCGCCTGGGGGCGCTGAACAAGAACCTTCTCTTCACCCGCCCTCGCGAGCAGCAGAAAACCGCCATCGCGCTGGCAGGCAATCGCCGGCAGCGGCACGGCCGGAAGACGCTCCCAGGTCACGGAGCGTTCACGCGCCTTGAGGCCCATGGCCTTGGCGCAACGGAGCATTTCCGGAACGCCGAGCGCGGCGACCCCGCATTGGTGCCGGATCTGCTCGGGATCGGCGCCGACGCCATTGAGCCGAAGCATTGAAACCAGCACGAAGAGCCCCGGATCGATCCCGGGCGCCTTTACGTCGACGTTCATCAATTCACACGCCTCACCGTGGCATCGGCGCTAGCGTGAAAGCCGATGCTTACCTCATGTCCGACCGCATGCCGCGCGACTTGGGCGGATCGTGCTTCCGCCCCACCGGCACGCGCCTCAATGGTGCCAAGCGGCCGCCAACGCAGTTTGCAGACTGCTGTCGGTTGGCATTTGCGACGTTTGGGTCGGATCGAAACCAGGGTTATTTGCCGTGTAAGTCGCCATCGCGCTGACGAGCTGCTGCAGCTGCGAGTCGATGGTCAGACCGTCGCCGGCATGGATGCTTTCGACCTGATTGCGCTTGTCACTCGCGTACCAATTGTCGACCGTGATCGAGTCGTTGGTGCCGAGCAGATCGATTTTCAAGTTGTTGCCGCTCTGCTCAAACCACAGCTGGTTGGCGGCGACACCGCCAGACGCAAGGTCGATCTCACCTTGGGGCGAACCGTCATTATCCGAGGCATAGTTGTTGATGACGGTTTGGCCGAACGTCGTTCCAAATTTGTAGGTATCATAGCCGCCGCCGCCGTTGAGGACGTCATTGCCGCCGCCGTCTTCGAAGACATTATTGCCGAAGCTGCTGCCGGTCAGAGTCTCGTTGGCGCCACTGCCGATCCACGTGAACGTGAACGGTGGCTGTCCCTGCACGCCGATGGTCGTGGTCGTACCGTCCGCGAAGCCGATCTGTTGCACGGCGCTCCAGACGCCCCACGAGTAGGAGTGCAGGTCACCTGCGATCGTGATGCGATCGGCGTTGTCATCGGCCAAGGCAATCGTGAGGTCGCCGGAATTGTTGGCCTGGAAGATCACATCACCATCGGCAATGTCCGAAGCCATCTGGACGGCGCCGAGGCCACTATTGACGGTCACCGCGACCTGGCCATCCCCCTTGTCGAAGTCGATGGTGTTGTTGCCGCTGCCGCCATTGTCGCTGTTGCCGAAGGTGACTGAATCGCCGCCGGCGCCAAGCTTGAACACGTTCGTGCCGTAGTCGCTGCCGACGAGTGTCTTGTTCGACGCGGTCCCGATCCACGTAAACGTGAACGGTGGTGCCTGTCCCTGCACGCCGATGGTCGTGGTGGTGCCGTCCGCGAAGTCAATCTGTTGCACCGCGCTCCAGACACCC
>Ga0102924_1004827_pt1 | contig 13343 bp, 19 predicted proteins | sample PaiPotPPM11metaG_FD_80116 | JGI IMG/M metagenome (GOLD analysis project Ga0102924, IMG submission 80116) | Iron sulfur acid spring bacterial and archeal communities from Banff, Canada, to study Microbial Dark Matter (Phase II) - Paint Pots PPM... ... | reverse complement strand
TCCGCTCCAGGCCGGCTCGGATCAACAACCAGAACTGCTTTCGAACCGCGCGCGTCTCTCCCAGAGAGCCCATTCGACACCTCCATGTACTTAGAGGTGTTGCGACGACTCATTGAACCCAAGGGAGCGCAGGGTGGGGGCTTCTTGCGATAGTAGGTAAATGAAGATCCTGATCGCAGGTGGATCGGGCTACATCGGCCGCCAGCTTTCGGCGAGCCTGGTCAAGGACGGACATGACGTAGTCGTCTTGAGCCGGCAACCCGCGGCGGAGGCTGCACCGGGCGGCGTGCGCCACGTCACCTGGGATGCCCGCAGCGCGAGTGGCGACTGGGTCAAGGACGTGGCGGGCGCACAGAGCGTCGTCAACCTCGCTGGTGCGAGCGTTGGAAGTGGTCGATGGACGCGGGTGCGGATGGCGCAACTTCTCTCCAGCCGCCTCGACGCGACGTCCGCCATCGTGCAGGCGATCGAACGGACGCCGGCGGATCGCCGTCCGTCGGTCCTCCTCAACGCATCCGGTATCGATTATTACGGTGACCGCGGCGATGAGACCATCACCGAGGAAGGTTCGCCCGGTGATTCCTTCCTGGCGCGGATGAGTCAGCAATGGGAAGTCGCTGCCCTGAAGGCGGAGCCGCTTGGTCTCCGCCTCGTTCGGATGCGAACGTCAATGGTCTTTGGTCGGGGCGCGCCCGCCTTCAACCTCCTGACGCTTCCCGTTCGGCTATTCGTGGGCGGTCCGCTGGGCAGCGGCCGTCAGTGGTTCACCTGGATCCACATTGATGACATCGTGGGCCTCTATCGATTCGGGCTCGAGAACGCGCTGCTGAGCGGACCGGTCAACGCCGTAGCCCCGGATATCCGCCGGCAGGTTGAGGTCGCTAAAGAGATCGGCCGGGTCGTGCATCGGCCGACATGGTTTCCCGCGCCGGCTACGCTGCTTCGCCTCGCGCTCGGTACGCAGTCCCAGCTGCTGCTCGACGGCAGACGCGCGGTGCCGGATAAGGCGAAGGCTGCGGGCTATCGCTTCCAGTTCGGAGGACTCCCGGATGCCCTGGAGGAGATTTTCCGAAGCCGCTGAGATTCCCCTCGATACTGGTCTTGACAAATACACGGATATGTGTAAGGATGGGCAGCGTTGCCGCCCGCCGACCCGCTCGAGGAGTCCTCCATGCGCCCATCCTGGAAGCTTGCCCTCATCGGGGGCGAGGTCACCGTGCTGGCCGCCTTCACCGGCCTCGGCATCCACCTGGCGATCCAGCCACACCGGACCGCCTTTCGTCCGCCGCCGCTCGTACTGCCGAGCCTCCGACCGCCAGTCATCCCCACGCTGGTGACGCCACTCCGGCCGCCGGCGGGCGCGGCACCCTCATCCACTAAGCCGGGGCTCGGACCCGAGCTCCTTCAAAAATTTGGCCGCGAGGACCGCGGCTTGATGCTCGAACAGTGGGCCATCCTGCAGCGACTCACGGCCGCTATCGAGTCCTATGTCGAGGCGCGGTTGCACGAGCAGCTGGGACGCAAGCGCTGATGGACCAGCTGAAGCACGTGATCGAGGTCTGGACGGGCTACGCCCAGGGATTGACGGGCAGCATCGGGGCGCTGGCATTTGCCTGCGCACCGCTTCCTTGCAATACGGATTCGAGCCCTTCTGTCGCACCATCCACGACGGCCACGACCGGACCATCGGCCGACCCGAAGACATCCGCGACCTTGCGCCAGCCGCGCTTCTTGGCCTTCCGGTCTTCTGGGACCAGCGTCTCGAACAGCGGCGACCAGGCCTCGGTGGGCGTCACGCTGATGAGTACCTGCCCGTCGATCAGATCCGCGGCGACCGACGCAAACACGTTGCGCACGATCTCATTGCGTCGCACGCCGGCCAGGCCCGGGCCCGCCAGGCCGGCCTCATCCCACTCGGTGAGGAGTGACACGATGCGCTGCCGGCCCGCTGCCACGTCGAGCACCGGGGCCTTCTCAGGGTAATAACATACTTGACACAGCGCCGAACGTGTAGTACACTCATCTCCTGAACACAAGCCACGGCGACACACAGAGCGACCCTGTTCGCGGGACCGACCTTGACCGGTTCGTAGAGTCCCTGCAGCGGCAGGGCAAGATTCCAACCGAAGACAGGCAGCGATGCGCCGACTGTAACGAGCCAATCGAGTGGGCACGACGTTTTGGCGGAGACACCTATGGCTGGCGGCATGTGGCCGTGGTGTCCCCAGCCAACCAATTAGCCGTCCACCGCGCCCGTCAGGCCGATGAAACGGAAGAACCGGATGAGGTAACGCGACTGCGGGCAGAAGTCGAGACGCTAAAGACGCGAGAGCTTTCCCACATCCGCCATCACGGCTGTATGCCGAGCACCTGTTCGTGGGTCGCACGGGTCGATGACCCGAATCGCCATGCTTGAAGAATTCCGCCCCAAGACCCTTGTCGAGGCGATCCGCTACTACTCGGACCCGGCTGTCTGCCTGAGTTTCATGGTCAGCTTGCGCTGGCCGAATGGTGTCACCTGCCCGACCTGCGACCGGGCGGACGTGACGTTCGTGGCCAGCCGTCAGGTCTGGCAATGCAAGGGCAAGCACAAGAAGCGCCAGTTCTCGGTCAAAGTCGGGACGATCTTCGAGGATAGCCCGATTTCGCTGGATAAGTGGCTGGCCGCGATCTGGATGATTGCCAATGCCAAGAACGGCATCAGCTCTTACGAGCTGCATCGGGGGATCGGCGTCACCCAGAAGACCGCGTGGTTCATGCTCCACCGGATTCGGCTGGCGATGCAGGACCGCGACTTCCGCAACATGTCGGGCGAGGTCGAAGTGGACGAAACGTTCATCGGCGGCAAGGCCCGCTTTATGCACCCGCTGGACCGCGCCGCGAAGATTCAGGGGCGGGGCGGCATGGGTAAGGCTGCCGTCCTGGGCCTGCTGGAGCGCCACGGACCCGACCGGCATTCGATGGTACGCGCCAAGGTCGTCCCGAACACCAAGCGGGTCACGCTGGCCCCAGAGGTCCACCTGCACGTCGTAGGCGGCTCCGAGGTGTTCACGGACGACTTGCCGTCCTACGACGCCCTGAGCAACCGCTACAGCCACGGCGTCATCAACCACGCCGAGCGGTACGTCGATGGCAAGGTCCACACCAACGGGATCGAGAACTTCTGGAGCCTGCTCAAGCGGTCGCTGAAAGGCACCTACATCAGCGTCGAGCCGTGGCATCTGGGGCGGTATCTCGATGAGCACGTTTTCCGCTTCAACGAGCGCGGGACGGACGACGGCGCCCGCTTCAACAAGGCGGCTGGCAGCATCGTGGGCCGTCGCCTCACCTATGCCGAGCTTTCGGGCAAGTCGCTGGTGCTGGCGTGAAGCCGCGGCCACCGAACGATGATCCGGCGGTTCGGTCCCTGCTTCAGGATACGGCACCGCATCTAACGAAAAAGCAGCAAGCCCGAATGAAGCAGGTAATGGCGGTCGGTCCAGAAACCCCGTTCGCAAAGTTCGAACGACTGGCGCGTGCGCTGGTTGCTGTCCCGAAGCGTCGCAAGCGCGGGAGGAAGCGCCCTTCATGAGGGCGCTCCATGATGAGTCAAGTACGTTATTACCCTTCTCAGCCTCAGCGCGAGCCGCCTGCTTCTGCTCGTTGATGCGGCCGCGGAGCTCGACGTACCGCTCATCGTTGACGTCGCCGAGCCGGTGCTGGAGCAAGAGCTTTTCCATCTGGACGTCGAGCTTCTTCAGTCGCCCGCGAAGGACATCCTTCGGATCGATGATCTTCGGCAGCTCCGCGGCTAGGCGCTTGAGCGCGGCTGGATCCACGTCATCGGGTGACGCCACGTAGGCCATGCTCTCGCGGGCCATGGCCTCGAGCTGGGTGGCGTCAATCCAGCGCTGGTCGCAGCTCGGATTGTTGTACGAGTTCTTGCACCGGTACCAGTGCTGTTCGGGCCGGCGCGAGTTGGGCTGGTGATGCATCGCGCCGCCGCAACGAGCACAGCGGACGATGCCGGAAAGTGCGTGTCGTAGCGGCACCGCCTCAATCGCGCCCTTCTTTCGGTAGATCTGCTTGCGACGCTTGTTGAGGTCGCGGGTCGTCTGCACTCGGTGCCACAGGTCCGCGTCGATGATTCCGGGGTGCTTCGCGTCGCGCTGCTCCACCGGGTTCCTGATCTCACGATCACCCGCGCGCTTCCGACCGACATGGGTGCGGCCGATGTAGGTGGGTGACTTCAGCATGTTCTTCAGGCCATCAACATGCCACTCGCTGTCGCCTTTCCATTCGTCATTCCCCTTGACCTTCCACCGCCGCTCGGGTGCGGCCATCTTCAGCTCGTTGTTGAGGTGGCGGGCCAGCGTCTCGAAGGAGAAGCGACCGCTGGCGTACAGCTCGAAGATCTGGCGCACCTTTGGCGCCCACTCCTCATCAATGACCAGCTGCTTGTTGACGCGCTGGTAACCGATGGGCAGGTGACCCCCGACCCAGCCTGACTCCTTCTTGGTGGCCATGCTGTCGGCAACCCGCTCGGCTAGTTGCTCGCGCTCCAATTGCGCGAGGGTGGCCAGGATGTTGAGGAACGCTCGGCCCATCGCGCTAGAGGTGTCAATCGGTTCGGTGGCCGAGGCGAACGCGACGCTGTGCTTATCGAGCTGCTTCAGGGTGGCATCGACGTCGGCCACACCCGCACGGCTGAGTCTGCTGAGCGAATAGCAGGCCACCACCGCAACGTCGCCGCGCTCCGCTCGTTCCATCATTGCCTGGAAGCCGGGCCGATTCGTGTTCTTGCCCGAGTAGTCCAGGTCCTCGAACCTCTCGACGGTGAGGCCGCTCACGGCTGGGAGCGCTGAGCACCGTTCCAGCTGGGTCTGGGGCGACACCTTGCGCTGGTCGTCGCCCGGGCCGAACTTGCTGACGCGCACGTAGACCAGGGCGACCTTGCGGCCCGTGTCGCGATCGTTCTTCAGGCGTGCATTTCCCGCTGTCCTTCTCATGGTGGCTGGCCAGCCTACACCGTTTGGGGAGCGCTGCCAAGGCCTTTTCGACCGTTTCCACAGGCTCCTCGGCCGAGGTGGAAAAGGGCCAGGTCCGATCGGCGGGGGGCGTGCCTCACGGGCCCGGCGCGGCCACTCTACAGCGTGTCGTCCTTGTCGTGGCACCGTTAGAATCGGGTGACAGCAATGGCCGACCAGATCATCTGGGGGATCCACGCCGGGAAGACCGGTGATGCCGACAAGTTATTCATGAGCCAGAACGTGGTCGCCGTGGGCTGGCAGGAAATGGGCGACCTCAACGTGCCCCAGACCCGCGACGACTACAAGAAGAGGTACCTTCAGGTCTTCCCCGGCACGTCGCCGGCGGGGGTCGCCAACAGCGCCGGCCAGCTCTTTCGATTCGTTCGCGAGATGAAGGTGGGTCAGCTGGTCGCCTACCCGTCGAGAGCGACCCGGACGATCCATGTAGGCCGCATCACCGGTGACTATCGATACCGCCCCGACCTCGAGGTCAGCTATCCCAATCAGCGAACGGTGGAGTGGCTGAAAGAGGTGCCGCGGACCGCGTTGTCCCGTCGCCGATCTGTTTGCCGGGATACCGCGCCCCGGCGTGGTGGCATCAATGATCCGGTTCGCGGCTTTGATCGCATCATCACGGGCGATCTCGGCGAACTCCTTACGCAAGCCAGACCGCTGACCACGCACCCAACAGTGGTTCCAGCTCGCGGTTGAACTGTTGGACAAACTCCACTCCATCCTTGATGCGGGTTGGCGACATCAGGCCCGTTGCCAATCGCCGGATCGTCCGCACCTCAGTGGCCTTGTTGATGAATGTCGCCGACGCGGCGAGGAATCGACCGTATGCGTCGCGCCGCTCCTGCATCTGCCGCCCAGCTCGCTGGGCCTTTCGCTCCTCATCCCGCATTCGCCGATCGTGCGACCGGTCGGCCCGTCCCGTCCAGACGGCGATCCCACCACCGACCAGACCGCCAAGAAGCCCGGAGAGGGCTGGCGCCCACCAGGGCGTGATATCCGCGGGAGCTGCTGACGCCGCTAACGGGAGCAGGTTGGCGATTGTCACTTCTTCTTCCGCGTCGCCCGGATGAAGTCGATCAGCTTGTCCAGGTCGTGCGCCCAGAAAATCGTGAGGCCACGCTGCTGGGCGGCTTCCAGGTTGCGGGTCTTGAACACGCCGGCCAGGACCGCGGCCGGCACGGTCTGGGCCGTGCCAAACTCGTTGAGCCAGATCGTGGCCTTGACGGCGGCATCATTGTTGAGCCGCTTGATGGAGTTGGTCGAGGAGTTCGACACCTTGCACTCGAGCGGCATCACGCGGCCGTCCCAGAGCCGCACCACCAGGTCAGCCTTACGCGAGCCAAACATCGACTCACCGCAGAACTCCCCCGCCGCAGGTGCCTGGTCGAGCGTTTTGATGGTGCGCGGCGCCACCTGCTTGAATCCCTCGGCTTTGAGGCGGTCGGCCACCGCGGCCTCTTCCTCGTCCTTCGATTCATTCTGCCGCTTGGTCATCACCCGACGCGACGCGATCAGGGCAGCCGATGCCATCGCTGCGGCTCCACGCTCCGCCTCTGTCGGCTCGCGGTCCTCGGCCACCCAGGGAAAGCGGTTGCGATCGAGGCCCAGGAGAATGGTGTCCACGACTCGTTTCGCCATCGCCGGATCGTTGAGCAGCGTCTTCGGCGCCAGCCCCGCTTCCGCCAGGATCTCCAAGTCGTCTTTGGAGATTGGCGGACCTGGAAGGTAGCGGATCGCCTCGAGCATGGCGGGATCGGTGAGGACCTTGACCGCAGAATCACTAAGTTTGGAGAGATCGACCGTCATCTCGAGCAGATCCTCGACCGTGGCGCGGACCTGGTCGAAGGCCTGCAGGTAGTCCTCGAGCGGCTCCTTCATCCGCTCCTCGCGGAAGCGGGCAATGGCAAGATGCCTGTCGGTGTCGAGTTGATCGACCTTCCAGCTGGGCGGCGCGACGGTCACGGAGCGGCTATTAGTTGGGGGAGGTCAGGAACCGGAAGGCGCTCCATCTCCTTCGGTTCGAACTTCGTTAGCCCCCCGGCGTATGTGCGGCCCTGTGCAACGGTGATGGATCCACGGAGCTCATCGGCCAGCCGATCCAGAGCCTGCGCCGGTAGTTCGATGCGCGGATAGAGGCCATGGGCGATGTTCACGTGTCGCGCTCCTGCAAGGTTGCGCACGAATGCCGGTGGCCGGCGAGCCATGTAGGTCGCCAGGATGGGCGCCGCCTTGCGCAGCCCCACGGCCCACCAGGCGCGTCGGCTCTCGGCCACGTAACCGATGTTGGCGCCCTGCTCTTTGGCTTTGCGGAGAAACCGATCAACGATGCGGCGGTCCTCGTCGTCAAGCTCATCGAGGTCTTCGGGTAGATCGATCACCCGGCGCAGCCCGATCAAGCTCTCGAGCACCGCGCCGGCCTTGAACAGTTCCCGCGCCTTCGTGATGGTGGCGTAGAGCACGTGCTCAGGCAGGCCGTGCTCGTTGCCGGTCGTGATCCAGACGGCGTTACGGCCCGTGACCTGGCCGCGGTGGACCCTGCAGAGCTCGCCCAGCTCGATGTATCCGGAGGGGATATCGCGACGGGTGCGCACCAGCGGGGTCCAGCGGCGGGCTTCCTGCAGGCGCTCCCGGGCCACCGGTTTGCCCTCACTGAGCGTGCCGATGTCCTCCACCGCCTTGACGGTGCGCAGTCGGATGGAACGCGCCCGGGTGCCGACGCGAAAGCATGTGATGGCGGCGGTGGTCGCGGTGTCATCAAACGCCTCGATGGTGGAGTCGAGCACATGGATGCTTTGCCCACCGAGGCCGTCCAGGAGCAGCTGGCGGATGATGGCCCCGTAGTTCACATCCAGCCACTCAGCACTGGTGACGAAGCAGCCCACATCATCCGGCCGACCGAGCACTGCCGTCGCGAGGAAGAAGTAGGCGTGCAAGCCGGCGAGGCCCGATACGGTCAGGTTGAGCTTGCGGCCGGTCGTCTGCGCCCAGGCCTTCAGCGTTGGCGACAGCTGGTGGTGCCGCACATAGGGCGGGTTGCCGATGAAGGCCGTACGACCCGAGGTCGGCGCCAATGCCACCCGCGTGAAGTCCTGATTGAGCACCGTCGCTCGACGGTGGCCGATTGCGGCAAGCATCGCCCGCGTCATCAGCGTCGCCAGCGGATCGGAGTCCACGGCGATGATCGAGGTGCCCGGTGAGCGCCGTGCTACTTCCAGGCTGAAGCGGCCACTACCGGTACCGGCGTCGATCACCGTTTCCGGCTTTTGCTCGAGCACCCACTTGACCATGGGACGAATCAGCACGGCCGGCGTGTAGACGGCTCCGAGCGTCCGGCGAATCGGCCCTGGGCGAAGCGAGTACAGAGCCGCGCCCAGCGGATCCCGACCTTTCTTGATGGAGGCGCGCATCTCCTCGATCACGGTGCGAGGCAATGGTGCGGAGGCTTTCCGAATGAGAGCAAGCTCAGCCGTCGAAAGCGGACCACCGAGGCGGTGAGCGTTCAGCTGGACCGCCACGCGGACCAGTTGCGCCTCAGACGCTATTCCCTCGTGCTTCTCCACCCGCTCATAGGCGCTGGTCGCCACGACAGCTGTGTGTCGCCTCGGATGATACGACACAACGCGACACAGCGGAAAGTGGCATCATTGTCCCCGGAAAGATGCCGAGAGGGCCAGACAGGCACCAGCACGGGGCAGTGACAGAGGCGGTGATCGCAACGCTCAGCGCCCACCGCGGGAAGGATGTGTCCCTCGCCGAGATCTACAAGGGCGTCCAGGGTCGGATCGGTGCCACCGCCGAGTCGAGCATCCGTATGGCGCTCCAGAAGAACCGGCCGCAAACCGAGAACCCGCGTCGCGGCTTCTGGCGGCTGACCAAGTAGCGGGTCCCAAAATAGAAAACGCCCCCCGGGCGCAGGCGGGGGGCGGCTGACTAAGGAAGGTCCTACTGCTGGAACGTCGGGCGGGTTAGTTTCCGGCCATCGATCCGGTGGGCCAGCTGGTGCGCTTCGATGGAAGCCACCGCCAGGTCATGCCGGTGGCGCCGGCCGTCGTGGGTGTGCTCGAACAGCAGCTCGAGGTAGCCCACCGTTCCGATGCTGAGCAACATCACGGCACCTGCAGCCGCACGGGGCCAGCGCAGTGCTCGCACTCGCCCTCGACCACGTAGCGACCGGCGCTGTTACCGACAACCCGTGGGCGGCGAACCACGACGGATTGCTGGCACGTCGCACAGTCGCCCTTCATCGGGGCTTCGGCTGGCGGCTCGAAGCTCCAGCGATGCTCGCTCACCTGGCGCATGGCCCCGGTCACAATGCGTCGACCACGTAGGCGCAGACTTGCCTGGCGCGACGCCAGACCAGCCTGAAGGGGTTCCGCCGGCCTCGCGCGGGCTGGAGGACGTAGCCACTCTGGCGCAACCGCTCGATCAGCATGCCGGGCCCTCCTATCAGAACGAACGGAGCCACGGTCCGCCTGGCGCTGCGACCTTTGGCCCAGTCGTCTACGGGAATTGCCGGAGCTGGCTTCACAGACCCAACTCCAGCTCGATCAGCGTCAGGCGGTCCTGAAGCTCGCGCCGCTCGAGGTTCAGCTCGGCCATGCGGTCGATGAGGCGATTGCGCTCCTCAAGCAGCTGGCGTTCCCGCTCCCTCACTGAATCTCCACGTACTCCGCGATTGATGGCCAGCGCTTCCTCGTAGGAGTGTGCCGCGAAGCACCGAGCATCAGTTCCGCGATTGGCTTGCTCATCAATTGGGCTCCTCACCAGGTGTTCGGCCGCGTTTCGACGTCGAGGCGCACGGCGTCGGGGTCGCAGTAATACGGCGTCGCGGGGTCTGCGACGTGCTGGCAGTACCACATCTGCTGTTGCACGTCGTGATCGAGGCGGATGGCACCGACAACGGGCACGACGTTGACGACACCCAGCGCAAGCGTGAGGGCGATGACGATGTTCCGCATGTCAGCGGACCGTGTGGTCGATGCTGCAGTTGGTCAGGTTCGACTCCTCGACCCAGGTGTAAATCTCGTGGTGGTCGATGGGGTCGATGGTCACGGCGTCATACCCACCTTGCGCAAACGATTGGACACAGTGCCAGCCAGCGCGGGCTCCGTCATATGGGAGCACCGCGTTGAACGTCAGGAAGGCCGTGAGTGCTAGCCCGAAACCGACGGTCACCCGGGCGAGACGTGCGCGCATCGGAGGGAGGCTGCGCTGGCCTCATGGCGACCGCGGCTAAGGGATTGCTACGGGTTGGCCTCAGCGGATCATTGCGTCCAGGTCGCGTTCACGCCGAGGCAGGCTCGAGACGCCGCGGCCACAACCTCACCGGTGACACCACGGGCGCCCCGGGTGCGTGTCGGGCTAGCTCGTAGGCATCCAGGACGGTTAGGGTCGCCGGTGTCGTCGTGGGGCGTTCACTGATGACGATGCGCTCACCTCCGCGGTAGTTGCGAGTCCGGGCTCACGCCTGAGTCAGCCGACCGTGAAGCTGTTTGCCCTCGCGGCCCTTTGGTGGGTCTTCCAGGCAGTCAAGTTCATCCTGTTGGTTCTCTGGGAGATGAGCTTCGGCCACTTGCTGCGCAAGTGGAAGCTTCTCGTCCTCGTGCTGCTACCGTTCGCCGTTCTCTTTGTCATTTGGTGGGTCAGCGGCGGGCGGTACATCTGACCGGTCGCATTACACGGTAGCCGTGTAAACCTTCATCGACACCTGCACGATGATCACGCCGAGCGTCGTGCTCGACAGCCCGATCTCATGCCAGCCGGTCGTCGTGATGTAGGCCGAGATGTCCAGGTCCGACACGTCGAGCGCCGACCCACTTCCCCACGGCCCGGTCAGCGCCGTGGTGCGGTCGGTGCCATCAATGAAGACGTGAGCTCCCTGCGCGCAGCCCGTGTCGTAGAGGCCATCGGGTGCCGTAATGGCGTGGCTGTGCTGAATATCGTGCGCGTGGGCCGGCGAGTCGGCGTCACTGGCCGGATGAACGGTGATGCCGCCGAGGCCCAGCACCGCCTTGAGCTTGCCGATCGCATTGTCGTAGTTGACCGCGACGCCGCCACCAGCATCGAGGATGGGCATGCCGTGGCCGTGCGGCCCTGACAGCGACGAGGAGTTACTCGACGCCCCTGACGTGCTCTGCGTGCTCGCCCGGAAAGGCTGCAGTGAGAACGAGAGAGCGACCTTGCTGAAGCTGATCACATCGGGCGGGATCTCAAAGCGCAACCTGCACCGATGAGTGGCGTCAACCGGTGAATAACCCGAGTACGACTGCAGGATGCCGGACGCTCCGCCCGGACCGAAGCGCCCGATCAGCACGCCGTTTCGCCAGAGACTCAGTCCATTTTGGGCATCGAGGGAGAAGCCGGTAAAGCCCGAGGGCAACGTCGGCAGCGTGCCCATCGACGTTGCACGGATCAGGCGCCTACCGATGCGCGGCTTGGTATCAATCATGGGTTTCCTCCAGCTCGAAAACCTCCGTGGCGGTGATCTCGTACTCGCGCACGGTGCCCGCCTCATCGACCGTCCACCCATGCAGAGGAAATGAGCACGTCGGATTCATGCCCTCCGCTTGCATTTGCGCGAGGCTGCGGCCGGCATAGATCGACGCGAGGTAGCCTCTCGCCCAAGCAGCGCTCGTCTGCAGGGCGTCATCGAGCGTCGTCGGTGGTGATGTGGACTCGAGCAGATGGAGCGACTCGAAAAACGGAACCCATGCGCCAATCACCGCGTATGCCGGCTGTGGCCAAGAGATCCACTGATGGGTGCTCGGCGTGAGGACGCCGACGCGCAGCGATTCGCGATCCCTCCCACCAACGACCAGGACTTGCGGCGTGCCGCCCGTGTCCAGCTTCAACTCGGTGTACGCCGGCCACGTCATCTGCAAAAACACGTCGTCCTTTTCGACCTCGCGATACAGGCGCCCAGCCGCGGCCTCCACGGTAGGCGCATCGAGCTCCATGCAGAAGCGGTCGAGGTCCGCGACCTGGCGCAGCAGGTTGCCACTCACAACCGCAACGGCGGGCGTCGAAGGGATGCGGTGAAATGTGCGGGAGGCCGGCAACGCCAGGTACCGGCCATCGGCGTCGCTGACATTCAGCATTGAGTCACAAATCGCTCCCACCCCACCAGAAGTACTGAAGCCGAGTGCGATGGTCAGGGCACCGCCTCCTGGCTCAGCGAAACCTGCTCGGCCCTCAAACCCTTATCGCTATCGGTCGGCTCGAAGCTCACCTTGTCGCCCTCCCGAAGGTCGTAAAAGTTGCTGGCGCTGCTCCGATGGAAGAAGTACTCTTTGCGGTCCTCGTCGCCTTTTAGAAAGCCAAAAGCGCGGTCGGTAACTATTCGCTCGATTGTGCCCTGCATCTACCGATCCTTTACCCGCCGAATCGTGCGAGTCACGGCCAGCACGCCACCGTCCGGCAGCTTGTATTCCGCCTGGTACTTCTCCGGCCCCATCGCCAGGTCGAGCCGGTCCGCGATCTCTTCGGGCGTCGTCTTCTCGTCACACATCAGCGGACCCCCTGGCGCTTGGCCGCGATGCAGATGCCGCACCTCGAGGCGTACTCCACCGGATGATCGCTGGCACCGGGTACGTCGGCATGAGTGGTTATCTGTCCGGAGAGTTCGATGGCCTCCCGCTCCGCGATGCCCGGCATGACGCCCCGCTCTCGCAACAGCAACTTGACGCTCAGCGGCACCCCCTCAGCGCTCTGCGCCCAGCGGAAGCCATTGGTGTCCATCGCCTCCCACGCGGCCACCACGGCCGCCTTGTCGGTGCCGCTCAGCTCCGCACCCATCAGCCAGTTGATGAACATCTGATGAATCTGTCCCTGGGTCGTCGTTGACGGGGTGGGGCAGGCGGTGTCGAAGGCGTCCGCGAGCTGTTGCGCCACGGAGAGGTTCAGGCACGCCGTGGTCCGCAGGAACCACAGCTGCGATGGGCCGGGAAACATTTGCATCTTGGCGACGAGGCCCGGCACCTCACGCAAAATCTCGGTGCGAAGTCCAGCTCCTTGCATTTTTCAAACCTCCTAGAAGGCCGGCACAGGGAGGCCGGCCGCCGTCTCTGTCGAAACCTTCGCCGCACGACGCTGTTTCTCCATCTCGATCTCGCGCGCCTGCGCCACCGTCAGGCTCAGACCGGCTGCCGGCAACGGCAGCTCGCCGGCCCACTCGATCACCGGCTCGGCCTCGGTAGTCACGGTGCGCCCGCGTGCGGCCTGGCGCTGGCGTGCCACGCCTTCCGCATAGAGGTCCGCCATCTCCTCGGCAAAGCTGGACTCAGAGGCCTCATCCTCCGCGAGGACGTCGCGGTAATCCCG
>Ga0102924_1004825_pt1 | contig 13349 bp, 9 predicted proteins | sample PaiPotPPM11metaG_FD_80116 | JGI IMG/M metagenome (GOLD analysis project Ga0102924, IMG submission 80116) | Iron sulfur acid spring bacterial and archeal communities from Banff, Canada, to study Microbial Dark Matter (Phase II) - Paint Pots PPM... ... | reverse complement strand
GTCCCCCCGGCGCCGGCCACGACGCGCGGCCCGTTCTCCCCGAACGTCGCCTGGCCTGCCCTCGAAGACCCCGCGCCGACGCTGGCGGCGATCCGCACCGCCACCGAGCGCGACGCCATCCTCGAGCTCCTCGTCACCGCAGTGAACGCCGTCGCCCGTCGCGTGGCCGTCTTCGCCGTCCGGCGCGACGCGATCGTCGGCTGGGCGTGCTCGCCGCAGATGGGCGACCGCGCGAGCGTCCGCGCCGCGAGGATGCCCCTCCCCGCGGTTTCGGACTCGGTTCTCGCGGCGGCGCTCACGACCGACGACGCCCTCCTCGTACGCATCCCCAAGGACGCCGCGCACGCGCCGCTCCTCGCGGCGCTCCGCTCGCCCCCCTCGGGAGAGGTCGCCCTCGTCGGCGTGCGCGTCGAGGGCAAGCCGGTCGCGCTCGTCCTCGCCGACGAGCTGGGCGACACGATGACGGCGACGCGGCGCATGCAGGACGTCGCCCGCGCCGCCAGCGACGCGCTGGCCCGGCTGCTGCGGGAAAAACGCAAGTGAGCTACTAGCGACTCCATGAAGGACAGCGACTACGGGGAGCTTCGGCGCGAATGGTTCGCCAGGACGCTCGCCCCGCACGAGGCGAAGGAGGCACCCCGCCGCCGCGTGCCCAACCTCGCCGCCCACGCCGACGCCGCGCCCCTCTACGGTCCGGACGACCTCGACGCGATCGCCTTCGACCCGAGCCGCGACCTCGGCGTCCCCGGTAGCCCGCCGTTCACCCGCGGCGTCCAGCCGAACATGTACCGCGGGCGCCTCTGGACGATGCGCCAGTACGCCGGCTTCGGCACCGCGAAGGAATCGAACGAGCGTTACCACTACCTCCTGTCGCAGGGGCAGACGGGCCTCAGCGTCGCCTTCGATCTGCCGACGCAGATGGGTCGCGACTCCGACGACCCGCGCGCCCGCGGCGAGGTCGGACGCGTGGGCGTGGCCATCGACTCGCTCGAGGACATGCGCGTCCTTCTGCGCGGGTTGCCGCTCGACAAGGTCTCGACGTCGATGACCATCAACGCGACAGCCGCCATCCTCCTGTGCCTCTACGTCGCCGTCGCCGAGGAGCAGGGCGTGCCGCGCGCCGCGCTGCGCGGCACCATCCAGAACGACATCCTCAAGGAGTACGTCGCGCGCGGGACGTACATCCACCCGCCGCGGCCCTCGCTCCGCCTCATCACGGACACGTTCGGGTGGTGCGCGCGCGAAGTGCCGAAGTACAACACGATTTCGATCAGCGGCTACCACATCCGGGAGGCGGGGGCGGACGCCGCCCAGGAGCTCGCCTTCACGCTGGCCGACGGGGTCGCCTACGTCACCGCGGCCATCGAGGCGGGGCTCGACGTCGACTCCTTCGGCGCGCAGCTCTCGTTCTTCTTCAACGTGCACAACAACCTCGTCGAGGAGGTCGCGAAGTTCCGCGCCGCGCGCCGCATGTGGAGCGCGATCATGCGCGACCGCTTCGGGGCGAAGACCGACCGCGCGCGCGCGCTCCGCTTCCACTGCCAGACGGCGGGGATGACGCTCGCCGCGCAGCAGCCGCTCGTCAACGTCGCCCGCGTCACGGTGCAGACGCTCGCGGCCGTCCTCGGCGGGTGCCAGTCGCTGCACACGAACTCGTACGACGAGGCGCTCGGCCTGCCCACGAGCGAGGCGGCGACGATCGCTCTGCGCACGCAGCAGGTCGTCGCCCACGAGAGCGGCGTCGCCGACTTCGTCGACGCCCTCGCCGGCAGCTACGCCGTCGAGTCGCTGACGACGCGCCTCGAGAAGCTGGCGCTGGAGTACCTCGCGCGCATCGATGAGATGGGCGGCATGGTCGCCGCGATCGAGCAGGGGTATCCCCAGCGCGAGATCCAGCGCACGGCGTACGAGTACCAGGTGGAGGTCGAGCGCAAGGAGCGCATCGTCGTCGGCGTGAACGCTTTCACGCAAGAGGCCGCCCCGGTGCCCGTTCTGAAGATCGACCCGCGGATCGAGGAGGAGCAGGTCGAGCGCCTCCGCGCGATGCGCGCGAAGCGCGATCCGGGGAGCCACGCGGCGGCGCTCGCGAAGCTCGAGCGGGCGGCCCGAGGAACGGAGAACGTGCTGCCGCACGTCCTGGCGGCGGTGAACGCCCACGCGACCGTGGGGGAGATCTCGAACACGCTGCGCGGAGTCTGGGGCGAGCATACCGAGACGCTCGTCGTCTGACCGCTGCGCCCGGAGAGCCGCCGGTGCGATGTCCTCGTCCTTTGGGTATCCTTCGCTCGTGCGCTCGCTTCTCGTTGCGCTCGCGCTTTGCTTCGTGGCGGTCGGGTGCGGGTCCTCCCACGCCCCGAGCCTGTTCATCGTGCCGTTCGACGCGGGGTCGGACGCCAACGCCGACGCCGGGGGTGGACGCGACGCGACGGGCGACGACGCGAGCCCGTACCTCGGCGGGCCGTGCGTGGACGACGGGCAGTGCAACGACGGGATCGCGTGCACGTACGACTCCTGCGACGCGGCGGTCGGGCGCTGCCTGAACGTGCCCGACGATACGCAGTGCGACGATCACCTCTACTGCGACGGCATGGAGCGGTGCGTGCCTGGGCACGGCTGCGAGTCCGGCGCCGTCGAGTCGTGCGACGACGGCAACCCCTGCGAGATCGCCCGGTGCGTCGAGGCGACCAAGTCGTGCTCGTACGCGCCGCGCGACGTCGACGGCGACGGTGACCCCGACGCGCACTGCGTGCCCAAGCACGACTGCAACGACCTCGACCCGAACGTCTCGAGCCTCCACGCCGAGGTGTGCGCCAACGGGATCGACGACAACTGCAACGGCCTCGTCGACGAGACGCCGTGCGTCACCCCCCAGGGCGAATCGTGCACGAACGCGTTCGCGATCACCGGCGCCGGAACCATCGACGTGTCGACGCTGGGGGCGGGCCAGGGGTTCACGACGTCGTGCAGCGTCGACAACCCGCAAGCGGCGCAGAACGTCGTGGCGGCGGTGACCGTGCCGACGGGGCCAAACGTCGATCTGGAGGTATGGGCGACGTCGATGACCTCGCAGGTCGCCGTCGCGATCGACGGTGCGTGCGGGCAGTCGGGGAGCGAGCTCGCGTGCGGATCGGGCGCCATGGGGACGAGCGTGCGCGCGCGGGCGCTCAACGTGGCCCCGGGGACGTACTACGCGGTGGTGACGACGCAGATGCCCGGGGTCGTCGAGCTCAAGGTGAACCTTCTGACGCCCTCCCCGCCACCGACGAACGTCGATTGCACGAGCGCCACGCCCATCCAGCCGGGGACGCCGTTGGCCGTGCAGATCGTCGACCCGCCGGCGAACGTGCCGAGCGCCTGCGCGGCGGGGACAGGGACGCTGACCTACGCGGTCACGCTTTCTGCGACGCAGGACGTGCTGGTGCAAGCTTCGACGACGGAGGGGAGCGGCGTGCCGGTCGTCGGCCTGCGCGATCCGGCGTGCGCGCAGGCGAGCGACGAGCTCGGATGCCGCGCCGGCGACGGCGCGCAGCTCTATGAGCGCTCGCTTCCTGCGGGGAGGTACGTGATCACCGTCGCGGGGACTGCGTCGATCGACGTGAACCTCGCGGTCGACCTCCTGCCGCCCACGCCGCAGCCGCCCGATCAGACGTGCGCTTCGCCGCCGTCGGTGACCGCCAACCAGCGCGTCGCCGTCGACCTGAGCGGGCACGAGGACGCCATCAAGGACGGCTGCGACCCCGGCGGGCCGGACGCCGCGTACGATCTCGCGCTCGCGACGGCTTCCGACGTGCTCCTCGTGGGGCGCTTCCCCTCGACGGAGTCGTCCGCGGTCGCCCTCGACCTGCCCGCGTGCGATGCGACGTCGCAGCTCGCGTGCGACATGGAGACGTCGCTCTCGCGCGTCGGCAAGCGCAACGTCCCCGTGGGAGATTACCGCGCGGTCGTGACCGACCAGCTCGGCCTTCAGGGTTCGCTCGACGTCCTCGTGCGTCCCACCGTCGCGCCCGCGATCGTGGGCGCCGGGGCGGCCGACACGTGCGCCCAGCCGCAGGCGATCCCCGCCCAGGGCGGCTTCTTGACGGGCGACACGTCGACCGCCCACGCCGACTACGGCAGCGGCTGCGACGCGCCCGGCGTCGCGTCCCCGGGCGCGCCCGACCAGGTGCTCTCGCTGGCCCTCCTCGACCCGCAGCGCGTCGTCTTCGACATGGAGGGGTCCGCCTACGAGACGATCCTCGATGTCCGCGAGGGCGCGACCTGCCCGGGCACGCCGGTCGCGAACGGGTGCTTCGTCGGCTTCGGCGCGCAGCGGAGTTTCCTCGATCTGGAGCTCGCGGCGGGTCAGTACTGGATCGTGATCGACGGCTACAATCTGGCGAAGGGCCCGTGGGACCTCGACGTGCGCGTACTGCCTCCGTGATACAAGTCGCGGGTCTCCATGGACCAGGCGCTCGCGATCGTTCACCGCATCTCGCTGCCCGACCCCAAGACGCACCTCGTTCACGTCGAGATGCGCATCGGCCCCGGTATGCTGCCCTTGCCGGACGCGCTCGTCCTCTTCATGGCGGTGTGGACGCCGGGCTCGTACCTGGTGCGCGAGTACGAGCGCCACGTCGAGGGGCTGGACGTGGACGCGCCGGCCCGCGTCGAGAAGGTGCGCAAGAACGCGTGGCGCATCGAGGCGCGCGACGCAAAGGCGGTCGTCGTACGCTACCGCGTGTACGCCGCCGAGCTCACGGTGCGGACGAGCCACGTGGACGACACGCACGCGTTCCTCGTCGGCGCGGGCGTGTTCCTCGGCGTGGAGGGGCACGAGCACGTCGCCGCGCGCGTCGAGATCCAGGCGCCGCGCGACTGGCGCATCGCGACCCAGCTGCCCGCCGTCGATGGGGCGTTCGAGGCCGCCGACTACGGCACGCTCGTCGACACGCCCATCGAGATCGGGATGCATCGCGAAGAGCGCTTCGAGGTGCTCGGCAAGAGGCACACGTACCTCTTCTGGCCGCCGAACGCGGTGAGCAACGCCGACTCGAAGCGCCTCGTCGACGACACGCGCAAGGCCCTGGAGACCGAGGCGACGCTCTTCGGCGGCGACCTCCCCTACCCCTCCTACCAGCTGATGCTCCACCTCTCGCCGCGCGGGCGCGGCGGCCTCGAGCACCTGTCGAGCGCGGCGCTCATCGCCCCCCTATCGAGCTTCGCGACGCGCGAGGCATACCTCGACCTCCTGTCGCTCGTCGCCCACGAGGTCTTTCACGCCTGGAACGTCAAGCGCATCCGCCCGGCGGGCCTGATGCCCTACCGCTACCAGGAGGAGTGCTACACGCGCCTCCTCTGGTGGTTCGAGGGCGCGACGAGCTACTACGACTGGCGCGTCCTCGCGCTATCGCGCCTGTGCACGATCGAGGAGTACCTCGACCACCTCGCCGCGGAGATCGCGTACCTCGACCAGACACCCGGGCGCCTCGTACACGCGCTGGAAGACACGAGCTTCGACGCGTGGATCAAGCTTTACCGCCCCGACGAGAACTCGCTCAACTCGAGCGTGAGCTACTACCGCAAGGGCGAGGTCGTCTGCGCGCTGCTCGACCTCGAGATGCGCACGCGCACCGGCGGGCGCGTCGGGCTCGACGCCGTCCTTCTTCATCTCTGGCGCGAGTACGGCAAGCCCGGACGTGCCGTTCCAGAGGACGGTATGCAGGCGATCTTCGAGGGGGTGGCGGGCGTACCGCTCGACGACCTCTTCGACGCCTGGATCCGCTCCCCCGCCGAGATCGACTACTCGGCGACCCTCGCGCGCGTGGGGCTCTCCATCGAGCGGTCGTCGCGGTCGGAGAGCCCACAGTGCTCCCTCGGCGCGCGCTTGCGAAGCGAGGGCGGGCGCACGACGATCGCGTCGGTGCTGCGCGAGGGGGCGGCGTGGCGCGCGGGCCTGGATCCCGGCGACGAGATCATCGGCATCGGCGGGCTCCGCGTCGAGAGCGCCAGCGTCGACGCCGTCCTCCGTGGGCGCTCGGCCGGCGACGTCGTCGAGATCCTGCTCGCCCGCGACGGGAGGCTGCTCACGAAGCAGGCGTCGCTCGACCCGCAGCGGCACGACCGCGTGAAGATCCTCGCGCAACGCGACGCCCCCGCCGCCGCGCGCGAGGGCTTTGCCGCGTGGCTCGGGGCACCCCATCCGGCGTGGGCCAAGACGGAGGCGGGCGCGTGACCGGCCTCCTCCCGCGCCCGCGATCCGAGTCGGTCACGGAGATGACCGAGTACGTCCTCCCGCAGCACGCGAACATCCGCGGCACGGTCTTCGGCGGGCAGATCATGGCGTGGGTGGACCTGTGCGCCGCCATGTGCGCGCAGCGGCACTCGGGGCGGCCGTGCGTGACGGCATTCGTCGACGACATGCTCTTCAAGCGCCCGGTGCACGTCGGACAGGTCGTGCGCTTGCGCGCCGAGGTGACGGCGACGTTCCGCACGTCGATGGAGATCGATGTCCGCGTCGAGGGCGAGGACTCGCTGACGGGCGAGCGCTGGCCCACCGTGGAGTGCCGCGTGACGTTCGTCGCGATGGGCGAGGACGGCAAGCCGACGCCGGTTCGGCCGCTTCTCCTCGCGACGGAAAGCGACCGCGCGGCTCAAGCGGCCGCTGAAGAGCGGCGGCGCGCCCGGCTCGCAAAGCGGTAGTTGTGGTAAGGGGGACCCATGAGCGAAGTGCACATCGCGGATCTTCGCAATCACGTGGGCGAGACGGTCACGCTTCGCGGCTGGCTCTACAATCGGCGGTCGAGCGGCAAGCTGCACTTCCTCGAGGTGCGCGACGGCACGGGGATCGTGCAGTGCGTCGTCTTCAAGGGGAACGTCGCGCCGGAGACGTTCGCGGCGGCCGACCACATCCAGCAGGAGTCGTCGATCGAGGTCGTCGGCCTGGTCAAGGAGCACCAGAAGCTCAAGGGCCAGTACGAGATCGACGCGAAGGAGGTGCGCGTGATCGCGCCGGTGGCCCGGGAGTACCCCATCGGGCCGAAGGAACACGGCACCGACTTCCTGATGGACAACCGGCACCTGTGGCTGCGCTCGAAGCGCCAGCACGCGATCGTGCGGGTGCGGCACACGATCATCAAGGCGGTGCGCGACTTCTTCGATGGACGCGGCTTCACGCTGGTTGACGCGCCAATCTTCACGCCGAACGCGTGCGAGGGGACGAGCACGCTTTTCGAGACGGACTACCACGGCGACAAGGCGTACCTCACGCAGTCGGGGCAGCTTTACATGGAGGCCGCCGCTGCGGCCTTCGGGAGCGCGTACTGCTTCGGCCCGACCTTCCGCGCCGAGAAGAGCAAGACGCGGCGCCACCTGGCGGAGTTCTGGATGGTCGAGCCGGAGGTCGCGTTCCTCGACCTCGACGGCGACATGCGCCTGGCAGAGGACTTCATCGCGTTCGTCGTGGGCCGGGTCCTCGAGACGCGCGCCGAGGAGCTCAAGGTGCTCGAGCGCGACACGACGGTGCTCGAGCGGGTGAAGGCGCCGTTCCCGCGCATCACGTACGCGCAGGCGATCGAGATCCTCCAGAAGAAGGGGCACCCCCAGGCGAAGGTGGGCGACGACTTCGGCGGCGACGAGGAGACGGTGATAAGCTCCGAGTTCGACCGGCCCGTCATCGTCCACCGGTACCCCATCTCGCTCAAGGCGTTCTACTTCAAGCGCGACCCGGGCGACCCGTCGCTCGCGCTCAACATGGACGTGCTCGCGCCCGAGGGGTACGGCGAGATCATCGGCGGCGGACAGCGCGAGGACGACCTGGGGAAGCTCGAGGCGGCCATCGACGCCCACAAGCTGCCGCGCGCGCCGTTCGAGTGGTACCTCGACGTGCGGCGCTACGGGACGTTCCCGCACGCCGGGTTCGGGCTGGGAATCGAGCGTACGGTCGCGTGGCTCTGCGGGCTGCCGCACGTGCGCGAGACGATCCCGTTCCCGCGGATGCTCAACCGCCTGGCGCCGTAGCTTCGTCGCTATCGAGGGCCGGCGCATGGACGCGAGCACACGGGACGTTGCGAGGGCGGTCGATCTGGCGGTGCCAAGCGAATCCCCTGCGCGGCGCACGCGGCGCACGGTGCGCTGGGCGCTCGCGGTCTTCGCGATCGCGCTCGCGGTTCGCCTCATCTGGGTGGGCGCCGTCGAGTCTCCGTACGACAACCTCTGGTCCGACATGGGCGGGTACGTCCAGCGGGCGATGCAGTTCGCCTACGGTCGGCCCACGGAACCGGAGTTCGACACGCTGTACCCGCCGGGGACGCACCTCCTCTACGGCGCCCAGATGGCCCTCGTCGGGTGGAAGCACCACGCGCTCTTTCTGCTGGTCAACTGCATGTGGGGCGCCGCGGTCGCACCGTGCGCGATGCTCCTCGCGGCACGCATCGCGCCCAGGCTCTGGGTCGCGGTCGCGCTCGGGGTGGTCGTCGCCCTGTGGCATCCGCTGCTCGCATTCAGCGGGTTCTTCTCGTCGGAGCAGCTGTACGCGGCGCTGCTCGCCCTGAGCGCGTGGCTGCTCGTGCGCCACGTGGAGACGGGGCGGAACGCGATCGCGCTGGGAGTCGCCACGGCACTTGCCTATCTCGTGCGGCCGCCGGTGCTGCTGACGGTCGTCGCGTTGGCCGCCGTCGGCGCGTACCTCCTCGTGCAACGGCCGGCGGGAGCGCCTTCGCTTCGCCCGCGCCGGCTCGCCCGGTCGCTCGGGATCGTCGGGGCGGCCGTCGTCTTCGGCGCGCTTCGCTACCACAACCTCAGCGGCAGGTACGGGCTCATCTCGGACAACAGCGCGATGCAGCGCCTCTTCGCGGACACCGATTACGGCAAGGTCCGATCGTCCGACAAAGGGTTCTTCTTCGCGCCGCCGTCGAAGGTGCAGACGGGCGAGACGCGGGAGCTGTCGTTCCCCGGGTACGTGGGCAACCCCGAGCCGATGGAGAGGGCCCGCCTCGCGGAGGTCGCGCGGATGACGTTCGGCGCGCGAGTTCGGCGAGCGCTGTCGAACGTGACCCTCCTCTTCGTGCGCAACGAGCTCTGGCCGGAGGGCACTCACCTCGGCACGGGGTGGAGGCGCTCTTCCTACCGTGCGAGCCACTTCGTCCTCCTCGCGCTCGTGTGTCCGCTCTCGCTGCTCGGGCTCGTCTCGACGGCGTGGCGACCGAGGACGGCGCTGGTCGTCGCGGCGGCGCACGTCCTCACGGCGTTGGTCGCCGCGGCGTTCTTCTGCGGCGAGGCGAGGTACCGGGTGCCCTACGACGCGTTCTTGATGGTCGTCGCGCTCGAGGGGATCCTCGTCGTGGTCGCGGGGGCGCGGGCGCTCGTTCGCGCCGTTCGCGCCCGGGTCAGGCAGCCAGCGCCCGCGTGATCGCGCGGGCGATCCACCGGGCGGCGCCGCGGGCGACGACCTCGCCCACGCGGACCCAGTCGTGCGGACGGGCGGCGAAGTGCTCGCAGCCGACGTAGAGAGCGTCGGGCGATTCTACGAAAAAGCGTTCGAGCTCGGCGCGCGCAGGGCCGTGGTACGCGCGCAGGAAGAGCGCGCGCACGCGGAGGTCGAGCGCGAGGCGGGAGGCGGCGAGTTCGCGCGTCCAGCCGTCGACGCGGACGCAGAGAGGGTCCCGCTGGAGCAGGCGCGCCAGGAAGCGCCCGGCGAGGACGCCGTACTCGATGGCCTGCGCGATCCCCTCGCCGGTGACGGGGTCGATGCCCGCGGCCTCGCCGACCAGCATGAGCGCGCCGCCCGCCGACCGGGAGGCGCGTTCGTAGCCTCTCTCGGCGTAGCGCTTGTTCCTGCACGCTGCGGGGTCGATACCCCGCGACCGCAGGCGCCGATCGAGCAGCGCGCCGAGGTCCGGGCCGCCGTCGGGGTCGCCGTCGACCTTCAGGCGGTACACCCCGCGGCAGACGAGCTCGCGACCGTCGACGAGCGTCGGGAAGTCCCACGCGTACCCGCGCAGGCGGCGGTCGCTCGCGTCGAAGTGGAGGACAGCGCGGCCCGGCGGATCGGAGGAGACCCGCGGCGTGTCGACCTCGACGACCTGCGCGCGCCACCGTCCCGCGCCGAGGCCGAGCGCCTTGCGCACGATGCTTCCGACGCCGTCGGATCCGACGACTACGCGCGCGCGCATGGGGCCCTCGCTCGTCTCGACGACTGCGCCCGCTTCCCCCTCGTCGCGCACCGCCTCGACGCGCAAGCCGTCGCGCACGTCGACGCCGCGCGCCGCCGCCGCGCGGGCGAGCGCGTGGTCGAACTCGACGCGACGCACGACGCGACCGATGCGCCCTGGAGCCGCCGTGACCGTGCCGTCGGCGCTGCAGAAGGACATGCCGTCGATCGGCACGCAGGGCACGTCGACGTGCACGCCGAGCGACGCGAGCAGCGCGTCGCCGCGAGCCCCGAGGGCACCGGCGCAGGGCTTGTCGCGCGGGTAACGCGCTCGCTCGAGGACGACGGTGCGACGCGCGAGCTCGGGCGACGCGTGCGCGAGGGCGATGGCCGTCGTCGTCCCGGCCGGACCGCCGCCGACGATGACGACGTCGCGGGAGTTCATCGAAGGGCCTCGTAGAGGTCCTCGTAGCGGCCGGCGCTGATGGACCAGGAGCTGTCGCGGAGCATCGCGCGCGCGACGAGACCGGGCCACGCGATGGGGTCTCGCCATACGCCGAGGGCGTCCTCGCAGGCGATGAGGAAATGCGCTGGGTCGACCGCGGCCGCGGCGAGACCCGTGCCCGCGGAGTGGGCGGCATCGAGGGGCTGCACGGTGTCGCGGAGGCCGCCGACGGGCGAGACGACGGGGATCGCGCCGTAGCGCATCGCGTACATCTGGGTGAGACCGCACGGCTCCTCACGGGAGGGGACGACGACGAAGTCGGCGCCGGCGAAGACGCGCCGCGCGAGCAGCGGGTCGAACGCGACGCGCGACGCGACGCGCGAGGGCCAGCGACGCGCGGCCGCGCGCAGAGCCTCCTCGAGGCGGGCGTCGCCGGTGCCGACGAGGGCGACGCGCGCGCCGCGGTCGACGAGCGCCGGCAGAATCGCGAGGAAGACGTCGATACCCTTGAGCCAGTCGAGCCGCGAGACGGACGCGAAGAGCGGCCCGCCGGACGGGCCATCGTCGAGGCCGAGTTCGGCGCAGAGCGCGCGGCGGCAGGCGCGCTTGCCTTCGAGGGCGTCGGCCTCCGAGTAGCGCCGCGCTATTGCGCCGTCGGTACGTGGATCGAAGGACTCGGTGTCGATGCCGTTGACGATGCCCACGAGCTTGCGGGCGTGCCAGCGCACGTGCGCGTCGAGGCCGTGGCCGTGCGCAGGCTGCTGGATCTCGCGGGCGTACGTCGGGCTCACCGTGGTCACTCGATCGGCGAGCTCGATCCCGAGCTTCATGAGGTTGATGCGGCCGTCGTGGCGGGCGGAGCCCTCGTCCCACGCCGAGCGCGCAATCCCGAGGGGCTCGAGCTCGGCCTCGGGGAACGACCCCTGGTAGGCGAGATTGTGGATGGTCAGGACCGTCGGGACGCGGGCCCAGGCCGGGCCGCGGGTACGGCGCGCGTAGAGGACGGCCAGCGTCGCGTGCCAGTCGTGAGCATGGACGACGTCGGGCAGGCCGTCCCAGGCCCGCTCGGCGACCGACAGGGCGGCGCTGGAGAGAACCGCGAAGCGAAGGGCGTTGTCGCCGAAGCCGCCGAAACGGTCGCCGTAGATGCCGTCGCGGTCGAAGAGTTGCGCGTCGGCCAGCATGCAGGCCCGCGGGCCCTGAGCGCCGAGGCGCGCTTCGAGGACGCGGAGCTCGCGCGTGCGGCCGACGCCGAGAGGGGCGCTGACGTGGGTAGGCCACCAGCGGGCTTCGGGGGGAACGCGGGTGACGCCGTACCTGGGAGTCGCGATGAGGACGTCGGACCCGCGCGCGACCAGGGCGCGCGAGAGCGCCTCGACGGCGTCCCCCAGGCCCCCCGTGCGCGCGAGGGATTCGACCTCCGAGGAGATCATCAAGATGCGGCGGCGGCCCGGACCCATCGAGGGTCCCGGGAATTACTCGTTCTTGGCGGGAACCGCTACCACGCGAAGGACGCGAGCCCCCAGAAGCGCGCCGGTCAGCGCGAGCAGCAAGACCGGCAAGACGTGCCCCAGGAGCACGTGCGCGGGCGTCGCCTGGGAGCAAAATAGCTCGATTCCGAGCGCGCCCCACGTCCCGGCGGCAGCCCCGAGCGCGGCCCCGGTAACCGTCGGAGCAATGGGATCGCTGCCGCGAGCGACCATCGCGAAGCCTGCGAGCGGGCCGACCGCGAAGAGCATTGCGAGCGCCGCGCAGAAGGCGTGCGCCTGGACCGAGGAGCTTGCATCGATCGTCTCGGGCCACAGCACGTTGCCGAGCAGGGCCGCCGCCAGGAGGACGGCCGGCGCGACGAGCGCGATGGCCAACTTGTGCGCCGTTGGCCGACCCAGCATCGAGCGCCCGCGCCCGACGGCACCCCAGCTGGCGAGCGCCGCGACCAGCACCCAGACGCCCACGACGAGCGCGAAATACCCGATCGGACGGGGGCCGATGTCCGGCGGGCCGAAGGGTACGCTGCAGGCGATCCCCACGCAGAAGCCGAGGACGAGGACGACGGCCCGACGCCGGTTGCCCGCCGCCCGGGAGCGGACGGGCTCTCGGCTGACCGCCGCAAGGACGCGCTCGCGCAGGTCGGACGGCAGGCGGGGCGCGCTCACGTTCCCCCTCCCTCGAAGCCGGGCACGGAGTCGCCCAGGGCGACGCGGATCGCTTCGTAGGCGCGGTGCGCGCGGAGCTTTACGGCGGCGACGGTCGTTCCGAGCACCTGCGCGGCCTCGGCGACGCTCAACCCCTCGTTCTTGATGAGCTCAAACGCGGCCCGCTGCGAGGCGGGCAGCCGCGCGAGCACCCTCTCGATGTGCGCCGCCAGCTCCCGCGCCTGGACGACCTGGTCGGCGCCCGCCTCCGGCGAAGCGCCTGCGTCCGGATCGCTCGGGTCGGAAAGAACCTCGCGGCGGCCCCTCCGCACGCTGTCGACGAGCAACCGGCGCGCGATGGCAAACGCCCAGGGCGTGACCTCGGCCCCTGGGATGAATCGGTCGCGCGCGCGGTGGATGTGGAGCATCGTCTGCTGGAGCAGGTCTTCCGCTCGAGCCGGATCGCGCGATTGGCGGACGAGGTACCCGTAGAGCCGCGGCGCGAGGGAGTCGTACACCACGACGAAGGCCGCCTCTTCCCCCGCGGCATACCGCTCCATGGCGGCGTCGGCTTCGCTGCGGGGCGTCACGGCTTGGCTTCTACCACACGCCGCTCCAAGCTCGCCCGCCCCAAGTAGCCCCC
>Ga0102924_1004824_pt1 | contig 13349 bp, 7 predicted proteins | sample PaiPotPPM11metaG_FD_80116 | JGI IMG/M metagenome (GOLD analysis project Ga0102924, IMG submission 80116) | Iron sulfur acid spring bacterial and archeal communities from Banff, Canada, to study Microbial Dark Matter (Phase II) - Paint Pots PPM... ... | reverse complement strand
CTGTCCACCCGCGCCTTCCGCGACGAGGTGCTGCGCGAGTACGTGCACGTGCCGGCCGGCAACGGCAAGGCGCTGGTCGACGTGCGCTCGCCCGCCGAGTACGGCGGGGAGCTCGGGCACCTCGAAGGCGCGCAGCTCGTGCCCATCGACGAGCTGCGCGCGCGCGCGTCCGAGGTGCCCGCCGACAGGCCGGTCGTGGTCGTCTGTCAGACCGGGCGGCGGTCGGGCCTGGGAGCGGCCATCCTCAAGAAGGCCGGCGTCGCGCACGTCGCCAGCATCGCGGGGGGGATGGTGCGGTGGCGCGAGCTGGGGCTGCCCAGCTGACCCATGCACCGATTCCGAGGCCCAGCGAACGATTTCCGGAAGCGGCTCTTCGAATCTCGGAGGGTCGGCGCGTCCGGCGTCCCGATTTAGCCGTGATTTTGCCGCCGTTTCGATGCAAGCCGACTGGTCCGCACGTTGCACGCCAAGGCCCTTCGCGCGGCGTGTCCGCCGCGAGCATCGCCCGTCACTGGAGGCGCATCGATGTCAGGCAAAATGAGCGTGAGACCGAACTGGAAGAAGGCCGTGGTCCTCAGCGGAGCGGTGGCTGTCGTGGCCGGAGCCATGCCCCTTGCGTGCTCCGGGTCACCCTCGGAGAACGGCGGCAGCGGTCAGGCGCCCAACCCGCCGGCTACGTCGAGCACGGGCGAGCAAACCGGCACGTTGAGCCTCGGACTGACGTTGCCCGGAGGCGACGTCATTTCGAGCGTCACGTACGACCTCCTGAATGGCTCCGGCACCCCGGTCACGCTGCCGCGCGCCCCCAACCCCGGTACCGTGAACCTGAGCAACAGCGCGGGCATTCACTTCCAGCTCGGCGGCGTGCCCGCGGCGACCGGCGACTCCCTCTCGCTCACGGCCTCGATCGCGGGCGGAGGCAACTGCCAGGGCAGCGCGTCCGGGATCAACGTCACTGCGGGCCACACGACGCAGGTCACCGTGAACATGCTCTGCTCGCTGCCGGGTCCGGATTCGGGGAACGTCTTCGTCAGCGGCACTGCGGCCAACTGCGGCACCTGGACCTCGCTGTCGTCGACGAGCAGCGAGGTGTACGTCGGCGAGTCGCTCGTGATGACCGCCACGGCGACAGGGCCGAACCCCGGCAACCTCGGCTACACGTGGACGATGAGCAACGCGATCGGAGCGTTCGGCGCCACGTCGGGCGGCGTGGGCGCGCAGGGGCAGGACGAGGGCGTTGGCCCGTCCGATCCGATGCAGTTCATGTGCACCGCGCCGGGAACGACCACGATCACCGTGGTGATCGACGACGGCCCGACCGACGGCGGAACGTGCCCGACGAACCTCAGCACGCAGACGACCACCGTGACGTGCGACGCGGTTCCGAGCAATCAGGTCGCGGCGGCCTGGGTCGAGCTCACCGGGCCCAACGGGTCGAACGGTCTGACCGGCAACGTCGCGATCGCGCGCGCGGTGACGGAGGCCACGGCTGCCGGCGGAGCGAACCCCTGTCCGACGATCACGATCAACGGCGGCACACCGGTGCAGATGAACCTGCGCGCGGGCGCCACGACGAGCCTCGCCCAGCGCTCGGTGAACACACCCCCTGCCAAGCCGGCGCTGTTTCCGGTCAGCTCCTGCGAATATCCGCTGCCCTCGGGGGCCACGAGCGCCGTGGTCGGCGGGCAGTCGCTGCCGGTGCCGAAGCCGAATCCGACCAAGATCGTCGTCATCGGCGACACGGGTTGCCGCCTGCAGAACGGCAACGGCACGCAGAGCTGCAACGACACGGACCCGAACGGCACCGACACTCCGTACCCGTTCGCGGCCATCGCCGCCCTGGCCGCGGCGCAGAATCCGGACCTGGTGCTTCACGTCGGCGACTACGCCTACCGCGATAACCCGTGCCCGGCTGGGCAGGGGTACAACTGCGGCGGGAGCCCGTGGGGCTTCGGCTGGGACACCTGGCAAGCCGACTTGTTTGCGCCGGGCGCCCCGCTGCTCGCCGCGGCTCCCTGGATCATGACCCGCGGCAACCACGAGCAGTGCAACCGCGCCGGCCAGGGCTGGTACCGCTTCCTCGACACCGGCGCGTACGACACCACCGGCGTTCACACCTGCGACGACCCCGCGGACGACGCCATCGCAGCGGGCGGCAACTGGAACAACCCGTTTCTGGTCAACATCAACTCGAGCACGCAGATCGTCGTCTTCGATACCGCCAATGCCAAGCCGCAGTCGCAGTCGCCGGCGCTGCCGACCGGCCCCGGGTCGATGTTCTTCACGACCTACGCGAGCGAGCTGACGACCGCCGGCAGTCTGCTCGGCGCTTCGCCGCTGCCCTTCAATCTCTGGTCGAACCACCACCCCATCTTCGGGTATGCGACGGGCAACCCGCCGGCGAACCCGATCCCCGCATTCCCCAAGGTCATGAACTCGGTCTTCCCGGGCACCTACTACCCGCCCCCGATCAACCTGGCGCTGCACGGTCACACGCACGACTACCAGGCGATCAACTTCCAGACCGGCACCCTGCCTGACGGCGGCACGTTCCAGCCGGCCGCGACGCTGGTGAGCGGCAACGCCGGCGACATCCTGGACACGGCGTTGCCCTACCCGCTGACCGGGGCGGCCGTGTCGTCCGTCGGCAACCCGACGGCGGTGAGTGTCGCTACCGTCGGCGGTGTGCAAGAGTTCGCGACGTCGGACAATGACGTGCCTTTCCAGAATCCCAACAGCAGCACCGACAACGACTTCGGCTACATGGTGCTGCAGTTCAATGCCGGCCCGCCGGCCACCTGGACGTCGACGGAATACCGGACGGACAACACCGTGCGTGACGTTTGCACCGTTCAGACGAGCGGCCAGATCTCCTGCGCGTCTTGGGGCGTCATCCCGCCGGACGACGCCGGCGTGTACTGATCAGCGTATGACTCGAGGCCCGGCCTCGGAAACCCAGACGCCGACGCCGACGCCCTTGTGGGCGGCGGCGCAGAGCAGGCGGTGGCAGTCCAGCGTGACTGCCGCCGTCTGCTCGGTCTTGTGCGTGGTGCTCGGTGCGTGCAGCAAGCATGCGCCCGAAAGCGGGTCCGGCGGCGGAGAAACCCAGCCAAACCGCCTGACCGTTTCGCCGGCAAGCTCGCAAGCTTCGACGTCGGCGGGGGAGGCCACGCGACCGGTTGCGGCGGAGCGTGCGCCCATCGTTGACCCGATTCCCCCGCACACCGTGCCCGCGTTGACGGCGCGTGAGAAGGTAGGTCAGTCGATCTTTCTCGACACCACTCTTTCCAATCCTCCGGGCACCAGTTGCGCGAGCTGCCACGACCCGGACACGGCGTTCTCCGGCAACAACGGGTCGGCGAGCGGCGTCGCGCGGGGCTCGCGCCCGGGACACTTCGCGCGCCGAAACGCGCCGTCCGTCATGTACGTGAAATTCGTCCCGCCGTTCCATTTCGCGCTGGAGGACGACGACGACGTGGCGGAGTCTCCCTTCGGCGGGCTGACATGGAGCGGGCGCGCCGACACGGTCGCGGAGTTCGCACGCCTTCCGCTGTTCGACGCCGACGAGATGAACAACGCCAGCGAGGCGGAGGTCGCACGCAAGCTGCGCGGTTCGCCCTACGCGGCCGACCTCGCTCGAGAGTTCCCCGGCGCGCTCGAAACTCCGGCGGCCTCCATGAAGGCCCTCGGCGAGGCGCTGCAGGTTTTTTTGACCAGCGACACGATGTCTCCGTTCACCTCGAAGTTCGACGACTTCTTGCGCGGCAAGGCCCGGCTCTCGCCGCTCGAAATGAAAGGGCTGACGGCGTTCGAGAACCGGGCGAAGGGCGCATGCAACCACTGCCATCAGATGTACCCGCACTCGAATCGCCCCGAGTCGTCGCTCTTCACGACCTACGCGTACGACGCCGTGGGCGTGCCCAGGAACCGCGCCATCGCCGCCAACGCCGACCCCGAGCGCTACGACCTCGGTCTGTGCGAGCGGAAGCAGAAGGCGGGGCGCCCACTGGACTCGTCGGACCCGAAATGGTGCGGCTCATTTCGGATTCCGTCACTTCGCAACGTGGCAGTTCGCCAGCGGTTCATGCATAACGGCGTGTTCACGAAGCTCCGCGACGTCGTGGCATTCTATGCCACGCGCTCGACCAACCCCGATCTCTGGTACCCGCACGGGGCCCGGTTCGACGACGTGCCCGATCGATATCGGAGCAACGTGAACACCCTTTCGTTTCCCTACAACCGGCGCGAGCGCGACCCGCCGGCCCTGGACGATGCCGACATCGATGCCATCGTCGCTTTCTTGCAGACTCTCACCGACGAGCCTTATCGGAGCCGCATCGCCCTCGCGGCCGCGCACACCGCGAGCAACGAGACGACCCCGTAGTGTTCCAGGCTTCTGCGCGAGGCGCTGGGTCCGAGTGACGTCGATGTACCCATCGACGCCATCTTCTGCGCAAGCGCACGATTGCGACCGGTCGGGCAGGTCGGGTCGCGTGGTCGGTCGATGTCGCGGGTCATTTCCCGTACGACGGGGGCGCGTCGCTCGGGCTCGTGCCCCAGCTCATGTTCGGTGTAGCGCCCATCGTGAAGTCGAGGGTCGCGCCGCTGTCGAGGACCGACGGATCGAGCCATAGGTGGGTCGACGGCTGGCCGTTGACGTCGAGCGACTGGATGTACTGGCTCGTGTCCGAGGCGCCGTCTGCGTGGATGCGGAGCGCTTTCCCGCTCGGAAGCTGGATGCGCACATCGGTGAACACCGGTCCGTTGATTGTGAGGATCGAGCTGCCCGGATAGATGGGATAGAGGCCCAGCATCGGCCAGACGAGGTTCGACGCCATGGTGCCGAGGTCGTCGTTGTTGTCCAGGTACTTCGGGGCGTCGTGATACAGCTGGGTGCGTATCCGGTTGCAAACGTCCTGAGTCTTCCAGGGTTGCCCCGTGTAGTTGTACCAATACTCCACTCCGAGATCGAACTCGTTGCTGAGAAGGGCGCCCTTGCCGCTGAAGTCGTCGAGATTCATGAAGAACGCGTCAAGCAGCGGCGTGACCACCCCTAGGCCTCCCATCGCCGCAATCTGCGTCTGCGTGGCATAGGGAATGATCCAGCGATACTGCGACGCCGAGCCTTCGGCCATTCCCTGGCCGGACGTCAGATTGATGCCGCCCGCGAACGACCCATTCTGCAGCTTGGGCGACAAGAAGTTCGTCGAGGGATCCAGGATGTTCTGCCAGTTCTGCGACCGCGTGAGGAGGGTTTGCGCGTTCGTCATGTCGCCCAGCGCGCCGGCGAACTGGGACACCGCGAAGTCGGCCTTGGCGTACTCGAGGAGCGTCGCGACCGAGGCGTAGTAGTTGCAGCACCCGTACTGACCGTCGTCCGGCAGGTAACCCATGGAAAGGTAGTAATTGAGCCCGGGGCGGATGTTGCTCGGCATCGTCGCCTCTTGGAGCATCTGCTTCAGCGCCGTCGCCGTATCGAATTGTTTGGCTCCGAACGCGTAATAGCCCGCGATGATGGGGTCTGCCGGGTCGCCGAGCATGACGTACGTCTCGCTGTTGGCCATCGACCACTTGGGCAGCATCCCGTTGTTCTGCGTGGCGTCGTTCACCATCGACTGCGCGGAATCGCTCATCTGCTGGGGGGCGACCATCGCACTGAGCTGAACCTGGCCGTGGTAGATGTCCCAGCCCGAGTAGTTTGCATACTGGTCCTTCTGCCCTTTTGCCACCGAATGGACCTGGTTGTCGAAGCCAATGTACTGCCCATTCGCGTCGCTGAAGACGTTAGGGTGAAGGAGCGCGCGGTACAGCGACGTGTAGAAGAGTTCCTGCTCGCTGTCCGTCCCCCCGACGATCTGAACCCGCCCGAGGAGCGCGTTCCACGACGCCTTCGCGGCGCTCTTCACGGAGTCGAAGTCCCAGGTGCCGTCGGGGTTCTCCGCGCTCCAGTTCGCGCGTGCGTTGGCCGTGCTGACGTACGAGATGGCGACCTTGGCCTGGATCGTTTGCTTTTGCGTGGTGTCGAAGGTCAGAAACACCTCGCCCGGGGACGACTGGCCTCCGAGGATCTGCGAAGCCGTGAAGGGCTGATCGAAGATGATGTCGAAGTAGACCGTGTACTTCTCGCCCCCGTCGTTGCAGAACGAACCACTCTGGGCCGACCCGTTCACTTCGTTCATGCCTACGATGCTGGCGGAGGAGTTTCCCTTGCTGCCGTTCTCGCTGCCCACGAGCTTGATGAGCAGGTTGGCGTCGTTCGTCGACGGAAAGGTGAACCGGCCCATCGCGCTGTGCAGCGTCGACGTGAGCTCGGTCGTGATCGCAGGCGAGCCGACCTGAACGGAGTAGTATCCGGCGGTGGCCACTTCGCCCATGTGGGTAAAGGGCTCTGTGTGAGCGTTCGGATCGCCCGACGGCAGCCCGCCGGTCATCGGCAGAATGGGTATATCGCCAAAAGCGGGGCAGCCGACCCCGCTGAGGTGCGTCAAAGCGAAGCCGGTGATCTGCGAGTCGTTGTATTCGTACCCGCTGCCGGGCGGCCGATGGGGTGAGGTGTCGGGGCTCCACTGGATCATGCCGAACGGCATGTCCGCGCCGGGAAACATGTTGACCCCGCCGGTCGTGCCGAGCATGGTGTTGACGTGCGACGCGGGATCGCCGACCCACGGGACCGGCGGGGCGTCGCTCGTGGAGCCATCGTCGCCCTGAGAGTCGTCGCCCTGCGAGGCGCCGTCCTGGGGCGCCGAGCCTTCGCCCGCGCCCGGTGCTTGGGCATCCGCGGGGACCGATGCGTCGGTGCCGGGCGTCGTGTTGGCGCCGCCGTCGTCCCCGGGCGCTCCCCCTTGCCAGGACGAGGAGTCGTCGCCGCAGGCCGTGAAGACGCACACGGCGGTCGCAGCGATGAGCGAGCCGACGGACCCGAGGCGCACGAACGGTACTGAGATCGCGGGACGACGCATTGCCGGCCTCCAATCCTGATTCGGTTGCTAGCGAATGTTCGAGGGCGCCGATGAACGGCGCCCGAAGTCACTGGGGCTGCGCGTTCATGAGCCCGACGACCGACGAATAAGAGGTTCCCGCGGGTGCGAGCACGATCGTGTCGCACGGCGACGTCGGAATCGTGAGCATGGCGCCGCTCGGTGCGTTTGCGGTGGATCCGTTGAGGTACATCGCCAGCTGTCCCTGGGGCCACGGGTTCGCGACCACGAGCGAGCCCCCGTTCTGACTGGTGATCGTCACGTACTGGATGGCGCTCTGGCTCATCTGGCTGGAGACGAGAAAGCCGCCGTACGCGGCGAGATTCCCGAACTTCGCGTCCGTGCCCGACGGCCAGTCGGGGAATACCCGGATCACGTTCTGGAAGGACTGAAGGAGCATCTCGCTGATGCCCGCGGGCACGGTATTGAGATTTTCGATCCCGCCGCCGCCGGTGTGAATGTGGAGATTCGGAAACGTGTTGTTCTGAATCCAGGAGTCCAGCTGAGAGAGGATCGTTGCGGGGTCGTAGCCGACGCGAGCGGCGGCCGGGTAGAACGTGTCGGTGCCGTTGCCGTCGCTCCAGCGGGCCATCTCGTCCACCATGTTGTAGGCGGTCTGCAGCAGGGTGGGGTCCGACGACAGGCCGATCTGGCTCCCCGGGTAGATGTGCTGGATGCCGATCGTGTTGCCGTTGTTCCAGTCGAGCCCCACCTCGGTGTATCGAAAGACCGTCTTCCCGTTGCGCATGTACGTCGGGAACGCGCTCAGCTTGTTCAGGCGGTCCTGCCACGTCGCACGATCGGTCGCGTCCATTCCGAGGTCGGTGCTGAAGTCGATCGTGGCCTGGAGCAGGAATCGGACCAGGCCGAGGGACATGACGCCGTTCACCTGCGGGTAGGAATTGTCTTCGTGCTGGGCGTCGTCGTTGTCCACGTATCGGGTGCCGTCGAACGACAGATAGTTCTGCCAGAACGTCGTCATCTGCTTGAGCGTGTCGTAGATGCTCTTTTCGTAGTCGAGATTGCGCGTGTAGTACGCGTGCATGATCATGACCGTCGCCGCGTACGCGTTGTTGAACTTTTGATTGTGCTCGCTGGTGTCGGCGCTGCCGTTCGGCATCGGGCCGATGTGCACGCGGTAGTAGGCCCCGGTCCAGCCGTTCTTCATCGCCAGCTGCTGCGCGTTGGGCATCCACGCGATGACGGGCGCGTCGTAGCTGTCGGCGAGCTCCGCATGGTTGGTCGGGAAGGCGCAGAAGAAGGGAGCCTCGTAGTTGTAATTGAGCGTGTAGTCGCCAAACCACGCAGGGTCCTTCAGGATCCACGCGCCCCAGAGGCCGGGAGGCGCCTCGCCCGTCCGCGAAGTGCTCGCGAGCAGGTAGAGAGACCCATAGAACTCCTTCTCCGCGACCTTGTCGGGGATCGCGACGAACGACTTGCGATAGAACGCGTCCCACCAGGCGATGTGCGCCGTGTTGAGAGTGGAGACGTCGCTCGGCATGAGCGCGGCGACGTTCTGGAGGACCTGACTCTGATAGCTGGCGCTGTCGTAGTTGCTCATGATTCCCGTCGCCAGCGTGACCGTCTGGCCTGCCGGAACGGTGAAGCTCAAGTTCCCGTTCGCGACGGTCCCGGTGGCGCCGACGGCGCGCGTGGCCACGCGGACCTTGTGGGTATTGGAACCGCCGACGGTGTCCGAACCATCGGCTTGAACGTCCTCGTAGAGGATGTCGTTCATGCTGTTGACGCTGTTCGGGTTGTTGTTGTTCTCGCCTACGGCCAGAGAGACGGTCACGTTCTGGTCGGCGCTCCCTTGGTTGGCGATCTGCGTGAAGAACGCGTTGTTGGTGGAGTCGGTGGCCTGAACCCAGCTCGTTGTCTTGATGCTGTTCCCGCCGTTGGCGAACGTCCCGGTCACCTGCCCGGTCCCGATGTCCTCCTTCATCGAGTAAGAGGCGCCGGCCATGCCGGGAATGGAGAGCGACAGGCGCGACATCGCCTTGAGCGAGCCGCCGCCCAGCGACCAGAACTCCGTCTTTGACAGGATGAACGTCATCGCGTCGATGGTGCCGAGAATCGCCACGCCCACGTCTCCGTTGCCGAGAAGCGGAGCGTCGGTCGTCTCCTGCGTATCGGTCTGCGACGGAGGGGACGTGAACGTGCCCTGGTACCGGGTCGCCAGGTTCGGAAGTGGCGCGATGGCGGGGCTGCCGCCCGCGCCGCACACCCCTCCTTCACCCGCACCGGGGCCGGTCCCCGAGGACGATGCGTCGGAACCGCCCGAACCCGTGCCGGCGTCGTTGCCCGGTCGGCTGCCGCTCGAGCTGCCTGAGGCGCCGGAGCCCCCGGAGGCGCCGGAGCTACCGGCGGAGCCGGCGCCGCTCGAACCGCCGCTGCCGCTCGAACCGCCGCTTCCGGACGTGCCCGAGCCGCTACCCCCGTCGTCCCCTGTCGTATTCGTCTCGCTCGACGAATCCGCGCACGCACCGAGCGAACCGATTGCCAGCGCCGCCGCTGCGATAGCCGTTCGGTGTGCCCGCTTCTGGAACGAAATGGCCATTTGGATCCTCCGCGTGGCGCCTGAGTCGCGCCCCACAAGGCTGATATCCCCGTCGGTTAGTGGGGATCGGGCCCGCTTCGGATCACCGGCCGCGGACCGGGCCTACCGGGGGCGGGGCGATCGCGGCGGCGGTCCGCACGGATCCTCGTCCAACGACGTGCGTCGCGGCGGTAGCGTCCGAGGGCAACCTTCGACGACGTGCCCATTCGCGTCTCTTGTGTCTGCGAGTCTCACACTACAAAAAAACCCGCACGCCGGACTTCGGCTCACTTTTCTTCGACCCGCGCCAAGGCGTACCGCGCGCGTCGAAAAAGATACGTTCGCGACCGACGGCCACCGTCTACAGGCCAATGTCGGCCGCCAGGACGACTCTCTATCAGTCGCTCCCACTCAGGGCGGGGGACGCGCAGGCGAGGCCGAGCTCGTCGATCCACGTTCCTGAGCGACCTACCAGGCCGCGGGCGAGCTGGCCCACGGGACACTCGCTCTGGAAAGGCTGCCCACCGTCGCCGCCCGCTGCGGGGAGGGCGACGAGTGGCCCCATGGAGAACGACCCCGTTTCGAGGTTGACCGTCAGGGACGCGCACTCGAACGCAGCCCGATCGACCGCCACTCCAGACCGCCCCACGAAGCCTACGACGACCTGACCCGCCGGGCACGTCTGGGTCCATGCGCCCGCCGCACTGGTACCCTGGACCCCGAGCACGGCGCCTGGCGTCGTCGTGACTTGCCCTGACGACGGGTCCGCCGCCATCGATGCACACGTCGCCTGGATCGCGCCGAGGACGAGCGCGGGCATTTCATGCGCCGACAGGTTCCCCTGAAGCCCGACGACCGCCTCGTCGTCGGGACAGAGATCGAGGAACGGCATGCCCCCCGTCGGCGACCCATACACGCTCGTCGCGGCGTCGCCGCCGAGCTTCACGACGATCGGCGAAGCGTCGTCGGGGGCCTTCCCGGCGTCCGACACGCTCGCTTCGACGGTCGTCTCGTCGGAGCCGACCGCCGCGTCCGGAGCTCGCTCGCCGATTACCACGCCGACCGTCGCCTGACAGGCCGCGAAAACGAGGAGCGCTGCCCTTGCCGCGTTGCGTAGTGCGCGCATACCAGAGGCCCAATCGTCGGGAGAAAATTATGCTAACCGCGCCTCGCCGTCATTTGTGAGCCGCTTTCCCGTAGTGTAGCTTTTTTGTATAGGGCTCGCCGTCGGCATGACTCTTCGCCTCGTTTCACCCTCTGAAGAACGGACCTCGGACGCCGCGCCGGGGCGCGAGCCGACGCTCGCTGAACTCTACGCGCTCCACGTGCACTATGTCGGGGCTATCGCCTTCGGGCTCCTCGGGCGAGCGGGCGAGGTGGAGGACGTCGTCCAGGACGTCTTCACGCTGGCGGTCCGCGGCCTGAGGCGGCGCGACAACGGCCAGCAGATCAAGGTGTGGCTGGCCAAGGTGACCGTGCAGCGCTGTGCGCGCCAGCTGCGTCTCCGCCGTTTCTGGGAATTCGTCGATCCAACGCCGACGCCGGCTTACGAGCAGCTCGCCGAGCCGAGCGCTGGGCCGGCCGAGCGGCACCTCGTCGCGGAAGTGTACCACGCTCTCGACCGGTTACCGGCCGGCGAGCGCATCGCCTGGACGCTTCGCCATGTCGAGGGCGAGAGCCTGGAGGACGTCGCGGAACTCTGCGGATGTTCGCTCGCCACGGCCAAGCGCCGGATCGCGAACGCGCACGACAAGCTGCTTCGCCGGCTCAAAGGGGGGACGCGGTGATCGATCTCGACGCTCGTCTGGCTCGCGGGCCGCTGCGCGTGCGAAGACTCTGGCGGGCGCCTTCGCCGGAGTCGCTCCTGCGGCGCCTCGCAAAGCGCCGCCGGGTGTCGCTCGTCCTCGACACCATCGCGGCCTGCGTATGCCTGGCCGCGCTACTGCTGGTCCCCTGGCGCGGGCGCCTCGCAGACCGCGAGCGCATCGCGCTTACGACGCTCGCCGACGGGTCGACTGCGGAGCCGACCTCCCGAGACAGCGAGCTACGCGTCGAAGAAGAAAGCCCCGCGCACACCGTCGTGTGGCTCAAGGGGGGGGCGCGCTTCCAGGTTGTGCACGACCGGCAGCGGATTTTCGAGGTGCGGCTGCCAGATGTTCGCGTCCGCGTGCTCGGGACGACGTTTTCGGTGCTGCAGCTCTCCTCGGGAGCCGCCCAGGTCCTCGTGGAGCACGGGCGCGTGGAAGTCGCCTGGCTCGGCGGGAGCACCTTGCTCGGGGAGGGCGAAGGAGGCATCTTCCCGCCGGCGGAGAGGGGGCAGGAGGTCGTGGAGGAAGCTCCGGCTGGCGTGTCGTCCCCAGCCTTATCCGCGCCGCCAGCGCCTCCGCCGATTGCGCCCGCCCAAACGCGGCGCACCGCGGGGATGGCTTGGCGCGACCATGCCCGCGCAGGTGACTACGCGAAAGCGTACAACGAACTTCGCGCGGGCGGGGTCGATGCTGTGCGAGATGAAGCGGGGGATCTCCTCCTCGCGGCAGATGCGGCGCGCCTTAGCGGGCATCCGGCCGACGCCGTGCGCTCGCTGCGCATGCTCTGCGATCGACACTCGTCCGATCCAAGCGCACCCGTCGCGGCGTTCACGCTCGGCCGCGTGCTCGACGACCTCGGGCAGCCCGCAGAGGCGGCGGCTGCGTTCCGTCGGGCCGGAGCCTGGTCGCCCTCGGGGCCGCTGGCTGAGGACGCCCTCGCCCGCGAGGCCGAAGCCTGGGCGCGCGCAGGGCGATGGGACGATGCGCGGTATGCGGCCGCGCGCTACTTCCGTCGCTTTCCCTCCGGCCCGCACGTCGCCGATTTGCGTAAGATTCTCCCGGAGTGAAGGCTTCGCGCCAGCTGCCAGGACCCACACGCCGGATGGGGCTCTGCTGTCTTCCGAGGCTCGTCGCATGCTGGCTTTGCGTGCAGGCGGCGTCGCTCCAGGTCGCGGAGGCGTCGCAGGAACGCCCGGTCTCCCTGTCGGCGCAAGACGGTTGCCCGAGCTCGCTCGTCGCCGAGATGACGAGCATTCTACGCGTCGAGCTCCTCGCCCGCCTGCTCGAGGGCCAACGCCAACCAGGCGAAGACGCCTATCGCGCAACGATGGCGTGCTCCGGCGACGTCGTGACCCTCTCGGTTTCGGCGGACGGCAGGGTACGATCGAGCATGGCGGACCTCACGCGGATGCCCGCGAGCGTGCGCCCTCGCGTCGCCGCGCTTGCGCTCGCAGAGCTCGTGCGCGACCTGGACCGCGACGTGCTGGCTCACCCTGTGGCGGCTCGTCCGCCACCCGCGAGGATCTTGCCACCGCGCGCAGAGCCTTCGCCGGCGACGCCGGCAATCCGCACGATCGAGCTTAGCGGGTTTGCCCTGGCGAGCGACTTCGTCCAGCACGGGGTCGCCCTACCCGGAGCGGGGCTCCACTTCGGCTACTCCCGTGGGCCGCTCTGCGTGGGTCTCGAGGTCGCGATCCTGAGCGACACCGAGCGATTTGCGCCGGGCACCGTCCGGGCCACCCTTACCTATGGCAGTCCATACGTCGGCTGGCAGCAAGCCTGGCACGTCGTAGTGACGCGCCTCGGGGCCGGATATGCCCTCGGCGCAGCGCGTCTCACCGGCTCGACCACCGCTGCGGTCGATTACGCTACGACGATCAGCGGCCTATGGGCGTCTCCATACCTATTCGGCGAGCTCCAGCTCCGCGTCACCGAGGGCCTGGTCGTCCTCGCTCGAGGGCAGCTCGGCTGGGTGACGTCGACCGTGACCGGCCAGGTCGCGGGGGGAAGTGACCTCTCGTTGGG
>Ga0102924_1004821_pt1 | contig 13352 bp, 16 predicted proteins | sample PaiPotPPM11metaG_FD_80116 | JGI IMG/M metagenome (GOLD analysis project Ga0102924, IMG submission 80116) | Iron sulfur acid spring bacterial and archeal communities from Banff, Canada, to study Microbial Dark Matter (Phase II) - Paint Pots PPM... ... | reverse complement strand
GACCCGCTGCCGCCGCCACCGGAGCCGCCGCGCCGGCCGAACTGAAGCGCCGGGGCGCCCCGGCAGCATACCCGAGCAACGCCCGCCGTTCGTCATTGTTCGTCCGTTGGGAGATGAGGAGACTTCGATCATGACCATGCAGACCGCGACCCAGCACACCGAGGGCGAGGGCAAGCAGCCCACCCATCTGCATCCGGAGACGGTGCATACGCACGACCACTACCACGTTGCGCATCACCACAAGGGCGGCATCACCGGCGATTGGGAGCACCGCACCTACTGGCACACGCACGAGCACAACCACGCCGGGCTGACACACAGCCACGACTACAGCCAGGACGACGAAGTCGCCGGGCACCCGAAGGAAGCGCACATTCACGACCACACGGCGCCGAATCAGCCGCACGCCTGAGCCGGCGCGGCATACGCACAGCTACAAGAATCGCGAGGTGGCGAGATGCCCGGAGAGAAGCACGTAAAGGGCGTTGGCCCGAAAGAGCAACGCATGTATGAGGACATCAAAAGAGACGCGGAGAAGTCTGGTCGCTACGGTGACCGTGCCGAAGAGGTCGCGGCGCGCACGGTGCTGAAGCACCACAGGGAAGAAGGGCACAAGAAGGGCCAGTGAGTGAGAGTCGCGCGGCGACTCGCCAACTGCACAAGGAGTCGAATGATGGCGTTCATTCAATCGTGCCCGAATTGCGGCATGTCGCGCGAAGATTGGCAGGGCAACGGCGGTCAGGGCTATCAGCGCGGCCGCGACACCTTCTGCTGCGAAGGCTGCGCCACCGGCAGCGGCTGCACCTGCACCCGCGAGCAGCACGAGGCCGGCCGGCTCGGCGACGACGTGGACTAGCCGGAGCAGCAGGCGGGCCGGCCAAACGACGAGCCGGCGATGCACCTGAGAACCCGTTGCACTCCCGCTCGGCCGAGCGGTGCGACGGGTTCTCGCACATACGGCCGGCTGCCACGGCCGCGCCCGGCGCGGAAAGCGGCGATGCCATGCGCGGTAACACAACTGGCGGCACACCTTCGCACGCTGTGCTTGTCCGGGCCGGCGACACGCCGCTCGAAGGCGATCTCGTACTCCCGAACGGAGCACGGGGCGTCGTCGCCTTCGCGCACGGCAGCGGCAGCAGCCGCCGCAGCTCGCGTAATCGCCAGGTTGCACGCGCCTTGAACGACGCCGGCTTCGGCACCCTGCTCTTCGACCTGCTCACCCCGGCCGAGGCGGCGATCGACGAGCGCACGGCCGAGCTGCGCTTCGACATCGCCTTGCTCGGCCGGCGCATGACCGGCGCGGTGGACTGGCTGAGCAACGAGCCGGAGACGGCGGCGCTGCCGGTCGGACTGTTCGGCGCCAGCACCGGGGCAGCAGCGGCGCTGCTGGCTGCAGCCGCGCGGCGAGAGGCCGTCGCCGCGGTCGTCTCGCGCGGCGGGCGGCCCGATCTGGCGGGCGCGGCGCTCGGCCGGCTGCGGGCACCCGTGCTGCTGATCGCGGGCGGCAACGACCGCGCCGTGATCGAGCTGAACCGGCAGGCGCTGGCCGAGTTGCCTGCCAACGCGGAGTTACAGATTGTGCCGGGCGCAACGCATCTCTTCGAGGAGCCGGGCGCGCTGGAGTCAGTGGTGCAGTTGGCGGCCGCCTGGTTTGGCCGCAGTTTGCAGCGCGTGGGCGGATCCAGCAGGACACGCGCGAGTCTCCCACGCGAAGACGCGAGGAGGGGGCGATGACCCCTCCTTCGAGCAGACACATGAGCAGCGTCCGATCGCGCTGCATCCCAACAACGCCGGTGTGCCGCCGGAGATGTATCCCTGGCGCGTGCAATTGCCGGGGCGCCTAACCCTGACTTCTCTTGCGGGAAGTCTGTCCCTTCCCGACGCAGGAAGGGTCTGGGTTCGAGGATCACCGGACCGATGCGAGGTAAACCCGCTGCCGGTCCCACAAGGACACCGCGGCCCCGCCGCCGTCGCACAACGGCAGGAATGCTTCAGAAGTCCCTTCCCGGTTCGGGAAGGGACAGCTTTCGCTTGCGAAAGCAGGGTTAGGTGCCCCGCACGCGCTGCACTGTGCCGAAGCCGCGGCGTTACCGCCGTCTACGGCATGGCGGCGAACCAGACACCGCCGATGCCCTGGCCGTTGGTGTCGCCGGGGTTCGCGTCGCCGGAGAAGTTGTAGAGCGGCATGCCGTTGTACGTCACCTGCATGGTGCCGTCGTCGCGCGTGATCACATCGAGCACGCCCGTGGCGCCGTCGGGCAGGGTAAGGTCGCCCGCGGGCGGCTGGAAGGCGGGCCAGACGTTGGCGCAGCCGCCATTGCAGTTGCTGACGCCGGGCTGGTCGTTGCCGAACGTGTAGAGGGTCATGCCGTTGGCGTCGGTCAGAATCGCCGTGCCGAGATTGGCGTTCTGCGACACGAGCACGGTTGGACTGCTTTGTGCCTTTGCTGCATGTCCGGCGCTGAGCGCGGCCAGCGTGGCCAGCGCGGCGATTACGAGCCAGAACCGAGCCGTCGAGGGCAGCCGCAGTGCGGCGAAGCTGGTCATCGCTGTTCCTCCTGATGCGTTCCGATGCGGATTGTATGCGATTCTGAGGACCCGCGTACGGCCGGGCGCCCGGCGCCGCGGCGGCCTCAGGCTTCAGCGGCCGTGGTGAAGACCGCATCAACCCGTATACGCTCCGCGAGCGCGCGCCGGATGTATACCGGCTTGCGAGCGTGCAAGCGCCGGTACCGGCGCACGACTGCGGCGTGATTCTGCTGCAGGCGGACGACCAGATACAGACGCCCCGGAAATGCCCGCCGTTACTGGAGCCGCTGAGGAAGACAGGCGCCCGCGCCGCGTTAGTGCGGTGCCGGTGCGTATCGGGATAGCTGAACAGGCGGCCCAGCAGCATCTTGTCCGGGCTGGGACCGATGCCGGGCACCATGTTGGCCGGCTCGAACGAGGACTGCTCGACTTTGGCGAAGTAGTTCTCCGGATTGCGGTTCAACGTCAGGCGGCCGAGCTCGATCGGCGGATAGTCGCCGTGCGGCCAGATCTTGGCCAGGTCGAAGGGATTGAAGCGGTAGTTCGCCGCGTCCTCGAACGGCATGATCTGCATCTGCACCGTCCAGCTCGGCGCATCGCCCCGCGCGATCGCGTTGAACAGGTCGCGCATGTGGTAGTCGGGATCCTCGGCGGTCATCGCCTTCGCTTCGGCGTCGGTGAAGTTGGCGATGCCCTGGTCGGTCTTGAAGTGATACTTCACCCAGAACTTCTTGCCCGCGGCGTTGACCCACATGAACGTGTGGCTGGAGTAGCCGTTCATATTGCGCCAGCTACGCGGCATGCCGCGGTCGCTCATCCGGAACGTGACCTGGTGCGCGGGACGCGGGCGAGAGGCTCCAGAAGTCCCACTGCATGTTGTGGTCTTGCACGTTGGTGACCGGATGACGTTTCTGCGAGTGGATGAAGTCGGAGAACTTCTGCGGGTCGCGGATGAAGAAGACCGGCGTGTAGTTGCCCTGCTCGGTGTAGAACTTGATCGCAAAGCCATGTGGGTCGCGCTTGGTGTCGGCCGAGCCCAACTCGCCGGCGACGGTGGAGAAGCGCGCGAAGACGGGCGTCTGCTTGCCGACCTTGCTGAACAGGCCGGCCTTCGTATACTGCGTGAGGACCGCCGATTGCCGTGCGTTGGCCTCGCCCTGACAGCGTGGGCAGAGGCCCCAGAAGGTGATTTCGGCCTCATCGATCCAGAAACCGCCGGCCTGCGATGGCTCCAGACAGGGCGCGGCGCCTGTGACGCAGTCGATATCGACGGTGGCGCCGCAGCGCCGGCAGACGACGTGATGGTTGTCTCCGGCGCGAAGCTCGTAGAGACCGGGGCTGCCTGCCGGTTCGATGCGGCGTACCAACCCGGCCTCGGCGAACGCGCGGAGCACATTATGGACCGTCTGCGGAGAGATATCGCCGCTGCGCGCCCGCACGGCCGCGGCGATCGTGTCGGCGTCGGCGTGCGGCGGGCAGCCTTCGATCGCGGAGAGCACCGCCAACTGCAGCGCCGTGACGCGCAAGCCGACGTGGCGCAGCACGCGGGTGAACTCACGCTGGACGGCGTTCATGCCTGCAGCGTGCCGCCAGAATTGGATCGCGCCAAGAAAAGGCGGCTGGCAAATTGCTATCCGCGCGGTCGCTGCCTGCGCGGGGCTGCATACGCTGTGCCCGCACGCGGACGCCGCGGCGCCGCCAGCCCGTGGCAACGGCGGCGGCGCAGCAAGATGCGGCGCACCTCTGCCACAGCGTGATCGGTCTCCCCGGCCGCAACACCGGGGACGGGATGGCGGCGACGGGCGAGGCTGCCCAGCCAAACCGCGACGCGGCGGACCAGCGCCGGCGGGCTGGGAGGCGGCATCGCTGCCGCGCCTTCGGCGATTCGCATTTGGAAGTATTCGTGGTCGGTCATCTTCGGGCTCTGCCGGTTCGACACTCAACACATGTTCATTAGTGCATCTGTTGATTGCAACGTAGCGAACACATGTTCCGCCGGCAAGGGCCAATCCATGGGCAACTGGCCTGTGCCGCTCGCGCCACACCGCGCACGTGAGTTTAAGCGTAGAACGGCTCGCCGCACGCCTGGTAACGCTGCCGGCAGTCGTTGCCGCGGCGATGCCGCGCCTGCTGGAGCCCGGACGAGGGCCGGTCGACCGGCGTACGTCCGCCTTGACGACGGCAGGCGGCGGGATGGCGGACGGCGCACGGTCTTGCCATAATGCGCGCGACGGCACGGCCTGCTCCCCTATGGCGATGGATGCGGGATCGCGCCCACCCGCCGAACAGACCGACAGACAGAGGAGAAAGCGACATGAGCGCCACCGACTACATGGCTCAGAGCATGAACTTCCTGCACGAGGCGTTTCGCGTGGCCGGCGACGGCCTGAGCGACGAGCAGTTGCACCACAGTTCTGAAGGCGAAAGTCACTCGATCGCCTGGGTGCTGTGGCACGTGGCGCGCATCGAAGATCTGTTCGTGCAGCGCGTGTTCCAGGAGAAGCCGGAGGAGTGGGTCAGTGGCGGCTGGGCGGCGAAAACGGGCCTGCCCGAGAAGGGCTTCGGTACCAACCAGCCGGCCGATGAGGCGAAGGCGTTGCATGTCGGCGATATGGCCGCCTTGCGCGAGTACGCCGCCACGGTGGCGAAGCGCACCAACGAGTTTCTCGGCTCGGCCGACGACGCGGTGCTTGGCCGTGAGATTAAGCTCGGCGAGCGCACCGAGTCGATCGGTCAGGCGATTACGCTGCACTTCATCACGCACATGAACGGCCACCGCGGCGAGGTCAACCAGTTGCGCGGCGAGATGGGCTATCAGCCCGTGCTGCCGGGGCGCGGAGGATAAGGCTGGATGCAGGCGGCCCTCATACCCCCCCGTCCTCCTGCTCTCCCATACACAGTTGCTTGGGAGATCCGCCGCCTGCGACGCGCAGTATGGGAGAGCAGGGGGCGATCATGGGCAGGATGGGCGGGGCGCTCGCATGATGGCGCGCCCCTCCCCACACATCGTTGGGCGGGCGGGCGCCCAGCCGCGCACCGCTCACCCGAACCCCACCGGCACGCCCGCCGCCGGATCGCCCCGTGTATGTCTCCGCCCCCGGAGACGCGGGGCGTCGGCCTGCCCGCTACGTCCGGACAGCTGCCAGGACCCTGCCCCGTATCGGCACGGGCGGCGCCCTGGCGCCGTCAGCCCCCGGCCCGCGCGCACGCCGCCACCCCGGCAGGCGGCCGCGATGCCCTGACCACCGTCCGCCGCCATCACCCGCTGACACCGGTGCGGCGCTCCCAGACCGCCCCCAAGCCTCCTGCGGGCTCACGACCGCATGCGGATGGGAGCGCCAGGGGCCGGGGGTATGAGGGCCGCCTCCCTCTATCGGGAGATCAGCTAATGTCGCTCGCATTGCGATTCGCGTTAGGATGGGTCGATGAGCGTCATCGAAGAGCACTACCGCACGGTTGCCGGCTACCGTACGCATTTCGTCGTTTCGGGCGACGGGCCGCCGCTCGTGCTTGTGCACGGCGTCGGCGGCTCACTGATCAGCTATCAGCGCAACATCGAGGAGCTGGCCGCGATCGCCCGCGTGTACGCGCTCGATCTGCCGGGCCACGGCCACTCGCCGGCGCCCGATGCCGAGTATCGAGCGGAGGAGGGCGGCGCCTTCGTGCGCGCCTTTATCGAAGAGGTCTGCGGCGAGCCGGCGGCGCTGGTCGGTCTGTCCGCCGGCGGGCTGATGTGCGCCCTGGCCGCGGCCGAGCGGCCGGAGCTGGTTACGCGCCTCGTACTCGTCAGCAGCGCCGGCTTCGGCCGCAACGTGAGCTGGCCGCTGCGTATGCTGACGCTGCCGCTGGTCGATCATTTTGTGGAGACGCCCACGCTCGAACAGGTGCGCGGCGCCCTCGCACGGCAGGTCTACGACCCGGACACGATCACACCCGAGCTGGTGGACGCGGTCTACGATGTCTGGAGCCAGCCCGGCAACCGCCGCGCCTTCCTGCGCAGCCTGCGCAGCAACATCACGCTGCTCGGCGTGCGGCGCTGGCGGCGGCACCTGCGCTCGGCGTCGAAGCTTGCCCTGCCGGTGCTGATCGTCTGGGGTCGCAACGATAAGACGATCCCCGTGCGCTACGCCTACCGGGCGGTGAAACGTGTGGCCGGGGCGCGGTTGCACGTATTCGAGCGCTGCGGCCATATGCCGCCCTTCGAGCAGGCCGCCGAATTCAACCGGCTGGTGGCTGACTTCCTGGGGTAAGGCGCGGCCGCGCGGGCGGCGCGCGAAAGCGAGCAACATCGTGGCGCATCTGACCTGTGCAGACGTGCTCGAACACATCGGCGAGACGCCGCTGGTCGAGCTGCGCCATCTCGACCTGAAGCCGGGAGTGCGCCTGTTTGCCAAGCTCGAAGGGCAAAACCCGACGGGCAGTGTCAAAGACCGCATCGTGCGGCGCATGCTGCTGGTGGCGCGGCGCGAGGGCAAGCTCACGCAGGGCGCCACGATCGTGGAAGCGACGACCGGCAACACCGGCATCGCGCTCGCCATGATCGGCCGCCAGCTCGGCTATACGGTCAAAGTTGTCGTGCCGGAGAATGTCTTCCCCGAGATCGGCGACCTGCTGCGCGTCTACGGCGCCGAGATCATCTGGGTGCCGGCCGAGGCCGGAATCAAGCGGGCGATGGATCTGGCGCGCGAGCTGGCACGCGCGCGCGGCTGGTTCATCCTCGATCAGTTCGCCAACGAGGAGAACAGCCGCGCCCACTACGAGGGCACCGGCGCCGAGATCCTCGCCGACCTGCCGAATGTCGACATCTTCGTCGCCGGGCTGGGCACGGGCGGCACAATCATGGGCACCGGCCGGCGGCTGAAAGAGGCGAATCCGCATACCAGAGTCGTGGCGGTCGAGCCGCATCCCGGCAACTTCGTACAAGGCTTGAGAAGCCTGCGCGACGGCTATATTCCGCCGATCCTCGACCTGGCGATGCTCGACGGCCGCGTGCTGGTGCGCAGCCGCCACGCCTTCAGCCACGCCTACGCGCTGATCCACCGCGAGGGCATCTTCGCCGGCGTTTCGGCGGGAGCGGTGCTGCATGCGGCGCTCAAGTTCGCCAGCCGCATCGAGCACGGCAACATCGTCTGCCTGTTCGCCGACGCCGGCTGGAAGTATCTGGGCACGAGCATCTGGAACGCGCCGCCGCCCGAGCAGCACGACGACGATACCATGGACGACGTGATCTGGTGGTGACCGAGGACGAAGGCCGCAAACAGAACTCCCCTCTCCAGTTTTCGACATCGCGCTCCGCGCGATCTGGAACAGAGAGGGGCCGGGGGTGAGGCCGCTGCTGGGGACAGATCGATTGTTGCAGAGTCCGCGGCGGATCACAACCGTGTGCAGAGGCGGCCAGCGTGGTGCAATGGGCGCAGGATACGGCACGCGGGCTCGCTCAGGCTCGAGCGTACGCGCTCACGCCGTCGCTTTCCTTGCCATGCCTGCCGGCCGGGGCTAAGGTGGCAGGGTATGACAACGGAAACCACCCAACTCGTCTACGACGACCTCACCCGCACCCCGGGCGAGGTGATCGCCGGTTTGCGCGCCGCGTTGCTTGCCGGCGAACCCTGGTTTGACGCGCTGCTCCGCGCCGTCCAGCGCTGGCGCGTGCCCACGGAGATCGTCGGCGAGCGGCACTACGCCTATCTGATCGGCGGCGAGGCCTTCGACTGGCTGCTGCTCGCCGAGCGGCTGCTGGACGAAGTGGCAGAACTCGTGCCGGCCGACGAGCGCGAAGCGCTGATCTTCCACGGCCGCGCACCGCTGCGGCTGGGCGCTGAGACGCTGAAGCACGGCCTCGGCCTGGTCAAATACCGGGCGCATCTCAATCATCTCTACGGCATCACCGTGGAAGAGGCGCTGCAGCTTGCGGTCGAAGAGGACGTGCAGAAAGAGGTCCGTTGCCGCGCCTGGGGCTTCGACGCCCGCACGGACGAGACGGCCTTCCAACGCATTTACCAGAAGCCGCGCGACGTGCTGCTGGGGCTGTTCCGCGAGCAACGTGGCCTGCCCCACGGCGAGCGCACGACCTTCGGCGAGCAGCGCGAATTTACCTACTGGCTGTTCAAGTACCGCCTGCGCCAGTGCGACCGCGCCAAAGTCGCCAGCGACACGCGCCGCGGCCTTGTCCGCCTGGCCCAGCTTGACGCGCTGCGCCAGCCACACGCCCCGGCTGAAGCGCACGAGATTCCTGCCGAATTCATCGACCTGCCGCGTTAGGCGGGCACCAGGGTATCGTTCCCGGTACCATTGCTGCTGAATTCGTGCGACAGCGGGCACCCGGGGCACCTAACCCTGATATCGCTGAAGCGATAGCTGTCCCTTCCAGTTTCGGGAAGGGACAGCTAAAGCGTTCCCGGCGGCGCTGGACGGCGGCGGGGCTGCGGTGTCTTCGTGAGAGACGCGGAAGGCTCGTCTCCCACACGATCGTCGGTCCTCGAACCGAACCCTTCCCGTGTCGGGAAGGGAGCTTTGGCGCCAGCCGAAGCGGGGTTAGGTGCCCCGCCCGGGTATCGGCGCCTGGGCGCTCTCGAAATCTCCCTCAGGCGCCCGGCCGGAGGGGAAAGACGCGCGACACGCACACCCCGGCAGGAGCCGATGTCCGCACCGCCTTCAGTTCAACAGGCTGACGAGGCGCCGCCGGCGAGCGGAGGCCACGCGCGGGCGCTGACGCTCGCCTCGGCGATCGTCGCGGCCACGTACTTCGGCAGCCGCGTGCTCGGCGCGCTGCGCACGACGGCGATCGCCCACGCCTTCGGCACGCCGCCGGAGCTTGACGCCTACTACATCGGCAATCGCATCCCCGATCTGCTGTTTCAGGTTATCGCCGGCGCCACGCTCGCCTCGGCCTTCATTCCGACCTTTGCCCGCGTACGCAGCCGCCGCGGTGAAGAGGCGTCGTGGCGGCTGGCCAGCGCCGCGCTGAACATGGTCACGCTGGCGACGGCGCTGTTGGCCGTCATTGCCTTCGTGCTGGCGCCGAAGCTTGTGCCGCTGACCGCGCCAGGGCTGGGCGACAGCGTCGGCCGCGGGCCGGAGATGCGGACGCTGGCCATCAAACTTACCCGGCTGATGCTGGCAGCGCCGATCGTCTTCGCCGTCAGCGGCATGGTTTCCGGCATCCTGAACGCGCGGCGCCGCTTCTTCCTCAGCGGCGTGGCGCCGATGCTGTACAACCTCGGCATCATCGGCGGGGCGATTCTGTACGGCTACGCCTTCCCGCAGCGCAGCGCCCAGTTCGGCGTCACGCTGCTGGCCGTGGCCACCGTGGCCGGCGCGGCGGGGCATCTCGTCGTGCAGTTGCCCGGCCTGGCGCGCGTCGGTATGCGCTACACCGCGACGCTCGGGCTGCGTGACCCGGCGGTGCGCGAGGTCGTGACGCTGATGCTGCCGCGCATGCTGGGGCTGGCGGCGGTGCAGGTCAATTTCGCCGTCTCCAACTTCTTCGCCTCGCAGATGGCGGCCGGCACCGTCTCCAGCCTCAGCTACGCCTGGTCGCTGGTGGTCTTGCCGCTGGCGCTCGTCGGCCAGGCGATCTCAACGGCCGTTTTCCCGCACATGGCCGACCAGGCCGCGGACGATGACCACCACGAGCTGCGCAACACGCTGGCGCAGGCGCTGCGCATCATCGTCTTCCTCACGATCCCGGCCACGGTCGGCCTGGTCGTGTTGCGCGTGCCCGTGACGTCGCTGCTGCTGCAACACGGCAGCTTTACGGCGCACGATACGGGCGTTGTCGCCACGGCGTTGCTGTTCTACAGCCTCGGCCTCGCCGCGCAGGCGTTAATCGAGATTCTGAGCCGCGGTTTCTACGCCCTGCGCGACACGCGCACGCCGGTCGCCTTCGCGGTGCTGAGCATGGCGTTGAATCTTGGCTTCAGCCTGGTCTTGCGCGGGCCGCTGGGCTACCGTGGCCTGGCGCTGGCGCTCTCGCTGGCTGTGACCGTGGAGGCTGGGTCGCTGTTCGTCGTACTGCGGGCGCGCGTCGGCGGTCTGCAGGAGCGGGCGTTGCTGTGGACGGCGGCGCGCGCGATCGTCGCCGCCTGGGTCATGGCGGTGGCCGTGGCGGCGGCGATGGTCTGGGCGCAACATACCGGCCTCTTCGCGGATCGGCGCGGTGTGCGCTATCTGTTCGAGGCATGCATCGGCATTCCGGTTGGTGCGGTCGCGTTCTTCGCCGTGGCCGCGCTCACGGGGTCCGAAGAGATGTGGATGCTGCTGCGGCCGCTCTGGCGGCGTCTGGCCCCCTCCCCTGCCCCTCCCTCATAGCGATGGGAGAGGGACTCCGACACTCGGCCGAATTGCAGCGCGATTGACTGCTTGCCTATAATGAGGAGGTAGCAGGCAACGGTGCCGCGCGGGCGACGCCTGGCGTCGCCCCTTGTGATCTGCAGGGGCCGAGGTGGCCCCGGGTTTCGGAGGAAGTCTTGAGTCCAGTCGATAGGACGCTGGTGTGCCGGGATTGCGGGCGTGAGTTCGTCTTCACGGCGGGAGAGCAGGAGTTCTACGCCAGCAAAGGGTTAACGAACGACCCCGTGCGCTGCCCGTCGTGTCGCACGGCGCGTAAATCGTCGCAGACACGCAGCAGCTTCGACGCCCCGGAGGACAATGGCTACGTTCGTTACGGTACGTTCGCCAGTTACGGCGGGCGCACGCCGCGCCAGATGCATCCGGCTTCGTGTGCCGAGTGCGGCCAGATGACGGAGGTGCCGTTCGTGCCACGCGGCGACCGCCCCGTCTACTGCAGCAACTGCTACAACAAGATCCGCGCCCCGCGGCAGTAGCGCCAGCGCCACGCCGACAACCGCATAACACCCAGCCAGCGCGGCCACGGCACTCATGGCCGCGCTGTTCATGTTCCAGCGGAGCCTTTCATCAGGAGATCCCCCTCCCAACGCATTGCGCATTGCGTATTGGCTGAGGGGCAGGCAAGGGGACCGCGGGCGGCATGCGACCCGAGTCCCGCCGCGCCATCCGACGTTCGCGCCGGCTCAGTGCCAGCTCGAGCGATAGACCGAACTGGCGACCGCCCTGGCGAAGGCGCGTTGCGCGGCAGCAGAGGATTCGATCCGCCAATCGGTTTCTTTATTCTGGTTGAACCAGAGCACCGCCTGGATGCGTGGATACCGTTGCAGGATCTGCGTGCTGAAGGCATCCACGATCCACTGCGCCTTGCTGCCTCCTGCCTCGGCGCTGGCCGTCTCGGCGATCATCAGCGGCTTTGCGCTCAGCGCGGTGATGCTCTGATACGAGGCGCCGAAGACCTGTGCGAAGCTCTGCCAGGCGGCTCCGCCCCGGTTGTAGCCGTCCAGCCCCAGCCAGTCCACGTAGGCATCGCCCGGGTAGTACGGCGTCAGCACGGAGGCCGCGCTGTACACGACATTGGGGACCAGACCCAGCGCACATTGGTCGCACCCGCGGCGGCGAAGATGTCGTGTACATGCCGCCAGGCCGCGACGTACTGCGCCGCCGTGTTGCCGTTGATCCCGCCTGCCCAGGGATACCATGTCCCGTTCATCTCGTGCGCGAAGCGCAGCAGCACGGGTTTACCGTAGGCGGCGAGCCCCTGCGCCCAGCCGCGCACGTAGCCGTCGTAATTGCCGGCAATGATGTTCGGCAGGGCGAAGGCCGGCTGGTTCGCGCCCGCGGCGGGATCCCACGGCTCCCAGTTGATCATCGGTATGGAGCCATGCGCGGCCACCGCGGCCGGCAATGAGCGGTCGAAGGCGCTGCTGCCGCCGGCCCACTGCTGGTACCACTGCACGATCGCGACGTGCTTGCCGGCGTCATGCTCAAACTGCGTCACGGCCGCCAAACTGGCCGGCGCGCCCGGCTGCCAGACGCCGAGATAGATCGCCCGGCCCGGCGTACTGGCGCAGGCCACGCCGCCGGCCCGCGTCAGCAGGGCGAAGGCGACGAGCAGCGCGGCTGCCAGCGAGAGGCCGCCGCGCCGCGAAGGCCGCAACCGTTGCGCTCATATCACCCCGGTTGTGCCCACGGTCCGCACCGGCGATGGATCGTCTCAGCGGCGGACAGAAGCTGTCGCCATAGCTCTCGAGTACGCGCCGCGCTGATGCAGCGCTGTTCGGTGTCGAAACGGACAAGCTCCGGCGACGGAGGAGCGGCGGCAAACCACCCGCCTGCCCGCCGAGGACGTCTGCTGCGGCGCGGACCGCGCGCCGCCCTCGCACCACGCGTCCGGCGACGGCTGCGTTACGAGGCTGCCGGCAGCGGCTCGCCCGTATGTACGACCTCGACGTTGCGGCCCGCGAGTTCGTCGCACTCGGAGCAGTACCAGCGCAGCCGCACGGCATGGCCGCAGGTGGTGTGCCGGCGCGCGGGCACGGAGCCGGCCGGCGCGAAGCGGGCGCCCCACTCGGCGATCGCGCCGAGGATCGGATCGAGCGCGCGGCCCTTCTCCGTCAGCACGTACTCGGCCCGCGGTGGGTGCTCGCTGTAGAAGCGCCGCGCGACGATAGCGTGCTCTTCGAGCTGCTTCAGCCGATCGCCAAGCAGGTTGGTGGGAATGCCGCGCAGCGACTGCTGAAACTCGGCGAAGCGGGTCTTGCCGAGGAAGAGGTCGCGCACGATCAGCAGCGTCCAGCGGTCGCCGAGAATGTCGAGCGTGTTGGCGACCACGCAGTCCTGTCCGTAGCTCTTCATTAGCGCCATCCTTCCGCACGCAGGATAGCGCACTCGCTTGACTTCTTCAAGTGACACCGAGCGGCCGCGCTGCGCTAGCGGAAGGGCGTGGGGGTTGGGGAGGCGCGGCCGCTCGGTGT
>Ga0102924_1004819_pt1 | contig 13354 bp, 10 predicted proteins | sample PaiPotPPM11metaG_FD_80116 | JGI IMG/M metagenome (GOLD analysis project Ga0102924, IMG submission 80116) | Iron sulfur acid spring bacterial and archeal communities from Banff, Canada, to study Microbial Dark Matter (Phase II) - Paint Pots PPM... ... | reverse complement strand
TGCTTGGGGCCTTGCTGCTTCTGCCTTTGGTGCTTCTGCGGTGGGTGCTTCCGGCCGCGGACTCGGCGCTCGGAATGGGCCCGTGGCCCGTACAGCAGCCGCCCGGGGCACGACGGCCCGAGCCGCGGCCGGAAGCACCCACCGCAGAAGCACCAAAGGCAGAAGCAGCAAGGCCCCAAGCACGGGCCGGGGCACCAAGGCCCGAACCACTGGCAGACGCGGCGCCCCTGCCCAGGCGCATCAGAAAAGCATTCGCGCCGGCCCAGCCGTACACGCCGTCGTCGGCCTTCGCCCCCGCCTCACCGTTCGCGCCATCGCCCGCGTTCGCCTCGTCGCCGGCGTTCGCTTCGCCCATGGCGCTCGGCCAGGTGCCGCTGAGCGCCCCGGTGGCGACCGCCGCCCCGCCGAGTACCGCGCCGGCACCCGGCGACCCGGACGAGCTTTTCCGCGCGTGGCAGGGATCGGTCGACGAGGCCGTCGGCCGGCGCACTCCCCGGTCCGCGCGCCGTCCGGCTGGTGGGCCCGTGGTTGGTGGGCCCGTGGCTGGTGGGCCCGTGGTTGGTGAACCCGCGGCCGGCGGCACTGGCCGTCGCCGCGGCTGGCAGGTCGCCAAGATCGGCGTGCCCGTCGCGGTCATCGTCACCGTCGGCGCGGGCGCGCTGATGATGCTGACCGGCCGGGCGAACGAGATGCTCGCCGAGCGGGCCAGCTCCGGAGCGTCGGCTTCCGGAGGCGCCGTGCCCTCGGGGGCGGCGGCCGCGGTCACGGGCATGACCCTGGCCGGCTACCAGGGCGAGCACGGCGCGGTGGGGGTCGCCTCGCTCTGGTCCGCCGGCGGCACCACCATGGCCGTTGGCTACGCGGACTCCCACCCGGCCGTCTGGCGGCACGCCACCGACGGCAGCTGGTCCCTGGTGGGGGCCGCCGCTCTGGGCGGGCTGACCGGGCACCTGACTTCCGTCTCCGAGGGGCCGTCGGGCTGGATCGCCGTCGGGTCGATGAACCAGAACGGCACGGTCGAACCCGTGGTCTTCTCGTCGCCTGACGGCGTGACCTGGACGCCGCGGCCCGCGCTCACGAACCTGGCGGGCAGCGGCGCGCAGTTCCTCGGGGTCGCGGCAGGCCCGGGCGGCTACCTCGTCGTGGGCAAGCAGGGCACCGGCAAGCAGGCGTACGCCTCGCTGTGGTGGTCCGCCGACCTGAAGAACTGGACGAACGGCGGGAGCAGCGGCTACACGGACTCGTTCGCCGCCGCCGCCGTCGCCGTGGGCGACGGCTTCGTCGCGGCCGGCTCGCAGGCTGACTGCCACACGGTCTGGACCTCAACGGACGGCCAGCACTGGACCGTCCACGACATCACCAGGCCGTCGGGCGCGCAGACCGCCACGCTGCGGTCGATCGCGGCCAGCCAGGCGGGCCGCTTCGTGGCAGCGGGCTACGCCACCGACAACGGCGGCGCCCTCCCCATCGTGGTGACCTCCGCCGACGGCGGCGCCCACATCACCCAGGTCGTCCTCGGCACGCCGCGAGGCGATCAGGGGACCGTCACCGCGGTCACCGCCACCAGCCACGGCTTCACCGCGGTCGGCGTCGCCGGCCCGGCTAGCGCGCAGCACCCGGTCGAGTGGACGTCAGCGGACGGCGTCACCTGGTCCGCGCCCGCTCAGGTCACCGCGGCGGGCGCCGCGCAGATCACGGCGCTCACCGACACCGGCACGATGGTGACGGGCACCGCGCAGGGCACCACCCCGTCGGTCCTCACGATCGGCCAATGACGCGGGATACTTTGCGCCCCTCCAGGGGCACTTTGTATCCCGCATGATGGCCAAGCGGGCGAGCGCAGCGGTCAGCCCAGCCGGACGCCGTTGATCGAGGCGTCGAGCACCTCGGCGGTGTGCGCGGTCCGCAGCCGGACGCCCCGGCCGGACAGCTCCGACGAGATCTGCAGCGTGCACCCGGGGTTCGCCGAGATCAGCAGCGACGCGCCTGAGTCGACGACCGAGTCGGCCTTACGCGATCCGAGCTCACGCGCGGCCTCCGGCTGCAGCAGGTTGTAGACGCCCGCCGAACCGCAGCACATCCCCGCGTCCCGCAGTTCCACTAGTTCGAGGCCAGGGATGCCGCGCAGCAGCGCGCGCGGCGCGGCGGTGATCCCCTGCGCGTGCCCCAGGTGGCAGGCGTCGTGGTACGCGGCCCTGACCTCGACCGGATGCCGCTCCGCGACCGGCCCGAGCGAGTCGAGGAACTCCGCGAGGTCCCGCACCTTCGCCGACAAGGCGGCGGCCCGCCCGGCCCACTCGGGCGAGTCGGCGAACAGCAGCTCGTACTCCTTCATCGCCGAACCGCACCCGGCCGAGTTGACCACGATCGCGTCGACCCCCGCCGCCTCGAACGTCTCGATGGTCCGGCGCGCGAACCCGACCGCCTCGGCCGCCCGCCCCGAGTGCAGCGACAGCGCGCCGCAGCAGCCCTGCGAACGCGGGATGATCACGTCGCAGCCCTCGGCCGCGAGCACCCGGGCCGTCGCCGCGTTCACCCGGGGGAAGAACACCGACTGCACGCACCCGGTGAGCATGCCGACAACGGCCCGCCGCTCACCGCGCGCCGCTACCCGTTCGGGGAACCGCCCGGGCGGCATCGGCCTTGCCGCGGGCGGCGCGAGCCGCAGCGCCTGCCCGGCCGCGGGGGAGACCCGCTCTACGAGGCCGGTTCGCGCGATCAGCCGGTCGGCCCCGGTCCGCTGCAAGGCCCGCAGCGGCGCCGTCGCCAGCCGCAGCCGCGCCGGATAGGGGAACAGCGCGAAGATCGCGGCCCGCGTCAGCCGGTCGCGCAGCGGGCGCCGCACCTCGGGCAGCGCGCCGCCGGGCGCGACGCCCGAAGGCCCCAGGCCGTCAGAGAACTCGTCCGATGGCTCCGCGTCGGCCGCCTCGGTCCACTCCCGCGCCGCCGCGATGATCTGGTCGTACTGCACTCCGGACGGGCAGGCGGTCATGCAGGCCATGCAGCCAAGGCAGCGGTCGAAGTGCTCGCCGGCCGCCTGCGTGAGCGGCGCACCGTCGAGCAGCTGCCCCACCAGGTAGATCCGCCCGCGCGGCGAGTCCATCTCTTCGCCCCACAGCGAGTACGTCGGGCAGGCGGGCAGGCAGAACCCGCAGTGCACACAGTCCTTCACGACCGAACGGATGCGTTCCTCCGCCCCGTCCGCCTCATGGCCCGCGACGTCATGACTCATTCAAGTCCACCTAACAGGGAAACCGGCCGGGTGCCATCCGGTGCCCGGGATCGAACTGGTCCTTGACGGCCCGCATCAGCGCGAGCCCGGGCACAGCGCCGTCCATCCCGCCGCGCCCGCCGAGTTCTTCACGCACGGGGGCAGGCGCGGCGAGCACGGTGACCGCCCCGCGCTGGCCAGCATTGCGTTCCCCAGCGACAGCACCGCGCAGCCCGGCAACGAACCCGGCCACCGCGTGAGCCCCGGCCTCGCCTCCGACCCGGAGGTACAGGACGCCCGCGCCTGCGGACCCCTCGATCACCGGCGACACGCCGAACCGGCCCGCCGTCGTCTCGACCGCGTCAAGCACCTGGCCGAGCGCGGACACCCAGAAGGAAGCGCGGATCAGCGTCTCGCCGTCCACTGCCCTGGGCGCGCCCGGCCACCAGTCCGGCGGATCCACCGCGACCTCGGCCTTGCCGAGCAGGTTGGCCATCCGCATCGACCGGGCCTGCACGCCTTCGGCCGACCCCTCGAGCAGCACGCCCACCAGGATCGGCCCGCCGGGCGCGGACCTGACCAGTTCGACGGCGGAGGACACGAGCGGCGAGTTCGCCGCCGCCGCGACCGCGTCGCACGCCACGGAGACGGCGCCGTTTTCCCCCGGGGGGACGACCCCCCCAGACCCCCCCGGCATGGGCCCGTACTCGGCGCTTACGAACGCGCGGGCGGCGGGCAGCGGATGCAGCCGGAAGGTCGCCTCCGTGATCAGCCCCAGGGTGCCCGCCGACCCGGCGAACAGCTTTCCGAGGTCGTAGCCCGCCACGTTCTTGACGACTTTCCCGCCGGACTTCGCGACGGTGCCGTCCGCCCGCACGATCGTGATCCCGATCAGCAGGTCGCGCGGCGTACCGTAGCGCAGCCGCCGCGGGCCGGCCAGCCCCGACGCGACGACACCGCCGACGGTGGCGCCGCCGGGCACGTCGAGCGCGATCTCCTGCCCGGCCGCCGCGAGCACGGCCGCGACGTCGCCCATCCGCGCCCCGGCCTGCAGCCGCGCGACGAGGTCGCCGGAGGAGTGCTCCACCACGCTGGACATCCGCGTCAGGTCGGCCACCAGGTCGCACCTCGTGGCCGGGGTGCCCCACGACAGCCGCGACCCGCCGCCGCGCGGCACGACGGCCAGCTCATGCTCGGCCGCGACCCGCATCACGGCGGCCGCCTCCTCGGTCGACGCGGGGAAAGCCACGCTGCCTTCGACCTCGCCGCACGCGGCAAGCAGTTCTTTCCTGATGGAGTCAGCCGCATCCGTTCGGAAGCTCATCAAAAGATCTCCGCGCCGCTCGCGCTGGCCGGGTGCGGACCCCGGCGGTGACCGGGGACTTCGCCGCACAGCCGCGGGGTGGGGAAGATCTTGCCCGGGTTGCACAGCGAAGCGGGGTCGAACGCGCAGCGCACGAGCTGCATCGTGTCCAGGTCGTCCGCGCTAAACATTTTCGGCATGTAGCGCGACTTATCCACCCCGACGCCGTGCTCGCCCGTGATCGACCCGCCGTACTCGATGCACGCGTCGAGGATGGCGCCCGAGACGACTTCCGCCTGTTCCGCCTCGCCCGGCACGGCGTCGTTGTACAGCACCAGGGGGTGCAGGTTCCCGTCACCGGCGTGGAACACGTTGGCGACCCGGATGCCGGTCTCGGCCGACAGCTTGGCGATCCGCGCCAGCACGTCGCCGAGCGCCGTGCGCGGCACCACGCCGTCCTGCACGATGTAGGCGGGGGAGAGGCGCCCGACCGCGGCGAACGCCGACTTGCGGCCGGCCCAGATCCCGGCCCGCTGCGCCGGGTCGTCGGCCGCGCGGATCTCCCGCGCCCCGGCGGCCTCGCAGATACCGCGGACCGTCGCGAGCTCCGCCTCGACTTCCGCGGCGGGCCCGTCGAGTTCGACGAGCAGGACCGCGGACGCGCCCTCGGGGTAGCCGCAGTGCACCGCGGCCTCGGCCGCCTCGATGGAGAGCGCGTCCATCATTTCGATCGCGGCGGGCACGATCCCCGCGGCGATGATGTCGGTGACCGCCCGCCCGCCGGCCTCAAGCGAGTCGTAGGCGGCCAGCACGAGGTGCACCGCCTCGGGGGCGGGGGTCAGCTTGACGACGATCTTGGTGACGATGCCGAGCGTGCCCTCCGACCCGGTGAAGGCGCCGAGCAGGTCGTAGCCGGAGCCGACGCCGGTACCGTCGCCGAGCCAGGTCAGCTCGCCCGCGGGCGTGACGATCTCGAGCCCGAGCACGTGGTTGACCGTGAACCCGTGCTTGAGGCAGTGCGCGCCCCCTGAGTTCTCCGCGACGTTGCCGCCCACCGAGCAGACCACCTGCGACGACGGGTCGGGCGCGTAGAAGAGGCCGTGAGGCGCCGCGGCCTGCGTAACGGACAGGTTCGTCACGCCGGGCTCGACGACCGCGCGCCGGGAGACCGGGTCGATCTCCAGCACGCGGCGCATCCGCGACATGACGATCAGAACCCCCTCGGCGTGCGGCACGGCGCCGCCGGACAGGCCGGTGCCGCTGCCGCGCGCCACGAAGGGAACCCCGGCGGACGCGCAGACTCGCACGACCGCCGCGACCTCGGCCGCGGCCTCTGGCAGCACGACGAGGGCGGGCACGGTGCGGTGCGAGGTGAGCCCGTCGCACTCGTAGGTCCGCCGCTCGAGCGGGTCGGTGAGCACGTCGGCCGGGCCGCAGATCTCCCGCATCGCCCCCGCGAGCGACTCTGCGAGCGTCGAGGCCCTCGCTGTCATGGCTCCCCCTACGGCATCCGTTCGTACGCGGGCAGCGTCAGGAACTCGGCGAACGTGTCCGCGAGCGCCACTTCGGTGAACAGCGCGACCGCCTCGCCGTACCTGGCCGCGTCGAAGCCGTCGCCCGCCAGCTCGCGTATCTTGACCAGCTCCTCATCGATCATGCGCTCGACCACGTCCTTTGTCACGAGCGGCCCGTCGTCGAGGATGACGTCGTTGTGTATCCACTGCCAGATCTGCGACCGCGAGATCTCGGACGTGGCGGCGTCCTCCATCAGGTTGAAGATCGCGACCGCGCCGTTTCCGCCCAGCCAGTTGGCCAGGTACTGCAGCGCGACGGAGATGTTGTTCCGCAGCCCCGCCTCGGTGACGCCGCCCGGGGTCTTGTCGACGGCCAGCAGGTCCTGCGCCGTGACCGAGACCTCGGGGCGCTGCTTGTCGAGCTGGTTCGGCTTGTCGCCGAGGAACGAGTCGAACACTTCCTTGCACACCGGCACCAGGTCGGGGTGCGCGACCCAGGAACCGTCGAACCCGTCGCCCGCCTCGCGGGTCTTGTCGTCGCGGACCTTGGTGAGCGCGACCTTGTTCACCTCGGGGTCGCGGCGCGACGGGATGAACGCGGCCATGCCGCCCATGGCGAACGCGCCGCGCTTGTGGCAGGTCTGCACCAGCAGCTCGGTGTAGGCGCGCATCATCGGCGCGGTCATCGTGACGGCGTTCCGCTCGGGCAGCACGAACTCCCGGCCGCGGGTGCGGAACTTCTTGATGATCGAGAACAGGTAGTCCCAGCGTCCCGCGTTCAGCCCGGCGCTGTGCTCGCGCAGCTCGTAGAGGATCTCGTCCATCTCGAACGCCGCGGGGATCGTCTCGATCAGCACCGTGGCCCTGATCGTGCCGCGCGGGATGCCGAGGAAGTCCTGCGCGATGTTGAACGCGTCGTTCCACAGCCTGGCCTCGACGTGGGACTCCATCTTCGGCAGGTAGAAGTACGGTCCCTTGCCCTTGTCGAGCTGCCGCTGCGCGCTGGCGACCATGTAGAGCGCGAAGTCGGTCAGGCTGCCCGACACGCGGCGTCCGTCGATGAGGATGTGCTTTTCATCCAGGTGCCAGCCCCGCGGTCGCACCACGATCGTCGCCAGGGTCTCGTCGGGGTTGAGCGCGTAGGACTTGCCCTCCTCGCTCGTGAAGTCAATCGTCCGGTCCAGCGCGTCCTTGAGGTTGAGCTGGCCCTCGATCATGTTGGACCACAGCGGCGTGTTGGCGTCCTCGAAGTCGGCCAGCCAGACATTCGCCCCGGAATTAAGTGCATTTATCGTCATTTTCCGGTCGGTCGGGCCGGTGATCTCCACTCGCCGGTCGACGAGACCGGGCGCCGGGGGCGCCACCCGCCACGAATCGTCGGCGCGCACGTGCTCGGTCTCGTGCAGGAAGTCGAGCATCGCCCCGCCGGACAGCTGGGCCTGCCGCCGCCGACGGGCCGCCAGGGCCTCGGCCCGCCGGTCCGCGAGGGCGTCGTGGAGCAATACGAGCAGCTCCAGCGCCCTGGGGGACAGAATCTCGACGTACCGTTCCTCGGTGGGCCCGGTTATCTCCACGCGCTCAGGCATAGTCAGCTCCTCCCAGTTAAGACTTCCATCCTAGGCATGGCGCATGCGCTCGCACGAGGTCGGCGACGTCACATTGACGCTGGCTAGCGGACGCGCCGCGGAGGCGGGCAGAAGCGGGAGGAGGGCGCCCGGCGCCGACGGGAATTTGCGGGCAAAGCGGCCGTGGTACGATAACTAATCTCGCCAGGGCAATAAAAAAGCCAGTAGTTACCGGCGCTCAGGAGTATATCAACCATTATGACAATTCGTCAAACGGATTCCGAGCCGACCGCGGATAGCGAAGCGGAAAGCCCTGATGAGGCGACTGGGTACGCGGCCGCCGTCGGGGCCGAGCAAGAATACGTGACGATGCTCTACGGCCTGCTTGACCAGGCGAGGGAGCGCACCGAGGAGGAGCTGACCAACGTCCGCTCCCGAGGCGGCGCCGGAGGCACTCACCAGGCACGTCTGGAACGGGACGTCTCCGCGGCCGAGCAGGAAAAGCGAATCGCCCAGCTGAACCTTACGGAGCGCGGACTGTGCTTCGGGCGGACGGACGACGATAAGCAAAACACGCTATACATCGGCCGGATTGGCCTCCGCGACGACGATTACGAACTCAAGCTGATCGACTGGCGGGCGCCCGCCGCGCGGGCTTTCTACGCCGCGACGCCGCGCAACCCGGTCGGCCTGGTCCGCCGCCGCCACATCTACACAAGGCAGCGCACCGTTACCGGCGTCGATGACGAGGTATTCGACCTCGACAAGCTGTCCGACAAAGACAAAAGCACGCTTTCCGGCGAGGCGGCCCTCATCGCGGCGGTGTCGAGCGCCCGCACCGGCCGGATGGCCGACGTCGTCGCGACCATCCAGGTGGAGCAGGACCGGGTGATCCGCGCCGACCTGCCCGGCGTCCTCGTCGTCCAGGGCGGCCCCGGCACTGGCAAGACGGTCGCGGCGCTGCACCGCGCGGCCTACCTCCTTTACACCCACCGCCGCGCCCTGGAGCGCCGCGGCGTCCTGGTCATCGGCCCGAACGCCACGTTCCTCCGCTACATCGGCCAGGTGCTGCCGTCGCTCGGCGAGACCGACGTGGTGCTGCACACGCTCGGCGACCTGTTCCCCGGCGTGCACGCGACCGACACCCGCGACCCCGCCGCGGTCGTCAAGGGCGACGAGCGGATGATCCGGGTCATGCAGCAGGCGGTCCGCGACCGGCAGCGGGTGCCGAAGGACGACATCGCCGTGGACGCCGACGGCGTGGCCGTCCCGCTGCGCCGTCCGGCGATCCTCCGCGCCCGCGACCGCGCCCGCTCGACCCGCAGGCCGCACAACGTCGCCCGCAAGCTCTTCGTCACGGAGATGCTCAACGAGCTCGCCCGGTCCGAGGCCCGCGCGCTCGACCGCCCCTTCGACGACGAGGACCTGCCGTACGCCCGCGAGCGCCTCTGGAGCGAGCCGGGCGTTTACGACGCGGTCGACGACCTGTGGCCGCTCCTCACTCCCGAACGGCTGCTCGCCGACCTGCTCGCGTCGCCGCAAGCGATCCGGTCGGCCGCCGGTTCGCTTTTGGATCATTCCGAACGGAATCGGCTTACTCGGTCCGCCCACCCCGCGCGCTGGACAGTGGCGGACGTGCCGCTGCTCGACGAGGCCGCGGAGCTCCTCGGCATCGACGACTCCGCGCAGAAGGCCGCCCGCCGCGAGCTCGAGCGCGCGCAGCGCCTCGAGGCGAAGTACGCGGCCGAGGTGCTGGACATCACCGGCGTCGCCGACCTGGGCATGGTCGACGCGGAGACCCTCGCGGCGTGGAACCGCGACAACGGGCCCGCCCTGTCCACGGCGGAACGCGCCGAGGCCGACCGGTCCTGGGCCTACGGCCACGTCATCATCGACGAGGCGCAGGAACTGTCCGCGATGGCGTGGCGCATGGTGCTGCGCCGCAACCCGGCCCGCTCGATGACCGTCGTCGGCGACGTGGCGCAAACGGGCTCGCCGGCGGGCGCCACCTCGTGGAAGGACATGCTCACCCCGCTCGTCGGCGGCCGCTGGCGCGAGGAGCGCCTCACGGTCAACTACCGCACGCCTTCGGAGATCATGGTGGTCGCGGCCGACGTCCTCGCCTCCGCCGCACCGAACGAGCATCCGCCGGAGTCGGTCCGCTCCGAGGGCGTGGGCCCGCGGGCGGTGCACGTACCGACCGGCCGCCTCCCCGCGGGCGCCGCGGCCGCCGCCCGCGCCGACCTCAAGGAACTCGGCGGCCCCGACGGCGGCCGCCTGGCCGTCATCGCCCCCGACGCCCTGATCCCCGCCGTGTCCGCGGCGCTGCCCGAGGCGATACCCGGCGACCGCCCCGAGTCGCTCGACGCCCCCGCGGCCCTGCTCACGGTCTCCCAGGCGAAGGGCCTCGAGTTCGACCGCGTCATCGTCGCCGACCCGTCAGGCATCCTGACCCAGTCGGAAAACGGCGCCCACGACCTCTACGTCGCGATCACCCGCGCGACCCACCGCCTCACAGTCGTCCAAGACGGCGACCTGCCCGTCTCCTTGCACGCCCTCGAGCACTGACCGGCCCCGTGTGACCGGCCCCGTGTGACCGGCCCCGTGTGACCGGCACTGTGATCTGCGCCACCCTTGTGTAAGGGTAGGAAGCACCACCGTCCATGGAGGTAGCGATGGCGTTCGAGAAGACACCGGGCGGCACCCGTGGAACCAGCATGCCGTCTTTCGTCGTGCCGGTCATGAAGTTCATGAACAACCAGATGATCAGGCGGTTCCGCCGGACCGCGGCCACCAATGGCAAGACGATGGGCATGGACGGCCTGGTGCTGACCACGGTCGGCGTCAAGACGGGCCAGCGCCGCCAGACCATGCTCGGGACGTTCCCCGACGGCGACGGGGCGTGGCTGATCGTCGCCGCGGCGGGCGGTCAGCGACAAAATCCCGCCTGGTACTACAACCTCGCGGCCCACCCCGAGCAGGCGCAGATCGAGGTCGGCGGCAAGGCGGTCAACGTCACGGCGACCCAGCTGGCCGGCCAGGAACGCGACGCGGCCTGGCAGCGGATCACGGCCGAGCAGCCCCGCTTCGCCGGCTACGAGAAGAAGACCGACCGCGTCCTCCCGGTCATCCGCCTGACCGCGGTCTAGGACCAGGCCGCCGTGACGCGGTTAGCCGCGCGCCGTCTGGGCGGCTAGCTCGATGAACGCCGCTTCCGTCGGCGAACCGGGTGCGGCGCAGTAGGCGATGAGGCGCTGGCCGCTCTCCGCGATGTGCAGGACCTGGCACTCGAACTCGAGCGGGCCGGCCTGCGGGTGGCTGACGAACTTGAGCATCGGCGCGCGGACCTCTACCTCGTACTCGCGCCACATCTCGGCGAACTGCGGTGAGAGCGCGAGCATCTCGCCGACCAGGCTCTCGATCTCCGGATCGCCCGGGTAGCGGGCGTAGTTGGCCCGCAGGTCGGCGACCGTGGACCTGGTGAACCGCAGGAAGTGCTCGTCGGTCCACACGACGTCGGTCGGCTCCCGCCGGAACGTCCAGCGGATCATGTTCCTGTCCGCGTGACCGGCCAGGTTGCCGATGAAGTGCACTGCGAGCGGGTTCCAGGCCAGGATGTTGTACGCCGCGTCGACCACGTACGCGGGCGTGACCGGCATGCTGTCGAGCAGGTGCCTCATGCCCGGGGTGATCTCCCGGCTCGGCCTGACCGGCTGCGGCGGCGCCTCGCCGGCCATGCGGAACAGGTAGTCCCGCTCGTCCCCGTTGAGCATCAGCGCCCGGGCAAGCGCGGAAAGCACCTGCCGGGACGGCTGCGGTCCGCGGGCCTGCTCAAGCCGGATGTAATAGTCGATGGACATCCCGGCGAGCTGTGCCACCTCCTGCCGGCGCAGCCCCGGCGTCCGCCGCGGGCCCGTCTCGGGCAGCCCGGCGTCTCTCGGTGACAGCCGCGCGCGCCTTGCCCGCAGGAACGCGGCCAGCTCGTCCCGGTTCAACGTGCTCATGTAACTACCTTGCCGCACGCTTGCCGCGCGAGGGACGATCCAGGGTGGTACCGCTGATCCCAGCTTCGGCCGGTCTCTCCCGCGGCACCGGCGGTCACCGTAACGTTCGGTGCATGACAGCGAAGATCGCCCTGATCACCGGGGCCAACAAGGGAATCGGGTACGAGACCGCGCGCCAGCTGGGTACCCGCGACATGACCGTGCTCGTCGGCGCCCGTGACGCCGGCCGGGGCCGCGAGGCGGAGCGGAGCCTGCGCGACGGCGGCGCCGACGCGCGCTTCGTCCAGCTCGACGTCACCGATGCTACGTCTATCAAGCAAGCGGCCGAATGGATCGAGGAGACGTACGGCCGCCTGGACGTCCTGGTCAACAACGCGGGCACCGCGACGGTCGCGCGCCGCGGCTACCCGCCGAGCCAGACGTCGCTTGAGGACATGCGGGCGGTGTACGAGATCAACGTCTTCGGCGTGGTGGCGGTGACCAACGCGATGCTGCCGCTGCTGCGCCGCGCGCCGGCCGCCCGGATCGTCAACGTGTCGAGCGAGGTCGGCTCGATCACCGCGCAGAGCGACCCGGCCCACCCGCTCGCCCAGATGCCGGCGTCGGTGCAGTACCCGTCGTCCAAGGCCGCGCTCGACATGATCACCGTCATGTACGCCAAGGAGCTGCGGGACACGCCGCTCAAGGTCAACGCGGCCAACCCCGGGTTCACCGCCACCGACTTCAACGACCACCGCGGCTTCCGCACGGCCGCGGACGGCGCCGAGCCAAGCGTCTACCTCGCCACCCTGCCGGACGACGGCCCGACCGGCATCCACTGGGGCTACGTCTGGACGACGGACGGCACCGGCGGCTACGGCGTCATCCCCTGGTAGAAGTCGAACATATAAGACATTTCATGATATGCAAATCGAAAAGATCTTGCATAAATAGGCCGTGCAATCGGACCGGACGACAATCTGTTCGCTACAATGTTCGTGTAGGGCGAAATCAGCGGATGATCATCCGGAAGGAGGATCGGCACATGGACGAGGACGAGCGCGAGCAGTCTGGTGCCGGTCCGCGCCCGGATCACGGAAGCGATCCCGCCAGCCTGGGCGCCGCGAGCCCCGGGCCGGCTGCCCCGCTTGCGGGTTCTTCCGCGGGCAGTGACTTCGAGGAGTGGGCGGCGTGGTTTGACCGCGAGGTCGCGGCGGGCCGCGACCCGGCGCCGCCCGAGCGTGCGGCGGAGGGGATCTCGCTCAGCCTCGGCGACGCGGTGGACGTCGATCCGGCGCTGCTCGCTGCGATGTGCGGGCCGGAGGGCCTGGGCGGTGAGGCGCTCGGCGCCCAGTTTGCGCAGGACGCCGCGGTCGACGGGCTGTCACCGGGCCCGGTGCTCGCGGCGCTGAGCGAGGCGGCGGTCGCCGGGGTGGCCCGGCTGACCGATGAGCAGCTGATCGGCGCGCTGCAGGCTGCGCGTCGGCTGGAGAACCGGGAGGCGTGGAAGAAGACGCTGGTCATCGCCGAGTTCGCCCGCCGCAGGTCCGCGGAGTTCGCGGCGGCGGAGGCGCGCGGTGCCCCGGTCCGCTGCCGGCCGGGGCAGTTTCCCGGCGAGGAGCTCACGATGGAGCTCCTGGCCGGCCCGGTGCAGACCTCGCGCGCGATCGACGACGCCACCGACCTGGCTACCCGCCTGCCCGCCACCCTGGCGGGGATGGCGGCCGGGCTGATCGATGAGGCCAGGGCCGGGGTGATCGCGCTGCACACCCGCTGCC
>Ga0102924_1004817_pt1 | contig 13359 bp, 14 predicted proteins | sample PaiPotPPM11metaG_FD_80116 | JGI IMG/M metagenome (GOLD analysis project Ga0102924, IMG submission 80116) | Iron sulfur acid spring bacterial and archeal communities from Banff, Canada, to study Microbial Dark Matter (Phase II) - Paint Pots PPM... ... | reverse complement strand
TGCTGGAGGAATTCGGCGAGCAGTTCGTGGTAGTTGAGGTTCGATTCGCCGAACTGGTCATACAGCGACCATGCGCCCGTGTTGTAGTGAGGGACGAGCGCCCGCGCCTCGGCGTCGCCGGCTTCGAACAGCTGCAGGCCGAGCGGGTCCTGGGTGATGGAGGTGTATTCGTAGAGACCCACCAGCGCCTGGATGAAGCCGTTGAGGATGCGGTCGCTGGGTGCGTATGTGTACTCGGCGTACAGCGCGCCGGCGGGCGTGTTCACGCGCACGCCGACTGGGGGAGCGGTCTCGAAGATGCCGAGCGCCTGCTGGGCGGCGGTCAGGTAAGCCTGTTCGTGAAAGCGCGACCAGGCGCGGGCGAGCACCTGGATGGCGGTGCCCTGCGACAGCCCGCTCGTCCACGGCGGCGCTCCGCCGTCGAAGTGGAACAGGTACTCCCAGGCGATACCGCCGGCGCGCTGAGTTGCCAAGGGGATTGCTTCGCTCAAGACCTGGCGCAGATCGGCGTTTTCGTGACCGGACAGGTAGTAGCCGTTGGCCTCCCCGAAGGTGCCCAGCCACTGGATCTGAAGGCCCTGGCCGGCGTAGTACTCCCACACCAGCTTGCTTTCAGGAAAGCTGACTCGCTGTCCGTTGGCCAGCAGCGGTTCGCTCGTCCACCACTGCGTGTTGCGTTCGAGCGTGAGGAACAGCGCGGGCAGCCGCGAGGGGATGAACTCGCCGGCAGCTGCCATCGCTTGGATGTTGGCCAGCACGGCGCCGAGTTCGGCGGCGCGCGTGCCGCTCAGCTTGGCCAGCGATCGTTTGGCGGCCACGTATGTGGCGTAGTCCTGGCCGTACACCGCTTCGGTGATGGCACCGCCGCGCAGCAGCGCCTGCAGTGCGGCGCTGACGGTGGGGCCGTGACTGGCCGCCGCGACGCCGCGCTTGGCGCCCGCCGCCTGGGGGCTCGAGGTCCTGGCGGCGAGGGCAGGCACGGAGGTGGCGGCGCCCAGGGCAAGCACGCCCAGGGCGAGCGCGAGGATGCGGCTTGCGCGCACGGCGCTGATGCTACGCTCGACCGCGCCGTTGGCTGCAGCGGCTGTTGCAGCCTGACGCCGCTTACGTGACAGCACACCTCCCGAACACATCTCGCCGCGCGGTAGTTGCGCGCCGCCGCGCGTTTGCGCTGCTGTTGGGCGCCCTGCTAGCAGGCATGCTGGCCGCATGCGGGGGCGCCGGCTCGCCCAGCGCTGCGTTGCTGGTGCACGCCACGTTCAGCTCGCACAAGCCGATCGAAAGCGGGCGAATCGACCTGACCTTCGCCTTGACGCCGACGGGATCGGCGGGCGCGCCCGCGGCCGCCCGGCCTGTCCGGCTGGGCGTGCAGGGCCCGTTTGAAAGCCTTGGGCCGGCGCGGCTGCCGCGCTTTGCGCTTGCGCTCACGCTGACCAGCGCGGGGCACACGCTGCCGGCCGGAGCCACCTCGACCTCCGGGCAGCTGTACATCGAGCTCGCCGGCGCGTACTTCACCGCGCCCGCGGCCACGGTGAGCGCACTTCAGCAGGGCTACGCCCAGGCCACGCGTGCCTCCTCGTCGGCGGCCAGCCAGTCGACGTTCGCCGCGCTCGGCGTGAACCCCGGCGAATGGCTCGTGCACCCGCACATCGTCGGCACAGTGGACACCGCGGGCGTGCAGACGACGCACGTGACCGGCGAACTGGACGTGACTCGCTTTCTGGCCGACGCCGACAAGCTCGCCGGCGCGGGCGGGGCACTGGGACTCGGCGCAGGCGGTGGCTCGGGCTTGAGCCTGCTGTCGCCGGCGGGGATCAGGGCGTTGGCGGGCTCGGTGCACTCGGCACGCGTGGATCTCTACACCGGCTCCCATGACCATCTACTGCGCCGCCTCACGATCAGCGCGAGCATCTCCAGCACACCCCAGACGCGTGCCGCCCTGGGCGGCCTGGGCAGTGCGAGACTGCAGCTCACGCTCCAGTTCGCTGGCCTGAACCAACCCCAGGCGATCGCCGCGCCGAGCAATCCGCAGCCGATCTCAAAGCTCCTGCCGGCGCTTGAACGGCTTGGCCTTGCGCTTGGCGCCGGCGCCGCCAGCTGATCAGGCCGATCGCGACAAGTCCGTGCGGCTGGGGCCTTACTCCCGGTCGAGCTCGAGGTCGTCGTCGACGCCGTCGAGCTCGTCGTAGTCGTCTTCATCGTCCTCGTCTTCGTCGTCCTCGTCGAGGTCGTGATCCTCAGCCAGCAGCTCGCTGGCGGGCTGGTGGCTGAGCTGGAAACGCTCGATCAGATCGTCTCGCTTGTTTTCGTCAAGCGGGGCATCGTCGGAGATCAGCACCCAGTCGGTGCTGCCGAACTCCTCGCGCTCGAAGATCTCGTGATCGACCTCGGGCGAGTCATCGACGACGATCAGGATCTCCGTCTGGGGGTTGAAGTAGGTGCCTGGGCGAAGCGTCAGCTCATCGAGCGGGAAGCGGCGGGCGTTGCTCATCGCGCGTTTATACCCCACTCGGACGGCGTCGTGGCTGAAAACCTGCTCACGGGTCCATCTCCGCCAGCGTGCGTGCCGTCTCGGTCTCGATGTCCAGCGGCTCAAGGCCCTGGCGAGCGCGCCGTTCGTTGCGGGCGACCACGAGCTGGCGCACCTCCTCGACGAGCGCGGACTCGTGCGCGCGTTCCTCGCGCGCAGGGCTCAGCAGGCGGGCGACCTCTGCGTCGATGTCGAGCGCCGGCTGGCCGGAGCGCACCAGGCGCTGGCTGCGGGCGCCGAGCATCTGGCGTATCTCTCGCTCGCGCTCGGCGCGCACCGCGGGGGAGTCCGGGGCGCCCGACGGTGCGGAGAAGCCGCCATGATCGCCTTCGCGCGAGATGCCGCCGCTGCCGATCTGGTCGTACAGGCTGCTGCCGCCGCCGCGCGTGATCAACAGCAGCAGCGAGACGATCAGCGAGATGGCGACGGTGCCGAACACGACCGCGCTCGCGGCGTTCGGGGCGATGCCTATGGCGACCGTCGAGAGGGCATCCCGCACGCCAGTGATTGTTGCTGATCGGCCCGCCGTCCGCTACCCTTACCGGACAACATTGACTGACCAGTCAATCTAGTTTTTGGCGCCACCCCGTCTGGAGGTCCACGTATGGTCGATTTCACGCTCACCGACGAGCAGCTGAACCTGCGCGAGATGGCGCACGACTTCGCCGTCAAGGAGATACGCCCGGTCGCCTGGGAGTACGACAGGGATGGCACCTGGCCGCAGGAGATCATCGATAAGGCCTGGGAGGTCGGCCTGATGAACTCGCACATCGCCGAGGAGTACGGCGGCGCGGGCGCGAGCTATCTGGACGGCTGCCTGATCGAGGAAGAGCTCTCATGGGGCTGCTCGGGCATCCAGACCTCGCTCGGCTGCAACGGTCTGGCCACCGCGCCGATCGCGTTGGGTGGCTCGGATGAGATCAAGAAGAAGTACCTGGGGATGCTCACCGAAGCGCCCAAGCTCGCGTCCTTCTGCCTGACCGAGCCGGATGCAGGCTCGGATGTCTCCGGCATGCGCACCACGGCGGTCAAGAAGGGCGACAAGTACGTGCTCAACGGGTCCAAGTGCTTCATCACCAACGGCGGCTATGCGGACTACTACACGGTCTATGCCAAGACCGACAAGGACGCGGGGCACCGCGGCATCTCGGCGTTCGTGGTCGAGCGCGAGTGGGGCGTGGTGGTCGACAAGAAGGAGGACAAGCTCGGCCAGCGTGCGTCCAACACCGCAACGATCTCCTTCAACGACGTCGAGGTTCCCGCCGAGAACCTGCTCGGCGAGGAGAACCACGGCTTCAAGCTCGCGATGATGACGCTCGACCGCACCCGGCCCGGCGTGGCGGCGATGGCCACCGGCATCGCTCGCGCTGCGTTCGAGTTCGCCACCGACTACGCCAAGGAACGCGTGCAGTTCGGCGTGCCGATCGCGATGCACCAGGCGATCCAGTTCATCATCGCCGACATGGCCACCGAGATCGAGGCCGCGCGCCTGCTGACGTGGAAGTCGGCGGTCATGCTCGACAACGGCGAACGCAACACGCTCGTCTCCTCGCACGCCAAGCGCTTCGCCGCCGACACCGCGATGAAGACCGCCACCGAAGCCGTGCAGGTCTACGGCGGCTACGGCTTCATCAAGGACTACCCCGTCGAGAAGCTCTTCCGCGACGCCAAGATCATGCAGTTGTACGAGGGCACCTCCCAGATCCAGCGCCTGGTGATTGCGCGCGAGACGCTGCTTCCGCGCCGCGCGCAGGAGCCGGCGATGGCCACCGCTGGGTAGTCGCCGCGGCCGCGTGGGCGGCCCGAGGGCGCGGTCAGCTGGCGTCAGCGTGCCTGGCGATCGCGCGCGGTCGTTGCGTCGAAGCCCATTCGGCGGCGCGACGTTCGGCGCCGGCTAGGTAGGTCTCGAACGCCTCGTCCAGTCGCTCGCGTTCACCTGTGGCGAGCAGTTCGATGACCAGGCCGCGCAGTGTGGCGAGCATCAAGGTGGCATATGACCTGGCTTCCTCGCGCGGGCAGCCGAGAGCGACGATGTTGGCGGTGATCAGGTCGAGGCGATGGGTGATCGACCGCGCGACCGCCGGTGCATAGTCCGCTCCCGCGAATTGACTCTGGCCGAGAACCTCTACGAACAGGCGTATGTCGCGCTGGCCCGGCGGCGAGGTCAGGTGGGCCCACAGCGCGCGCCAGCGGGTGGGAAGATCCAAGCCGGGGTCGGGCGTGCCGTCGCTGTAGACGCCTTGCGGTATCAAGGTCCGTTCGAGCAGGTGCTCGACGATCTCCCCGACGAGCTGCTCCTTGGTGCCGAAGTGGTGCTGCAGGGTCACGTGGCTGATGCCCACGGCCTCGGCGACACGTCTCAGCGAGAGGCTGGCGACTCCGTGTTCGAGTACGTACTCGCCGACTGCTTCGAGCAGCTCCCCCCTGCGGTGCTGGTAGCGCAAACTGCGCCCGTCCACGCGTTCTGCCATTCCCGGCAAGGATAGAGTCAGCTCGTGCTGGCTGCGCGGTCAGGGCGTTGGGCAGGATGCTCGTGGAACCTGCCGGCGCGTAGCGGCGCCGCTACTCGGACAGCAGCTCTCCGCCCCACTGCTCGGGGGCGACGTCGGCGAGCGTCTGCGAGAAGGTCCACTGGTGGCCGACTGGGTCTTGCGCGGTGTACTGGCGCTCGCCGTACTCGAAGTCGGTTGGCTCCATGAGGATGCGAGCGCCGTGCTCGCGCGCGTGTGCGCAGTGGCTGTGAGCGTCCTCGACGCGCACCATCACCGAGTGCGTGACCTCGCCTGCTCGCGGCGCAATGCGGTCGTGGCGCACGTCGCCGACGATCACCGCGCCGTCGCCGAAGGCCAGCTGCGCGCGGTGGTTCTCGCCGATCCGCACGCGCTCGACAAAGCCGAATGCGCGGGTGAGCCACTCGACCGCTTCGCGCACTTCCGGGTAGATCAGGACCGGGATGACGGTGGCCTGCGGGATGGAGCGGTTGGGCTTCAAGCTGGTCTGAGCCTACAGTGAGCGCGTGCGCGCACCCGAGCAGCAGACGATCTTGATCACAGGAGCAACGGATGGGCTCGGACGAGCTCTGGCCGCAGAGCTCGCCGCTGCTGGGGCCACCCTGCTCATCCACGGCCGCGACGAGCAGCGCGGCAGAGAGACGATCGCGCAGATCCAAGCGAGCAGCGGAAACGACAGGCTGCACTGGCTGGCGGGCGACCTGTCCTCGCTGGACGACGTGCGCGCGCTGGCGGGCAGCGTCACCGAACAGTGCGATCGCCTCGACGCGCTCGTAAACAACGCGGGCATCGGGACGTCGCTGCCGGGCGACGGCGCCCGACTGGAGAGCCTCGACGGGTACGAGCTGCGCTTCGCGGTCAACTACCTGTCAGGCTATCTGCTCATCCGCATGCTGCTGGCCTTGCTCGAGCGCTCGGCGCCGGCGCGCGTGGTCAACGTGAGCTCCGCCGGGCAGGCGGCGATCGACTTCGACGACGTGATGCTCGAGCGCCACTACAACGGAGTGCAGGCCTACTGCCAGAGCAAGCTCGCCCAGATCATGTTCACACTGGACCTCGCCGAGGAGTTCGACAGCAGCGTAGTCAGCGCAACCTGCCTTCACCCGGCCACGTACATGCCTACCAAGATGGTGACCGCAGCCGGTATCGACCCGACCAGCACGCTGGAGCAGGGCGTGCAGGCGACGCTGGCGCTGGTCATCGACCCGGAGCTCGACGGGGTGAGCGGCGTCTACTTCAACGGGCGCCAGCCGGCCAGGGCGCACCCGCAGGCTTATGACGTCGACGCGCGGCGGCGGCTGAGGGAACTGAGCGATGCGTTGTGCGGGCTTGGCCGGGCGGCTGTGTTTGATGCTTACGGGTAGAGGAGCGCATAAGATGCGCTAAAGGCCCAATTTCAATAGTGATCTAACCGCGAGGGATTTTGCTCCTGAGCGGTAGGATTTTCGATTTCGTCCTAAAGGGCACTATTATGCTCTAGTGCGGTAGATCAGGCTTTTATCGCCTATGGAACGGGGCTTTTAGTTTTGCTCTTGTCCGGAAGAGATTCTGCGAAGCAATGAACGTCAACGTCATCGAGTTCAGCCCCAGGTACAACCGCTTTCCTCAGGACATCACCGGGCTGCTGCTTCGTATCGCATCGGCGCTCGGAACAATCCGAGGAGCGTCCGTGCTACCAGCCGTCGCCGACCAGCTCAGGTCTTCCGCCAGGGCCGGCACGGTTCATTACTCGACGATGATCGAGGGCAATGAGCTTCCCTTTGTCGAAGCCGAGCGGGCGGCACGCGGCGATCTTGAGCCCAACACTCGTGCAAAGATCGAGCTCGTCAACTATGTGGTCGCTCTGGACCTCATTGACGAGCATCTCGCCTCGGGTCGGCTGGAGCTGGACGCTGACTTTCTCAAGCAGCTCCACGGCGTCACGACGGCGGGACTCGGGCGCGAGGACGATCCGCACTTCAAGCCGCATCATGAGGGGCAGTGGCGCGACGGCGAAGCTTTCGTTGTCGACCGTATAACCAACCAGATCATGCACCGAGCGCCGCCCTCAGCGGAGGTCAGCCCGCGGATGCTCGGTATGTTCGAGTGGCTGGCGCGTAAGCTCGACAGCGATAGCCAGCCGCCGTATGTCCTAGCGGGGGTCATGCACTACGGCATCACGGACGTGCACCCCTTTGCTGACGGCAACGGTCGGGTAGCGCGCTTGTTCCAGACCGCACTGTTGATGCAGATGAACGTCCTGCCGGGACGCATGTACTCCTTTGAGAGGTACTACGCAGAAGACCAGAACGCCTACTACGGTGCTTTGCGCTCAGTGAGGCTCAGGACCCTGAACATGGAGCACTGGCTGCAGTACTTCTTGCGCGGCCTCGCTGAGGAGTACGAGCGCGTCGCAGCAACGGTTTCCGATCTGGCGCGTCTTGTCTCCGGAACTGCTGCCGGGCCACTGCAGTTGACCTCTAGTCAGCAGGCCGCGATCTCGGCGCTGCGAATTCAAGGGCGCACGGAGTTCGCCAGAACCGACTATGAGCAGGCGGCCCACCTGGGTCGGAGTGCGGCCAACAATGACCTTAGACAGCTGGTCCAGTATGGGGTCCTACGCACGCGAGGCTCTGGCTCGGCCACTCGCTACTTGTTCTCAATCCCGGCGGCACGGCCAGCGACCATGAAGCGACGTGGACGGCCGTCTCGCTGGAACGAGACAAGGATCGAGCGAGAGCTACGAACATTTGTCGCAGAGCGAGAGAACTGGCCATCACCAAAGGAGTTCCGCGACGCCGGACGGGGCGATCTCTACGCTGCGGCGAGTCGTGCAGGCGGCATCTCAAGATGGCGGCGAACGCTCGGCGTTTAGCCGATCGAGCCACCTGCGGGAGCGCTGTGGACGTCGCGGTGCGTGGTGTGCGCAGGATTACGTGGTGTTGCCCTCGCCGTCTTCTGTCGCGGGGAACGCTGGCATGACCTCGTGCGCGAACCGTCGCAGCTGCTCCTTGCCGCCAAGCACGGTGAGCAGGATGTAGCGAGCGCCGGCGGCATTCAACGTCGCTAGCTTGGCGCAGATTTCCTCAGGTGTTCCATAGAGCGCGTGCTCCTCGGTGTCGCCGCTCTTTCCCGCGTAGGCGAGCACATGCGAGCCGCCCTTGCGTGCGGGCGAGCGGGACACGCTCACCGTGCGCTGGGTGTACTTGGCTTGGCGAGCGAGAGCGGCTTCGGCGTCCGCCCGGTCCCTCGCGACGTATAGCTGGCGCGCCACGACGACTCCCATCCGATCGAACGGTCGCCCGTGCGCTTCACGTTCGGCGCGGTATAGCGTCATGCGCTCGCCGATCTGCTCGGGGGACGCGTACTGGTCGAGCATGAGGTTAAAGCCGCGCGCGGCCGCTTTGCGGATCGATGTCGGGCTCCCACCCGCCATCCAGAACGGCGGGTGCGGTCGTTGCGCGGGCGGCGGCTCGACCACGATGTCCTCGAAGCGCCAGAAGCGCCCATGGTGTGAGAAGCGGGAGCGCTCAAGCCAGGATCGTGTGATGAGCGCGACGGCCTCCTCAAAACGTGCCTCCGCCTCCTGCTGCGGGATCTGGAAGCCGGTGAACTCGCTGTGGCGATAGCCCTTCCCGATACCGAAGTCGAGTCGGCCGCCGGAGACCAGATCGAGCGTCGCCGCCTGCTCTGCCAGCAGGACCGGGTTGTGCCAGGGCAGCACCATCACGGCCGAGCCGAGGCGCAGTCGGGTGGTGCGCATGGCAAGGCAAGTGAGCAGCATCAGTGGGGCGGAGACCTGGTTCCAGCCGGTGAAGTGGTGCTCGACCAGGAAGCTCGAGTGAAACCCGAGCTCCTCAGCCTCGACGTTGAAGTCGAGATAGTCGCGGAAGCCTTGGCCGGTCTCGGGAGGAAGATCGTCGCTGCTGGCCTGCGCTGAGCAGAAGAGGCCGAATCTCATCGGCTAGGGCCGCGTCACGGCCGACAACGCCACTCCTTGAGGCCGCAGCGGTCGAAGCTCGATAACGCTCGGCCAACGCACGGATTCGCGCGTCACTATCTGCAGCTTCGCCACGCGCCAGAGAGGAGGCTCACTTGGCGGCTGCGCCTCCATGCTATGCAGCGCTGCTGTACGTGATCGTCTCGTGGATCTGTACGCCGAGCGCGTCGGCGATGCTCTGGAGCCGGTCGAGCCCTACGCCGCCGTAGTCGTTGGCCTCCCAGCGCTGGACTTGCTGCTCGGCGACACCGATGCGCTCGGCGAGTTGGCGCTGTGTAAGCCTGGCTGCGATGCGGGCTTCGATCAGTGCGATCGGTAGCTCGTGCAGGGAGGTGATCTCGCGGCTGGTGATGTGCCCGTCGCGCAGCTTCTCGTAGTGATCAATCTCGCGACGGAATGTGTCGATCTGGCTGGCAATGGCGTCGTGCATTACCTGCTTCATGTCCGGATCGACGTTCGCGGGGAACTCCCGCTCGTCATTGGCGACCAGGCCGCCCTCGAAGCCGGCAAGGTGCGCCTTGGTGATGCGGTATTCACGCTCGTTCTTGATCATGGCAGTCCTGTCAGGTGGATGGCGATGATGCCCTTCTGACGCCTCAAGCGATCGCACTGGAAGAAGTCGAGGTAGGTCGTGCTATCCGCGTCCGCGGGCCATGTCGCGTTGTGGATGCCCGGCGGCAGGTTCCCATGCTCATCGAACTCCGGTATCATAACACAACGATACCGTTGGGTTGAGACGGAACTCGCGCTAGCTCAACGGGACACTCGCGTTGACTTCGGACTCGGCGAGGTGCGATCTTTCTTCGGTGAGGGGTAGGGCAGCCAGCAGGAGCTCGACCTCGAGCGCCTCTCGAGCATCGTCGAGGTCCTCAACAAACGCTTCGGGACGGACCTGACATATGTGGACAAGCTGCTGCTGGACCAGTTCGAGGAGAGCTGGGTCGCCGATGGCGAGCTGTCGGATCAGGCTCAGAACAACAGCATCGAGAACTTCCGGCTGGTATTCGACCGCAAGTTCCTGCAGACGATCATCACCCGCGTCGACGCCAACGACGAGATCTACAAGAAGATCCTCGACGACGAGGACTTCCGCGCGACGCTTGGCGAGTTCTACCTGCGCAAGGTGTACGAGCGACTTCGGGAGGCCGCATAGCGGTTGGCGTCTGACAGGAAAATAGCGACAGATTCCCGCAAAGTGCGCATTTTCATCAGCCCGTGCGAGCCCGCGGCGCGGGCACGGTGACTAATAAGCGATACGGCTGGAACGTTTATAAGCAGCCTCATCGAAGCCGATCGCTGCATAGCGCCCAGAGGATGCCGAGACATGCGGCGACCCGACTACAATCGGCCCCAATGAACGCCGCGGCAGCGGAGGACACGATCGATCGCGCGGGTCGCGCCTTGATCGACGCTGCGCCGGTGCCGACGAAGGTGATCCTGTTCGGTTCGCGCGCACGCGGGGATGCGAACGATCGCAGCGACTTCGACTTCCTCGTTGTCGAGCGCGACGTCGCTGATCGCTTCGCCGAGATGGCCCGCCTGGGGCGAGTCCTCGGGCGGCTATTGATTCCGGCCGACGTCGTCGTCATCAGCGAGCGGTACGCAGAAAAGTGGGCGCCAGTGAGGGGCACGTTGGTCCACGAGGCGATGAGCCACGGCCAGGTCATTGCCGAGTCCTGAGGCGCACGAGCTGGCGCTGCTGCTTGTGGGGAAGGCCGAAGGGGACGAGTCGATCCTCGACAAGCTGCTCGACGACCACGACGTACCCGACGATGTGGTCAAGTCGGTTGGTGCCCGAGCGGCAGCCGCCGCCTCAAGCTGAAGTTGGCGAGGCCGACGACGAGCAGGCCTCGGCTGCGCCAGACTGACCTACGCACGTAGTATCCCCTCGGTGAGCGCCGACCGCGAGCTCGACGTCGTCCTCTTCGGTGCCACCAGCTTCGTCGGCCGCCTGACCGCCGAATACCTCTCTCGCGCTGCGCCGCAAGAGGTACGGATCGGGCTCGCGGGCCGTTCGCGCGAGCGCCTGCGTGACTTGCAGGCCTCGCTCGGCGCACGCGCCGCCGACTGGCCGCTGCTGATCGCTGACACGAGCGACCAGGACTCGGTGAACGAGCTCGCACGCAGTGCGCGAGCGCTGGCCACCACCGTCGGCCCTTACCGCCGCTATGGGCTGCCGGTGGTCGAGGCGTGTGCCACTGCGGGCACCCACTACGCCGACCTCACGGGCGAGGTGTTGTTCATGCGCGAGGCCATCGATCGCTTCGACTCCGTGGCCGCGGGGAGCGGTGCGCGCATCGTGCACAGCTGCGGCTTTGACTCGATCCCGTCCGACCTCGGTGTGCTGCTGTTGCACGAGGCGGTCACCGCCGATGACAGCGGGCAGCTGGAGGACACCACCCTGGTCGTGCGGGCGATGAAGGGCGGCCTGAGCGGTGGCACCGTCGCCTCTTTGAAGGGCACCGTCGACGACGCTCGCAGTGATAGCGCGCTGGCAGCGGTGCTCGACGACCCCTATGCCCTCAGCCCCGACCGCGACGCCGAGCCCCGGCTCGGTCGCGAGGGCGACCTGCGCGGCGTGCAGCACGACCGCGAGCTTGGGATGTGGGTCGGTCCGTTCATCATGAGCGCGATCAACACTCGCGCCGTGCGGCGCAGCAACGCGCTGCAGGGCTGGGCCTACGGTCCCCGGTTTCGCTACCGGGAGGTAATGGGCTTCGGGTCGGGCCCGCTGGGCGCGGCGCAGGCCGGGGCGCTTGCGGGCGGCGTCGGGGCGCTCGCGGCCGGCCTGTCGATCGGTCCCACGCGCGCGCTGCTCGACCGCGTGCTGCCATCCCCCGGAGAGGGCCCGAGCGCCAAGCAGCGCGAGCGCGGCTTCTTTGCAATCGAGATCCACGCACGGACATCCAGCGGCGCGCGCTACCTCTGCCGCGTCGCCGCGCAGGGCGACCCTGGCTACAAGGCCACATCGGTGATGCTCGGCGAGAGCAGCCTGTGTCTCGCTTTCGACGGGGACCTGCCGCCTTCCGGCGGCGGGGTGCTGACGCCGGCGACCGCGATGGGCGACGCGCTCGTCAAGCGGCTGCGGCTCGCCGGGCAGACGCTCGAGGTCAAGCGAATCGGTTAGCCAGCGCCGACGGTCGCGCCGAGCGGGCCAGGGGTCGGCCCTGCGGCGTCCGCGGGCCAAGCTCGCGCGCCGATAAGCTCACGCGCAATGTTCGTGTTCAAGGCCGCAGTCGTCGGCGCAGGAACAATGGGCGGGCAGATCGCCCAGACGATCGCTGCCGCCGGCATACCGGTGGTGCTCAAGGACATCGACCAGGCGCTCGTGCAGGCCGGCGTCGACGAGGCCGCCAACGTCACCCGCGCGCAGGTCGCCAAGCTCGCCGAGAAGGGCCGCATCACCGCTGAGCAGGTCGACGCGCATGTCGATGAGGTCCTCGCACGCATCCACGCCAGCACCTCATACGAGGGCTTCGGCGACGTCGACTTCGTGATCGAGGCCGTGCCCGAGCGCATCGACCTCAAGCAGGCCGTCTTCGCAGAGCTCGACGCGGCCACGCCCGGCCACGCGATCCTCGCGTCCAACACCTCCTCGCTGTCGATCACCGAGATCGGTGACGCCACCCTGCGCCCAGACAAGGTCGTCGGCTTTCACTACTTCTACCCCGCCTCGATCATGCCGCTGATCGAGGTCGTCGAGGGCGACGAGACGTCCGCCGAGACAGTCACCGCCGCGTTCACCTTCGCCCAGGCCATCCGCAAGCAGCCGATCACCTGCGCTGAGGTGCCCGGCTTCGTGGTCAACCGCATCCTCAACTCGGGGATCGCCGAGGTCTGGCGCGAGCAGGAGGACAAGGGCCTGTCGATCAAGGCGATCGACGAGGGAGTGGGCGCCGCCGGCGTGGTGCCCGTCGGCCCCTACCGGCTCGTCGACCTGCTCGGCCTGGATACCGTGGTGCACGTCGCCGAGCACCTCGTCGAGTCATACGGCCAGGAACGCTTCTACGTGTCCAGCGCCATGCGCAAGCTCGTCGCCAACGGCAAGCTGGGCGCAAAGACAGGCGGCGAGGGCGTGTATGACCCGCAGGGTCAGGCCAACGTGCCCGGCGACGCCGACCCAGACGTGGCCGAACTGGTCGAGCTGCTGTCGCTGAAGACGTTCCTGGAGGCCTGCCTGGTGCTCGAGGAGGGCGTGGCCACCCATCGCGACATCGACCTCGGGATGATGGCCGGCGCGGGGCTGGACCCGCGACGCGGCCTGCTGCCTCCGTTCATGAAGGCCGACAGCGATGGGCTCGACACGGTGCTGGAGCGCATGGAAGGCGCTCGCGAGCGCC
>Ga0102924_1004816_pt1 | contig 13367 bp, 7 predicted proteins | sample PaiPotPPM11metaG_FD_80116 | JGI IMG/M metagenome (GOLD analysis project Ga0102924, IMG submission 80116) | Iron sulfur acid spring bacterial and archeal communities from Banff, Canada, to study Microbial Dark Matter (Phase II) - Paint Pots PPM... ... | reverse complement strand
CTCGCGGGGGGAAAGCAATCGGGGGACGGCGGCGCGCACTATCACCGGCCCGCGCATCGGTTCTCCGAAACTATCGTCGCAATCGTGCGAACACGGCCCGCACGTCGTATAGACTCCGCGGGGTTCGCGATGAGAATCCAACGCATCGATCACGTGCAGTTCGCGATGCCACCCGGCAGGGAAGACGACGCTCGACGCTTTTACGGTGGCGTCCTCGGTATTCCCGAGACACCGAAGCCGCCGCACCTCGCCGTTCGCGGAGGCGTGTGGTTCGAGCGCGGCGACCTCAAAGTCCATCTGGGCGTCGAGAAGGACTTTCGTGCCGCGAGGAAAGCGCATGCGGCGCTCCTGGTCGTCGACCTCCCCGCGCTGGCAAGAGACCTCATCGCGGCCGGCCGCCCGGTCGTCGAGGACGAACCACTCGAGGGTTATCGTAGAATCTACACGGAGGACCCCTTCGGGAACCGCATCGAGCTCATGGAGCCCATCGGGCCCGTCGCCGGTTGAACGCCCTCTTCGACCAGCGCCACGCGCGCACAGCCAGGAGGATCATCCCCGAGAGGACGGTCGCCATGGCAAGGACTGCGGCGCCGCGGATGAGGAGGTGGTTATAGTCCTCACGATGCCGGTAGTCCATGATGTGCAGCGACCAGAAGAAGTCGTACAGCCGCCAGCGCTCGTTGCGACGCGCCGTCACGTCTCCGGTCGCCGCGTCGACGTAAACGACGGTGGACTGGGCGTCGTCGAGAACGACACGGTACACGGGAATTGCGCATTCGTTCGGCTCGCAGTCTCGATATTCGAGGGGCGCGTTCGCCGTGACGAGCGTCGCCTCGCGCACCGCGGGCGATCCCGGCTGGTCGCGTCGCGCGACGGCCTCGGCCTCGGCCTCGGAGACCGGAGCGGGCTCTCCGGTCCGCCCCCCGATTCGCACGGAGCCTGCGTCGCCATGCACCAGATAGAACGCCCCCGCCGGGGTGCTGCGCAGCTCCACGCGGTCGACCGCCCCCGTGAACGGGATGGCGGTCTCCATGACCCGCGAGACGGAAGCCAGGGAGGCTTCTTTGATCGCGGCGCGGTGCGCGCCCTCGACCGGCTTGCTCTGGATCGACTCCTGCGAAATCCAGGTGAACGCGAACCCGCTCACCGTCCAGGCCGCGAGCTGGACGAACGCAATCGCGGCAATCCACTTGTGAAGCGAGTAAAGGAGTCGGTTCATGTTGTATTTCGGCGCATCGCTGGAAGGGCCCTGCACTGCAAGGGTCTGGCGATCGCGCCGACCCACGTACCGCAACTCCGTGCCGTACGGTCGCGTTTTCGCCCGACGGCCGCATGATCGCCGCTTCGATGAGCACGAACGTCGCAGGCTCGTCCGTGCAGTCGGGAACGACCCTCCGAGTATGGAACCGCCGGCGGTTCAGCCGACGATCGCGCGCTAGAGACGCTCTTTTGCGCCCGTGGCGCCGTTCGTCGGGCGCGCTAGCGTTTTCGCCATGGCAGGTTCGAACCCGAAGGCGCCCTCCCCTCTCCTCGCCGCCGCGGCGGCGCTCGACGAGGAGCTGCGCGCGTACGACGATCTGGCGCGCGACGCGCAGCGCACGAAGATGGACAGCGAGCGCGGTCTGCGCCACGCGATCGGCATCGTCCAGGATGCGGAGCGGAGAAACGACGGGGTCCAGGAGCGGCTGCGCGCCCTCGTCGGCGAGATCGAGAACGCGCGCGTCCGCCAGGCAGAGAGCCTCTCGGTTCTGCTCAACACTGCGCGCGCGGTTCAGGCGCGGGCGCAGGAGCACGAGGCGCTGATGGGCCGCTTCTCCGTGCTGGGCGAGTCCGCCAAGAACCTGAACACGCTGACCAGGGAGCTGTCGGAACGGCGCGCGAACGGGGCGTCCGAGGCGGAGCTCCTCGAGGGCCTGGACACGATCCAGATGCAGATGACCGCCGTCGTCGCCGAGGCGGAGGCCCTGACCGAGCGCGCGCACGGGCAGCAGTGGCCCGAGATCGCGCGGCAGGCCGACGCCGTGCGCCAGCAGGTGCTGTCGGCGAAGAACAAACTGGCTCTGGCGCACAAGGCGGTCGCGGCGCGCGCGCCTTCGTGACGCAAGCGCCCCGCCGAGCTCAAGGCGCCGCGGAGTCGTCGTGTGTCGGCGGGTGCGCGGCCGGGGCGGTCTTGAGGCTGCGGCCCGAATCCTCGGGCTCCCCTTCCGGGTCGACCACGGACTCGCCGGACGCTGTCGCGATCGCGAGCGGTGGCGGCGGTTGCAGGGTTGCCCCATGGGAGTCTCGCCACGTGCCGGGCGCATACCAGGGCGCGCCATCGCCCGCCCGAACGAGCACCCAAGGCGAATAGGTCGCTCCCGAAGGCGTCTTCACCCAGCGCCCGAGCAGCCAATACCAGCGCCCATGGCGCAGGATCCACTGGCCGTCGATCCATGCATCCGCGCCCGCAGGGCGTGGCGGAATGACTTCGACGCGGCCCGGCGGCGGGCCGACCTCGACCGCGGCGAGCGCGCTCGCCGGCTGCGCCGAGTACGGCGGGTGCGGCAGTGCGCCACGGCAAGCCACGAGGAGGATCGCCCCAAGGGCGGCAAGACGTCGGGACGACACGCGACGTGCATGAAGCACGAAGAAGACCCACACCGCCCATGCCCTTCCCGTCCAGCTCGCGGTCGCCGCATGTGCCGTCCGTCCCCGCCGCCGTGGCGATCGCCGCCGCGCTGGCCGTGGGCTGCAGCCGCATCCCGCCCGGGCGGTCGGCCGTGGACTCGGTCCGGATCCTGAACGCGAAGGACGTTCACCCGCAGCAGATCGAAGACAAGCTCGCGACCCAAGCCTCGACCAAGTTTCTCTTCCTCTTCCAGGGGATCGCGTACGACTACGAGGTCTACGACGAATCCGTCTTGCAGCGCGATATGGCGCGCGTGGAGCGCTTTTATCGATCGCAGGGCTTTTTCGACGCGCACGCGCGCGTAGCGCACGTCTTCCAGGTCAAGAAGGATCACGTTCGCGTCGAAATCGTTGTCGACGAGGGGAAGCCTACTCTCAACCGGAACGTCGTCGTCGTGGGGCTCGAGGGGCTCCCTCGCAGCGTGGCGGACGCCGTCAGCGCCGTCGCTCGCGCGTCGGTGCGCGCCGGCGAGCGCTTCGACGAAAAGCGCTTCAAGGACTCCGAGGCGGCGGTCAAGAAAGCTCTGACCGATCGCGGTTACGCGTACGCGACCGTCGATTCGCAGGTCGAGCTGGACGTCGGCGAGCACACGGCGGATTACGGCTTTGCCGTCGTCCCGGGTCCCGCGGCGGTGTTCGGCCCGATCACGATCGTCGGACTCGATCCGGACGGCGACGGACCGCGCAAGCAGGAGATCCCGGAGGCGCCGCTCCGGCGCGCGATCGACATCCGGCCGGGGACGCCGTACTCGACCGCCGAGATCGACGCGGCGACGCAGGCGCTGCTCGATCTCCAGGTGTTCAGCGCCGTCAAGATCGTCCCATCTCTGCCCGACCCTCCCCCGCCGGATCATGTCGTGCCGCTCACGGTGCAGGTCGAACCGATGCGCTTGCGACAGATCACGTTGGGCGGTGGCCTCGAGATCGACGAGATCAAGACCGAGCTCCACGGCGTCGTCGGGTGGGAGGATCGCGATTTTCTCGGTGGATTGCGCGACTTCAACGTGACCTTTCGCCCGGGCATCGTCCTATACCCGGTGCGCATCAACAACTTGAGCGGTCCGCTCAAGCCCTTACCCGAAGAATGGCTGAAGACGGAGTTCCGTCAGCCGGGGCTCTTCGAAGCGCGGACCACCGGTTTCCTTCGCCCCCAATTCAACGTTTTTCCGTTGCTCGTGGAGACCAATCCGCCTGACAACGCGCCGGTCGTCGGCTACCGCGAGGCGAAGCTGCCGGTCGGTCTCGAACGAACCTTCTGGCAAAAGCTCTTCGTGAGCCTCGACTACACGCTGCAGGTCGAGAACCCGTTCGCCTACGTCCAGAGCCTGGATCCCGCGCTCGAGACGCTCGTGCTCTCCTTTCCGGAGCTCGTCGCCCATCTCGATCTGCGCGACAGCGCCGTCCGGCCGCACGAGGGGGTCTACATCGGCAACACGCTGCAGGTCGCAGGGGGGCCCTTCGGCGGCACCGCGGCGGACGTCCGCGAGCAACCGGAGGTACGCACCTATTTGCCGCTCGCGCGTGGCCTGACGTTTGCGACGCGCGCTTCGGTGGGTTTCCTCTGGTCGTCCAATTACGGGAGCGGCTGGAGCGACGAGCTCGAGCACTCGGCGACGACTGCGACTGCGGCTCCCCCGCGTCCGGATGAGGCGGCGCGCGCTCGGCTCGCGCACGACACGCAGATCATGTACTTTCGCGGATTCTTCTCGGGCGGACCGACGACCAATCGCGGTTATCCCATCCTCGGCGTGGCGCCGCACGGAGTCATCCCGTTTCTCAATCCGGCGACTGCCTCGCAACAGGTCCAGTTCAGCTGCGACCCGAACGGTCCCGGTTTCGACACCGCCAAGTGCTTCTTGCCGGTGGGCGGATTCACTCTCTGGGAGCTTCAGAACGAGGTGCGATTCGACGTCTCCGGTCCGCTGTCGGCCGCGGTCTTCTGCGACATGAGTGACGTTTCGCCGCGACAGAACGACATTCGCCTGAGCTATTTGCATCTATCGTGCGGACTCGGCGCCGCGTACGACACCCCCGTCGGACCGATCCGCGCCGACCTCGGATATCGCGTTCCGCCGCTGCAGGTGATTGGCTACAAGACGGAGGACGCCGCAGCGTCCGCCGATCCGGTCAACGGCCGGCAGCCGACGCTTCTGGGCCTCCCGATCGCCCTGGCCATCGGAATCGGGCAGGCGTTCTGATGGTAACGCGCGCGCATCCGGCACACGGCGGACATCACCGGTTCCCCGGCGCATCGCCCTCGGCCTTGAGACCAGGGTCTCGCAAACCGCTGGGCCGCGCACGGCATTTCGTCGCACGCGCGCTCGCCGTTCTGGTGATGAGCGCATTGGCGCTGGTCGTGGTCGCCGTCATCTGTCTGAACACGCCGCCGGTGCGCCGCCTCGTGGCCGAGAAGGTCAACGCCGCCCTCGCCTCGTCCTTTCGGGGAAAGGTCCGCATCGGGCGGCTGGGAGGACTCGGCCTCGGCGGGGTCTCCGATGTGGACGTGACTGTCGACGACCCGACGGGCCGCCGGGTGCTCACCATCCTCGGAGTTCGACTGAGAGTCGACAGCTTTGCGGCGGGAAGGACGGCTCTGTTCGGGAGGAAAGGCCCGATCCTCGTTCGACTCTCCGACGTGAGAATCGAAGACGTCGACGCGCTCCTCGACACGGACCAAGACGGACAACTCCTCCTTGCGAACGCGTTCGCGCCGCCCAAGCCGAGCAAGCCGGCGGATCCGAATGCCCGCGGGCTCGTTTTCATCGTCCAGCAAGCCTCGCTCGCGCATGCGCGAGCACACCGGCAGACGCCAGGTTCGACCCCGCTCGACGTGGAGCTCGACGGCTTCCGCGGCGCCTTCACGTCGGCACCGGATCTACTCGACGCGGCCGTCGACCGTGCGCGCATCACCGGACACGGGGTCTGGAACGGTCGGGACATCACGGGTGCACTGACCGCCCATCTGCGCAAGACGTCCGACCCCCGCGGGAAGGTCGAGGCGCGGGTCGACTGGAATGGCGCCGCGGGTGACGTCGCAGTCTCGACGCACCTGGAGGGGCAGGGCACTCTGCCCGACGTCGATGTCGGTCTGAAAGCAGGCTTCGGCGCGGCGGCCCTGGAAGCGAGCGGACGGGTGTACGCCGGGGACGACGCAAAGCGCGCCACCCTGACGTTGCGCGCGAGCGACGTGGACCTCCACGAGTTCACCGCGGGGGCTCCGCGCTCCAGTCTCGGTCTTGCGGGCCGGATCTCCGCCGAGAAGCAAGCGGACGGAACGCTTGCCGGCGATGTCGCGCTGACGTTTCTCGGCGGTCGTTTCGCGAACGCTTCGTTGCCCTCCGCGTCGATCCGCGCGCACGGCTCGCGGACGGCCCCGAATCGAATCCGAGGGGGTGCGGAGGTCCTCCTGAACGAGCCCGGGGCACCGACTCACCTGCGGGTCAGCGCGACGCCGAACGGCGAATCGTCGACGCTGCGATTCGCGCTCGAGTCGAGGGCGGCCGAACTCGCGCGCGTGCCGGAGCTGCGGCAGGCCGTTCGCGGGAGCCTGTCCCTCGCGGCCACCGGGACGGTCGACCTCTCCAATCGGAGCCTCGACGCCCGCCTTGGCGTGCAGGCCGCCGGCATCGAGATCGGCAGCTCTCGGGTTCAGACCGCGTCGGTCGACGCCCAGGCTTCCGGGAAGTTGACGTCGCCGTCCGTCGACGTGGCGCTTCGGAGCCGCGGACTTTCGACGGGCGGCCTGCAGCTGACGTCGCTCGACGCGAGGGCCGCCGGGCCGGTGAGGCAGGCGCACGTGGAAGCGCATGCCCGCGGGCCTGACGTTCCGGACGTGGATGCAAGCGCCGACGTGGGCCTGAAGGGAGCAGCGACCCTTCGCGACGTGCGCTTGCTCATCGCGCGGGGACGGGAACGGGCGGTCATCACCGCGCGATCGGTGGCATCCGGAAACGGCGATCTTCGAGTCGAAGACGCCCGCATCGAAGGCCTCGGTGCCCCGACTCGCGCGGACCTCCTTCTGGCCCGGCGAGAGCTGCGCATCCGCGCGGAGTCGACGGGCCTCGACCTGGCGCGTGTCGGCCGTCTCGCGCACTGGGAGGATCGCCTCAAGTCCGGCATCGTGAGCTTCGACTCGGACCTGGATCTGCGTCCCGACGGCGGCCGAGGGCGGCTGATGCTCGACGTGAGAGACGTAACGGTCGCGAAACTGCCGCCGCTGGCAGCCCACGTCGAAGCGACCCTCGACGACCGCACGGTTGCCGGAAGGCTCGGAGCCAAGGCCGGAGAGCTCGGGGCCCTAAACCTGGACATCCGGAAGCTCGCTCTCGCCCGCGGCGGCCCCATGTCCGTTGCGTCCTGGCGCGGGGCCTTCGGCTATGTGGCCCTCGACGGGCGACTGGACCTCACGCGACTCGAGGCCGCGATCCCTCCCGGAGACTTCCCGCTGAGCGAGGCCCGAGGCGTCGTGATCATCGACGGACACATCGCGCGCGACGACGTCGACGACGTCACCCCCGACGTCCAGCTCGACGTAAAGACCGACGGGCTCGCGATCGCTCCCAAGACACCGGCGACTCGCGACATCGACGGCGTCTTCGTCATGCCGCGGCCTCCGTGGCACCTGGAAGGCGTCGACTTCGACGTCGATGCCCGCATCGACGGAGACTCCGGACGCCTGCAGCTTTCGACCACCGCGCGCGACAACAGAGGTGAGCTCGCAAGGCTCAACGCGAACGCAGCTCGTCCCCCGTTCGGAGAGATCTTCCACGCCTCCGGGCGCCTGCCGGTCGCCCTGCGGCGAACGTCCTTCGATGTCGCGTTGGTCGTCCCCGAACGAGGGCTGGGGACGATGCCTCCGCTGCTCCGCCAGCCGTACGCGACCGGGCGCCTCACGGCGGCCGTTCACGCGACCGGAACCCTGCTCTCGCCGCAGATCGAAGTCGGCGCGACGCTCCGGCGATCGCGGTTTGCGTCGAACGCCAACGCGGCGCCGGTGGACCTTGACCTGCTCGGCCGGTACGACGGCCGGCACGGGCGACTGCTCCTCGAAGCCGCCGGAGGAGGGCGGCAGCTGGCCGACGTGGATGTTCAGGCGGAGGCACCGGCGGCGGGCGTCCTCGAGGGGAACGGCTCGTCCTGGACGGCGTCCGCGCGCGCGCACTTCGACGGCTTTCCGCTGGAGGCGTTGCCGTTGCTCGAGGACAAGCAGATAGCCGGACTGGTTCGGGGCGACCTCTGGGTGAGCGACTTGCACCGCGATGCGCACGCCGGCGCGGCGCTCGACGTCGACGGACTGCGGGTCGCAAGCTTCGGTTACCGGTCGGCACGCCTGGAGGCGAAGGCGGACGGCCGCGGAATCGATGCGCGCGTGCGCGTCGATCAGGGCGACGGCTACGTCGACGCGCGGGCGCAGGCGCTCGCAACCTGGGGCGCCGCCGTCGCCCCCGCGCTGGATCCCGGGCAGCCGCTGACGTTCACGGCGGCGGCCAAGAACTTTCGCATCGGTGTCCTGCTCCCGTTCGTCGACGGTTTCGTCGACGAGCTGGACGGGCGCATCGATGCCGACACGCGCCTGGTGCTCGATCCCAGGGCGAGGGCCGCGCGCATGAGCGGGACGCTCGCGCTGAGCCGTGGTGCGTTTGAGGCCGCTGCCGGCGGAGGGGAATTTCACGACGTCGCCGCGAACCTCAAGTTCGCTCCGGACGGCACGATCGTCCTGGAGAAACTGACGGCCTCGGGACTGAACGGCCATCTCGAGGCGAACGCCACGGCGAAAATCGAAGGAACCACGCTCGCCTGGGCGAAGGGGGTCGTCCTCATTCCCAGCTCCTCGCCCATTCCTCTGAGCGGCGGCGGGTCGGATCTGGGCAATATCGATGGGCGATTCGTGATCGCCGAGCGATCGACCGCCGGCGGCAAGAACATGGACGTCGACGTGGACGTGCCGCAGCTGCGCGTCGCGCTGCCCGAGGGATCCAGCGGGAACGCGCAGTCCTTGGGACCCATTCCGAAGGCCCGTATCGGCTCGCATCGAGGGACGCCGCGGAAGTTCGTGCTCTTGCCGCTGGACTCCGTGAAGAAGCCGCGAGCGCCCTCGAGCGGTGAGAGCGCGAAGCTCCGGATGCAGGCGCACCTGGGCAATGTCGAGGTCGTGCGAGGCACCCAACTGAAGGTCGATCTGACCGGACAGGTGAACGTCGACTCTGCGCAGAACTCCGAAGTGGGCGGTCAGATTCGACTCAAGAAGGGAGGGCAGCTCGCGGTTCAAGGGAAGAACTTCACGATCGACAGCGGCACGGTCACCTTCGTCGGCGACGACCCCTCGAATCCGGAGGTGGTCGTCAAGGCGGGTTGGAAGGCGCCGGACGGCTCGGTCGTGTATGCGAATTTCGTCGGGCCGCTGAAGACGGGGAAGGTCACGCTGACGTCCGAACCTCCGCTTCCCCAGCAGGAGATCGTTCAGCTCGTCTTGTTCGGAACGGCCAGTGGAAAGCAGGCGCAGAGCCCGCAAGCAAACACCGAAACGAGCGCGATCGGGACGGTCGGCGGAGAGGCGGCGCAACCGCTGAACCACGCGCTCAGGCAGCTCGGCCTCGGGGCCGTGACCGCAAGCGTCGACACCAGCCAGTCGGCGAATCCGAAGCCCGAGGTGGAAGTACAGATCGCGAAGGACATCTCGCTCCAGATCGCCGTGGTGCTGGGGCAGCCTCCGCCGGGCGTGAATCCCGATCGGACGCTACTCACCCTCGACTGGAGGTTCATGTCGCGGTGGTCCCTGGCGTCGACGCTGGGAGACGCCGGCACCACGATCTTCGATGTGCTCTGGCAAAGGCGCTACTGAGGCGCGCCGCGGCGCTCGACCGACGCGCGGACCCTTTGCGAGGGCGCTCACGACGGTTCGCCGCTGCGCGCGGGCTGAGGACCGGCCGAGCGCAGGTTCACGAACTGCGACAGCATGTCGAACCAGAAGGAGCCCCCAGCGTGATCGCCGCCGCCGTGATCAGCCAGCCGAGAAGCTTCAGCGCCCATCCCGTCGAGTCGTGCGGGAGGTCGTACCAGCCCACCCGGGAGAGGCAATAGCTCCGCCAAGCGACCGGGCCCGCGGTGCCGGCCGCGAGCTGCGCGCGCCTCGTGGGGTCGTGCCACAGCGCCGTCACGACGTGAAAGGTATCGACATTGGCGGCGACCGCGACGAGCACTCCAAAGGCGAAGATGAATCGTTGCGAGCTTCGCTTGTACCAGCCAGTCGCACGATCCATCGCGTGGTCGGAGCGCTTCTCGAGGAACCTTCGGAGCTTCTCCAGGTCGCTGCCAGCGGCGTCGATGAAGGAAGCAGTGCCCCGCGAGCACCCTCCGACTCCAGCGAAAGCACCGCCTGGCGGATCTTCTCGACGCTCCTCTCGGCGCCTCCTCCCGAGAGGACGTCGAGCAGGGCATGCGCAAAGGTCTGCGCCGGGATGTACGAGGGCGGAGGCCCGGCGGAGCGACCCAGGTTCTGGACCAGCGGGTGCCCCAGCACGAGCGCCGCGATGTTCTGCAACGACGCGGTGTGCTGCCCGGTCGCCGCGGTCGGAGCCCTCGTCGACCACGCGGAACTCGGCTTTTCTGTCGCCATGCGGGCAGGCCTGTCCGCGGGCGGGTCGCTGCCGAGCATCTCTTCGCGCTCTCGGAGGGTGCGAGCGAAACAACTCGCTAACGCCGGAGCACAGCACGCCGAACGAGCCGTAGCTCACCGTGAGCCCGATAGCGACCTCGCACACCGCAGATCCGAACATCGCGACCCCTCCTTGTGCCAGCCGCCCGGACAGCATGGGGGCAAGCCCGCGCCCGCATGTATGCCACGACGCGCCCACGCTCGGCAAAGCTCAGTTAGGTATTGCGACGCGATGGGTGGCCGCGTTTCATCGGCGGCGATGGCCTCGTCATCGGGCGACGCGAGTTCGAAAGCCACGCCCGCGGCGATCACCCGCCGCGACCTCCTCTCGGCAGCCGTGGCGACGAGCACCGGTTCGGCGTTCGGGTGCACGCCGGAGCCGCCGGTGGACGCTTCCGGGTGGAGCACACAACGCGGTACGGAATACGTGCTATCGCGCGCGTACAACGGACCGACGTGCGCGCGACAGGTATCCGACGTGGTCGCGCAGGCGGAGCGTTCGCTCCGCCGCGTTCGAATGACGGGGTCCGGCCTGTCCTTCTCCGACGTCGCCATATGCGACGATTGGCTGCTCTCTCCGCGTGGCCTCGCACGCATTTTCGACGACGTCGACCGATCTCGCCTGCGGAGCGGCCTGGCATCCGCCAGCAGGCTCGTGCGCATTCAGTCGGGCGTTCGCATCCGCGAGCTGAACCAAACGCTCGATCGGCGCGGACTCGCCTTGGCGAACATGGGCGGCTGGGACGAGCAGACGTTCGTCGGGGCCGCGATGACCGGCACGCACGGCTCGGGGCTCGACTACGGCCCGCTGGCGTCGCAGATCGCGTCGATCCAGCTCGTCGGACCCGGGGGGCGGCTATTGCAAGTCGAGCCGTCGAACGGCATCACGGACCGAGCGACCTTCGCGGGCCACCTCGAAGACGACAGCTCGTTGCGCATCGATCTCGTCCAGGACGACGACCTGTTCGACGCGGTCGTGGTGAGCATGGGATCCATGGGAATCGTGTATGCCGTCGTCCTCGAGGCGGTGCCCAAGTTCTGGCTCATCGAACGCCGAACGCTGACGACATGGGAGGATCTCGCGGCGTCCACGGGCGACCTGCCGCGCCTCGTTCGAGGTGAGGCCGTGTCCTCCGACCTGGGCAGGCCCGACCATTTCGAGGTGTTCTACACGCCGTACTCGGACGCCACCGGCAAGCACATGGCGTTGCTCACCCAGCGATGGAGGCGCGCGCCCGAGCCGCCGATCCGAGGCACGAACCGGCAGGGAAGCATCTGGTACTCGCTGCTGACCGCGCTCGGTCTGGGGGCGGACATGGCGCACTTGCTCGAGCCGTACGTGGCACGCTTCGATCGCGCCCAGATTCTCAGCTTTCACCAGACCGCGCTGTCGCAGCTGGCCGAGGACCATTACGTCAACGTCGGCTACGAGGTGTTCAACACCGGCCGACCCAACCAGCTCATGGTGTACGGGATCGAGATGGCGTTCGACGTCTCCCAGGCCGTCGAGGCCGTGAACCGTTCGTTCGCACTCGCCACCTCGCTCGCGAACGACGGCATCTACCAGACGTCACCGATATCGCTGCGCTTCGTCGCGGCGAGCGGGGCGCACCTTGCGATGCAGCACGGTCGGACCACGATGACGATGGAGGTGCCGATGGCCGTCGGCATCCCAGGCGCGGAGGAGGTCTTGCGGCGCTACGAGCTCGAGCTCATGTCCTCCATGGGAGCACGCCCCCACTGGGGGCTCGATCGCAACGTCCTCCACGGAACGGACCAGGTCGCACGGCTTTACCCGCAGTGGCCCAGGTGGAGAGATGCCTTCCGCCGACTCAATCCGCTCGGCGTATTCGACGGTCGTTTCACGGATCGCCTGGGAATCTCGGGGCGGAGCGTCTAAGTGCCGTCCACCATTCGTAGACGCGTGCTGGGCGCCGCTGCTGCGATGACGGCCGTCGGCGCCATCGCCCCCGGCTGCTGTCCATGTCGGATCGCCGTGCGCAGCGCGTTCTCGAATCCACCCGCGTGGACTCCGCGCAACGACGGTGAGCACCCGCCGACGATCCACATGGACTTCGACGACGACTCGTTCTTGTCGATGCCTTTTCCCGGCGACAGTTACTTGCCAAAAACCGGGGACAAGAAGCTCGAGGGGTATCCCATCGGCGTCGCGCGCTGTCAGGTAAAGGCGCTGCTCGAGATGGCCGCGACCTCTCTCGAACGCCAGCGTGGATTCGCGCTGACGAGCGGTATCTTCTTCGAGGTCACGGGCAGTCTCGCCGATCTCTCCCTCGTCGCCGGGGCGGACCTCCCCTCGACGACGCCGCGGGCGAGCGCGCCGCAGGCGACGGCGGCGGCGAAGGTGCTTCTCTTCCCGCTCGACGGCGCGGCGGGAGTGTCCCCGGTTCCCACCGACACGGCCGTCCTCCGTGATCTGGGGATGATCTCCGTGCTCCCTCTCCAAGGATTTCCGCTGGAGCCGAGGAAGGAATACGTCGCGCTCGTAAAGACCGACGCCACCGTGCCACCGCTTCGCCCGTCGACGACGATGTCCGCGCTCGCCGCCGGTCGAATGCCGCCGGGAAAAAGCTCGGCTCTCGAGGCCCAGTATGTCGCCGCGATAGAGGAGCTTCGCCTCAAGGGGATCGACCCCACGACGGTCGCGGGAATGACAATCTTTCGCACGGGAGATCCCACCGAGGAAATGCGGGTGGCTGCGCGAACGCTGCTCGAAGACTACCCGCCCGCGTCCTACTGGCAGGTCACGAAGCAAGCTCCGTCTTTGCGCAAGATGGCAGAGGACGACCTCTACTGCGCATACGAGGGCGTGATCCCGGTGCCCGTCTACCAGCAGGGGCAGCCGCCGTACGGTCCGGTGGAGGGCTGCGGCTACTGGGACTTCACCTCCGCGTGCGACGACGACACTCGCAGCACCGACTGCCGCCTGAACAAGCGGCGTGACGGTTCGGCCCTGGCGCAGGCGCGGCTCGTCGTCACGATACCCAAGAAGCCAGTCGCCGCCGGCAAGACGAAGCTCCCGGTTGTG
>Ga0102924_1004815_pt1 | contig 13368 bp, 8 predicted proteins | sample PaiPotPPM11metaG_FD_80116 | JGI IMG/M metagenome (GOLD analysis project Ga0102924, IMG submission 80116) | Iron sulfur acid spring bacterial and archeal communities from Banff, Canada, to study Microbial Dark Matter (Phase II) - Paint Pots PPM... ... | reverse complement strand
GTCCAGGCGGTCCAGGGACAGGACCAGTTCCAGGACGTGGTCTCCCTCCGGGCCGGGCAGGACCGCCTGGACGGCGTCCGGGCCGCCGGGCTGCTCGGTGACCGACCGGGCGCCACGGCCAACGTACCGGCGCAGCAGCTCGCGGTCATCGTCCTTGCGCAGATCCAGCGGCAGCAGCCGATCACCATCCTCGATGACCACGACGTCGGGCGGGGCCGGAGCTGTCTCGACCTGCCAGCCCTTGACCGCCTGGGGCCAGCGTGCCCGCTCATGGGCGGCTGCCACCAGCTCCGGTGGCAGGAGCCACCGGGCCGGGGACAGCACGGTCTGGCGGTATACGACGCGTGGCTGGAACGGGTGGAACCGCATGGCCCCCCACGACCAGCTCTGGAACGGGCGGCAACCCGAGTGGCCGAGCAACTGCAGCAGCCGGGCCTGGGGCGGCAGCATGGCCGGGGACAGCCGCGAGTAGAGCACCGGGATGACCGCCTTGCCGTGCCGGGACGACCACACGATGAGGCGGTCTCCGTCGGAGAACACCTGCAGGTCCGCCAGGCGCAGGTCACCGTCGCGCGGCGGAACCCCGACCGGGATCCGGTAGGGCGCGAGCCCGGCTGGCGGCGCGAGCGGCCCCGCCTGCGGCGTGCGGGCCTGCACGACCAGCTCCGCCACGACGGCGCCCTCCCCGGCTGAATCGGCCGGCAGGGACGAGCGAAGGCCGGCGAACCGTCCCGCCGTGGAGTCGGCGTCTTGCGAGCAGCCGGACACCGCCAGGAAAAGCCGCCCCGCCTCCTTGTCGGCCCGCGTGGCGGCCAGCACCCGGACCCAGATCCCCGCAGTTAGCGGCGGAGGCAATCCGGGATCGTGCGCGAGGGCGGCGATGTCGGCAGCGTCGAGGATCACCGCGAGGGCTCCCGTAGCAGTAGCTCTGACGATCAGCTTGGCCAGGGCCTGCTCCCGGCCTGGCCGGTGCGGGCCGTCCTCGTCGCGCGGTTCCGGAGCGGGGCCGAGACCAGCGACGGGATCGCACAGCTCGGTGAACGGCACGAGCCGCCACGGACCGTATCGCTCGTCGAACCGGCGCTGATAGGCGACCAGCGGGTCCTTGCGGTCGCCGATCCGCCACAGCCCGGTCGCGGCTTCAGCAGCAGCGTCGGCCACTGACCGCGGGAGCTCTAGGCACGCGTCGGCGATGACGTTCACGCTTAGCGGTCGCTGCTGAACGCACACCTGATCGGCCTCCTGCCGGGCTGCGCGCAATGCGATCAGGCGCACCGGATCACCCGGGCGGTGCTGATCAGCCTCAGCGAGAGCGGACCGCAGGCGCTGGAGGGCTTCCCGCTCGGGATGCCGGGCCGGCAGGCGGCCGAGCAGATGACCGAGAGGGTCGTCCCACAGGTCGCCGGGCAGCAGGTCCGTCAGAACCAGGCCGTGCCGGGCCAGGCCGGCGATGGTTTCGCGGACCGTCTCCTCCGCCACGGCCGGCCACTCCTCCCGCACGAGCGCGACGACCGAGCTAACGTCGGCTCCCGTGGCGCAGGCGCGCAGTATCAGGTCTGTCGCCGCCGTAGCGTTCACGGATGCTCGCTGGTGGCCTCGCTCAGCGGCAATGGCGGGGCGCTCGATCTCGAAGCGACGGCCGCGACGGACCGCGAGATCGGACGTGGTGAGCGTGACGTGGTCAAGAACGCTGGGGTCCTGGCCAAGACGGTGCGCCGCCGTATCCAGCCACGTCCCGCTGGGCACAGTGCAGGACTGGTGCCCGTCGCCGAGCCGTAAGACCGCCTCCTGGCCGCCGATCCGCGCGGTGGCGGCACCGGCGAACGCGCCATTCGGGGTGGGCCGCCAGCGTGCCCGCAGCTCATAGCCCCGGATCGTCGCCGAGGCACGGGTGGCACCGGCGCAGGTCCCCTGACTGCCTATCTCCACCCCTCGGGACGCGAGGAACACCGCCTCCCGCAGCAGCGGGTCAGCCCTGTTCCCAGGCTGCCTGGCGGGTACCGGCAGCAACGGGATTCGGCCCAGCGCTGTCGGCCGGACATCGAACAAGCGGCCGGTCATGGCCTGTCCTCCTATCCGTGGCCGTTCCCGGGCCGGGTCGCTGCGCAACCCGGCCCGGGAAGCGATCGAAGGCCAGGCGTCAGCATCCCTGGCAGGTACGCGTGCAGCCGTTGTCCGTGCAGTTCCCGGACGTGTCGTCATAGCCGAGCAGGTCCACCACTGTCTCGGTCCTCGGGTCGAGGCTGAACAGGGCAGCGGTGTCCTCGTCCAGGCCAGGCGAGCTGTCAGGCATGGCTGCTGCTCGCCGCTCTGTGATCATGGTCACTGGCTTCTCCCTTTCATCTGGTCGCGCCTGAGGCAGTGCGCGGGGCCGGTCCGCGATGTCGGTGCGCCGCACCCGCAAACGCGTGCCGTGACTCATCTCGCACAGAACGTAAGCTGAAGCGACGATCCCGGGGTAACAAGGAATTTGTTAGCCGGCAGGCCCGCCGTGCGTGACGTGGGAACCAAGCCCGACCGTTGCAGCGAGGACCGCCATGCCAGATGAATCAGTCGGCCAGCGGGTCGCCCAGTTCCGGCGCCTGCGCGGCCGCACCCAGCTCCAGCTCGCCGAACTCGCCGGCGTCTCGCTCAGCCTGGTGCGCCGCGTCGAGCAGGGCCAGGTACCCGCTACCCCGGCGTTCATCAGCGCAGTAGCCCGCGCGCTGAAGTCATCGCCCGCCGAGCTGCAAGGCCAGCCCTTCCGCGGCTCCACCCCGCAGGCCGACCGCGCACACGCCGCCATCGGCTCATTGCGCGCCGAGGTCGCCATGCCCCCGATACCCGACGACGGCATCGCGGCACGACCGGCCGCTGACCTGCAGGCCCGCGTAGCCGCGGCCAGCCAGCTCGCCCACCGGGTCCAGCTGGTCCGGCTCGGGGACGACCTCCCCGGCCTCCTCGCCGACCTCCGCACCGCCGCCGCCCACGCCGATGACCGCCTGGCACCCCAGATCCAGGCCATGCTCGCCGAGACATGGGGCAACGCCCGCATGGTCGCCCGCGTCCTCGGCTACCCGGACCTGGCCCAGTCGATGGCCGAGCGCTACGCCCAGGCCGCCGAGCGCTCCGGCGACTCCTATGCGATCGCCATCGGGAACAGCCTGCGAGCCGCCGAGCTGATCCAGGTCGACCGAGGCCGGGCAGCAGCCGCGCTGCTCAGCGTCACCCGCCAGGCCACCGGCGAGCCCGCTGAGTCGGGCCCGCCGGAAGCATGGGCTGCGTGGGGCTGGTCTCACTTGCAATCAGCGCTCGCCGCCGCCCGCGGCGCAGGCGATGCTGACACCGCCGACGCTCACCTCGCCGAGGCAGCCCGCGCCACCAGGCACCTGCCCGCCGATGCCGACCACTACCGGATGACCGTGAACCGCGCCAATGTCGCGATCTGGTCCGTCGGCATCGCCGTCGAGCTCGGCAACGGCGCCGAGGCAGTCCGCCGGGCCGGCACGATACGCGAGTTCGCGAGCGTCACCCCTAACCGGGTGTCGCACCACTACATTGACCTCGCCCGCGGTCACCTCTACGTCGGCGACCGCAGCGCGGCGCTGGCGTCCCTGATCACCGCCAGGAAACTGGCGCCACAGCAAACCCGCTACCACCCGCAGGTCCGGGAAACCGTGCGGATGCTCGCCCGCCTGGAATGCCGCCGTACCGACTCACTCGCCGCCTTCACCTCATGGCTCGGCATTTAGCCCGCTGCTAGAGGCGGGATCTCCAGCAGTGCTGCGGCCTAGGCCGTGTGTTCATCGCGAACTTGACCTCCAACCTCAGCGACAGCAAAGACACATCGCAACAGGAGTTGCGAGGGTTAATCAATGCGCCCATATAGGTCATATATGGGTACCGAAATAGGTCATATATGGGTACCGAACGCCGAGGCCGTAAACGAGGCCGACTGATCTATCTGATCGGAGATGTATCCGTTGCCTCGGCAACGCAGCGCGCTGCTCCGAGTCGATTGTCAGTACCGCCGCCTACATTGTTGGCGAGCGTTGCCGCGCCCGCACCCCGGGAGGTCCGAGACCGTGAGCGACATCACCGGCCACCTGAGCCGGGTACGTGACGCGTTCAAGCGACCTACCCTGTCGTTGCTGAGCCGCAGGCGTGCGTTTGTGCTGGCGATCCTGATGGCGTCGTTCTCCCGTGATCAGGAGCCGATCGCCGCGGAGCGTTTTCACATCCAGGTGGGGGCGTACCTGTCCGAGCTGGCGGCAGCGGGCGAGGACGTGCCTGGCGACGCACCACGCGTGCTGTGCCGCAGGTGGGTGACGGAGCAGTGGCTGATGCTGTCCGCCAACGAGGATCACGCTGAGGAGTACACGCTGACGTCTCATGCACAGGAAGCCATTGAGTACGTCAGTCGGCTGTCGGGCGAGCGGTCCATGTTCAGCCAGTCCCGTATCCGGACCATCCTGGAAGCGGCCCGGCGCTGCGCAAGCGACGCGAACCCCGACCGGGACGACCGGCTGCGGCGGCTGAATGCCCAGATCCAGGAGCTGACCGCTGAGCGGGACCGCATCGCCGCGGGCGGTGAGATCAGCGGCGTCCCCGACGACCGGATCTTGGAGGAGTACCTCAACCTGCGTGACCTGATCGCGCAGCTGCCCGCTGACTTCCTGCGGGTTTCGGAAGCGGTGAAAGCTATTCAGCGTGTTATCTCGGGCGAGTTCCGGGCGGAGGGCAGCCGCGCCGGTCAGATCCTGGACCTGTACCTGGAACGGTCAGCGGACCTGATGTCGGAGTCAGCGGAGGGCCGGGCGTTCCTCGGCGCAGTCAAGCTGCTTCGCGACGACCGGCTGCTCAAGGATCTCCGCGATGATCTGAACACGATCCTGGATCATCCCTTTGCCGTGGCCGTGACGCCTGCAGAAGCCCGCGACTTCCGCAGTACGGTGATCGCCATTCGCCACGGCATGGGGGTCGTGCAAGAACAGCGCAGGCGATTGTCTGCCACGCTGCGGGCGTACATTGCGCGGCACGACGCGCTTCGCGAGCGGGAGCTCGACGACGCCCTGCGCCGGTGCCAGGCCAGCCTGGCGCGGTGGATGGAAGTCTCGGGCCCGCGCGCCCGGACCACCGTTGCTCTCGATCTGCCCTCCCACGCGGTCGGCCATCTCCGGCAGAAGTTCTATGACCCGAACGACCATGTCCCGCCGCCGCCCCTAACTGACAGCGAGCCGGAGGCGGCCGACCCGGTGTCGCTGGAGCAACTGAGGCAGCAGGGCGGGCCCAGCCTGGAGGCTTTCCGTGACCGGATAGCGGCGATGTTGCATCCCGATGCTGGCGGGTTCACCGCCGGCGAGGTCTTCGCGTCCGCGCCGCCGGGCCTGCGGCGGCCGGTGGAGATACTGGGGCTGGTTCACATCGCCGCGGTCGCGGGAGCCCGGGAACCGCGCGACCCCGGCGACACTGAGCTCTTCGAGGCGACGCGGCCGGACGGAACCCACAGGTCATTCCTGGTGCCTGCGCTGACGTTCACCCCGCCGGAGCGGACCGAGCCGGAGCCGGACGGCAGGAACGGGGACACTCGGTGACGGACACGAGCATGGCCATTGATGACGGCGCCGGGCAGGACGAGGCCCAGCCGTGGGACGGCGATAAGCCGGCAGAAGATGAGAACTGCTGCTTGTTCGAAGGAGATCAAGGTCAGCTAGCAGCCGAGGTCCGGCGAGCGCTCGTCGTCATCCTCAAGAAACGCTACGTGTCCGCGGAACGCGATCCCGACGTGTGGCACATCCTGGTAGAGAACCGCACTGCTCTGGAGACCCGGCTGAACGACATGTTCTTGCAGCTCGCCGTGGACCGGGATTACGGCGTGGCCTACAAGCGGCAGGCCGTCCCAGATGGCGCGGGGACGTTCCCGACTCTGCTGCACAACGCGGCCTACAGTCGCGAGCAGACCATTCTCATAGTCCACCTGCGCGGCGTGTTCCGCAGCGGACTCAGCGAGGGCGCTGAAGCCGTGTTTATCGACAGCCAGGAACTGATCGACGAGGTCGCCAGTTACCTCCCCGAGAGCACGACCAACAAGGTGGACGCGGACCGCGCGGCTCAGCGAGCGGTCGAGGCGCTGTACAAGAGCGACATCCTGCTGCAGACACCGGAGCCGGGCCGCTACCGGATCTCCCCCATCATCGAGGTCCTGCTGCCTGTAGGGCGATTGCAGGAACTAGCGGAATCCCTCAGCCAGTCCTGGGCTGCCCCGGGAGATGAGCCTGAGGAAAACGTCAGCCCGTTAGCGGAAGGGGAAGTGTCATGACCGTGGCCGAACGGGTCGCCCCCGCCGTGCTGCTCAAGCCGGATCCGGACCCGTCACCGCAGTGGCTCGCCGAGTCGATGCAGCTGGTGAACTGGGGCGGATTCGAAGGTCACCACACCATCATGTTCGCCGATTCAGCGACGCTGCTCAGCGGGGCCAGCGGCACCGGCAAGTCGACGCTCCTGGACGCCTACATCGCCCTGATGATGGACAGCAACACGCCGTTCAACGGCGCCTCGAACGACAACGTGACCGGCCGGGCCCGAAGCGGCGAGCAGCGCAGCATCCTGTCCTACATGCGCGGCAAGACCGACGCCAGCCGCGAGCCGGGAACAGGACGGCTGCGCGACGATGTGATGCGCGGTCACAGTTCCGCCACGTGGTCAGCCGTGGCGATGACCTGGCGAACCGGTACCGGTGAGCGGGTTACCGCGCTGCGCCTGTATTACGCCCCGGTCAGTGCCCAGCTCTTCGCCGACGTCACCATGAAGCTCGCCACCATCAAGAATGCCTTCGACCTGTTCGCCGTAGCCGAGTTCGCCGCCGACGTATTTCCGGCTCGCCCGATGGAAGCAAGGTTCACCGGCCTTGACTTCCACGCCTCCTACGCTGCGTTCGCGGCCACCCTGCACAGCTACCTGGGGATCGGCGTCAACAGCGACGGCGCGAAAGCCCTGAAGCTGCTCGCCCGGATCCAGGGAGGCCGCCAGTTCGCCACCGTGGACGGCCTGTACAAGGAAATGGTCCTGGAACAGCCACGAACGTTCCCGGCCGCCGACCGCGCCGTCGAGCACTTCGCCGACATCCAGGCAGCGCACGACATGATGAAAACCGCCGAGCAGCAAGTCGAGGTGCTCAAGGATATCCCCAGCTGCCACGAGGCGCTCATGACCGCCCGCGCCGAGGTGGAACTGATCGACACTTTCCGCATCCGCTCAGCCACCCCGAATACCCCGTTCGCCCTGTGGCGCTGCCGCACAGAAGCCAGCCTGCTCACCGACGCCATCACCACCAACCGGGATGAGCACCGCACGGCGACGGGCACCGCAGATGCCGCCCGCGAGCGGCACAACATCCTCAGCGGGCAACTCGAGGACGTCCTGGAGCAGAAACGACTCAATGGCGGGGAGGCACTCGAAGCCTGCGAGCGAGCCCTGACCGGGCTCAGCACCGACCTGACTAAAGCAACGGGCGCCCGGAGGCTGTTCGCCGAGCGAACCGAGGCGCTGCAACGCCCCGTGGCAACTCAGAATGAGCTCGAGGCGCTGCTCCGCGACAGTCACGCCTTCTTGACGAGCTTCCCTGGTCTGCGAGAAGGGCTGCGCGATGCCAGGGACCAGCTCATCAGGGAGGGTCAGCCGCTGCTGTCCGAACGAGGCGACCTGCTGAAGGAGGACGAATCACTCAAAGGACGCGCCGGGCTCGTTCCCCACGAATTGCACACTGCTCGCGTGGAAGTCGCTGAGGCGATGAAGCTGAGCGCAGACGACCTTCCCTTCGTCGCTGAGCTGATCGACATGCAGCCGCAGTTCGATGCCTGGCGAACGGCCACGGAACTCGCACTGGGCGGGTTCGCGCTGACCATGCTGGTCGACCAGCAACTGCTCCCCGAACTCCGCCGCAAGATCAACCCCAAAGAGATGCGCCGGCGCCTGCGGTTCGAGGGAGTTCCGTCACACCAGGCACCCGGCGAGCAGCCCGACGCCGCCACCATGCCAGGGCGTCTGCAGTTCCGTGATAGCGCGTTCACCGGCTGGCTCACCAGCACGCTCATGGCCAAGTTCGGCTATGTCTGCGTCGAGCAGGCAGCTGACCTTGACTCGGCCGGCTTCGGACTGACCATCACCGGGCAAACCCGCCAGGGACAGCGCGGAGCGCACGGCGGGCACGGCGCACCCCATGTCATCGGCTTCTCCAACGAGGGCCGCCGCCAGGAGATCGCCGCACGCATCAAGGCCATCGACACCCTGCTGGGCCAGCTGCAAGGCAAAACTCGCAGGCACGACGAGCAGGCCAGCACGCTGGAGAACGAGCGCGATGCCCACCTGTACGTGACCACAACCACCTGGCCCGCCATCGACGTCGCGACGGTCCAAGATGCCATCGACGAGCAAACTGCCATCCGCGACCAGCTCCTGGAGAACAGCGACGTCCTGCAGGCACTCCAAAAGCGCGAGAAAGGGCTTCAGGACGCCCTGGGTTCCGCCAGCCGGGAGATGTACACGGCCGAAGCCGAACAACAGAGACTGGATAACGCCCACGAGCAGCTGCTGGCCGACCAGCGCCGCACCGAGGCAGTCCGTGACCAGCTCGAAGCCGACCCGTCCGTCACCCTGACCGACACCCAGGACACCAGGCTGCGCACGGAGTACGAGCACCTCGGCCGCCCCTGGACGCTCACTGACTTCCGCAGCTCCCTGCCGGCTGTCAGGGACGCTCTGTCCACCAAGACCGAACGCGCCCGCAAAGAAGCCGAAAACCAGGAGCGGCTCCTCACCTCCGCGTTCCAGCGGTTCCAGGACCGGTGGGAACGTCCCAACCTGGGCACCGGCGCTGACTCCTACGACGGCTACCAGGAAATACTCACCCACCTAATGGCCGAGGGACTGCATGAGCGACGCCTGAAATTCAGCCGCCAGGTCAGCGACTGGACCGGAGTTGACCTGCTAGCGCTGCACGGCGCGTACGAGGAATCCGTCGAGGAGATCGAGGCCCGTCTGCTGCCCGTCAACGACATCCTCGCGGGCCTGCCGTTCGGCGCCCACGGCGACCGCCTGCACATAAACCTGCGGCGCGTGGAGTCCAGGGACATTACCCAGTTCCGCCGGGAACTGAAGACGCTCGCCTCTGACACCACCCAGCTCGGCAGCCCTCACGAAGTCGAAGCACGATTCGCCCGCCTGAAGCGCTTCATCGACCGCATCAAGAAATCCGACAAAGTATCCCAGCGGGAATACTTCATCGACGTGCGGCGCCACGTCGAGATCGACGCCGAGCGCCGCGACACCGCCGGCCGCCAGCTCAGCGTCTACACCAGCATCGGCGGGAAGTCGGGAGGAGAATCACAAGAGCTCGTCGCGTTCATCGTCGGGGCCGCCCTGCGCTATCAGCTCGGCGACGCCGACATGGCCCGCCCCCGCTACGCTCCCGTGTTCCTCGACGAAGGGTTCGTCAAGTCCGACTCCGAATTCACCGGCCGCGCCGTGCAGGCCTGGCAGGTGCTCGGTTTCCAGCTGATCATCGGGGCGCCGCTGGACAAGGTAACAGGAATCGAACCGCACGTAGATGAGCTCTACCAGGTGACGAAGAACGCCAGGAACCAGTCCCACGTCAGGAGCATCCACCCCACTGTCAGCGCCAGCCACGCGGGCAGCCCTCAATGAGAACGCCCGAGCAGGCAACTGATGAGGCCCGGACACGCCTGGAGAAACGATGGCACCTCGCCATCACAAGCACCGCCTCCACGGACTGGCCGTTCCGCATCCCACTCGGAAACCCGCTTAAACAGGTGCTGGAACGCGACTTCAAGAGCGCGCTCACCTGGGCCCGCACCTGGGAGGAATGGGCTGCAGCCCGGCAACTAACCCTCGACTGGCGCACCCGCATTGTCACGGGAACGACCCAGCCGCTCCCTACACACGTCACCATCCCGGACGCCGACACTGCCGCCCTCCTGTGCGGCGATGACTGGCCCGAGCGCCTCAGCGAGGCACGCCGCCGCCTGGCCCTGGTCAGGAAGGCGTTTCCGGACGCCGATCACCCACGAGTTATCCGCGGCGCGGAATCACTGACAGCCGCGGATTTTCAACTGCTGCTTGACGCGGCCCGATGGTTCACCACCAACAACGCCACCGGCCTGACACCTCGACAAGTCCCGCTGCCCGGGTTCCACGGTAAGTGGCTCAACAAGAACCACTTGCTCATCCAGGCCCTGTCAGGCCACGAGGATCTAGGCCTGGCCAGCCGCCCCACCCGCGTGCACTTCACCTACCTTGACCCCAGCCATCGCGCGAACGGCGGCAGGATGCACGAAAGCATCACCATCGGCGACCGCGCCGAGCCCGCCTACCAACCAGAGACCGTCGTTATCCTTGAAAACAAGGACACCGCAGTCTACTTTCCGCCAGTTTCCGGCGGAATAGCCGTTGAAGGGGAAGGCACCAAGGCACCGGGAACCCTGCCGCTCCTTCCATGGATCAGGCAATGCCACGACGTCATCTACTGGGGCGATATCGACGCGGCCGGGCTGAGCATCGTAAATGACCTGCGAGTGGCGGGCGTCAACGTGGAGACCATGCTCATGGACAACGCCACGTACCAGGCGTATGAACAGTTCGGAGCGTGGACCGACGAGAAAGGAAAACCCGTCCCATGCTCACGACGGAGGAAGCTCCCAGCCCTGACCCCGGCCGAGCAGGACATGTACCAGATCCTGACCGACCCATCGTACACATGTGTCCGCAGAGTCGAACAAGAACGCATCCCACTAAGAGTCGCAGCCGAACACCTTGGCGAACTACTTAAGAAAAGGCGAGGCGTGGAGAATTGCGCTGCGAGTCAGCACGATTGCGGCAATTGGCAGGCCCCGCCTGACCGATCGACAGGTGCCCTGCAGCCAGCGGATCAACAGTATCGGGTCCATCGGGATAGTGGTGATGAACCGCCGGTTTCCTCCCGTTTGGGTGTGTCTGGATCGGGTCACCACCCGGCGGGAGCGGCGGGTGACGTTCTCCACGGGAATCAGGTCCGGGCCTAGGTTTCGAGCGCGCATCCGTGCGCGCAGGAATCCGGGTGCATCGCCATGCGCAAGCTCCGTCGCAATTTTGATGCTCGCACCGTCGCCAAGATCCACCTGTCGGCACTCGTCATGTTCACGCTGTCCGGCACGATAGGCCTCGATCTGGTCATACTGCTTGGTGTGACGGTCGTGGGCGTCCTCGCCATCGTGGTCTGGCCTGCGGTCTGGTCAAGAAAGCAGAGTCGGCGTGATGCTGCCCTCGCAGTCCTGGACCGCGTCTTCAAGCGCAGCTGAGACACCGGGCGCCACTGCCATCATGGCATCGGGCGTGGACCCAGCCGCTGGGATGATCAGCGGCATCGTGCTGGCGTTGCTGCGGGCATGCGACGGGCTGAGGCGGCGGCAGCGTGTCGGCGCCTCAAGAAATGCCGTGGTTATCGGTATGCCTGAGATGCCAAGCTGAAGCCGTGGAGTCGTTTGCCTCAAGCGGCCGGTTCTGGCTGCCTCAGACACCCAGCCGCCAGGTGCACGGTGACCTGGCCTTTGATGACGGCGGCGTCGAGCTGCACGTGTACGAGACACTGCGCGGGCCGACTGCGCTGTCGGGCACCACGCGCGGCGGCGCGATGCAGTGGGCAACCGAGCCGGTGGTCTATGGCCGCCTGCGCACCGGCGAGGAGGTGACCCTGCTGCAAGCCAGCGGGCTCGCGCTGCCCGTGGACGTCGCCGAGGAGAACTGGTCGGCGCGGTTCGCGCTCAGGGGCGGCCTGGCCGGGGAGGACTGCTTCAGCAGGGTTCTCGTGGCCTTCGACTACCTGCTGCCATGGACCCAGCCTGCCGGCATCTTTCGCGGCGCACTCACCGCCAGCAGCTTCACTGTGGACACCGCGGAGTCGGTGCTCGCTGATGCGACGCTGGGCGACGGCCGGACAGTGCGACTGGTGACGGGCGTGGAGGGTAATCGCAGCGACACCACAATACGCCTGGACCAGTGGTGCGCCTTTGAGGTCGCGGGCCAGTCGGCGCCGCTCGTCGAGATCCTGAATGACTGGGTCCGCCCGTTGCAGGACCTGCTGGTGGTCTGCATCGGCATGCCGGTTCGCCTCGACGACATCCGGCTCGGCCCTGGCCGGGAGCTGCAATTGGCGTTCGAGGCCGTGCAGCCGACAGCCTCCGGCAGCCGCCTGGTGCCTCTCGCCGGCTACGCGGCCCCCACGCTGTTGACCTACGCGGGCTCACCCGTGCCGTTCGCCACGCTGATAACCGAGTGGTTCGCGTTGCGTGAGCGGCTGCCCGCCGCCGTGGCGCTTTTGTGCGGGCCGTACTACGCGCCGTTTATCTACAACCAGCACAGCTACGGTTCGACATTCCAGAGCGCGGAGGCCATCGCGAAAGACCTGCTGGCGGGGCGCGAGAAGCTGCCGTCAGAGCACCGTAGGCGGGTCGGGGCGGTCAAAGCCGTACTGCAAGCCGCGGACTTGGACGCCGACACGGCCGGCTGGGCGATACGAATCCTGCAGGGCCGCAACGATAAGCCGCTCCGCCAGCTCATCGAGGAGCTGATCGCTGCCACCGGCGACATAGGCAGCCAGTTGCTGGCAGCGCTGCCCGACCTGGCCCAGCGAGCTGCCGGTGAGCGCGCCGGCGTCTCGCATCCGCGAGACGCCCGACCAGCACCGCTGGAGCGGTACTGGATCGGGGAAGCGCTGATCTGGGTGGTTCGCGTGCACCTGCTGGCGCAACTGGGGGTGACCATGAGTACCCTCAGCGCCCGCGTCACGGCGAAACCCATGTTCGAGCGGATCGTGCAGGAACTGCGCTCGCTGGCCGGCGAGGAAGCAGGTACTGCAGACCCGCCAATGAGCGGGGACGGTGCTAGCCCGGCCGAACAGGGGGAAGCTGTCACGCCGCCCGCCGGCTGATACTCCCGGCTGAACGACGCCGACGTCGGCGAGACAAGCGCGGGGTGCCCTCCGCGACCTGGGCCAGGCGCGGGCGCACCCGGGGGCGGCGGACAGAGTCGGCGGCCTTGAAAATTTCCGTGTCGCAGCAGGTCACCAGTATTAGGAGATAGAGAACACGCCGACACCGCGCACGGCGAAGTAGGACTCGCGATGGAATCGCCGGTATGGGTGTCTGAATGACAGTTGCACTGGACAGAAATCGAGCACCGAGTCGGCGATCCGGAGCTTGACCCTCCGTCAGGATCGTCACGATCGGCGATCGGCAGCCATGGCGCGAGATCCGCCTTATGCGCGGGGACCTGGTCGCCCGGACGGCTGGCTCGCGTCGCGCCGAGCTGGATGTTCTGCGTCTGGTCGCTCCCGTGGCC
>Ga0102924_1004814_pt1 | contig 13370 bp, 13 predicted proteins | sample PaiPotPPM11metaG_FD_80116 | JGI IMG/M metagenome (GOLD analysis project Ga0102924, IMG submission 80116) | Iron sulfur acid spring bacterial and archeal communities from Banff, Canada, to study Microbial Dark Matter (Phase II) - Paint Pots PPM... ... | reverse complement strand
GCGAGGCCCCCTCATCCCGACCTTCTCCCCGCGCGCGGGGAGAAGGAGCAGCAAGCGTTGAGGCCCGCGCCCCTTCCACCACCCTGCTGCGCAGGGTGGTCCCCCTTCCCCGCTTTCGCGGGGGAAGGATGAAGAAGAGCGCCGCGAGAACGGTTTTGCTTTTTCACCTCTCCCCGCACGCGGGGAGAGCGAGCTTACGCGCGCTCGTCGACGATGTGCGTTCGCAGTATGCCGATGCCGGCGATCTCGACTTCGAGGACATCGCCCGGCTTCATCCACAGCGGCGGCTTGCGGCTGTGGCCGACGCCTTCGGGCGTGCCGGTGGCGATGACGTCGCCCGGCGACAGCCCGGTGAAGTCGGAGCAGAACGCGATGATTTGCGGGATCGAATGGATCAGGAGATCGGTCGGCGAGTGCTGCACCTGCTGCCCGTTGAGCCGCGTCGTCAAAGCGAGCCGGCTCGGGTCGGCAATCTCGTCGGCGGTGACGATCCACGGCCCGAGCGGGCCGGTGCCGGGAAAATTCTTGCCCGAAGTGACGGAGAATTTCTGATAATCGCGCACCGAGCCGTCGACGAAACAAGTGTAGCCGGCGACGTGTTCGAGCGCGCGCTCGGGCCTGATGTGGCGGCCGCCCTTGCCGATGACCACGGCGAGTTCGCCTTCGTAATCGAAATTGTCGGAGACCTTCGGACGGATCATCTCGCCGTCGTGGCCGACCAGAGTGTCGGTGAAGCGCACGAACATGCTCGGCTGCTGCGGCAGCTCGCGTCCGGTCTCCGCGGCATGCGAGCGGTAGTTGATGCCGGCGCAAAGGATTTTTTCCGGACGCGGGATTGCCGGCAGGAATTCGATGTCGGCGAGCCTGCGGTCGGGTTTCGCTTCGCGCGCCGCCTTGCGCATGGCCTCGATGGCGCCGGCGGCAAGCGCGGCGCGCAGGCTCGGTTGTCCGACCCGCTCGTTGAGCGTAACGACGCCGTCGCCATTGACGGCGCCGAAAAATTCCTTGCCGCCGGCCGCGAAACTCAGAAGCTTCATGCTGAAACCCGATGTTGCAGAAAAGGCACGGAATGTAGCCCGGGTTGAGCGGAGCGAAACCCGCGATTGAACTGCCGGCATAGACGCCGTTCCCGGATTTCGCTCCGCTCAATCCGGGCTACGGGTTGTCAAAACTTGATCATGTCGCTCCGGGTCAGCGTCACCTGACCGCCGACAGCCGGAATATGGGCCAACTGCCACACGGTAATCTGCTCCGCATAAAGGTCGGGAGCCGACAGGCCGTCGACCGGAATGATCACCTTAAAGCCTCGCAGGGCGGCGTCGCTGCCGGTGTAGAGCACGGCGCCGTTCGCCGCCGTGCCGTCTACGATAACTGTTTGAATGCCCTTATCCTTGAGGATCTTTTCCAGGTCCGTATCGATGAATTTATCCGAATGCGACTTGACCGCTGGTTCGCTGCCTAACGGAGCGACGTCCTTGACGATATCGGACGGCCCAAATTTACCGGCGAGGCTGTAGATCACCGTCGTACTGCTGGCTCGTGCCGCGGCTAAGAGTTTTTTCATCGCCGGCAGCGAAGCCACGCAGCGCGGGTTTTTGCTGCAGTATGGCAGGAAATCGAGCATGAGCAGCGCAGTCGTCTTCGGATCGGCGGTGACCGGCTCGAGCGCCGGCGGCGGCGGCGGCTTCACGTTCGCCCATTCGGCGACGATGTCGGCGGCGCGCGCCGGCACGGCCGCGATGCCGATCGCCGCCTCGGCCAGTGCGATTGCGGCGAATAGTCCGGCCCGCTTCATCGCTTCCTCCATTTTGGGTCACATCTTTCTCGTCAGCGAAAATCTCGGCGGCTGCCATTCCAAACCCTTTCGCGCGCGTGTGCAATTGCCAAGATTGCCGCTGTCCCCGCGGGCCAGTCGGCCGCATGGACGAATTCCGCCGCCCGCGCCAATATGGCCGCGTCAGGGCTCGGCGGAATCAACCGCCGGCAGGAGGAGGCGACAATGGACATTAAGGTCGGCAGAAAGGCGATCGCCGAGGCGACCGAGAAGCTCAAGAACTGGGGCCGCTGGGGCAAGGACGACCAGGTCGGCACGCTCAACCACGTGCGGCCCGAGGACATCGTCAAGGCCGCAAGCCTCATCCGCACCGGCAAGGTGTTCGCGCTCGGCATCCCGCTCGACGCTGGCGGCCCGCAGAACGGGCTGTTCGGCGGCCGTTTCAATCCGATTCACCAGATGCTGGCGACCGGCACCGACGCCATCGCCGGGCGGCAGGACTGGAACAAGATCCGCTACGCCGACGACACGTTGGTTCTGTGCGTGCAGGGCGCCACCCATTGGGACGCGCTCGGCCACGTCTTCTACGAGGACAAGGCCTATAACGGCCACGACGCCAAGCTCATCGACTCCAAGGGGCTCAACGTGCTCGGCATCGAGCACTCGAAGAATAAGATGGTCGGCCGCGGCGTGCTGCTCGATATCGCGCGTTTTCGCGGCGTGAAGTGGATGGCCGACGGCGAGAGTATTGCCAACGACGAATTGGACAAGTGCGCCAAGGATCAGAACGTCGCCATCGGCCGCGGCGACTTCGTCATCGTCCGCACCGGCCAGATGGAGCGCTGCCTCTCCGAAAAGAAATGGGGCGGTTATGCCGGCGGCGACGCGCCCGGCGTCAAGTTCGAGAATTGCTATTGGTGCCAGGAGAAGGAGATCGCGGCGATCTGCACCGATACCTGGGGCGTCGAAGTGCGGCCGAACGAGACCAATGAAGCCAACCAGCCCTGGCATTGGGTGGTCATCCCGGCCATGGGACTGTGCATGGGCGAGATTTTCTATCTCAAGGAGCTGGCGGAAGATTGCGACGAGGACGGAGTCTACGAATTCTTCTTCTGCGGCCCGCCGCTCGTCATCACCGGCGCCACCGGCTCGCCGCTCAATCCGCAGGCGATAAAATGACGATGTCCCTCTCCCCGCGTGCGGGGAGAGGGGAGGGTGAGGGGGCGTCGACGCCAGGCTCAGAATCGCGGAAAGGCCCCCTCACCCCCGCTTCGCTCGACCTCTCCCCGCGCGGCGGGGAGAGGTGAAGAAGGAAGGAGCCTCCCATGCCCCGGCACCTCAAGCGCGGAATGGACGCAAGCGCGATCAAGGCGGCCGACGCCAAGGTGCGCGAGACGGTCGAGCAAATCCTCGCCGATATCGACGTGCGCAAGGACGTGGCCGTGCGCGAGCTGTCGCAGAAATTTGACGATTGGTCGCCGGCCTCGTTCAAGCTCGCGCCGGCCGAGATCGAGCGCGCGATCGGCCAGGTGAAAAAACGCGATCTCGACGACGTCAAGTTCGCGCAGGCGCAGGTGCGCAATTTCGCCCAGAAGCAGAAGGAGACGCTACGCGACCTCGAAGTGGAGACGCTGCCGGGCGTGGTGCTCGGGCACAAGCACATCCCGGTGAATTCGATCGGCTGCTACGTGCCGGGCGGACGCTATCCGATGGTGGCGTCGGCGCACATGTCGATCGTCACCGCGCGGGTCGCCGGCGTGAAGAAAATCATCGCCTGCGCGCCGCCGTTTCATGGCGGGCCGCATCCGGCGATCGTGGCGGCGATGCATTTCGGCGGCGCCGACGAGATTTTCGTCCTCGGCGGCGTGCAGGCGGTCGCCGCCATGGCGCTCGGCACCGAGACGATCGCGCCGGTCGACATGCTGGTCGGACCCGGCAACGCCTATGTGGCCGAGGCCAAGCGTCAATTGTTCGGCCGCGTCGGCATCGATCTCCTTGCCGGGCCGACCGAGACGCTGATCGTCGCCGACGAAACCGTCGATGGCGAAATGTGCGCCACCGACCTTCTCGGCCAGGCCGAACACGGCCCCACCTCGCCCGCGATCCTCATCACCAATTCGGAGAAGCTCGCGCGCGACACGATGCGCGAGGTCGAGCGGTTGCTCGCCATCCTGCCCACCGCCGACACCGCCGGAAAAGCCTGGGCCGATTACGGCGAGGTCATCGTCTGCGACGACGAGGCCGAGATGGTGTGCGAGGCCGACCGCATCGCCTCCGAGCACGTGCAGGTGATGACGCGCGATCCGGATTATTTCCTCGCCAATATGAAAAATTACGGCTCGTTGTTCCTCGGCCCGCGCACCAACGTCGCCTATGGCGACAAGGTGATCGGCACCAATCACACGCTGCCGACCAAGAAGGCGGCGCGCTATACCGGCGGGCTGTGGGTCGGCAAGTTCTTGAAGACCTGCACGTACCAGAAGGTGCTGACCGATCGGGCGAGCGCCACGATCGGCGAAGTCTGCTCGCGGCTGTGCATGCTCGAAGGTTTCGTCGCGCACGCCGAGCAGGCCAACGTCCGCGTGCGCCGCTACGGCGGCCGCAACGTGCCGTATGCGCAGGCCGCGGAATGATCTTCACCTCCCCCACGCGCGGGGAGAAGGAGCAGCAAGCGTGACCATTGTGACTTCCATCGACCTTGCTAAAACTCCCAGCTTCCGCCTCGACGGCAGGCACGCGCTTGTGACCGGCGGCGGGCGCGGCATCGGGCTTGCGGCGGCGTCGGCGCTGGCGGAGGCGGGCGCGCATGTGACGCTCGCGGCGCGCACGCGCAATGAAATCGAGGACGCCGCCGCGGCAATCCGCGCGCGCCGGCAAAAGGCCGAGGCCCTCCAACTCGACGTGACCGACGTCGCGGCGGCGCGGCGGGCAGTGGCCGCCGCCGAGCCGTTCCAAGTCCTCGTCAACAATGCCGGCATGAATCGGCCCGCTTATTTGCCCGACGTGAAAGTTGAGGACTTCGACGCCATCTTCGCGCTCAACGTGCGCGCCGCGTTCTTCATGGCGCAGTCCGTCGCGCTGCGGCTGATCGAGGCGAAGCTCTCCGGCTCCATCATCAACATCTCCTCGCAAATGGGCCATGTCGGCGCCGCCCGCCTCACCGTCTATTGCGCGTCCAAGCACGCCATGGAGGGCTTTACCAAGGCGATGGCGATCGAGCTTGCGCCGCACAACATCCGCGTCAACAGCTTGGGCCCGACTTTTCTCGAAACGCCGATGACCCGGCCGTTCTTCGAGAACAAAGCCTTTCGCGACGAAGTGCTGTCGAAGATCAAACTCGGCCGCCTCGGCCAGCTCGACGAACTGACCGGCGCCATCGTCTTTCTTGCCTCCGACGCGTCGTCGCTGATGACCGGCTCGGCGCTCATGCTCGACGGCGGCTGGACCGCGGAGTGATCCATCTCGCAGGCACGCGATGCCGAGCTGCGGCGAAAAATTATCGGCTTCGAGGGCGACAAGCTTTACCTGAAAAACCCGCCGATGCCGCATCCCAACATCAACGGCAAGATGGTGCGGGTGATCGTGGTGTGGGAGCGGGAGAAGTACCAATAAGAGCATGCAAATTTGCTTCAGTTTAAGGTCTTTCTAGATTTCGATGCGGCGTAAATACTTTAGAACGTTCCTAATTCATAGAATATAACATTTCTAATATTTGCTAATATTGCTCATTGTTCTTGACAACAAAGACCAGCGAAATGCATTTGACGTGGCTGCTGGCGACGCTCCGCGAATGCGGTGGCATTGCGCCGTCAGTGAGGGAGAGCAATGCCGGTCTTCCGCGTCATTCACAATCTACCGCACGGGCTTCTGATCTCGCTTGGGGCGACAGCCATTTTCCTTTCGACGGCCGCAGGCGCCAAAGCGCAAGACGACAGTGCGTTCCACGAAATCGAAACTAAATACATTTTTGGAAACTTTACGGTCGGCTCGTCGACCGGAATCGAGGGCGAAAAGGCTTTCGAGCCGGAGACAGAAGCCGATTTCGGCAAACGGGGCGGAAGCTACGGCGCCGGTCAAACGGCGCTCGAACTGGAATACACGCCGAACCAGTATGTTCAGTTCGAGTTCGGACCGACGGTATCCTATTTCGATATTCACAATGTGCCGGGTCTTGACGACCGCAACATGGGGACCATCAACGGATTCGAGGGCGATTTCAGATCCGTCCTTATCGACCGTGGGCCGTCGCCGATTGCCGTCACCGCGTCCATCGAGCCGGAATTTCACAGCCGCGACGAAACGAGCGGCGGCAAGGTCGTAAATTACGGCCTGGAGAACAGGCTCGAAGCTGACACCGAACTTATCAAGAATCGCTTGTTCCTCGGCTTTAATCTTCTCTACGAGCCGGAGACCACGCGGGCCGATCTCGGCACGTGGGACAAAGAATCAACGTTCGGCGTGTCCTCGGCGCTTGCCTTCCAGATCATTCCCAAGGTCGTGGTCGGAGCCGACCTCTGGTATCTGCGCCACTACGATGGGGTGACTTTCAACGCTTTCACCGGCGATGCCGTCTATCTTGGCCCGACGTTCTATTGGCAGGTGGCTTCCAAGGTGCTCATGAGCGCCGCCTGGGAGTACCAAATCGCCGGTCACGAGGTCGGCGTCATGCCCGCCACGCTCGATCTTACGGATTTTTCCCGCGAGCGAGCACGGTTGCTGCTTGAGTTTGAATTCTGATGAGGCGTTCCAGCCGACGAAGTGGAGAGAAGAAGCCGGCGCGCGCCAACGATTGTCAAGGAAAGCAAACGGGAGGCATCCGTGAAAATGAGCTTCACCAGCGTCAGATCGATCATGGGCGTGCTGCCGTTCGCGGCGGCGATGTTGGCCGCCGTTACCGGCGCGCACGCGCAGCAAGGGGCTGCGATTCGGATATCGGTCAAGGGCCGTCATTTCCAGCCGGCGGAACTCCAAGCGCCAGCCAATCAGCCGCTGGCGATAACGGTCAGGAATCTCGATACGACGCCGATGGAATTCGAAAGCGTGTCGCTCAGGGTCGAAAAGATGGTGACCGCCGGCGCCGAAGGCGTTGTCCATGTTCGCCCGCTCGCGCCCGGCCGGTATGAATTCTTCGACGACTTCCACCAGGAGACTCGGGGCATTCTCGTCGTGCAATGACGCCGAGGCGAGGGCGCTAGGCAGCCCGAACGTAACCCTACGCCCGCGCCCTACGCGCTGATCGGATAAACCGCCTTCTCGCCGCTAAGCACCCGCGCCACGTCGCTTGCGCATTTGGTCTGCAATTCTTCCAGCGCCTCGACCGAATAGAACGCGGTGTGCGGCGTGAGAATGACGTTGTCGCGGCCGATCAGCGGCGAATCCTTCGCCAGCGGCTCGGTCGCCACGACGTCGAGCGCGGCGCCGCCGATCTGCCCGGAATCGAGCGCCGCGATGAGCGCGGTCTCGTCGACCAGCGGCCCGCGCGCGGTGTTGATGAGGTACGCGCCTTTTTTCATCTTGGCGAGGGCCGCCGCATTCATCAGGCCGCGCGTCGCCGGCACGAGCGGCGCGTGCACCGAGACGAAATCGGAACGCGCAAGCAAATCGTCAAAGCTCACGCCTTCGACGCCGGCGGCGGCGAGCACGTCTTTGGCGACATAAGGATCGTGCGTGAGCACATTCAGACCGAAGGCCTTGGCTTTCGGCGCCAGCGCGCGCGGAATGTTGCCGAAGCCGACGAGGCCGAGCGACTGGCCTTCCAGGCGCCGCAGCGGCACGATCGGCGGCACTTCCCAGCGGCCGGACTGCACGAGCCTGTCGGACAACGTGACTTTGCGCGCGAGCGCGAGAAGCAGCGCCATGGCGTGGTCCGACACTTCGCGCAGGCAATAATCCGGCACATAATTGACCGCGATGCCGAGCTCCTTCGCGGCCAGCAGGTCGATGTTGTCGACGCCGAGGCCGAAGCGGCCGATCGCCTTGCAGTTCTTAAGCTGCCGCAGCAATTCGCCCGCGAGCTTGGCATAGGTCACCAAAATGGCATCGGCGTCGCGCGCGACGGAAAGAATGTCGTCGGCACTCGGGCTCTTTGCCATGCGGTATTCGGGATCGAGCCGCGCCAGCGCCTTCTTCGCCGGGTCGAGCGACGGGAAGGGGCTGTCGGCGATGGCGATGAGGGGGCGGGCCATTCGAAGAACTCCGACTATGACTCCCTCTCCCCGCGTGGCGGGGAGAGGTGAGTCATCACAACGCAAACACCTGTGGATTGACGCAGTTCGGCAATTTGTGTCCTTGCAGAAACGCAAGGATGTTGTCGACCACGATATTCGCCATCTCCTCGCGCACTTCGGGTGTGGCGCTGCCGAGATGCGGGGTGAGCACCACGTTGGGCATATTGCGTAACGCCTTGTCGACCTTCGGCTCGTGCTCGAACACGTCGAGGCCGGCGCCGGCGATTCGTTTTTTCGCAAGCGCGCGAACGAGTGCGGCCTCGTCGACGATGGCGCCGCGCGCGGTGTTGATGAGGAACGCCCTTTTCTTCATCAAGGCCAGTTCGCGCGCGGAAATCTGATGCCGCGTTTCCTCGTTGAGCGGCGAATGGATGGAGACGAAATCGGATTCGCGCAGCAATTGGTCGAGCGGCGCGTAGGTGAGGCCGGCTTCGCGTTCCTCGCTCTCGGGCTTGCGTCGCGGCGTCCAGTAGAGCACGCGCATGGAAAAGCCGTGGGCGCGGTGCGCCACTGCTTTGCCGATGAGTCCGCCGCCGCCGATGAGGCCTAAGGTCTTGCCCCAGACGTAAGAGCCCAGCAGATGCGCCGACTGGCCGCCGGGGAATTTGCCGGCGCGCGCCATGCGGTCGCCTTCCGTGATCCGCCGCGCCACCGCGATCATCAGTCCGAAAGTAAGGTCGGCGGTCGCTTCGGCGGTCACCGGCGCCGTCACGGTGACGGGAATGCGCCGCGCCGTCGCCGCCGCGACGTCGATGTTCGACGGCGTGATCGATTGCGCCGCGATCAGCCGCAGGTCCGGATTGGCCTCGATCACGGCGCGGTCGATTGCGTCGTGTAGCAGGCAGAACAGAATATCGGCCTTGCGCACTTGCGCGATCAGCGTGCGCTTGGAAATGATCCGGCTCGAATCGGCAAAGACCGCCACTCTCGCCACCGCGCGCAGGCGCTTGAGCGCGTGCTCGGACACCGGCTGGGTGACAAATATGCGCGGGCGAGCGGGCTTTTTTGCCATACGCTCTTTTGCTATCGACTTTTTCGGCATCAGGCGAGCCACCGCACGATGCCGGCGACGCCGTCGACTGCGACCTGCGCGCCGTCGGGGATGAGCTGCGTCGCCTCGTTGACGCCGAGCACCATCGGAATGCCGCGCTCGCGCGCGAGCGAAGCGAGATGCGAGGTCGAACCGCCGAGTTCGGCGACGACGCCGGCGACGCGCGGCAGGATGTGGGAGAGCGCCGGGCCGGCGACGCGGGTGACCAGAATGTCGCCCGGCGCGACGCGGGCGAGCTCGCATTCGCAATTGACCACGACCGCGCGGCCGGAGCCCCAGCCGACGCCCGCCGGATGGCCGTTGATCCCCGGATGCTTGAGCCAGATTTCGTCCGGCACGTTCGGTTCGGCAACGCGCAGCGGCCGGGCTTGCAAGAGCTTGAAGCCCTCTTTGTCGAGCGCCCATTCGATCTCGAGGCGCATGCCGAGCACGCTCTCGGCCTTGCGCATGAGCCGGCCCAGCGCGGTCGCTTGCCCGGCTTCGAGGCACGGCGCGCGCGCAAGTTCGTCGGGCACCGCTTGCGCCATCGTGCCGGTGCCATGCACGCAGGCTTCGCGGTGATGCTTGCGGCCGGCTTCGTTCTTGCGCAGAAAGCCCTGGCGGCTGAGCACGATGCGGTCGGGCACCACTTCGCCTTGGGCGATCGCAGAGCCCAGCCCCCAAGTGGCGGACAAAAGCATCTGGCCGTCGGCAGTCTCGCTCAAGCCGCCGCCCGATGCGCGCGCGTTAACGAGCGGTTGCACCAAAACCGCCATCGCGGTCGTAGAGGGATCGAGGCCGTGCTGCGCCATAGATTGGCGCGCGTTGCTGGTCCACAAAGCCGCCCAGCAGGCGCGCAGCGCGGTGAGGAATTCGGCATCGCCGCCGAGGCCGAGAAAGCTTTCGAACTGGCCGGCAAAACTCGTATCGGCGCGGTCCTCGATCAGCGCCGACGAGCGCACCGCCGCGGGTTTTTGTTCCTCCCACCAGGCGGCCAGTATCTCGGCGAGCGGATCCGGCGCGAGGTCGCTCTGATAAAGCTTTAACCTGATCTCGACCGACAGCCGCCGCTGCGCGGTCCGATCGGCATCGCCATAGGCGCGCACCGCATCGGCGAGGCCGAGATGCTGGATTTGCCGACGGTACGCATCCGCCGTAACGCAGAAACCGCCCGGCGTCGGCAAGCCGGCGCGCGCGAGCCTCGCAAGATTCGCCGCCTTCGGCCCGACGCGCTCGACGTCGCTGGCGGCGGCATTAGATAGCGGGAGGATGAAACGCGTCATACGAATCTCGTTCGGCCTTGTCGTCGCGTACTCCCTCTCCCCGCGTGCGGGGAGAGGGTGGGGTGAGAGGGCTTCTCGGCTGGGCTCGGAATTGCGGGGCGCAGAATCGCGGCGGGGCCCCCTCACGCTCACCCTCGCATCGCTCGACCTCTCCCCGCGCAGCGGGGAGAGGTAAAATTCACTTCACGTGATCGCCGTAGCCGGGAAGCGGATCGACGACGGTGATTTGTTTGACCGGGAAGTTGGAGACGATTTCGATGTCCTTCTTGTGCACGATCAGCATTTCCTCGATGCGCACGCCGTAGCGATATTTCTTGCCGTGCTGGGTTTCGAGCGCGAAGGTCATGCCTTGCTGGATATCGATCGGATGATCGAGCGACCAGATGCGCGAAATCACCGGCGGATCGTATTGCGCTAGCCCGAGCCCATGGCCCCAGAGATTGGCGGCGGCCTGGTCTTCGTCCTCGTAGCCCCAGGTCTTCATCGCCGAGGGCCACTTGAGCGCGATGTCGCGCGTTGTGGCGCCGACCTTCACCGCGCCGATCGAGTCGTAGAGCCACTTCAACGCGATCTCATAGGTCTCCTTCTGCTCCTTGGTCGGCTCCTTGCCGACGCAATAGGTGCGGTAGTAGCAGGATTTGTAGCCGTTCCAGGTCAGCGCCGCCAAATCCATGAACACGATGTCGCCGGGCTGGATGATGCGGTCGGAGAAATTGCGCCAGTTCGGCCAGGTGTTCGGACCGGATGAGACGATGACGTCCTCGACGTCCTCCATTCCGGGAATGTTGTAGAGGTATTGCATCAGGTGCGCGGTCACCTGGTTCTCGGTGATGCCGGGGCGCAAAAATTTCATGCACTCCCAGTGCGTGGCGTCGCCGATGGCGCCGACGATGCGGAAGCATTCCTGCTCGTCGGGGCTCTTGACCGCGCGCGCGTCCATCATCGGGGTCATGCCGTCGGCCCAGTTGATTTTTTCTTCCTTGAAAATGTTGAGCATATTGATGTCGATGAAGTCGCAGCCGAGTTTTTGGCCGGCAACGCCGTTTTCCGTCATCGCCTGCTTCACCGCCTTGGTGAATTTCTTCACCTGCTGGGTGGCGGCCGGGCCGGCGGCGCCTTTGATCCAGGCAAACGAGTGGCGCACGTTCTCTTTCGGAATCCACGGCGAATGGCGCTCGATCTGGAAACCGAGGTCGCCCTGCTCGAACAGGATGGGCCGGCCGTCGCCGCACAGCATGGCGTAGCGCAGTCCGGGTTTAAGCCTATTCCAGCCGGGCGTGAGCGTGCCGGTGATGTAGCGGACGTTCTCGTCGTACATGCACAACAGCGCGCCGAGCTTGTGCTTCTTCATCATCGCCCGCGCGCGTTCGATCCGGTACTCGCGCAAACGGTCCCAATTAACGCGCTGCTGCCAGTCGAGCCCGGCAATGCCGAAGTTTGCTGTTCCCATGGACCGCTCCCGCTCCCGTTGTACGACCTGCCCAACTAGTCTGAAAAAACCCGACGGTGCAAGGTACCCGCGGCATTACGCGGAGGGATTTCCGCAACGAATTGAAGTCATAGGCTCGATCCTTAGAATTAGTTTCGACAGGGGATGACGATGGGTAAGATTACGCGCCGCGCGCTGACGGGCGGCGGAGGGTTGGGCCTCATTGGCGCAACAGCCGCGCCTGCGCTCGCGCAAAACCAGAAGTTGCACTGGCGCATGGTCAGCTCATGGCCGAAACGCTTGCCGGGCCCCAGAATGTCGGCCGAGCGCATCGCCGATCGCGGCGGCTCTGCTCGCTTTGGCCTCCGAACATTTCGAGGTATTCATCATGTTGGATCGGAATTTGTCGTTCCAGCAAAATGTGCGCGGATTCCAGATGGCGGTGGTTGTCATTCATGCAAGGACCAGCCGGCTTGCCGACCTCTTGCCTTTGCTGCCCAACCTTCTAAGGGCAATCGAATCGGCGAAGCCGGGCGTCGTCATCGGCGTGCGAGAGCGCAATTAAATTCGGCGGGACGCGTATGAAAATCGCGATCATGGCGACCGGCGGCGTCGGCGGCTATTTCGGCGCGCGCCTAGCGGCAGCCGGCGAAGATGTCCGTTTCATCGCCCGCGGCGCGCATCTGGCGGCGTTACAGAACCATGGCCTGACGCTCAAGAGCGCCAACGGCGATCTCCATCTTCAGCCGGTCTCCGCGACGGCCGATCCGGCGACGATCGGCACCGTCGACATCGTGATCTTCGCGGTCAAGCAATACGACACCGCGTCGGCGGCCAAGTTGATCGCGCCGCTTGTCGGTGCCGGCACCGGCGTGATCTCGCTGCAGAATGGCATGGACCGCGACGAGCGGCTGGTCGCGATCCTCGGCCGCGAGCATGTCATAGGCGGCGCGGCCTACATCACCGGCGCGGAGGTTGCCGCTCCGGGCGTCATCACGCACGTTGGCAAGGTGGCCCGCATCGTCTTCGGCGAGTTTGACGGCGGGATCAGCGCACGCGACGAGCGCTTCCTTGCCGCCTGCAAGAATGCCGGCATCGATGCTTTGCTTTCAACCGATATCGCCAAGGAACTGTGGGCCAAGTTCGCGCTGCTTTCGGCGTTCAGCGGCGTGACCTGCGTGCTGCGTAAGCCGGCCGGCCCGATCCTCAGCGATCCCGATACGCGCAAGTTTCTCACCGACGCGATCGCCGAGACCGTGGCCGTCGCCAAGGCCAAAGGCGTCGATCTCGGCGCCGACTATGTCGCTCGGCAGATGAACTTCACCGGCAGCGTGGCGCCGGAGACGAAATCGTCGATGCAAATGGACCTCGAAGCCGGCCGCCGGCTCGAGCTGGAGTGGATGTCCGGCGCGGTGGCGCGGTTTGGTGACGAATTGGGCGTGCCGACTCCCGTGCATCACTTCATTTGTGCGGCGCTGAAGCTTGACGCTGGCGGTTCGTAGGTTGGGTGTGCGCCGGGAGACCGGCAAAGAGCAGGTGGTGCAAGTCCACTGCGATGAAGGAGTAGCGATCCACATCGGCCCCGAGCCGTGCGCCGTCGTCCGCGAGGGCGGGGGTGAAGCGTCGG
>Ga0102924_1004812_pt1 | contig 13374 bp, 14 predicted proteins | sample PaiPotPPM11metaG_FD_80116 | JGI IMG/M metagenome (GOLD analysis project Ga0102924, IMG submission 80116) | Iron sulfur acid spring bacterial and archeal communities from Banff, Canada, to study Microbial Dark Matter (Phase II) - Paint Pots PPM... ... | reverse complement strand
GATGCGGACGACTTTGCGCGATGGCTGCTGAGCGACTTTGCGCGCGATGGGGAAACCGTCATGGTTTCGCCGGGGACAGGCTTCTACGTCACGCCGGGATTGGGAAATCGCGAAGTGCGGCTGGCCTATGTCCTGGCGGAGGACAAACTGCGGCGGGCCATCGAGCTGCTGGGTGAAGCGGTGGTGCGCTATCAGCAGGCAGCTATTAGCTTTCAGCCATCAGCTGTTAGCCGTTAGCCGTTAGTAGTGTAGCGCGGGGCTCTGTCCCCGCGGCGACCCGCAGGTCGGCGTAGGCCGCCCAGCCAGGTGTCGTCTCCGCACCACCAGAGTGCGTCCCCATCCGCATGGCGACATCAGAGGGCACTACGATTTGCACCGATTTCACGATGGGCGGTGGAGATGTAGGCCGCGCCGCTCCGGAGCCTGACCCCCATGAACATGGGTCGCCGGCTGCTCCCCTGCGAACCCGTACCTCTGGCAGGCGCTGTAGCTAGCCGGTTGCCGCCGCGCATGGCGGCGAGGTGGCGGCGGCCACATTCGCTGAACCTACATTTCCTGCCTGGCAGGGGCCGTCGAGGTAGTCTTCCACAGGTGAAACAGGCGTGTAGGGAGGGGGACGTAAGCTGGGCAGCTTCCAGGAACGGTTCTAGAATGCTACGAGAGGGGTACGAGTAATGCGCTACGACATACTGCTAACGCGGGATGATGAGTCCGGCTGGTACGGCGTTGAGGTGCCGGACCTTCCCGGCTGCTACAGCCAGGGACCGACGCGCGAGGAGGCGCTCGCCAACATTTGGGAGGCAGTAGCGCTCTATCTGAGCAATGAGAGCAGGTGGCCGAAGCCCTCAGAACACGCGCTTGACTCAATTGAGGTTGCTGTAGCCTAACCACCAGACACCTCATGTAATTGCGCTCGCCCTGGATCCCTCGGCCAAGATGTGAGGCGCGCCGCTCTTCCCCGCCAACTTTCGTTGGCGTGTGGAGCTTTCAAGTGTCTTAGAGGGCGTTTGGCAAGCAGCCAGGGCAGCGCACCTTCGTGGTCGCTCCCCGCCGCTGGATGGTGGAGCGAACGCTGGCAGATCTGGGCCGTGCGCGCCGCTTGAGCAAGGACTACGAGCATCACGACATCTTTAGCGAAGCCATGGTCTATCTGGCCTCCATTGGATCGCTGCTCCGTCGCCCTCGCCCCGAATGCCTTGACTGCCAACCGCTACCATGTCGATTCCAGGGCCGCATGAATGTCCCACGCGCACCGTAGAGGCATTACTGTGAAGTAGGGTCGACGTGGCGAGCCTGCTGCTCCTCGTGTCTGTGCCACGACCAGGCGAGCCACCCAGATATCGGCACCGTCAATGGGATAGGGTTGGACCTGCTCAGCGCATGTGAGCAGGTTCAGGACAGGGGGTGCTGCGCGAAGAACTCAGCCAGCGTTTCCGCGACAGGTCGTGGCTGTTGCAGGTGGAGCAGGTGGTTGACTCCTGGCACACGGGCGGTCTCCAGGTGCGGAAACCACTCACGCAGCAGCTGCTCCATCTCTTTGAACGCTGGATCGCTCTCGCCGCCGACCAGGGACAGCACCGGAGCGGTGATGCGCCCCGCCTCGGCCTCCCCGAACTGCCACCGCTGCAGTTGAGGGTTCTCGATGCCAAAGAAGGTGTCTGCATCCCGCACCGCCTGCGACCAGCTGTCGGGAAGTCTACGGTCAACCACCTGGCGATAGCCGGATCCGAAGACCGCAGTCAGGAAGCCGTCGACCGCGCCTTCGCGGTCTCCCTCACGGTAGCGTTGGAAGCCCTGGGCCATACGCCGGGTCAGATCCTGACTCGCCGGGCCGCCCGCACGAACCCGCAGTGCTGGCTCCATCAGCACGAGTGAACCGACCAGGTCAGGGCGGTCGAGCGCGAGTTGGAGTGTGACCAGCCCACCATATGAGTGACCCGCGATGTGCGCTCGCCTCACCTCTAGATACTTTAGCAGCCCAGCCAGATCAGCGGCCTGCTCGACAATGCTGACTGGGCCCTCAGTCCGCGAGCTTCCCGCGTACCCACGCCGGTGGTAGCGGACCAGCCGATAACCCCGCAGCGCGGGCTGATCCATCAGGGGCGCAAAGGAGTCCGTATACGGAGCAAGATGAATCAGGACGACCGGCTCGCCGTCTCCGCGCTCCTCGTACTCCAGGCTCACCCCATTAACTGGTGCGGTGTGCACGACCAGGCTCTCCAAGTCAGCGTAGCGCTTGAGCGGCGGCAGCAATCCTCGCCAGATCCAGTGCCGCGGCCAAGGAGCAAGGCCTTGACCTGCAACCCGGCCTCAAACACTTCGTGCAAGCTGCTTTTATATATTATGGCCGGATCACGAGGCAGCGCACACAACACAACGGGAAATAGCGGGCGCTCCGCGGAACCCCACCAAAGCTCTGGGTACAGATATTGGGTGTGCCGCCATGGCCTGCTCCCGCTCCGTTGTACCGGAGGCTACCAGCGTCAAACCATGGCCTGTCGCTGTTCGTATTCGCATGGCGTGGCGGCCTACAGGATGGTCAGAGTCGAGTCTATTGGGCGATCACAAACCGAAAGCGGTTCTCGATCCGGTAGCCGCCTGTCCCCACCCGAAACTCTTCCAACAGCTCGAGAATCGCCTGCCGGACACGTTCTTCCCCGCTGTGCTGAACCGCCCGGACACCCCCGCTGCCCGCCATCATCGCCCTGCATGCAGCCTCGGCGTCCGGATAGTCGACCACAATCGGAACCTCGCCGCGATCCACCGGCCGCAGGCCCGCCGCTTCCAGCAGAGACTCCACCTCACCGGTGCCGGACAGCGCAAAGGGGCCTGGCGCATCCGGCGGCTGAGGCGGCGCCAAGGCGCTGATCGCGTCCATGATCCTGGGCTGCTGGCTCTCTTCCCGTGGTGCCCAGATCACCATCCCCAGCTTCCCGCCGGAGGCGAGGACGCGGTGGGCTTCCGTTAGCGCAGCCACGGGGTTGCCGGCGAACTGAAAGGAGTTGAAGCCGGTGACGGCGTCGAAAGAGCCGTCCGGCCAGGGAAGGCTTTCCATGTCCCCGACCCGGAAATTCCCTTCCGCAACTCGCTCGCAGGCCACCTCGACCGAGCCCGGCGATGCGTCCAGGCCTGCCACCCGTGCACCCTTCTGAGCAGCCAGGAGCGCAGCGCCACCGGGGCCGCACCCCACGTCCAAGAGCCGCGTCCCGTTCCCGATTGCAAGCCGCTCATGAACCGCGTCGTAGAGCGGTCGGAAGTGGGGCTCCATGAACGTCGCCCAGTCTCGTGCCCCACCGCTCCACAGCTCGCCATGTGCCTGTCCGGTCGTCATTCTTCGCTCCCATACCGTACCGAGTAGCGTCATTGCTACCTCGGCGCTTGCCGGAGGTACGCCACGATCTTCGTCCAGTTCTCTCCGCCTCTAGTGTCCCACAAGGCGTCAAGCCCTCCGCTGCCGCTGCTGCCACGATAGTGAAGTCAGATGCGGCTCGATACTGACCCCCGGCTCAGTCGTGCAGACTCAAGATCATACAGGCGGGCCGATCAGACTTTCCAAACGCCCTCTTAATCGCACGCCGACTGCTGTTGCCGGCGTCGCACCTCCATAACCGGTCATCATGGTGATACCGGCCAGTACACTGGCCTGGCGCCAGGCGTCACCGTGATGTACCATGGGAGCGCCTTTTCAGGAGGGAAGGAACGGCGGAGATGGCGTACAGGTCGGGGAAGACGGCCGAGACCGAGCCACGCATCCGGATGGTGTTCGTTGCGTCGTGCTTTCTATCGCGCAGGTTCCGGAACACGCCGTGTAACGCGCACTCCATGGTTCGCGTGGTGGAGCTACGCTAGCGCCATGATGTCAGATCAGACGCCTCGGGAAACGCGGCTCGAAGAGACGAAGCGTATAGCACGCGTGCTGCGCATCCTGCAGCTCGTCGGCGTACAACCACGTGCGTGGACGCGGAGACGGCTGGCGCAAGAGTTCGAGCTAAGCGAGCGCATGATCGACAAGGATCTGGAGCTGATCCGCAACGGCCTCTGCTACGACCTCCGGCACGTGCGCGAGGGCTACTATTTCGTCAGCGGCCCGCTGCTGAAGCCGATCGAGCTGACGATCCCGGAGGCGCTGGCCCTGGCTCTTGCCGCCCAGCAGGCGCGGGACACGGGTACGGTGGATGCCACGCTGATCGGCGGTGTTCTGGCGCGGCTGGAAGGGGCGCTGCCTCGGGGCATCGTCCCCTACCTGCGCCGTGCGGCTGATGCCACCCCCGTGCCTTTTGGGCCTGTGAGAGAGCGGGGAGCAACCCTCGCAGCGCTGGAGCAGGCGATGGCCGAGAGGCGAACGGTCGAAATCGTGTACGCCACCGCCTCGCGCAACGGGTCCCGAAGCCGCCGCACCATCGCGCCCTATTACCTGCAACCCTACGAGCGGTCCTGGCTGGCCATCGCAATGGATACCCTGCGAGGAGATGTACGCATGTTCAAGGTCGACCGCATCGAGTCATACCGGCTCACCGCCGAACGCTTCGAGATGCCGGAAGACTTCGATCCCGTATCCTATCTGGGGCCGGCCTGGGGCGTGCTCCGCGGAGAGTCGGGGCCGGCGGAGGACGTTGTTCTGCACTTCAAGGCCGAAGCAGGCCGCTGGGTGTGTGACGAACGCTGGCACCCGAGCCAGAGCGTCGAAACCCTCCCCAACGGCGACCTCATCATGCGCTTCCACTGCGGCGTTACGCATGAGCTGGTGCGCTGGGTGCTCTCATTCGGCGCCGGCGTACGCGTGCAGAGTCCGAAGCACCTGGGCGACATGGTAATGGCCGAGGCGGGAAAGATCCTACAGTGCGGGAGCGAGAGGTGGGTTTAGCAAGCGCAGGCCGAGGAACGTCAAGGCGCAGAGGATCGCTCTCTCGCCGCCTCGAGGACGACCGCTCGAATGAAGTCTGTCACGGTCTTCCCCTCGCGCTCGGCGCATTCGGCAACCGCTTCAAACTCGGCAGCGGAATACCCGACCGAAACGGTGACCCCTGCACCGGTGCCCCCTGGGCGTCTCGTGGCAGCAGCCCAGTCCCACGTATTGGAAGGTTCCAGATCGTCTGTCTCGTCAGGCACGGTCAGTCAGTCGCTTGTTGGAGTCGGTCCAGTTCGTGTGCCTTGCAGGGCCACGCCGTGATGGGTCGCCAGGTGGTAACGATTGGAGTCGGCTCAAGAGGAGCTGCAATGCACGCTCCTCCATGGTCGCGTCCGATTAGAAGAAGCAGGCCTCGTCGGCCGCGTCGATTGGGCACGACGATATGTTCATTCTCCAGTATCTGCGCCACCTGGCGCGAGGTCAGCCCGTGAGCCGCAAACTTTTCCTCGTTGATTTCGTCGATGGCGAGCTTCAGGATGTGGTGCCCACGCTGTTCTGTCACGGAATCTCCGTTCGCTGCCCATGGATTCTTGCCCGGGTGACAACCTGGCTTGACGCAGTTGGGTTGCTCGTGTCTCGCCAGATGCCACGGCCGGATGGATCCACCGCGTGGTGCTCCCCACAGCGTGGGGGTGGTCCTGGCTATGAGGACGGGTGGCCGTGGGCGGCCGACATGTCCCCACGACCGTGGGGAGCAGCGACAGTTGATCGCACGCCCCGACCTTAAGGAGAGCGTGGTGATGGAGAAGCAAGGTAGCTGGCAAGGTGACCTCATGGCCCTCTGGGCGAAGACTGGCAAAGGGGACCATGGGTACCACCCGTTGCTATGCCATCTTCTCGACGTGGCAGCGGTGGCGAACGAGCTGTGGGAATCGGTGATGTCACCGTGGGCGCGTGCCTCAGTAGCCCGGGATCTCGAAGTCGATGAGACGACCGCCCAGTGCTGGATCGCTTTCTGGGCCGGCACGCACGACCTGGGGAAATGCTCACCCGCGTTCCAGACGCAGAGCGTCCCGTCTCAGCAGCGTCTTCAAGCTGCGTGCTTCCCGTGGGTCAAAGTCGGCGGCAAGGCACCGCATGGAACCGTTTCGGCGCGCGCTCTGGAACAGCTGCTCCCAGCCGAGCTGAGATTCAGCCAGGCTATGGCGCGGACGATCGCTGCGCTGGTCGGTGGTCACCACGGCATCATTCCTCGAGCGGCGGAGGTCCAGAAGCTGCCGCTCGACGCTGTGGGGAAACTGCCGTGGGAAACTGCCGTGGGAAACTGCCCGTCGGCGGCTGCTGCGAGAACTCGGCTCGATCCTGGGGGTGGACGACATTCATAAGCCACGGCGACTCCCGAACTCCACCGCCATGTGGATCGCCGGATTGATCTCGGTCGCCGACTGGGTAGGCTCGGACGAGCGGTTCTTTCGATACGCTTGCGCCGACGTCCATGCCAGCTTTGGAGGCGACGCGCGCAATTACTGGGCAGAGACGCGCAATCAGGCCCACAAGGCGCTCAAAGACCTCGACTGGCTGGCGCTGCCGCCGCTGGACGGCGGCCCTTCATTCGGCGATATGTTTGGCTTTCCGCCCAATCCGATGCAGCAGCTAGTCGTCGATGTGTCGCCCGACGTGCCCGGTCCCGCTCTGATGGTGATTGAAGTGCCTATGGGCGAGGGGAAGACCGAAGCCGCCATGTGGTTGGCGGATCAGTGGGGCGGCGCACTCGGACAGTACGGCTCGTACTTCGCGCTGCCCACTCAGGCGACCAGCAACCAGATGTTTGGCCGGGTGTGCGCCTTTCTGCAGCGCCGATATCCCGAGGCAGCGATCAATGTCCAGCTCGTGCATGGCCACGCTTCCATATCGAGCGCCCTGCAGGAGCTGAGAGACGGGGAAGGTCAGTTAGACCCCGGCGACGTCGATCGTGACCAGCCAGACCAGTGTCGACCTCCCGACGTGATCGCCGCGGAGTGGTTCACCTACCGCAAGCGCGGGCTGCTGGCGCCATTCGGCGTGGGGACAATCGATCAAGCGCTGTTAGCCGCTTTGCAGACGAAGCACGTGTTCGTTCGCCTGTTCGGTCTGTCACACAAAACGGTGATCGTCGACGAGGTCCATGCCTACGACACCTATATGACTGATCTGCTTCAGCGGCTCCTGGAATGGCTGGCCTCACTGCGGACCTCGGTGATCCTGCTATCGGCTACCCTTCCTCGCAACCGACTGGAGTCGCTCCTGCACGCATACGCGAGCGGATTGGGATCCTCTCAGCCCGAAACCAACCCCGCGAGTTATCCTCGTATCTCGTGGGTCGATGCCAAAGGGTCGGCGGATTCAAGGGCCGTCGAACTTTCTGCGGCTGCCGGGAAGAGTATACAGATCGCCTGGTTCGAGGCGTCTGGTGATGAGACGGTGAGGTACAGGGCGCTGGGCATGTGGCTGCGGGAGAAACTTGTTGCCGGCGGCTGCGCCGCCGTGGTCTGTAACACCGTGGGCCGTGCTCAGGGCATCTTTACCGCGCTCCAGGACCTCTTTCCCGGGACCGCCGACGACGGTTTGCCCGTACTCGACCTGTTCCACGCACGCTATCCCTTCGAGCAACGGCAAGAGCGAGAGGACCGTGTGCTGCGCCGTTTCAGTAAACCGGGGGACGATGCGGAGCGTCCGGATCGGGCCGTCCTGATCGCCACGCAGGTGATCGAGCAAAGTCTCGATCTAGACTTCGACCTGATGGTCACCGACCTGGCACCGATCGACCTGCTCCTGCAGCGGTCCGGTCGCCTGCAGCGGCACGACCGGCCGATTCGTCGGGTAGACAGCGGACGGCCAACGCTTACCATTATTCCCCCTGAGAGGATCGAGGATTGCGTGCCTCAATTCGATCGTGGATCGGCAGCCGTATATGACGCGCACATCCTGCTTCGCTCCTGGATCGGGGTGCAAGGTCGGACCACGGTATCCATTCCACACGACATCGAACAGTTGGTGGAGGGTGTGTACGGGGACGGCGAGCCGCCAGCCGACGCCTCAGTGGCACTGAGGCGACGCTGGGAGACGACGAAGGATACCGCAAACCGGCACGAGCAGACCGACATCGTGGAAGCACTGAAACGAAAGATCAAAAGTCCGGATTACGATGAATCGTTGGCAGGCATTGCGAGCGATCCTCGCGCCGAGGACGAGCCCGAGCTGCATCGGGCGGTGCAGGCAGTCACTCGACTAGGCGAGCCGTCGGTTGGTGTCGTTTGCTTGCACGGCGCAGAGGAACGGCCAACGCTGCGCAGAGGCGATGGGAGCGCGGTCAACCTCTCTGCGAAGCCGACCCTGGAGATGTGTCGAGAGCTGTTGATGCGCTCCGCATCGCTTTCCGGCTACGACGTGGTGACCGAGCTGCTTCGACGAGAGGTGCCTTCGGGGTGGCGGGAATCGGCGCTCATGCGCCAGTACCGTCCGCTGATCTTCGATGAAACCGACACAGCCCATGTCGGCGAGTGCATCGTAGGGCTTGATTCGAACCTTGGTCTTGTAGTCTCGCGGCCCATGGCCGCGGGGAGAGAAGGGAGGCGCAATGACAGTGACCTTTAACCTGCTTGACCAACCTTGGATTCCCTGCCAGATGAAGGGCCAGGAAGGCGTGCGCGAGCTGGGGCTACGGGAGACGCTGGTGCGGACGCATGAGATCGTCGCCATCGTCGATCCGTCGCCGCCGGTTGCCGTCGCGCTGCATCGGCTGCTGCTGGCGATACTGCACCGTAGCCTCGGCCCAGGCGGCAGTGCCGCTTGGCGCCAACAGCAGGAGCGGGGACAGTGGGACGAGGTGAGGGTTAATGACTATCTCGAGCGCTGGCGGCATCGGTTCGACCTGTTTAGCGACTCGAAACCGTTTTACCAGGCGGCGGACCCTTCTGTATCCGCCGAAGGGTACCGTGCCTCGATTCGAAAGCTTGCGCTTGAGTTGGGTGCCACCAATCACCCGCTTTTCTCGCATGTGGACGATCAGAGCGATCTCGTGGTATCCGCGGCGCAGGCGGCCCGTTGGACGGTCGCCTACCACGGATTCGCGCCGGGCGGTACCGTAACCCATGAAGAAGGCAAGCAGGCTGACAAATTTGCCACGGGTGGGCCGCTCTCCCGAGGCGCCTTGTCGCTGCCGTGCGGCTCTTCTCTGTTCAGGACGCTTCTTTTGAACATGATGCACTACCGGCCGGATGAGGGTATCCCGTGTCCCCACCTAGGCGACGATCGGCCCGCCTGGGAGCGCGACGAGGACGTGCGGCCCGTGGAGCGGCACCCGAACGGGTACGTGGACTGGCTCACATGGCAAAGCCGCCGGCTGCGGCTAATTCCCGAGACGGATGGCGACGCAACGCCTCGGGTGCGCAAGTGCGTCATCATGAAGGGATTTCAACTGCCGAAGGGCTCTCCGATACGCGAATACGAGACCATGCTGGCGTTTCAGGAGAGTAAAAAAGCGACTCCGGACCAGGATCCGTTTCCGGTGGTCGGATTCTCGGAGGACCGCGCGGTCTGGCGGGACAGCGGCGTTCTATTCCAATCGGTTCAGGGCAAGCGGCCGAAAACACTCGACTGGCTGGCTGAAGTGGGCAAACGGACTGATACGCTGCCGCTGGACCTGTACGGCATCTGCGGTAACCGGGCCATCGTCGTCTTTTGGCGCCACGATCGCTTGCCGCTTCCCCTGGCCTATCTCTCCGACAAGGAGCTGTACGACAGATTGCACGCCGCTCTGCGGCTTGCGGAGGAGGTGGGCAAAGCGGTGCGTTTGGCCGATTGGAAGCTGGCTCAACTCATCCTGGCGCCGCAGGCAGAGGAGCCGGCGGGCCGTCAACCCGCCCCGAAGGTCGTAAGTGAACTGGCGAGTAGATTCGCCACCAGCCGCGTGTATTGGTCGCTCCTGGACACGCGCTTCTCACGCTTCCTGGTGGACCAGGCCGATGAGCGTGAGCAGGACGAATACGACAACGTGAACTACGGGAAGCACGCCCTGCTGACCTGGGCCGATCACGTGGGGAGAGCGGCCCGAGACTCGTTGCGCGATACGACCAACACGCTTGACACATCGGGGAGAGCTCTAAAGGCCGCTTCGCGCGCCACACGCGAGCTGAACCGCGATTTGGGCCGCATCTGGAAGGAGCACGCAATGACCCGTGAAGAGGAGATGACTCATGCAGCCACGGGATGAGTACCGATGGAATTTCGTACGGAATCTTGAGCGCCTACCCGAGCTGGCGGCAGGGAAGGGGTCGGGCGCTGGAGAGGCGCGGGCGACTCTGGCAGCATTGCGGCGAGGCCTGGGAAAGGGGCCAGGAGAAGCTCCGGAAATGTTCCCTTACGTCGTGCCGCGGCTGCCACCCATGCTGCGCGCGGAGGAGGAAGAACCGTACTATCTCGTGGCATCGCTCTTCGCCTCGCACCCGAGCACCTGGCACCGCGGCGACCAGCACTACCTTCAGACTAATTTCGGTGCGTCGATTCAGCGAGTCAGGAACGCAGCGAGGAGTGAGAGCATCGAGGCTCGCTTCGTCGCCCTGCTCAGCTGTCATCGTGCTGACCTTCCCGAGCATCTTCGGCACGCGGTTGCGCTCTGCAAGGCGCACGAAGTCCGGATCGATTGGCTCCAGTTGCTGACCGACATCTCGCGATGGGACGAGCCCAGGCGAAGCACGCAGCGCCAGTGGGCGCGTGCGTTTTGGGCCGAAGAGCCGGCACCCGAGAACCCGGCCGAGTAAATCAAAGGAGTTACCATGTTCCTCGAGCTGCACATCCTGCAAAATTTCGCGCCGTCCAACCTCAATCGCGATGACACCAACAGTCCAAAGAGCTGCGAATTCGGAGGTTACCCGCGAGCGAGGATTTCGAGCCAGTGCCTCAAGCGCGCCATCCGTACGTACTTCAAGGACGGATCGCTTCTACCTCCCTCGGATCTGGCGGTCCGAACGAAGCGACTGCTGGAGGAGCTGACTCGCCGTCTCGAGGGGGCCGGCAGGGATCCTGAGCAGGCCCGGTCGGTTGTGATCACCGCCCTCGCCGGCGTCGGGTTCAAGGTAGTTGAGGAGGACAAAACTCAGTACCTGCTCTTCCTGGGCGAGCGGGAGATAGCGCGCATTGCCGACGCCTGCCTGCAGAATTGGGACTCCCTTGCTGCCATCGCACCGGTGGAACCGGGTGGAACCGCGAAGCAGGCAAAGAAGACTGCCAAGGACCAGGTCCCGGCCGAGGTGGCCAAGACGCTGAACCGGGGGTTGGACGGCGGAAAAGCAGCAGATCTAGCGCTCTTTGGGCGCATGTTGGCCGACCGGCCGGAACTGAACGTCGATGCTGCCTGCCAGGTAGCCCATGCGCTCTCGACGAATCGCGTAGCCACCGACTTTGACTTCTACACGGCCGTCGACGATCTCAAACCGGAGGACACCGCCGGCGCGGACATGCTGGGCACTGTCGAGTTCAACTCCGCCTGCTTCTACCGATACTCCAATCTCGATCTAGACCAGTTGCGCCAAAACCTGAGTGGGGACAGGGAACTGGCTAGCAGCGCCGTGGCGGCATTTGTCGAAGCGGCGGTGCGGGCGGTTCCCACCGGAAAGCAAAACAGTATGGCGGCCCACAATCCGCCGTCGCTGATTCTTGCCACGCTTTCGCATGCGCATCCGCAAAACCTGGCAAACGCATTCGTGGACCCGGTCCGTCCCACGGATCAGGGCGATCTGGTTCACAACTCGATCCGCACCCTCGACCAGTACTGGGAACGGCTGGCAAAGATGTACGGGGCTGCCGATCTGGAAGGCGCCTGGGTATGCACCAGCCACGACCATGTGCTTGGCACCCTCGCACCGCACAATGTCGAGTCGTTCGGCGATCTGTTGAAGGGTGTGACCCAGGCGGTGTCGTCCCATTTGGCTGGGGGAGCGCACGCGTGAGCACGTTGCTGCTTCGGCTGGAGGGCCCGATGCAGTCGTGGGGCACCCAGAGCCGTTTCCGGGACCGCGACACGGGACGCGAGCCCTCGAAGAGCGGAGTCATCGGCCTCCTCTGCGCGGCGCTGGGCCGCGCGAGATCCGCACCGCTGGGTGACCTAGCCACCCTGCGGATGGGTGTTCGGGTTGACCGGGAAGGCACGGTGTCGATGGACTACCACACGAGCGGAGCTGCATCGCCCAACGACGACTTGTACGGCGAGAAGGAGCGGGCCATCATCTCGCAGCGACACTACCTGGCCGACGCGAGCTTCCTGGTCGGACTGGAAGGGGAGGATCGACTGCTACGCGAGCTGCTCGCCGCACTTCAGTGGCCTCGCTGGCAGATCTACCTGGGACGCAAGGCGTTCCTGCCGAGCAAGTCACTGCTGCTGTCGGACGAGCCACCAGTCGGTCCCGGCCTCCGTGAGGAGCCGCTGGAAATGTCGCTTCGTACTTGGCCTTGGATGCCCGACGGCTCTTGGCGTCGAGACCCTCCGGCTCGACTGAGGCTGGTCCTCGACGCCGCGCCTGGCTCGACGATGGAAATTCGCAACGACGTTCCGATCTCGTTTGAGGATCGCCTGTTTTCCTTGAGAAACGTCACCACCAAATGGGTAGAGGTGCCCAGATGACATACATTTCACGCCTCGCTCTCAATCCGCGCAGTCGCGAGGTCCAGCACGATCTCGCCGATTGTCAGAGCCTCCATCGCACCATTCTCTCTGGCTTCCGCGACGTTCCGACCTCCGAAGCCCGCGAGCACTTCGCGATTCTCTTCCGCCTGGAACCGACCCGGAACGGGGAGGTGATTGTGCTCGTCCAATCGCAAGCGAGGCCCGACTGGTCATCACTCCGACCTGGCTACCTTCTCCCCCGGCCCGCGTCCGGCGCTGTCGTCGACAACCCTGCCGTGAAGGAAGTGGGGAGTGTCTACGCGCGCCTTACTAGTGGCGCGGCATTGGCCTTCCGATTATTGGCGAATCCGACGAAGCGCCTGTCTACCGCGCCGGATGATCAGGGAAGGCGACCACCGGGCAGGCGTGTGGAGCTGCAACGTGAGGAGGACCAGCTAGCCTGGCTTGCACGAAAGGGCAAGCAGGGAGGCTTCGATCTGCTGGCAGCTCGCGCTGGCCGCAGTGTGCCGGATGTCCGCACCGTCCCAGGGGGCAAGATAACCGGCAGGCGGAATGATCCGCACCTTGCCGGCCTGCCGGGGATGCTTACTTTCGGCGCTATCCTTTTTGAAGGACGGTTGCGCGTCACCGATGGGGACCTGTTCCGAACGACACTGCAACGAGGCATCGGCTCCGGCAAAGCCTACGGCTTCGGCCTGCTTTCCATCGCCCCGCCTTCCTGACACGCCATGAAAGACCTCCGCCTCCTCCCCAAAGTCCGGGACAGCCTGAGCTACCTGTACGTGGAGCACTGCAAGATCGACCAGGAGGCCAAGGCGATCGCCCTCCACGATGTCAACGGAAAGGTGCCGGTGCCCTGCGCCTC
>Ga0102924_1004810_pt1 | contig 13379 bp, 9 predicted proteins | sample PaiPotPPM11metaG_FD_80116 | JGI IMG/M metagenome (GOLD analysis project Ga0102924, IMG submission 80116) | Iron sulfur acid spring bacterial and archeal communities from Banff, Canada, to study Microbial Dark Matter (Phase II) - Paint Pots PPM... ... | reverse complement strand
GCTGGAGAGGACTGGGCGGGCGCGGGGGCGGAGTTTGCCGGTGCCGGCGTGGCGGGGCTCGTACTCGGCGAGCTTGTCGCGCAGCCGGCTGCGCCCGCGGTGGAGGCGGGACATGACGGTGCCGATCGGCGTGCCCATCATCTCCGCGATCTCCTTGTACGGGTAGCCCTCGATGTCGGCCAGGTAGACCGCCACCCGGAACTCCTCGGGCAGCTCGCGCAGCGCGCGCAGGATCTCGGAGTCGGCCAGCCGGTCCAGGGCCTCGGATTCGGCCGACCGCGCGGGCGGGGAGAGCGGGTCGGACCCGCCCGGCCAGTCGCCGGTGAAGTCGGCCCCGAGCGCCGCGGCGGGCTCGCGCCGGCGCTTCCGGTACCCGTTGATGAACGTGTTGGCCAGGATCCGGTGCAGCCAGGCGCGCAGGTTCGTGCCCGGCCGGAACTGGTGGAACGCCGCGTACGCCTTGGCGATGGTCTCCTGGACGAGATCCTCGGCGTCGCTGGCGTTCTTGGTCATGCGAAGCGCGGCGGGGTAGAGCTGGCTCATGAAGGGCACGACGTCTTGCTCGAATGCTGCCTTGCGGTCCGGGGTCTCGTCCTTCGGCCTCATGGTTGCTCCGCTCGCTGCTTGACTATCACCCCCGGGGCGCCGTTGCCCCGTTGGCGAAAGGGCCGTTCACTCTATAGACGCACGCGATCGGCGTAACGATGCGTGATCTGTACAACATTGCGGTTACACAGCGGCAGCACTCAGCTGGCCTTCAGCTTCGGGGCCGGAATGTGGGGCTGGCGCTCAGATCCAGCCGTGGTACCACATGCGAGACAGCCACGTAGTGTACGGGACGATCTGCGCGGCGAGCACGGGATACATGTAGTAGAAGTCCCAGAGCACGGCCAGCAGGTAGGCGCCGGAGAGCACCGTGCCGGCGGCCCGCCGCGCCGGCATCGCCCCGGCCGGGCCGACGATCAACCCGATGCACAGCGTTATGCCGATGACCAGGAACGGGTCGAACGCCACCGCGTAGAAGTAGAACTCGGTCCGGTGATCGTGCCAGGCGAACCAGAACCACGGCAGCCACCCGGCCGCGACGCCCGTCAGCACCGCGCCCGGGCGCCAGTCCCGGCGCCACACCAGCCACACCAGGCAGGCCAGGAGCACGGGGATGGACAGGTACCAGATGAACGGCGTGCCGATCGCGAGGACTTCCTGCGAGCAGTTCTTGGCGCCGCAGACCCCGGTCGAGGGCTGGTAGTAGAACGACACCGGCCGGGTGACCAGAAGCCACTTCCAGGGCTGCGACTTGTACGGGTGCCCGGTGGTCAGGCCGAGGCCGAACTGCAGCATGTAGTGGTTGTACTGATACAGCGAGTCCAGGGCCGACCAGATCGGGGTGTGGTTGCCGTGCAGCGCCGCCCAGTTCCGGTCGTAGCCGTAGGGGGATGCGAACCAGCCGCTCCACGAGGCCAGGTAGGCGGCCACCGGGACGACCACGAACGAGATCGGCATCCAGACCAGGTCGCGCCGCACCACCCCGCGCAGCGCGGCGGTATATCCCGCCGCGCGCCGGGCGGTCAGGTCCCAGATCAGCGCGAGCACGCCGAACGTCGGCAGGTACCAGATCCCGTTCCACTTCGACGCGACCGCCAGGCCCAGGCACACGCCGGCCAGGACCCGCCACCAGCGGACACCGATGTTCGGGCCCGCCTCGTCCGCGGCCGCGGTGGCCGCCGCCTCGGCGATCCGGGCGCGCGTGTAGTCCCGGTCGATGACCAGGCAGCCGAACGCGGCCAGCACCCAGAACATCACGAAGATGTCCAGCAGCGCCGTGCGGCTCATCACGAACTCGAGCCCGTCGACGGCCAGCAGCAACCCGGCCACGCAGCCGAGCAAGGTGGACCGGGTCATCCGGCGCGCGATCCGGGCCGTCATCAAGATGGCCAGCGTGCCGACCAGGGCGACCGAGAACCGCCAGCCGAACGGGGTCAGGCCGAACAGCCACTGCCCGCCGGCCATGATGATCTTCCCCATCGGGGGGTGGACGACGAGCTCGCCGCCCTGGGCCAGGATGTTGGTCTTGCCCTGGGCCAGGAGGGTGTTCATGTTCTTGACGTGGTTGATCTCCACGCCGTGCCGCAGGATCCCGTACGCGTCGCCGACGTAATAGGTCTCGTCGAAGACGATGGCCGGCGGCTGGCTCAGCCGGTCGAAGCGCAGGAACCCGCCGAACAGCGTGACCACGAGCGGCCCGGCCCAGCCCCAGAGCGCGCTGCCCGGGATCGGCGGAACCAGCCGCCCGATGAGATCAGCCGCGCGAGTGGTCTGCTCGGCGGCCGCGGGCTGGGTCTCGTATGCCGTCATCGCCTGCCATCGTAGGGCGCTGCCGCCGACTACCGTGGGCCGCGACATGGAACGTGACCGTCAACTCAGAAATGACCCGGCTGAGCGGCGGGGCGAGAGCCCGGTCCGGGCCACGCTCACGCTCGCGGCGGCGCCGATCGGCCGGCCGGAGGACGCGTCGCCCCGGCTGGCCGCCGCGCTGGGCGCGGCGCCGATCGTGGCCGCCGAGGACACCCGCAGGCTGCGCCGGCTCGCCGCCGCGCTCGGCGTCCGGCTGGCCGGCCGCGTGGTCTCGTACTACGAGGACGTGGAGGCCGAGAAGACCCCGGAGCTGCTGGCCGACCTGATCGCCGGGCAGGACGTGCTGCTGGTCACCGACGCCGGGCTGCCCGGCATCAGCGATCCCGGCTACCGGCTGGTGGCGGCGGCCGCGGACGCGGGCGTCCGGGTCACCGTGCTGCCCGGCCCCTCGGCGGTCACCGCCGCGCTGGCGGTTTCCGGGCTGCCGTCGGACCGGTTCTGCTTCGAGGGGTTCCCGCCGCGCCGGCCGGGTGAGCAGGCCCGCCGGTTCGCCGAGCTGGCGGCCGAGCCGCGCACGCTGATCTTCTTCGAGTCGCGCTACCGGCTGGCCAAGACCTTGACCGCGCTGGCGCAGGCGTTCGGGGCCGGGCGGCCCGCCGTCGTGTGCCGCGAGCTGACCAAGACGTACGAGGAGATCCGCCGCGGCACCCTCGGTGAGCTGGCCGAGTGGGCCGCCGGAGGACCGCTCGGCGAGATCACCATCGTGGTCGCCGGCGCCCGGACGCACGGGGCCGGGACGCACGGGGCCGGGACGCACGGGGCCGGGACGCACGGGGCCGGGACGCACGGGGCCGGCCCGGCGGGCGCCGTCCAGGCCGGGGAGGCCGCCGTCGGCTCGGAGGCCGACGAGACAGCGGTCGCGGCCGAGGTCGAGGCGCGCGAGCGGGCGGGCACCCCGCGCAAGACCGCGATCGCGGCCGTGGCCCGGGAGCACGGCCTGCGCAAGCGCGAGGTCTACGAGGCGGTGGTCCGCCACCTCCCCCGGCTGACCGACCCGACGGGCCGATAGCGGCGGCCGCGCGGTCGGCGCCGGCCCGGCCGCCGGCGGGGCGGCGCTGCGTGCCCGGGGCGGGCGCGGCTGGCCCTAGGGTGGGGGCATGTCCGCAACCAGCCGTCACATACTGACCGCGCCGGCCTGGCCATACGCCAACGGGCCCCGCCATATCGGGCACGTGTCCGGGTTCGGCCTCCCCGCCGACATGTTCGCCCGGTACCAGCGGATGACGGGCAACCAGGTGCTGATGGTCAGCGGCACCGACGAGCACGGCACGCCGATCCAGGTCCAGGCGGACGCGGCCGGCGTCACGGCCCGGGAACTGGCCGACCGGTACAACCGGGTCATCGCCGAGGACCTCACCGGCCTGGACATGGCCTACGACCTGTTCACCCGGACCACCACGCGCAACCACTACGCGGTGACCCAGGAGATCTTCAAGGGCCTGTACGACAACGGGTACATCTTCCTCAGGAAGACGATGGGGGCCATCTCGCCGTCGACCGGCCGCACGCTCCCCGACCGGTACATCGAGGGCACCTGCCCGATCTGCGGGTTCGAGAGCGCGCGCGGCGACCAGTGCGACAACTGCGGCAACCAGCTCGACCCGGCCGACCTGATCGACCCCCGCTCGAAGATCAACGGGGAGACCCCGGTCTTCGTGGAGACCGAGCACTTCTTCCTCGACCTGCCCGCGTTCGCCAACACGCTGGGGACCTGGCTGCAGAGCAAGAGCGGGCTGTGGCGGCCCAACGTGCTCAAGTTCTCGCTCAACCTGCTCGACGACCTGAAGCCGCGCGCGTACACGCGGGACTTCGACTGGGGCGTCCCGGTCCCGCTCGACGGCTGGCGCGACCGCCCGGACAAGCGGATCTACGTCTGGTTCGACGCCGTGGTCGGGTACCTGTCCGCGTCGATCGAGTGGGCCCGGCGCTCGGGCGACCCGGACGCGTGGCGGGCCTGGTGGCAGGCGCCCGACGCCGAGTCCTACTACTTCATGGGCAAGGACAACATCGTCTTCCACGCCGAGATCTGGCCCGCGATGCTGCTGGGCTACAGCGGCCGGGGCGACAAGGGCGGCACGCCGGGCTCGCTGGGCGCCCTGAACCTGCCCACCGAGGTCGTGGCCAGCGAGTACCTCACGATGGAGGGCCGCAAGTTCTCCTCGTCGCGCTCGGTCGTGATCTACGTCCGGGACTTCCTGGAGCGCTACGACGTCGACGCGCTGCGCTACTACCTGGCCGTGGCCGGGCCGGAGAACCAGGACACCGACTTCACCTGGAGCGAGTTCATCCGGCGCAACAACGACGAGCTGCTGGCCAACTGGGGCAACCTGGTGAATCGCTCGGTGTCGTTCGCCGCGCGGAACATCGGCTCGATCCCGGAGCCCGGCGCGCTGACCGACGCCGACCGGCAGATAATCCAGCGCTCGCGCGATGCGTTCAAAGACGTGGGTGATGCTCTTTCCCGCTCCCGGTTCAAGGCCGCGATCAACGAGGCCATGCGGACGATCGGGGAGGCCAACAAGTACTTCTCCGAGCAGGCCCCGTGGAAGCTGCGCGAGTCCGACCCGGAGCGGATGCGGACCGTCCTGCACGTGGCGCTGCAACTCGTCGACGACGGCAAGACGCTGCTCACCCCGTTCCTGCCGCGCTCGTCGCAGAAGGTCTACGAGATGCTCGGCGGGTCGGGCGAATGGTCCGGGATGCCGCGGATCGAGGAGGTCACCGAGGAAGACGGCCCCGCGTACCCGGTGATCACCGGCGACTACGGCGTCACGGCCCGGTGGGAGCCCGCGGCGATCCGGCCGGGTACCCCGCTGACCACCCCGTCGCCGCTGTTCGCGAAGCTCGACCCGGGCCTGGCCGATGAGGAAGTGGCCCGGCTGGAGAAGGCATGACCACGCCCGCTCCCGGCGGGTCGCCTGCTCCGGCCGTCCCGCCGCCCGAGCCGCTGCCCGCGGACGCGTTCGACAGCCACTGCCACCTCGACCTGATCGAACGCCCGGTGCCCGACGTGCTGGCCGAGGCGCGCGCGGCGCGGATCACCCGGGTCGTCACGATCGGCGTCGACCTGGCCACCTCGCGCTGGTCGGCCGACTGCGCGGGCCGCCACGCCGGCGTATACGCGGCGGTGGCGGTGCACCCGAACGAGACCGCGCACGCGGCGGCGTCGCCCGGCGGCCGGGACGCGGTGCTGGCCGAGATCGCCGCGCTGGCCGCGCTGCCCCAGGTCCGGGCCATCGGCGAGACCGGCCTCGACTACTACCGGGACAGCGCGCCGCCCGAGGTACAGCGCGACTGGTTCCGGGCGCACATCGAGATCGCCAAGCAGTCGGGCAAGGCCCTGGTGATCCACGACCGGGACGCGCACGAGGACGTGCTCGGCATCCTCGATGCCGACGGGCCGCCGGAGCGCGTGATCTTCCACTGCTTCTCCGGCGACGCGGCGATGGCCAAGCGCTGCGCGGAGGCCGGGTACATCATGAGCTTCGCGGGCAACGTGACGTTCAACAGCGCCCAGCCGCTGCGCGACGCGGCCGCGGCCGCCCCGGCCGACCTGATCCTGGCCGAGACCGACGCGCCGTTCCTCACCCCGGTGCCGAACCGGGGCCGGCCGAACTCGCCCGCGATGGTGGCGCACACGCTGCGCGCGATCGCCGCGGTAAAGCAGCTCGAGGTGGCCAGCCTGTGCGCCACCGTGACCGCCACCGGCGAGCGCGCGTTCGGCCCCTGGGCCGCCTGAGCCACCGGGATGCCGGACCCAGCCGCCGAGACGCCTGACCCGGCGGCCGAGAGGGCGGCGTCCGGGCCACGGCTGCTCGGGCCCGCCGACATCCGGGAGATCGCGGCCCGCCTCGGCGTCCGGCCGTCCAAGCGCCTCGGGCAGAACTTCGTCGTCGACGCGGGGACGGTCCGCCGGATCACGGCGCTGGCCCGGGTGACCGCCGAGGACGTGGTGCTCGAGGTCGGCCCCGGGTTCGGCTCGCTCACGCTGCCGCTGCTGGCCGCGGCCGGGCGGGTGGTGGCCGTCGAAGTCGACCCGGCGCTCGCGGCCGAACTCCCGCACACCGTGGCCGAGCGCGCTCCCGGCCTGGCCGGCCGGCTCGAGGTGGTGACCGCCGACGCGGCGCGGGTGCGGGACCTGCCGGGCGAGCCGCCCACCGCGCTGGTGGCCAACCTGCCGTACAACGTGGCCGTCCCGGTCGTGCTGCACCTGCTGGCCACCGTGGCGTCGCTGCGCCGCGGCCTGATCATGGTCCAGGCGGAGGTGGCCGACCGGATGAGCGCGTCGCCGGGCAGCCGGACCTACGGGATTCCGTCGGTCAAGCTGGCCTGGTTCGCCGAGGTCCGCAAGGCCGGGTCGGTGCCGCGGGCGGTGTTCTGGCCGGTGCCGCGGGTCGACTCGGGCCTGGTGGCGTTCACCCGGCGCGAGCCGCCGGCCGGCCCGCCCCGGGTCGAGGTCTTCGCGGTCGTGGACGCCGCGTTCGCGCAGCGGCGCAAGACGCTCCGCGCCGCGCTCGCGCCGTGGGCGGGCTCAGCCGCGGCCGCGGAGCAGGTGCTACGGCGGGCCGGGATCGACCCGGCCTTGCGCGGCGAGTCGCTGGGCGTGGCCGAGTTCGCGCGGATCGCCGAGGCGGCCCGGCCGGCGCCGCCGGGCGTTCCGGCCTGACCTAAGCCCGCGCGCCGGTCGCGGGCCCCGCTCACGACGATCCGTTCCCTGTTGTCCGGAATTTGTCCTGCCCGGCATGGCATAGCACGATAACTATGCCGGAAAGGTAATCAGCCCTGGTGGCAAGCCGTAACAGCGGCAGGCGGCCGGCGGCCCGCGTGGAGGAGGGATCCTATGGTGAGCCTGCCGCAGCCCCGCGAGGTCGTCGGCGCCCGGTTCTTCACCAGTCACCAGGCCGCGGTGGTGGAGGCCGCCACCGCGCGGATCGCTCCCGGCCCGCAGGACGACCCGGCCGAGGCCGGCCACCCGGGTGCCCGCGAGGCCGGGGTGACCGGGTACATCGACGCGTTGCTGGGGGCGCTGGAGGCGCTGGACGCGCCCGGGGCCCCCGCGCCGGTGATCTTCGCCGGCGGCCCGTGGAGCAGCCGGCGCGGGCCGGGCCCGGATCACCCGGCGTCGTTCCTCCCCCTCGACCCGGTCGCGCGCATCGCCTGGCGTCAGCGCCTGGCCGGCTGGCGGGAGCAGTACCAGGAGGGCATCGCGGCCCTGGACCGGCTCGCGGGCGGGGATTTCGCCCAGGCACCGCCCGCCGAGCAGGACAAGATCCTGGCCAAGCCGGACATGGAGGCGTTCCTGTCGCTGCTGTTCGAGCACACGATCGAGGGCCTGTACGCGAACCCGGAGTATGGCGGCAACCAGGGCCGGGCCGGCTGGACGGACATCGGCTTTCCCGGCGATTCTCAGCCGCGCGGCTACGCCGGCGCCGAGGTCGAGCGCTCGGACGGGCGCGACCCGGTGGGCGACCAGCCGGTCGTGGCGGACGTGCTGAACTTCCTCGGCGAGGTGTGAGGAGTGCGCCAGGCCATCGTGATCGGAAGCGGCGCGGGCGGGTCCATCGCGGCCATGGAGCTCGCGCAGGCCGGGTGGCAGGTCGTGGTGTTCGAGAAGGGGCCCAACCACTTCACCAACCTCGCCGGGGAGGGACCGTTCGGGACGGCGTTCTCCAACGACGATCTGAAGATGAACGTGCGCTACTTCGCCGGTCCGGACCCGCTGGCCTTCCCGCGGACCTGGCGGCCGGCCGGCGCCGCGGCCGTCCAGCACACCGGCGCGGTGGACGAACTGCCGCAACTGGTCGGTGGCGGGACCGTGCACTGGGACGCCAAGGTGCCCCGGTTCTGGGACATCGACTTCCAGCAGCTTTCCGCGCTCGGCCCGGTCGAGGGCGCCGACCTGGCCGACTGGCCGTTCGGGTACGCGGAGATCGCGCCCTGGTACGACGAGGTCGAGACGCTGATCGGCGTGCAAGGAGACGTCCGGGCCCTGCCGGACCTGGTGCTCAAGCACGCGCCGCGGTCCGGGCCGTTCCCGATGCCGCCGGGCCCGCAGCAGCGCGCGTCGCTGGCCGTGGCGGCCGGCGCCGCGGCCACTGGCCTGCACCCGTACCCGTTCCCGATGGCGATCAATTCCCGGCCCTACAACGGGCAGCAGGCGTGCAACGACTGCGGGTTCTGCAGCGGGTACGGCTGCCCGATCGTGGCCCGCCCGGCCGCGCTGATCCCGCTGCGGCGGGCCCTGCGCACCGGGCGGGTGCGGCTCGTCCCGCAGACCATGGTCACCCGGGTCACGCTGGCCGGCACCGGCGCGACCGGGGTCCGCTGGGTGCGGATGACCCCCGGCGGACCCGTGACCGGCGGCGAGAGCGCCGACCTGGTCGTGCTGGCGGCGTCGGCGATCGAGAGCGTACGGCTGGCGCTGCTGTCGGAGTTCCCCGACGCCAGCGGCAGGCTCGGGCGGCGGCTGATGCTGCACTCGTTCGTCGACGGCACCGCGATCTTCCTCGACGAACGCATGCACCCGCACCGCGGCCGGTCGACCACGCAGTGCGCCGAGGACGCCGCCGACCCGGACTTCCCCGGCGCGCGCGATTTCGCCCGGGCCAGCGGGCTGCCCTACCTCCGCGGCGGGATCATGGAATTCGGCGGCAGCCAGGACCCGATCGCCGAGGCCCGGTCCTACCAGACGCTGTTGTCGCTGCTTCGCTCGTCCCGGCCGTTCGGCACCGAGTTCAAGCAGCTCATGCGGTCCTCGATCCTGCGCGACCGGCTGGCCGGGTGCTCGCTGGTCGGCACCGACCTGCCGTACCTGGAACACACGGTGACCCTGGACCCGACGGTCACGGACGTGTTCGGCCTGCCCGTGGCCCAGGTCACCTGGAGCCCGGGCCGGCACGAGCAGGTGGCCCAGGAGTTCTGGATGCCGCGGCTGAAGGAAATGATGCGCCGGGCCGGCGCCGCGGTGGCCCTGGCCGTGCCCGACACGATCAACACCGACGGGGTGCCCGGCGGAAGCCACGTCATGGGCGGCATGATGATGGGCGCCGACCCGGCCCGCAGCGTGACCGACAGCCACGGCCGGGTGCACGGGCTGGACAACGTCTACGTCGCCGACGGCTCCGTCTTCGTCACCTCCGGCGCGCACAACCCGACCAACACCATCATGGCCGTGGCCCTGCGCAACATGCGCCACCTGGCCGGTTCCGGATTCGGCGAGGTGGGCGGGTACGGCGGGGGCGCTGCAGCGCGTACGATCGACTAACCGTGACACCTGTGACCGCCCGGGTTCCCGCGAAGGTGAATCTGCAGCTCTCCGTGGGGCCGCCGCGTGGCGATGGCTATCACGACCTGGTGACCGTGTTTCACGCCGTGTCACTGTTCGACGAGGTGACCGTGCGGCCCGCCGAACGGACCAGCGTGGCCGTGACCGGCGAGGACTCGGCCTCGGTGCCGGCGAACCGGGCCAACCTCGCGGCCCGCGCGGCGCGGGCCCTGGCCGCGGCGAGCATGCGGCGCCGCGGCAAGTCCGGAGTCCGGATCGAGATCCGCAAACGGATCCCGGTGGCGGCGGGCCTGGCCGGCGGCAGCGCGGACGCCGCGGCCACGCTGGTCGCCTGCAACGAGCTCTGGGGAACGGGGCTCAGCCAGGCCGAGCTGCGCGAGGTGGCCGCGAGCGTCGGCAGCGACGTCCCGTTCGCGCTGGTCGGCGGGACCGCGATCGGGCAGGGCCGCGGTGAGCAGCTCACCGCGGCGCTGACCGCCGGGACCTACCACTGGGTGCTCGCGTTCTCCGCCGGCGGGCTGTCCACCCCCGACGTCTACGCGGCCTGCGACCGGCTCCGGGCCCGCGCCGCGGACCGCCAGGAAACCGGCACCGGGGCGGGCGAGACCGGGGCCACCGGGACCGGCGCGGCCGACAGCGCCGCCGGGGCTGGCGGGCCTGGCGGGGCTGGCCCAGTGCCGCCGCCGCGGCTCAGCACGGAGCTGATGGCCGCGCTGCGGTCGGGTGACCCGGCGGCCGTCGGACCGCTGCTCAGCAACGACCTGCAGCCCGCCGCCGTGTCGCTGCGCCCTGACCTGCGCCGGGCCCTGAACGCGGGCCGCGACCACGGGGCGCTCGGCGCGATCGTCTCCGGCTCCGGCCCGACCTGCGCCTTCCTCGCCGCCGACGCGCGGCGCGCGCGCGAGCTGGCCGTCTCGCTGACCGGCGCCGGGGTCTGCCGGGCGGTGGTCCAGGTCAAGGGACCGGCCGCGGGCGCCACGCTGATCGCCGCGGAGCGCGGCTGACGTGGGCGCGCCGCTCACCCCCCTGGTCACGCTGGAGTCGGCCACCAAGGCGTACGGGCCGCGAGTGCTGCTCGACGGGGTGTCGCTCGGGGTGGCCGTCGGCGACCGGATCGGCGTCGTCGGCCGCAACGGCGCGGGCAAGACCACCTTGCTGGAGGCGCTGGCAGGCCAGGCCGAGCTGGACTCCGGCCGGGCCACGCGGGCCCGCGACCTGCGGCTCGGCTATCTCCCGCAGGCCGGGGAGCTGGCCGGCCCGGTGCGCGCGGCCGTGTTCGGCTCGCTTCCCGAGCACGAATGGGCCGCGGACCTGCGCGGCCGCTCGGTCATCGCCGGATTGCTGGGCGGGATAGACCTAAACCATCAGACCGAACGATTGTCGGGCGGCGAGGCTCGTCGCGTCACGCTGGCCGCCCTGTTGCGCCGCGACCATGACCTGCTGCTCCTGGACGAGCCGACCAACCACCTGGACATCGAGGGGATCCGGTGGCTGGCCGGGTACCTGCGCGACTACGCGCGGACGTTCGTGGTCGTGACCCACGACCGCTGGTTCCTGGACGCGGTGACCGATCGGACCTGGGAGGTCACCGACGGGCGGGTGCACTCCTTCGACGGCGGGTACTCGGCGTACGTGCTGGCCCGGGCCGAGCGGGCCCGGGTGGCCGAGGCCGCCGACCAGCGCCGCCGGAACCTGCTGCGCAAGGAGCTGGCCTGGCTGCGCCGCGGGCCGCCCGCCCGGACCAGCAAGCCCAAGTTCCGGATCGACGCCGCCACCGCGCTGATCGAGGGCGAGCCCGCGCCGCGCGACGGCGTGGAACTGTCCCGCCTGGCCACCGCGCGGCTGGGCAAGACCGTGCTCGACCTGGAGGACGTGTCGGTGTCGGTCGCGGGGCAGGCCCTGCTTGACGACGTGACCTGGCAGCTCGGCCCGGGTGAGCGCGCCGGCCTGGTCGGCGTGAACGGCAGCGGCAAGACCACGCTGCTGCGTCTGCTCGCGGGCACCCTCCCCGGGAACGCCGCGGGTGACTCGCTCTCGGTCAGCGGCCGGGTCGCGCGCGGCAAGACCGTCCGGATCGGTTACCTGGCCCAGGAGCCGCCCGCCCTCGACCCCGGGCTGCGCGCGCTCGAGGCGGCCGAGCGCGTGCGCCGCCTGGTCCGGGTCGGCGACCGGGAGCTGCCCGTCGGCCGGCTGCTCGACCGTCTCGGCCTGCGCGGCGAACGGCAGTGGGTCCCCGTGGCCGAGCTGTCCGGCGGCGAGCGCCGGCGGCTGCAGCTGCTGATGGTGCTGCTCGACGAGCCGAACGTGCTGCTGCTCGACGAGCCGACCAACGACCTGGACATCGACACGCTGACCGAGCTGGAGGACCTGCTGGACGGCTGGCCCGGGTCGCTGGTCGTGGTCAGCCACGACCGGTACTTCCTCGAGCGGGTGTGCGACCACGTGGTGGCGCTGCTCGGCGGGGCGCTGGCCTACCTGCCCGGCGGGGTCGAGGAGTACCTGGCCCGTCTAGACCAGCACCGCCTCGAGGAGCAGCGGGAGGTGACCGCCGCGGCGGGCGCCGGGCGCCCCGCGCCGGATCCGGGGGGCGGCGCTCCGGCCCCGTCGGCCGCGCGGCAGCGCGCCGCGCGCAAGGAACTCGACCGGCTGGAACGCCAGCTCGACCGGGTGTCCGGCCAGGAGGCCGAGCTGACCGCGGCGCTGACCGAGAACGCCACCGACTACACCAGGCTCATCGAGCTCGGTGCCCAGCTTCGCGCCGTGCAGGACCAGAAAGCGGACCTCGAGGAGCGCTGGCTGGCCCTGGCCGACGAGGTCTCCTAGGCCGGCGGGCCGGGCCCGGCCTGCGTGCCCGGCTCAGCCCGCGTCCGCGTGCCCGGCTCAGCCCGCGTCCGCGCGCCAGAACGTCTGGGCGATCACGTCGTACCCGGCCGCGTCGGCGTGGATGTTCGGCCCGCGTGGCGACGACGCGCACTCCCAGGTCCACTGGCAGATCGCCGCCACGTTCGGCGGGACCGAGCCGATCCCGCGCACGGTCACCTGGCCGGAGAAATCCCCGCTGTGGAAGGCGTTGAACACGTCGGCCACCCGGGCCCCGTACGCCTCGTAGACGCCGGTCAGCATGCGGTCGTAGCCGGTTACCACCGTCTCGCTGACCCGCGCGAGAGCCTCGCCGAGCAAGCCGCTGCGCCACTGGGCGAGCGTGGGGACGTAGTAGCTCATGCCGATGATGCGGACCCGGCTGCCGACGGCCGCGCGCAACGTGGACATGATCTTCCGGAGGTTGACCAGCGTGTCCGGGAAGCTCGTCACGACGCAGGCCGCGGCCGCGGTGAAGCTCGACCGGGTCACGCAGGAGTCCGGATCGTTGGCGCCGATGTCGATCGTGATCAGCGACACCCGGTCGCGGTGCGCGCGCAGGAACCTCGCCGCCGCGGCGAGCTGCGAGCCGCCGGGGTAGCGGCAGATCCCGCCGTGGATCATCGTGTGGGTGGTCTCGCCCGAGCAGCCCAGCTTGACCAGCCTCAGCCCGGAGTGGCCGCGCCGCAGGTCGTCGTAGAGCCGGTTGGCGTAGCCCTGCTGGGTCGGGACGCTGGCCCCGGCCGGGTCGGGCTGGACCCCCTGCGACAGAGAGTCGCCGAGCGAGACGTAGTAGCTGGCCGGGACGACCGTCCGGTGG
>Ga0102924_1004808_pt1 | contig 13382 bp, 12 predicted proteins | sample PaiPotPPM11metaG_FD_80116 | JGI IMG/M metagenome (GOLD analysis project Ga0102924, IMG submission 80116) | Iron sulfur acid spring bacterial and archeal communities from Banff, Canada, to study Microbial Dark Matter (Phase II) - Paint Pots PPM... ... | reverse complement strand
TGGTGCGCCTTCTCCTTCTGTTGGCTGCACCAACGCGACAGCGCGGCGCCGTCCACGGACCCCGCCCAACCGGTCGAGTCCGTTCCAGACGCCCCGGCCACACCAGCGGGCGCGAGCGGGGGGAAAAATCAGCGCCCCGCCGGCCAGTCGGCCACCCCGGCCCAGCGTCTCCTGGCCGGCGGCCCTGCGCGCGGTGCGGGCCTGGCTGGAACCATGGACCATGCTCTGGCGCTACTGGAGGGCGTGGTCGCCGCTGCCCCCGCCCCGCCCGCTACAGACGCTGCTCGACCACCTCTGGCGGGGCCACGGGATCAACCACTATGCCGCTCCCTAACCGCCGTCAACAAAGTACCGATAAGTAAGCGTCATCTTGGGTCGCTTGATGTCGACAGGGGATATACGGCCGCAAAGAAAGTCAACCTGAGCGGCCGACCGAGGCAGTCCGCCGGGCCCGCCAGGCCGTGCGGTTCGTCCTCGCCTGACTGACCGAGGAGGTGGGATCGTGACACGTGCCCCCCTGCTGGAGCGGGATCTGGTGCTGCGTGAAATGGTGGACCGCCTCGTGCATGCTCTGCGTCCCGAACGGATCTACCTCTTCGGATCGAGAGCGCGCGGCGACGTCGGACCCGATAGCGACTACGATCTCCTGGCGGTCGTGCCCGACTCCGATCTTGCTCCGCACCGGCGGGATGTGCTGGCGTTTCGGGCGCTGTGCGGAGTAGGAGTAGCGAAGGACGTGCTCGTCTGGACGTGCGAAGAGTTCGAGTCGCGCAGCCGGGCGGTATCTTCGCTTCCCGCGACGGTGCTGCGGGAAGGGAGAGTCGTCTATGCGGCCTGAGGTCGCGGCAGAGGTTCGCGAGTGGCCGGAGCGTGCTGCCGATGACCTGCGCGAAGCCGAGCACGATCTGACCGCGGCCCCACCCCTCTTACGTGGGGCGGCCTTTCACAGCCAGCAGGCCGCGGAAAAGGCGCTCAAGGCGTTCCTGGCCGCACACGAACGCCCGTTTCCCCGGACCCACGACCTTGACACACTCGGAATTACGGTGGTGGCGCTGGATTCGACCATGGCGGCCCTAGTGGATCGAGCAAGGGATCTTACACCGTATGCTTGGAGGTTCCGCTATCCCGGTGCGCCGCTCGCTCCTGCGGAGCATGAGACCCGCGAGTCGCTCGGCCCAGCCCGCGAAGTCTACGAGGCGATCCTCAGCCGCCTGCCCGGGGAGGTCCGAGCCTGAGCACAGTCGTCCGATCCAACACGCCTACTCCGATTCGGTGGTACCTCCGTCTCCCTAGTCACCAGGCGTGCGCTGATATCGCTCTTCAGGCTCGACCCATTCGGCGTAAGCAGTCGCCTTTTGCATCGCTCGGCGCGAGCGGCCATCAGCGCAAAGCTCGGGGTGTGGAGGAGATCCTCGCCGTCGAGTGGCACCGTGGGCACGGTTAGCAGCGGAAAGGACAGGCGCAACGCATGGGCACGGACATTCCCCTCGGCTTCGGCTCCCACCTCGACGGCTACTACGACGCCGCGCTGGATCTCCAGATGCACGTCTACCAGCGATCGGACGCGCAGTTCGAGCGTTGGGAGCGGCACAAGGATGGGCTCACTACGCCGGAGCAGATCGCCGACTGGCAGCGCTACCTGAGAACGCGCACCATCGAGCTGATGGGTGGCCTTCCGCCGAGCGACACGCCATTGCAGTCGGAGCACACCGGAACGCTTCGCAGCGACGGGTTCGACATCGAGCAGATCATCTTCCAGAGCCTGCCCGACGTGTTCGTCACGGGGAATCTCTACTTGCCGCACGGCCTGCACGGGCCGACTGGTGCGGTCCTTTTTGTGTGCGGCCACGCCGAGCACGCCAAGGCCCACCCGGCCTACCAGGGGGTCTGCCAGCGCCTGGCGCGCAACGGGCTGGTCGTCTTTGCCATAGATCCGATCGGCCAGGGCGAGCGAAAGAGCTACATGGATTCCGCCGGGAACGAGCAGGTGCGGTGGGGCACCGTCGAGCACACCTACGCCGCCTACCAATGCTGGCTGGCCGGCCAGTCCATCGTGCGCTACTTCGTCCACGACGCCATCCGCGCTATCGACTATCTGGTTACCAGGCCCGAAGATGACGCCGCGCGCATCGCCATCACGGGCAGCAGTGGCGGTGGCACGCAGGCGGCCTGGATGATGCTGGTCGAGCCCCGCCTGGCCGCCGCCGCGCCGGGCACGTTCATCACCCGCCGGCGCGAGTACATGTGGACCGGCCAGTCCCAGGATGGCGAGCAGATTCTGTCGGGTGGGACCGCCGCGGGTATCGACCACGAGGACAGCCTCATCGCCATGGCTCCGCGCCCGGTCCTCGTCCTGGCGGCGGAGTACGACTTCTTCGCCTTGGAAGGAACCGTCGCGACCGTGGAGCGGGCCAGGCCGGTGTATCGCCTGCTCGGCAAGGAGGAGAACATCGAGCTCGCTCGCGCCCGCTGCACCCACCAGTACCATCCGGCGCTGGCACAGGCAGCGACGACCTTCTTTGCACGGCATCTCCTCGGGCGCGATGCCGCGGCGGTAGACCACACCGAGCCCCGCCCCTTCTCGGTCGAGGAGCTCCGCTGTACCCGCTCCGGTCAGGTGCTGCTGGATCGGCCCCAGATTCGGCGCGTCTTTGATCTGAACCTGGCGGAGTTCCACGCAACGGCCACGGAGCCGGCTAACACCGCGGCGCGCGCCGACGTTTCCCGCCGCTGGCTGCTTGAGGTCATGCATCGCCATCGCGATCCGCTGCCGGAGTTCTTTCCTCGCTGGCTGCCTGGCCCGAAGCTGCCTGGAGTCTCCGTCCTGCGTGGTTTCTGGCGACCGGAGCGCGGCATCTTGAACGCCGGTATCCTCCTGCGCCCGAGCGATCGAGCGTACAGCGCCTTACTCCTCGCCTGCTTCGACGAGGGGACCGCCGAGTTGGAAAGCCGCCGCGACTGGTTGTTGGAACAGGTCGCCGCGGGCAATGCCGTCCTCGCGCTCGACGTTCGCGGCGCCGGCGCGCTGACTCCCCATGCGATTCGGCCGGGTCGAAACGATGCGCACTCGACGCTCTACAAGCTGGCCACCGATCTGCTCTGGCTGGACGACAGTCTGGCGGCTGCGCAGGTCTTTGATGTGCTCAGGGCGGTAGAATTCTCTTACACCGATCCCGAGATCGCCCTGGGCGCACGGCCGATTCGGCTGTTCGGCAGCGGCCGTGGCGCCTTTCGGGGCTGTCTCGCCGCAGCCCTCGACCCCCGGCTCGAGGCGGTCGAATTCGAGACGCCGTTGCCCGACCTCCAGGCGCTGGTGACCGACAGACTGTATCTGCAGCGTCCTGGCTGGGTCCAGCCAGCGATCGAATACTTGATCCCGGGTCTTGCCGCGCATGCCAGTCTGGCTGACCTGGATCAGCTCCTGGCCGGGCGCCGAATCGCACCCGCCTGACGCCGACTAGCGGGCCCGTTGCCAGGCTCGATGCCCGTTGCGCCCATACCAGCGACCGCGGTATCCCCATCCGGCGGACGGCCCTCGTCAAATGGAAGCGACCGCAGTCGCCCCGGTCGCTTGGCCGCCGATCGCAATCGCGGCCCCAGCGCCGCCACCGCCCATGGCCAATGACTACCTAATAGATTCGCGCCGACATGCCCCCATCAACCACCAAGCTATGGCCGGTGATGTAGGCGGCGTCATCGCTCGCCAGGAAGAGCGCCGCCGCCGCGATATGCTCCGGCTTGCCGATGCCGAGCGGCGCCGGTCGCTCGGCCTGATCTGGAGGTAACGGCCCCTCGGGCTGGATGGGGTAGGCGCTTTCCAGGCGCTTGGTGTTTTCCGCGAGCGGGGTTGCGATGGCGCCGGGGCAGATGGCATTGACCCTGATTTGGTGCCGCGCCACGTCAATCGCCATCTGCCGTGTCAGCCCGATGATGCCCGCCTTTGAGGTCGCGTAGGCCGCGTAGCTGGGGAAGCCGTAGAGACCTTGCACGGAGGAGGTGTTGACGATCGATCCGCCGCCGGCTGCGATCATGTGCGGCAGCACCTCACGGCTGCAGCGGTAGACGCTGGACAAGTTCACGTCCAGCGTGCGCTGCCAGCGCTCGGGCGTCGTGTTGGCGACCGTGCCGCCCAGGTCGACGCCGGCGTTGTTGAACAGCACGGTCGGCCGACCACATTCCTGAGCGGCCCGTCGCACCATGACGATGACCGACTCCTCCTCGGCAACGTCACACTGCACCGCCAAGGCCCGCCCGCCCGCCTGCCGCGCGCGCTCGGCCACGCGCTCGGCGGCCTCTGCCAGGCGGTCGGCGATCACGACGACTGCGCCTTCCTTAGCAAAAAGCTCCACGGTTGCTGCACCGATACCGGACGCGCCTCCTGTGACGATGGCAACTCGGCCTTCCAGTCGTCCCATCTTGATCTCCAACTCTCCAGGTCCTCAGCATCAGTCAACCGGACGCTAAAGCGTCCGGCTCACACAACAAAGCCCCTTCGGGGCTGGCCGGCGGCGCGCTCTTTTCCATGATAGGACTCAAGGCTACCAACCGAAGAGCCCCGTGAGGGGCTTCGTCCTGTGAGCCGGACGCTTTAGCGTCCGGTTGACATGGCCGCTCGACTGGCTGGATGGTACAACGGAGGCGCCGGCGCCACCAGTTGTGCCGCGAGGATTGGCGAAGCCAATGTCGTTTTCGGATAGTCGAGTTCCCTTGCTCCTAGATACCGACATCGGCGACGACGTCGACGATGTCTTCGCGCTGCTCTTGGCTGCGCGACAGCCACAGGTGGAGCTGATGGGTGTGACGACCGTCTATGGCGATGTGAACGAGCGCACTCGCATCGCCCGGAAGCTGCTGCGTCTGGCCGGACGGACCGACGTACCAGTGGTGACCGGCCTCGGCACGACGCTGTCGGGCCGTGACCCTGGGCCGGTGATGTCTTCCGGCCTGGGCTTCGCTACCGCCGACGAGCCGGTCGGAACCGGCGCCAACAGCGGCGCCGTCGCCTTTCTGATTCGGCGGATCAGGATGTCGCCGGTAGCCCCGGTGCTTGTTGCCATCGGTCCCCTGACCAACGTCGGCGCGGCGCTACGGGAGGCGCCGGACATCGTGGGGCGGCTGCGCGCCCTGATCCTGATGGGCGGCCGGCTCGGAGCCGATGCCGCCAAAGGCGAGCACAACGTGAACTCGGACGCCGCGGCGACCCAGATCGTGCTGGAGAGCGCGGCGCCCCTGCGCATCGGCACGTTCGAAGTGACGATGCGAGCGCGCCTGGGCCGTCCTGCTCAGGACCGGCTTCAGCGCAGCGGCGATCCCGCCTGTATGGGGGCGGCGGCAATGCTGGAGCTCTACCTGCACCAGACTGGGCGCGCTGACACGGCGATGTACGACCCGCTCACCTTGTCACTCGCCTACACCGATCAATTCCTCACTATGCACCCGACGGCGCTGAGAGCAACATACGGGCCGGAGCTGGTGCGACTAGACGCCGCCGATTCAGCGACGTCCCCCGTTGATGTGTCCGTAGACGCGGAGCCGGATGCCTTCATCGAGCATCTGCTGCAAACGATCACCGGAGCAATGCCGGCCGAGCAAGGAAGCTAACGTCATTGTGACGCCTGTGCAGAATGGACGCTGCTGGCGAATGCGACAGCGGACCCTCACCCCCGGCCCCTCTCCCGCTCGGCGGGCGAGGGGAGACGCGCTTTCCGTTACGGCCTTTCCCCCGCTTGCGGGGGAGAACGCCCAGAGGGCACCCGAAAGCCGGAGTGAGGGCCCGTCGCCGGCCAATTTCGCCAGCAGCAACTCAGTTTGCTCCCGGCTACGGTGCGTGCTACTGTGAACCTCCCAATTGAGGGAGCCAAACGTGCCGACACTTCATACCTACATCCGACGACGAGGAACCGGGCTCGACGACCCAGTCGAGCTCAACTATCTCACTACTGGCCGGCACTTGCAGCTTGACCTGCAGGAATTGGAGCGCCACGCGCTGCCCAAACCGGACCTCATGCGCGGGCTGCTGCGTTGTTCCACAGTGGCTCAAGCTTCGGCGGTCGTCGCTCTTCAGCTGCACGGCCTCTACACGCGGGAAGTCGGGGTCGACGACGATGACGACTTCTACGTTGCCTACCCGGAGTTCGTGGGGCCTCCGCGCATTCAGCTCCGCGCCCCGCGACCGGCGCGACCAAATGCGCCACCGGCAGCCAAGAGTTGAGCGAGCGCGTTCCACGCCGATTCAACGAACTGGCAGCCACCATTGCGGACATCCGTTACAGCGGTTAGACTATGGCGAATAGTTCGGAACTACCAAAGTATAGTGATGGGGCCGTGACAGCCGAGACGAGCGACTCCCCGCGAGAAACAACGGCGATCCTCTTGCGTCGCATCAGTCGCGCACTGCGCGATCCCCAGACGGAAGACTGGCTGACCCTGGATCTGTCTATGGCCCAGCTTAAGCTTCTCTTTTCTTTGTTCTATCGCGGGCCGGCGACTGTCGGCACACTGGCGCACGTGCATGGTCTCAAGCTGCCAACGGTATCGACCACCCTCGAGCGGCTTGTTCGGGCCGGCCATGTCGAGCGCACCAACGACCCCGACGACCGCCGAGTCGTGATCAACCGCCTCACGGCCGATGGGGCCGCGTTAGTGGAGCGTCTGCGCGAGGAGCGCCGGCTGCGGATCGATCAAGCGCTGGACAAGCTTGCGCCGCGCGATGTGGCAACCTTGCACGAGGGCCTGAGCGCGCTTGCCGCTGCGCTCGGCCTCAACCGCCCGAACGGCTCGGCGGCGACGCCGGATGTGTCCACTGTGGAGACCGCGCGATGAAGACGATAGCCAGGCTGCTGTCGTTCCTGGGGCCATACTGGTTCATTTCGGCCTTCGACATGGCCATGATTCTGGTCCTATCGTTCTCCCGCATGGGGCCGGCCTGGTTTACTCGCGCCATCATCGACAATGGCATACCCAACCGCAATGGGCGCTTGATCATCGTGCTCTGTGTGTCGATGCTGTTCGTCGCGTTGGCAACGAACGCGGCGTCCTCGTTCGAGGGCTACATCGAGCAATGGCTCGGCCAGCACGTCGTCTTCGACGTGCGCAACCGTTTGTATGCCCACCTGCAGTCTCAATCGATGAGCTTCTATGACGCCAACCAGACGGGGCAGCTCATGTCCCGGGTCACCAACGACGTCAGCACGGTTCAGAGCTTCCTCGGCCAGGGACTCGCGCGGCTCATCAATACCTTCGTGACCATCGTGGTGAACCTGATCATCATGCTGCTGCTGGACGTCAGGTTGACCGTCGTGGCGCTTGCTGTCCTACCGCTCATTGTCTTCTATCAGATGAAGATGAATGAGATGCGCCTCCAGTGGCGGGCCCTCCAGCAAAAGCTGGCCGACGTGAACGCGGTCATCCAGGAAACAACGGCGGCCATCAAGCTGATCAAGGCCTTCGGTCGCGAAGGCTACGAAGGGGGCCGTTTCAACAAGGCCAACTGGGAGATGCGGCAAGTTCGCCTGCGCACGTCGCTGCGCACCGGCTGGATCTTCCCAGGACAGGACTTCGCCGCCTCCGTCAGCCAGGCCCTGGTGCTGTCGGTCGGAGCAGCGCAAGTGATCAGCCACCACATGTCGCTGGGCAGCCTGGTTGCCTTTCAGGCCTACGTCACGGCCATGTGGTTGCCGGTGCGCTCGATCGGCTTTCTCAATCAGATGGCCTCACAGGCCACCGCCGCTGGTGATCGCATCTTCACCATCCTGGATACCCCCTTCGACGTGGTCGAGAAGCCGACCGCGGTCGTCCTGCCGCCGCTCAAAGGGCGGCTGGTCTTCGAGGACGTGGCCTTTGCCTATCGCGATAATCCACCGCTGCTTCACGACGTCTCCTTCACTATCGAGCCGGGCCAGACCCTCGCGCTGGTCGGGCCTTCCGGGTCGGGCAAGAGCACGCTGATCAACTTGATCCCGCGCTTCTACGACGTGACCAAGGGACGCGTCCTCATCGACGGCATCGACGTTCAGGACGTCAAGCTCGAATCGCTTCGCTCCCAGATTGGTATGGTCTTGCAGGAGACGTTCCTGTTCAACATGACCGTGCGTGAGAACATCAGCTACGGCCGCTCCGATGCCACAATTGAGGAAATCGTCGAGGCGGCAAAGGCCGCCAACGCCCACGACTTCATCACGGAGCTGCCCGACGGCTACGACACGTTGGTCGGCGAGCGCGGTACGCGGTTGTCCGGCGGGCAGCGCCAGCGCCTCTCCATTGCTCGCGCCATCCTGGTGGATCCGCGCCTGCTCATCCTGGACGAGGCGACATCCGCCGTGGACACGCGGACGGACTACCTGATCACTCAGGCCCTCCAGGCCATCATGCAACACCGCAGCACGATCGTCATAGCCCACCGCCTCTCCACGGTGCTGCGGGCCGACCAGATTCTTGTAATGGACCAGGGCAAAGTCATGGCGCGCGGTACGCATCGGGAGCTCCTGGACTCGAGTGCGGCCTATCGCCACCTCTATGAGTTGCAATTCATGGTGGGCTGCGACGAAGCCCCGACCCCAATGGTTGCCGGGAACGGCCGGGCAGGGCCGCATCTTGTGCCACCACCAACGACGAACGGCCATACGCGAGAGTGGCCAGGCGATGGACGGAGTAATGGCGCAGCAACGCTGACGTCCGTTGGCGATCCGCAATCGCCCGCCAAGGTAGGAGGCCGCTAATGGCGATGCGCATGGGCGGCGGTGGCGGCGGTTGGGGCGGCGGCGGCGGCGGCTGGCACCGCATGGCCAGCGAGAAAGTGACGCTGCAAACGCCGGTCTGGACGCTGATAAAGCGCATGGGCGGCCTCATCGCCGGCCAGAAGGTCTTCCTGCTCGTCGCGGCCGGCTGCATCTTCGTCGCCTCCTTGCTCAACATGATTCCCCCGTTCATCACGAAACAGGTGGTCGATACCGACATTGCTCGTGGCGACAACTCTCGGCTCGCCGTCATCGCCGTGGCGCTCATTGGCTTGCAGTTGGCGCGCTATCTATTGACCTACGTCAACCGCTACTCCGTCGCCCTGGCGACCCAACAACTGGTCTATCGCGCCGCCAAGGATCTCTACGAGCGAGTCCTGCAGCTCTCGCTGCGCTTTTACGAGAAGAACGGCTCGGGAGAGATCATCTCGCGGGTCACCAATGACATCAACGTCATTCAGAACGCCCTCAACGGCGGCGCCGTGCAAGCAGTCGTTGGGATGGTGAATATCCTGACCTATTCCATCATCCTGCTGATCCTCAACTGGCCATTGGCCTTGCTGTGCTTCACCACGCTGCCGGCGCTCTTTGTCGCCAGCACGTTGACGGCTTCGCTGCTGCGCGTTCGCTATAAGCGGGTGCAGGAGAAGATCGCTGGCGTGAACGCTGTGTTGGCCGAAAACATCACCGGCGCCCGCGTCAGCCGCGCCTTCGCCCGCGAAGGCCAGCAGATGGAGCGTTTTCAGGAGCAAAATCGCCAGAATATGCGGGCCAACATGGATACGGCGGCCGTGCAGGCCGTGGCCAGCCCGACGATCCAGATGATTGGGACCGTCGGCACCGGGCTGGTCCTCAGCTTCGGCTCCTACTGGATCTTCGCGGGCGATCTGAGCCTCGGCTCGCTGGTCGCCTTCATCTCCTATTTGACTGCCTTCTACCAGCCGGTAAATGACCTCATACAGGTCAACAACACCTTCCAGCAGGCGCTCGCCGGCGCTGAGCGGGTCTTCCAGTTCATGGACGAGGTGGTCGACATTGAAGATTCGAAGGGGGCAACTCCGCTAGAGCATTGTCAGGGAGCGGTCTCCCTCGATCGCGTCTGGTTCAGCTACACCCCCGGCCTGCCGGTCCTCAAGGACGTGTCGATCGAGGCAGCGCCGGGTGAGATGATCGCGCTGGTTGGCCACACCGGCTCAGGCAAGACGACCATCGTCAATCTGATACCGCGTTTCTACGACGTAGAGTCCGGCGCGGTGCGCATCGACGGTCGCGACGTCCGGACGATCACGCAGCACTCGCTGCGCCAGCACCTGGCCATCGTGCTCCAGGAAACGTACCTGTTCAGCACCACACTGGCGGACAACATCCGCTACGGACGGCTCGATGCCACCGACGACGAGGTAATCGCCGCTGCCACAGAAGCCCGTGCCGACGACTTCATCGAGAAGTTGCCGCAAGGCTACTTGACCAACCCGGGCGAAGGGGGCCAGTCACTCTCCCGCGGCCAGCGCCAGCGCATCGCCCTGGCGCGTGCGATCCTGGCCGACCCGCGCATCCTCATTCTCGACGAAGCGACATCCGACGTCGACACCGAAACAGAGGTGCTCATCCAGGAGGCGCTGGATCGGGTAATGCGCGGACGCACGGTCTTCGTGATAGCACACCGCCTGTCGACCATCCGCAACGCCGACCGCATTGTGGTCATGGACCATGGACAGGTAGTCGAGCAGGGCCGCCACGAGGAGCTGTTGGCGCGAGGCGGCGCCTACCGCGCGCTCTACGACATTCAGTTCGCGGCCCAGGAAGCCATGCTGGCAGCGGCCGGGTAGTCGATCCGACGTGTATTCGCTCCCGCCGTGACGCCTCTTTGCACCTTGCTTCACCGCCCACCAACATGTCGAGCAAATAGCGGTAAGCTCGCGACCGCCAATAGTTCAGTAGGGGAGCTTCGTCTTGACTAGGAAACGAGTCATTATCCTGGTAGGTATCGCCGTTGTGCCGCTACTGGCGGGAGCGCTCATCGCCGGCGCCTCGATCTGGCACGACTCCCTTGCTTACGTCAAGTCGACCAGCGCTCGCGTGAGCGGCACCGTGACCCAGGTATCGGCGCCCGGAACCGGGGAAGTGCTGGAGTTGCCCTACGACGTCGGCGCCACCGTTCAGCAAGGCCAGACCCTCGCGACCATCGAGCTCGCGCCGCAGGTACAGCTCGGGGCGGCAACCGATCAGCAGTCGGTCCGTGATCCCGTTAAGGCTCCCGTCGACGGTACGATCATCAAGCGGTTTGTCCATGTTGGCGAACGAACCACTACAGGACAGGCGATCATTTCGCTCGTTAACCTGACCCAGTTGTACATCGTCGCCGATGTGGACGAGAGTCGAGCCCCGATGGTCGAGGAAGGCCAGAGCGCCACCGTCTATCTACGGGCATTCGACAAGAACGTGCCGGGCCAGGTCGCGGGACTCACGCCCGCAACGTCCGACCTGGTCACGACCGCCCCAGCAGGACAACAGCAGTCGGGCGCGACGCCCCAGGTCCCAATCATTGTCTACTTCGACGCGGGCAACCTGCCGGTCTATCCCGGCATGTCGGCGGATGTCACGATCAGCGTTCGATAGGCATAGCGTGTGGCCACAAGCGCGCAGAGTCCAGCAGCCCTCGCGTGCGACGACGCCTCATGGAACATATACTAGGCCCCGTTACGATGGATGGCCGCGGCCAGGCCAGTCCACAGGAAGGGAATTCAGGTGGCAGAACAGGCAACCAAAGAGACGTTGGGCTTCGGGGTCGTCGGCCTCGGCATGGGGAAGCATCACTGCCGCGCCGTTCGGGCGGCCAAAGGCGCCCACCTGGCTGCCATCTGCGATGTGCGCCGCGAGCTGGCCGACCAGGTGGCCGCCGAGTACGGCTGCAAGGCCTACTACGATCTTGACGACATGCTCAAAGACACGAACGTTCAGGTGGTGAACGTCGCGCTGCCGACGGGTATGCACGCCGACGCCGGGATCAAGGCGGCCCAGGCGGGCAGGCACGTCATCTGCGAAAAGCCACTCGATGTCAATCTGTACAAGGCGGACGCCCTCGTGGCCGCCTGCCGCCAGCACGGGGTAAAGCTCTGCGGCATCTTCCAGCGCCGGCTGCACCCGCTGTCGAAGCGCGTGAAGGAGGCCGTGCGCAGCGGCCGCCTTGGTCGCATCTATTACGCCGACATTCATCTGTACTGGTGGCGGGCACAAGGATACTACGACGGGGGCTGGCCGGCTGGTTGGCACGGAACCTGGGCGCTCGACGGCGGCGGGGCCGTGATGAACCAGGGCGTGCATAGCGTCGATTTCATCCAGTGGGCCATCTCGCCGGTGAAGCGCCTCGTCGCTCGAACGGGGACATTTGCCCACAACATCGAGTGCGAAGACGTGGGTATGGCGCTCGTCGAATTCGCCAATGGCGCTGTTGGAAACATCGTGTGTACGACGCTCGCCCATCCGGGCTTTTCCAACGACGTTCACATCTTCGGCGAAAACGGCAGCATCATCCTGCGCAACGACGGCGAAGTCGTCGCCTGGCGCATCAAAGGGCCGAATGAGCAGCAGGAGGACGAGGAGATGCGCCGCTTGTACCCAGGCGGGCGCAACAATCCGTCTGCCGACCCTATGGTGATCGGCTTCGATGGCCACACCGGCGAGGTGGAGGACATGGTGCAGGCGATCAAGGAGGATCGCCAGCCCCTCATACCCGGCGAGGAGGCACGGCACGCCATCGAGATTATCCTGGCCATCCAGAAGTCGGCAGAGACGGGAAAATGGGTGAGCCTCCCCGACGCCGAGCTGAGCAGCCCAACGCCCGTCTGGCGTGAGTCGTCCCGAAGCTAACGTCGGATACGAAAACGTGGGCACGCGTCCCGAGCGGCCCGCCATACGACCCTACGGACGTAAGTTCGGTCGCCTTGTCGAGGGCCCGCGCTGGTGGCGCGGCGCGCTCGCCGTAGCCGCCTACTTCCTCGTGCTCTGGCTGGTCGCGATCCCGGGCTATCCCGTGCCGGAAGTCGTGAAGGCGACCGTTGGATTTCTCCTCGCCGGAGCCAGCGCCGGTATCGTGGTGCGGAGGCGGGGCTGGCTCGCGGGTCTCATCGGCTACGCGGCGGTCGTGTTGCTGGTCGTCCTCGCCGTCGTGGTGACACTCGGAACGTCGTTCCTGGGACCGGCGTTCCTCGTAAACGGCAGCACAGCGGGCGGCGACACCGCGACCGTCGGCAAGGCAGGAGCGCGATTAGCATTCGTCTTGGCGGGTCTGGCCCTCGGGGGGGCCATCCTATCCGCAGCCGGCGGCGCCGCGGGGACGGCGCTGCGGCATCGGAACGAGCCAACGGCTAGGCAGTGAGCCCAACGCCGCGATGTTACTGATCCCACTCGGGCGCGGATCGCGGTGTGAGCCCGGTTGGACCTTCCAGGGGGTCGCTGGGCGCTTGGTCGACCGCGACCTCCACGCCTCCGTGCAACTGCTGGGCGGCGTTGCTCTGCCCGAGGCTCGCGGTACCACCGATGACCAAACGGTCCAGTTCCGCCGATCCGACGTTCATTTGCACCAGCCTGATCGTATGGCCGGTAGCGCCGCCGCCTTGCAACTGCTCACCGCAGTTCTCGCAATAG
>Ga0102924_1004807_pt1 | contig 13382 bp, 9 predicted proteins | sample PaiPotPPM11metaG_FD_80116 | JGI IMG/M metagenome (GOLD analysis project Ga0102924, IMG submission 80116) | Iron sulfur acid spring bacterial and archeal communities from Banff, Canada, to study Microbial Dark Matter (Phase II) - Paint Pots PPM... ... | reverse complement strand
GTCGTTGGCTGTTTCTCGTCGAAGTAGTCAAGTGCGTCAACGTACTTGGCAACAGCGTCGCCAGGTGCCATCTTCCACAAGTTCTCGTAGAAGTCATCCAGGGTGATCGCATTCTCGGGGAATAGGTGCGGCGCGACCTTGTAGCGTCGTACTGCTTGGGGGTCACTGGCCGGGATCTCTTCCAGCTTGTGCTGTATGACCATCTTTTCAATGACTTTGTGGTAGGCGCTCACTGATACCTTTTGCTCGCGCAGGCGTTCGCTTACGGCCTCCCAGATAACGCGGACCGAGGCGCCTTGGTCCGGCTCCTCAAGCTCTTTGAGGTAACGTACGATCGACTGCTCGCGCTCGATGTAGGGTGCCGGTCGCATTGGGGCAGATTGCGGTAGCTGCATCTTAGACCTCCAGTTTTTTCTTGCCCGTCCAGCCACGCTTCATGAAGTCGGCCCACACGTCTGGGGTCTGACCGCCGTGGATCGTGCGGCGCTTCCTAATGTCTATTACCGTTGCATGCTTCACGGTTTCCGTTGCGCCCGTTACAACGCACGTGCCGATTGGCATCTTGGGTAATTGTTGAATCAGTTCGGCCGATGCGTCGGAGAATACACCGCGAAGCGCATCGAGCTGATCAGGTTCAATCGCATGCAGGAACCGGGTGAGCAAGCGCTTCAAGATGGCGCGGTCGACGTCACTGGGGCTCTGGGTCGTCAGGATAAGACCTATGCGGTAATGACGCCCGATCCTGGCGATCTCGCGAAGGACTTGGGTAGTTACAATATGATCGTCATTAGGGGCTACGAGGTGGAACTCGTCGATGGAAAACACAACAAAGGGAATCTTATTGCCCTTTGCCAGCCGCTGGAGATCGCGCGCGATGGCAGCTACGATCAAACGGAGGTCAGAGATCAGCAAGCCACGGCAATCAATGTTGATAATCGCACCGGGTTTTAGCTGCTTTTCCCAGTCAAACGGGCTTCCGATATAGGGGATTTTCTCAAGACTCTGCGCGCGCAACATGGCCGGACGCAACGTTCCCGCCGCGTCCATCTTCAAGTCTGGTGCATACTGGGAAATGGCGTCTACCAGTTCTTTGACGCCGAAGTTCTCCCCTTTCCCGAGCGTCTCGTCCTTCAGCAGCCGCTCGTGCGCGTACTCGATGAGCACGGCGATGTTGGTAGTGCGGTTGATGCCGGGGATGGCTTCAATTACGTCGCCCGAGGTCAACGCGCTCAACGGGAGCGTGAATCCGTTCTTTCCAGGAAGAAGGTTCACGCCGCCAAGCTGCGTGGTCGCGTCTATCATTTCCCCGTTCACGTCAATGTTGATTTGGGGGACCCCCCAAACGTGCAACTCCTCGCCGACGACACCTCTGGTGTATGACTTTCCAGTGCCGATGCCACCCGCGATGAACATGTGACGCTGGATGGTCTCCTTCTTGAGCACAACCTTGACATCGCTGCCGTGGATTGTTCCTACTTCCAGCCCCTTGTCAGGATCTGGCTCCAGTCCGAGCGCACCCGTCATCAGGTCAGGTCCCGCCTCGAAGACCGATGCGCCAGCGCGAACGAGAGTCTCGACGCTGCGGATCTTCTCAATCATGCCGTCATCCTCAACGAGCGCCTCCTCGAGGGGCTCACTCTTGGCCGCGCGGTAGATCACCGTGGAGTGGCCTTCTGCCGCGTACTTCGTCGGGAAGGGGATGACGTCCTGGACAGTTGAGCTTAGCGGGTCCTCGTGGGGGTTGTGATCGAAGATGTCAGACACTCGCGAGAGCACTAGCACTGAACGGCCTTGATTGTCCTTGCCCTCGATTGCTACCAACTTTCCGGCGGTTGTGGTTGCCTCGGGGCGAAGCCTGAAGACGACACTCCGCAAACTGGGTGTTTCACCGAGACATACAACTCGTCCTATGACACTCCCTGGTACGCCCTCAAAACCACTTTCCTCGGTCTTCGGTTGCTGACCCGTGGCCATGTTTCCTCCATTTACCATTTTACGATAATGGTAAATGGATTATGGTCGCATAGTTATAGATTGTCAAGGTGCGGACGCCCAGCGGGTCATGTCTGAAGTAAGTGCCCTATTTCCTTGGAGATATGGTTCGCGATGGCCTTAGACAACAATGGAGGAAATGCGTTTCCCATCAGGCGCGCTTGGACGGTTCGGGGTAGGTTCTCGGGGAATTTGAAGCGGTCGGGAAAGCTCTGGAGACGCGCAGCCTCTCTGACCGTCAGAGTGCGCTCCTCTTTGTAGTGCCAGAACCTCCCGGCGCCCGGGTTGTGAAAATTTGTCGTTACGGTCCGGGCCAGGCCTCTTGGATGGAGTCGGGCATAGGCTTGGGAATAGTACGGATGCCTCTTGCGGCCCACCCTGGTCAAAGGGCTTTCCCCGGCCTTGAGTCGCCGCATTCTTGAGATAAGCTTCCGACCATGGTTCCAAGGACTGTGGTCTTGCACGGAAGGCACCCTGTGCCGCATCCGCGATTGGAACGGCGTCTTGGCGGCCGATGTGTACCTGAGTTCGAGGTGCCTCGCGCTCGCCCGGGGAAGATCGGACAAGGCCTCGCCGCATGTGACGAACGGTGCCGAGTCCGCCAATTTCTTCGCATCAAGGTTCGCGCTTTTTTTCAATCGCGCGTATGTGCCCAAGATGCTTTTCCAGTGGGCCTTCTTCGCAGGTGAAACAAGCTTTTGCAGGTCATAGGCAAACACTTTGCGCGATCCGCAGTGCGTCGCTGGAGGAGGGGTAGGCTTAACTTCAAGGTCCTTCCGGTAACCGATCACGATTGCGCGCTGCCTCGTTTGGGGAACTCCGTAGTGCGCCGCGTTCAACACGCCTGTCCAGACGTTGTATGCTCGGCTGATGCGCTGCAAACGTTTTTGGAACCGGCCGTACGAGAGGACCCTCGGCACGTTTTCCATTACAAAGAACTGCGGTCGCAGCGAGTTGACCAGCCGGAAGTAGTGATCAACGAGGTGGTTTCTGGCGTCAACATGTCGGCGCAATCCAACATCGCTGAGCCCCTGGCATGGTGGGCAGCCCACTATGCCTACGGGCGTGCCGCCAGCGTGCTGAATGATGTCCTTCCCGGTAACCCTCGCGATGTCCTTGCAAATGAAACGCTTCTTGAGGCGCGGATGATTGTATGTGAAAGCTTCCTTCGCAGACTCGTCAATGTCAATCAGGAGAGCGGGTCTGAAGCGGCCGCTCTCCTGGAAGCCCATTGAGACACCAGAGATGCCAGCGAAGAGGTCGACAATGTCGCAGCGCTTTGCCAAGATAACATTAAATTTACCTTGAGGTCGGTCGATCAGTAAACCACCATTATTGGTGACCGGTTCGGGGCACTGCGACCGCGCTAGCATGGCCGCCGACTTACCAGGGCATAGTCGCCAAAGAGACAAGCGTAGCATACCCCTATCGTGGCGCCTGGGACGGAGTAATGACGATTGGCTTTTACGCTAGACTTCGAGATACCCGCAAAGACGATGACGCTTTGGCAGCATGCATAGATCGCGTTGTTAAACAGCTGGAGGACTTTTCCACTAGCGGCGACCGGCCCGGGATGCTGCTCGGTAAGATACAGTCCGGTAAAACGCGTGCGTTCGTTGGGGTTATCGCGCGCGCTTTTGATCGCGGTTTTGATGTTGCTGTGGTATTTACCAAGGGCACCAAGACTCTTTCGGCTCAAACCGTGGCGCGCCTAACCCACGATCTTCGCGAGTTCATTGATGAAGACGAAGTTCTGGTTTTCGATATCATGCAGCCCCCGGGAAAGCTCACGAAGAGCGAACAGCGTCGAAAACTGGTGATCGTCGCCAAGAAACAAGCCAAAAACCTGGAGCGCATCATTCAGTTTTTTGACCATGACTATCCCGATCTCAAGGATCGCAGGATCCTGATCGTTGATGATGAAGCCGATCTCGCCAGTGTTCGGTTCGTTCGTAGGAGAGACCAGCCTGACATAGAACAGGGCAAAATTGCCGAGCAGATGGACGCTCTCCGTAGGCTTGTCGTGAAGGTTGCCTATCTTCAGGTCACTGCAACGCCTTATTCACTTTATCTCCAGCCTGATAACTACGAAACTCCGCCAGATGACGGCTATGTTTTCAAGCCAAAGAAGCCGGCTTTCACAGAGCTGTTGCCAATTCACAGCGGCTATGTGGGCGGCGATGATTATTTTCTCGCGCCGGTTGACAACGATCCTCGTTCCTTCCTGTTCGTGGAAGTGCCACGCGACGAGCAAGACGCGTTGCGACGTGAGGACCAGCGACGCATCCGGGGCGACCGAGTTCTTGAATCGCCCAACACGTCGGGCCTGGTCCGAGCGATAGTGACGTTCGTGCTCGCGGCCTGTTTGCGTCGCTGGCAGCAGGCTGAGGCTGGCGAGAAGAAGCGCAAATACGCGATGGTCATCCACAACGACACCCAAAAAGCCGCGCACGCTTGGCAGGATCAGGTAATCGAATGGGTGTTCGATGCAGCGACAGACGCGGCGACCAATGATCCGCAAAAACTGCGACCTATTTTCGCTGCGGCCTATGCTGACCTGAGCGCGTCGATCGAAGCAGACAAGGGTCGCACACCAGAGACCGACCAAGCCTTCGAGATGTTTATCGAGGCTCTCCAGGGCGGTGATGTGGTGCGTGAGACTGTAAACTCCGACCATGCGGTTATGGCGCTGCTCGACGAAAGGGCTGAGTTGAAGCTCAGGACTCCGTTCAACATCTTTGTAGGTGGCAGTATTCTCGACCGTGGAATCACGATCCCCAACTTAATTGCGTTTTACTACGGTCGCAACCCGAAGACGATGCAAGCCGATACCGTCCTGCAGCATTCGCGTATGTACGGCAATCGAGATCGGCGTGATCTGGCGGTCACGCGCTTCTATACGTCACGAGATGTCTATGATCGGCTTTATACGATCAATGAATTTGAGAACACGCTTCGCGGCGCCTTTGAGAGTGGCGCGCACGAACAAGGGGTGGTCTTCATTCAAGCCGACGCGAACAATCGCGTGCGCCCATGCGCGCCAAACAAAGTCCTTCTGAGCAACGTCGTGGCAGTGAGGCCAACTGGTCTTTATCTTCCAACAGGATTTCAAACATGTTCAGCGCGCGAGTTGGCAGCATCAGAGCGGGAACTCGATGCGATCATTCCCTGTGATGCGCGGGACAAGCAACAGTTCGTTGAAATAGATCGGGGCACGGCGCGGCATATCATTGCTACTATCGAAAAAACCCTGGAATTTTCCGATAATGAATTTGAGTGGGACGCGATGCGAGGTTTGCTTGACTATTATTCAGACATAAGAGATGGTGATGGAAAGGTTTTGGTGCTCGCCGAGACGGGCAGAAAATTGTCGAGAGAAAGATCAGGCGACAAGTCCGGCCTTTCAATCTTGGGCGGCGGTGCCATCCGCAGTTTGGTACTTGATCCCTTGCGGTCTAAGCCGGCACTCATCCTTCTTCAGCAAGAAGGAACTAGGGAGCTCGGCTGGTCAGGTCACCGGTTTTGGTGGCCGATCTTAGCGGCACCGGGCACTGTGGAGCCGTGTGTATTCGCAACAAAGGTTGTTTCGGATTGAGCCCCGTTCCTGCTCTCAAAGAATGTTTGTCGTATCGGCGTAGGCAGCGTGGACCAAACTAACACTGTGGGTACTCCTCGCTCTCTCCGATCAAGGACTTCGAACCGTCGGGGTGAACTTCTTATCCACAAGGTGGTTGCTAGATGGCCAGACACGACTACACGCCGGAGCAGGCTCTTGAGCTCGTGATAAGTAGACTGGCACAAGCGGATGGGGATCTGGCCCGAGAAGTCCGGGAAGCAGTAAATGCAGGAACGGACGTGCTGGAGACCGAGCACCTCCACACACGAGGAAAGAGCAATGTGCGAACGTACAGGCGGACAGCTCCGTATTCCCCTCAGCAGGCGTTGCAGGTTGCGCTCCAGGCTCTCAGAGCGCATTTTATCGAGCAAGCCTTGTTCGTGAACTCGTGCCACAACAACATGGCGAAAGCCGCGATAGGAGTTGTTGACTCACAGGCGCCTTCGAGGGGAGCCAAGAAAGTGTCCCTCCACATCGAAGCAGAGGGCGCGGACAAGGCAGTTGAAATCGAGCTCCATACTGAGACCCAGATCCTACCGATTGAGCACGCATTAGAGCGGACCACACAGGAAACGCTGCAAATGAAGCGCGTGCCGACCCCTGAAATTGAACAGGAACTAGACAACCTTGCTGCGTTGGGGAAGCTTGTTGACTTCGCCGAAGAGTAGAAATGGCCACGCTGAACGAACTCCAGAACGCGATCGACGCCTTATTGAATCACCCATTAGGCGTAGGGCAATACCAGTTGATTCGGCCGGTGGAAGAAAAGGCGTACGAGGCGTACATCTTCGGGCTTTGTCTTCGAGCTGTGCGCGAACTTGGAGTTACGCCGGTGCTTCGCGGGATCACGGGAACTCCTACGCCGTTCGTGTTTCGCGGCGCACCCGGACAAATTCATTCCAGACGGAGAAACTACGGTTTCGCTGAGTTCAGCATCAACAGCCAAGAGTTCGAAATCCATGCAGGCGTCGAATTCCAAGGTGCGAGGATGACGCATGAGCTCGATGTTTGCATTATGCGTGCGGAAGCAGCCGAAAGGTGTCGCCAACAGCCAGACGATCCCCCTTCAGCAAGTCTGGTCGGTGGATGGGAGTGCAAATTCTACGCTGGCTCGCTAGACAAGGAATTAGGGAGAGCATTTGTCGGATTGGTTGACGATATGGGCACTAACCTGCGCCTGAGCGGCTTGTGTTCCAATTCCGCGCACCCACAGCTGCGGGACTACTTTGAGCCGCAACGACGACCGTACCCGCACTTTCGCCTGACGCCCGTCGATTCCTCTAACGAAGATGTCTTTGTAAACCTAATCAAAGCTGAACTTAAGAAGATGACAGCGTCATAAGTCAGAGCCGCAAAATCCAGATAGCGATCTTTTTCACCTGCCGATACCGCCGGTGTCAGAGCATCTGGCGGGTCGTGCCGAGAGGCCCGGATACGTGGTTTTGCCGGTGTTATTGTCCTAAGAAGTGCAAGGACATCGCAAATGGACGACAAGAACGTGCCTGGACTGGTGATATTAGAAATCACCAATCTACTCAAGCGGTTCTCGCTAAGCAGGCAGGCGCTCGCGAATATCCGTTCGAGGCTCGCCCCGTCTCTTGAGATTCAAGAGAATACGCAGTACGCTTACAATTCCCCCGAGGCATTAGACTTAAGCGTTGGCCGGCAGATCGTCGTGTGCCATGCAGGATGAACTCCGACCCGATGCCCAGTTTACATGCCCTGTGGTTCCAGTCGCACAGGATTGCAGTTAATCCATACATGACGCTCAAACATGGATAATCACTTTTTCGAACACCCGATTCTCAACTCCCCATACGACTACCCCGGTCGGCATTGGGAGCTCGACGGGCAAGGGCAGCCGACGCAGCAGATTGTTGAGAGTCGGCGCCGCGCAGAGTTCATCACGCCAATTCCCAAGGCAAGAAAGGTAAAGCAGCGGGCAAACCAAGAAGCGTTAGTTCTTGATGAAGGCAAGGGGCTTTCAACAGAAAAGCAGCAATATGATCCGACGTCAATTATCAATGAGCTTCGCTATCAGGTGGATCAGTGGCGGAAGTTGCCGAGTCCGAATGATTGGCTTGTGACACCCGAAACCGCCCGCCTTCTCCAGCATTGGCGTGGTCACAAGTTCAACGATGTCCGCCCGTTTTTCTGCCAGATTGAGGCTGTCGAAACGGCCATTTGGCTGACAGAAGTCGCGCCGAATAAAGGAAAAACTGGCAAGGGATTTCTCGAACACATTGCCAATGCCAATCGGGACGCTAATCGGGAGCTTCTGCGCCTCGCTTTGAAATTGGCGACCGGCGCGGGCAAGACGACTGTCATGGCGATGATCATCGCGTGGCAGACGATTAACTCGGTTCGACGGCCTGGGAGCTCACATTTCACTCGCGGTTTTCTTGTTGTTGCACCCGGTCTAACAATTCGCGACCGGCTTCGCGTACTGCAACCGAATGATCCGGATAGTTACTATGAAGACCGAGAACTGGTCCCAGGCGACATGCTGGGCGATCTCGAACGCGCAAAAATTGTGATCACAAACTATCACGCTTTCGGGCTCCGAGATCGGATGGAACTGTCGAAGGGAGGCCGGTCACTCCTTCAAGGCCGAGGCGAACAGCTGGACACGCTTGAAACGGAAGGACAGATGATCCGGCGAGTCATGCCAGATCTCATGGGTCTGAAGAACATTCTGGTTCTCAATGATGAGGCCCACCACTGTTATCGGGAAAAGCCCGGAGACGCTGCTGAAACTGATTTGGCGATGGAAGACAAGCAGGAGGCCGAAAAAAACAACCAGGCCGCCAGGGTTTGGATCTCCGGCCTTGAGGCCGTTAAACGCAAGCTTGGGATTGAACGCGTGATTGATCTGTCGGCAACTCCCTTTTTTCTCAGCGGTTCTGGTTATGCCGAAGGCACCCTATTCCCGTGGACGATGAGTGACTTCTCACTGATGGATGCCATTGAGTGTGGGATCGTCAAACTCCCACGCGTGCCAGTCGCTGACAATATCCCTGGGGAGGAAGTGCCGGTATTCCGGAACTTATGGGAGCATATTCGCACCAGGATGCCCAAGAAAGGCAGGGGAAAATCGGGAGCGCTTGATCCTCTCAGTCTTCCCGTTGAGTTACCGACCGCATTGGAAGCGCTGTACGGTCACTATGCAAAGACATTTGCTCTGTGGGAGAAAAGAAAGATCAAAGTCCCGCCCTGCTTCATCGTCGTTTGCAATAACACTTCCACATCGAAGCTTGTCTACGATTTCATCTCAGGCTTTCACCGCGAGAATGAAGACGGTTCAACCACGCTCGAAAATGGACGCCTGGCGCTCTTCCGGAATTTTGACGAATTCGGGAACCCGATTCCGCGTCCGCGGACGCTGCTGATCGACAGCGAACAACTTGAATCCGGAGATGCATTGGACGACAAGTTCCGGTCTATGGCCACCGACGAGATTGACCGCTTCAGACGGGAGATTATCGAGCGCACGGGAGATCGTCAGCAGGCGGAGAACATCACCGATCAGGATTTGCTCCGCGAAGTGATGAATACTGTCGGCAAGCCGGACCGTCTTGGCGGGTCGATCCGTTGCGTCGTCTCAGTGTCGATGCTCACTGAAGGTTGGGACGCCAACACGGTGACGCACGTTTTGGGTGTTCGAGCTTTCGGAACTCAGCTCCTCTGCGAACAAGTCATTGGAAGAGCGTTGCGGCGCCAATCGTACGATCTTAATGAGGAAGGGCATGACAAGGGTCTTTTTAATGTTGAGTACGCCGACGTGCTTGGCATTCCTTTCGACTTCGCAGCCAAGCCGGTCATTGCCCCGCCACAGCCGCCTCGTGAAACGGTCCAGGTCAGAGCAGTGCGCCCTGATCGCGACTCGCTTGAAATTACTTTTCCACGTGTTGCCGGATACAGAGTTGAACTACCCGAAGAGCGTTTGACCGCAGAGTTCAACGATGACTCGGTGTTGGAATTGACTCCCGATCTTGTGGGTCCCTCGATTACGAGGAATGCCGGAATCATCGGTGAGGGTGTCGAGCTCAGTCTTGAACACCTCGGTGACATGAGGCGGTCAACATTGCTCTTTCACGTCGCCAAGCGATTGCTTTATACAAAGTGGCGCGATCCTGGGGAAGAACCCAAGCTCCACCTCTTCGGGCAGCTTAAACGGATCACCAAGGAATGGCTCGATACTTGCCTTGTCTGTAAAGGCGGTACTTTCCCGGCGCAGCTCATGTATCAAGAATTGGCGGATATGGCTTGTGAACGCATCACGGCAGCGATCGTTCGTGACACGATCGGGAAATCGCCGATCAAGACGATCCCAGACCCTTACAATCCAACGGGCTCTACAAGCCACGTGAAGTTCACCACTTCTAGGACGGATCGGTGGGAGACAGACGCGCGTCGTTGCCATATCAACTGGGTGATTCTCGATAGTGATTGGGAAGCTGAGTTCTGCCGCGTGGCTGAGTCACATCCTCGGGTGAAGGTGTACGTTAAGAATCACAATTTGGGCCTTGAAGTGCCAGATCGCTTTGGTTCCGAGAACCGCAAGTACCGGCCCGACTTCATCGTGCTGGTAAACGATGGGCACGGTGAGGATGACATCCTGCACTTGATTGTTGAGATCAAAGGCTATCGGCGTGAGGATGCAAAAGAGAAAAAAGCCACGATGGAAACGTACTGGGTGCCTGGCGTGAACAATAGCGGCAAATATGGACGTTGGGCGTTCGCGGAGTTCACAGAGGTCTACCAGATCGAATCGGACTTTGCGGCCAAAGTTGAAGCAGAATTCAACAAGATGATCGAGTCTGTAACAGTTTCGCAGATGGCGTAGAGAATCTTATGGCGAAGAACGGTTCAAAGCAGAAGGAAAAGAAGAAAGTTGAAACGCTGACGCATGATAAGGCGAAGCGTAGGAACATCCCGACGGCGGAATTTCAGTCCGTAATGCGCGTCGACGAGCAGAGCCCGATTCGTGTTGCGTACGAACACCGGAACCGGGATCTCGACCCGCAACTAGTCTGGCGTGGCAAAGATGAACAGGACTGGTCCGACCTGGTAGTCCACGCGCCACCGCTCTACATACAGGAAAAGGTTCAGCCGAAGGTCCTCATTGACGATCTGCAGCGCCGAAGTGAAGCGAGCGCCGCGGTCGACGACTGTCAGATTGATCTCTTTGCCGATTTCAACGGTCTTCCGAACGAGGCAGCCAAAACCGAGTTCTATCAGCATGATGCTCATTGGAGCAATCGGATGATTTTGGGGGACAGCCTGCAAGTGATGGCGTCACTTGCAGAGCGGGAAGGCCTGCGTAGGCAGGTGCAGTGCATCTACATTGACCCGCCGTACGGGATCAAGTTCAACTCCAACTTCCAGTGGTCCACCACTAGCACTCAGGTCAAAGATGGCAATCCGGATCACATTACTCGAGAGGCCGAACAAGTTAAAGCCTTCAGAGACACCTGGAGGGACGGAATTCACTCATACCTCACTTATTTGCGGGACAGGTTTACGGTCGCTCGTGATCTCCTGGCGGACACGGGTTCAATCTTTGTCCAGATGGGAGATGCGAACCTCCATAGAGTGAAGTCCGTGATGGACGAAGTGTTTGGAGTCGAAAATGCGGGCCCCACCATCGATTTCAAGACGACTACCGGGCTCGCGTCTGACTTCCTTGCTGGATCGACGGATCATTTGCTCTGGTATTTCAAGCGAAGGGATCATGCGAAATATCGACGAATGTTTAATAAGAAAATACCAGGCGAGGAAGGCGCTACTCAGTTCACATTGATTCAGTCGCCAGACGCATCGAGCGTGAGGCGTTTCGAAGAATCGGAGGACTTGCCGCTTTTGTCACAAGAGTGGCGACGTTTAGCCCATGACAATCTTACGTCGACAGGATTCGCAACTACCACAGAGTATGAAATGTCCTTCGAAGGCAGGTCATTCAAGTTGCCCGCTGCCAATATAAGGTGGAAAACAACACCCGTTGGGATGGCACGACTCCAGAAGTCGAGTAGAGTTATGGTAGTGGGGAGCACACCACGGTACCGAAGGTTGCTAGACGATTTTTCAATCTACCCTATCGTTGATCTTTGGACCGATACCGGAATATCAGGGTTTTCGGATAAGAAATTCTTTGTTGTCCAGACAAATCCAAAAGTGATTGAACGTTGCATCCACATGGTGTCGGATCCTGGGGACCTAGCTAGTCCTTGATCCAACTTGTGGATCGGGCACAACAGCGTATGTCGCTGAGCAGTGGGGCCGTCGCTGGATCACGATCGACACTTCTCGTGTCGCCCTCGCTCTAGCTCGTGCCCGCGTTATGGGCGCTCGCTATGCCTACTACTTACTCGCTGACAGTCGCGAAGGCCAGCTGAAGGAGGGAGCAGCATCGAAAACTATCCCCTCTGAAGCTCCGACGCATGGCAACGTTCGTCAGGGATTTGTGTACGAGCGAGTTCCACACATCACGCTCAAGTCGATCGCCAACAACGCTGAGATTGACGTTATCTGGGATCAATACCAGATTGTTCTGGAGCCTCTTCGGAGGAAGATCAATGCGGCGCTCAAGGCTAACTGGGAAGAGTGGGAAATTCCCCGCGACGGCGATGGGAAGTGGAGTAAAGAAACCAAGGAGATTCATGCCGAATGGTGGAAACAGCGCGTTGCTCGACAGAAAGCGATCGACGCTTCGATAGCTGCCAAGGCGGAATTCGAATATCTCTACGACAAGCCCTACGAGGACAATAAGAAGGTTCGGGTGGCTGGGCCGTTCACTGTGGAAAGCCTCTCGCCTCACCGGGTAATCTCGCTAGACGAAGACGGTGAATGGATTGACGGTCGGCCGAGGTCTAAGAGCGGCCGTAAAGATGAGGCAGATTTCGTCCAAATGGTTCTGGAGAACCTCAAGACGGCAGGGGTTCAGCAGGCACACAAGGCTGACAAGATCGCGTTTTCGTCGATTACGCCGTGGCCAGGATACTTCGTGTGTGCTGAGGGAAAGTATTTCGAAGGCGATGCCAAGTCAGAAAAACGGGCGGCGATCTTTGTTGGTCCTGAGTTTGGAACAGTTTCGCGACCCGATTTGGTTGCTGCGGCCCGTGAAGCGGGCGACGCAGCTTTTGACGTGCTCATCACGTGCGCGTTCAACTACGACGCGCACTCAGCGGAGTTCAACAAGCTTGGCCGAATTCCCGTCCTCAAGGCCCGGATGAATGCCGACCTGCATATGGCGGACGACTTGAAGAATACCGGCAAGGGCAACCTCTTCGTGATCTTTGGAGAACCGGACATCGACATCGTTAAAGCGAAGGACGGCCAAGTTCGAGTCAAAGTCAACGGCGTGGATGTATTCCATCCGAATACCGGCGAAGTTCGTAGTGACGGTGCTGCTGGGATCGCTTGCTGGTTCATCGACACCGACTACAACGAAGAAAGCTTCTTCGTCCGCCACGCGTATTTTCTTGGCGCCAATGATCCTTACAAGGCGCTCAAGACAACGCTAAAGGCCGAGATCAATGAAGAAGCCTGGGCCACGCTCCATAGCGACATCTCACGCCCGTTTGATAAACCGGAGTCCGGTCGAATCGCGGTGAAAGTCATAAACCATCTCGGCGACGAAGTGATGAAGGTATTTCGGGTATGAACCGACTGTCCGTCGAGACTCGTGGTATTTGCAATTGGCGGGAGCGACTTGCGAAGCCTGACAGCCAATGGAAGCGTGGCTACTCGGCTCTGGAAACAGCCGTGTCATGGG